>Ga0209512_1003293_pt1 | contig 15592 bp, 10 predicted proteins | sample frozenSSSSmetaG_FD_184142 | JGI IMG/M metagenome (GOLD analysis project Ga0209512, IMG submission 184142) | Glacier valley bacterial and archeal communities from Borup Fiord, Nunavut, Canada, to study Microbial Dark Matter (Phase II) -... | ecosystem: Environmental > Aquatic > Freshwater > Ice >... | reverse complement strand
TCAAATCGTATCCGTGTGCAATACAATGGCTGTATGCCAATATCAGTGATGGTCCGTCGTAAGCTTCAGCTTCTCTCATGGCCAACAATGTTTGTTGCGGATTGGCACCAAATGCTACCCTTGCTACATACACATTGCCGTAAGAAATTGCCTGCATCGCCAGATCTTTTTTACCACCCGATTTACCACCTGCTGCAAATTTTGCAGTAGCCGCTGTTGGGGTAGATTTAGATGACTGTCCGCCGGTGTTTGAATACACTTCTGTATCTAAAACCAATATGTTTATATTTCTTCCACTTGATAATGCATGATCCAATCCTCCGTATCCAATATCATAAGCCCATCCATCACCACCTACCAGCCATACGCTGCGACGAACCAATTGGTCGGCCACCGATAAAAGGTGCAATGCAGGAGACGAAGTCATTTTTTTCAATTGCTCTTTTAATAGCTGAACCCTTAAATGTTGGACCGCCATTTCTGATTCCAATACTTGTTTGGCATTCAGTAAATCATCTACAACCGTTGCACCCAATTCATCTTTCAGTTCCAGCAAATATTGTTTGGCTACACCCAATTGTTTGTCTGCGGTGATCCGCATACCTAGTCCGAACTCTGCATTGTCTTCAAATAAGGAGTTGCTCCAGGCCGGGCCCCTTCCGTCTTTATTCACCGTCCATGGTGTGGTTGGTAAATTACCGCCGTAAATAGAAGAACAACCTGTTGCATTGGCCACCAGTAAACGTTCGCCAAATAACTGTGATAATAATTTTAAATAAGGTGTTTCACCACAACCGGCGCAGGCACCTGAGAACTCAAATAAGGGTTCAAGGAATTGTGCACCATGTACGGTGGAGAAATCAATTTTAGAACGATCGTTCCATGGGATGTTTTCGAAGTATTCGATGTTCTGTTTGCCTTGTTCAAGGATTGGTTCCTTTTCGCCCATGTTAATTGCTTTGCGGCTGTTGTCTGTAATGCTGGTAGCAGGACAAACTTCCACACATAAGTTACATCCGGTACAATCTTCCAGGTAAACCTGTAAAGAATATTTTGTTTCAGGAAAACCTCTTGAATTGATAGGCGCTGACTGGAATCCTTCCGGCGCTTTTTCCAAATAATTTTCATGGAAAAACTTAGCCCTGATTACGCCGTGCGGACAAACGTACGCACAGTTACCGCACTGGATACAGCTTTCCGGTTCCCAGATTGGCACCAGGTCGGATACATTTCTTTTTTCCCATTGGGTGGTACCACTTGGATACGTACCATCAATCGGCATCTGGCTTACAGATAATTCATCGCCATGGCCAGCCATCATTACTGCAGTTACTTCCTGCACAAATTTTGGTGCTTTGGCAGGTACAATCAGTAATTCATGAATGGCTGCAGAAACAGTTTTAGGATATTCAACTTCGTATAAATTAGCCAGCGTTGCATCTACTGCTTTAAAGTTCAGGTCAATTACTTTCTGGCCTTTTTTTGCGTAGGATTTTTCAATGGCTTTTTTAATTTGCTTAATGGCATCTTCTCTTGGCAACACACCAGACAAAGCAAAATAGCAAGTTTGCATAATGGTATTGATACGTCCTGCCATACCGGTTTCCCTGGCCACGTTGGTTGCATCAATGATATAAACCTTAATGTTTTTGTCGATGACCATTTTTTGCACCTGCCCGGTCATCTTGCTCCATACTTCATCTTTGTCATAAGGACTATTGATAAGGAAAGTAGCATTTTGTTTGGCAAATTCCAGCATCTCTACTTTTTCAATAAAGTTAAACTGGTGACAGGCGATGAAATCGGCCTTGCTGATGAGGTAAGGCGCCCGGATTGGTTTTGGTCCGAAACGTAAATGCGATACCGTTCTTGCACCTGATTTTTTAGAATCATACACAAAGTATCCCTGTGCAAACAGATCGGTATTTTCACCGATGATTTTAATGGTATTTTTATTTGCGCCCACAGTTCCATCAGCACCCAATCCAAAGAATAAACCCTGTCTCCATTCTGATTCATCCAACGTGTAGGTTGGATCAAATTCTAAACTGGTAAAGGTTACATCATCGTTGATACCAATGGTAAAACCGTTTTTCGGTGATTCTTTTTTCAATTCATCAAATACCGCTTTCACCATGGCGGGTGTAAACTCTTTAGATGATAAGCCATAACGTCCACCAACCAGTCTTGGCAATTTTTGGATTTTTCCTTGCTGCAAGGCTTCTACTAAAGTTGCCAATACATCCTGGTACATTGGTTCACCGGATGCACCGGATTCTTTGGTACGATCTAAAATGGCAATTGATTTTACAGAAGCAGGTATTGCTTTTATAAAATGTTCCAATGAGAATGGTCTGTATAGTCTAACCTGGATAACGCCGGTTTTTTCACCAGCAGCGTTCAACGCCTGTACCGTTTCATCCACTGTTTCTCCACCCGATCCCATAATAACAACTACTCTTTCTGCATCAGGCGCTCCTGAATATTGAAACAGTTCATATTTTCTGCCGGTCATTTTTTCAAAGTCGTTCATTACTTCTTCAACGATGGCGGGCATTTTATTGTAGAAGTCATTCACGGTTTCTCTTCCCTGGAAATAGATATCCGGGTTTTGAGCGGTTCCCCTGATGAAAGGATTTTCAGGATTTAAACCACGGTTGCGATGTGCAATCACCAGTTCATCCGGTATCATCGATCTGATCTGGTCATCTGTCAGCAACTCCAGTTTGTTTACTTCATGTGAGGTACGGAAACCATCAAAAAAGTGCATCACCGGAATTCTTGATCTTAGAGTTGCTGCTTGTGAAATCAGTGCAAAATCATGTGCTTCCTGAACACTTACAGAACTCAACATGGCAAAGCCGGTAGTTCTTGCGGCCATCACATCCTGGTGATCACCAAAAATGGAAAGTCCCTGTGCAGCCAGCGAACGGGCAGCTACATGGATTACGCAGGCGGTTAATTCACCTGCAATTTTATACATATTTGGCAGCATCAGCATTAAGCCTTGCGATGCTGTAAAAGTGGTAGTAAGCGAACCGGTTTGCAAAGCACCATGTACGGTACCGGCAGCACCGGCTTCACTTTGCATTTCCATAATATCGGGTACAGAACCCCAGATATTTTTAATTCCTTTTGCAGCCCACTCATCGGCAAGTTCAGCCATGGTAGAAGAAGGCGTAATCGGGTAGATGGCACACACTTCATTTACACGATAGGCCACATAGGCTGCGGCTTCATTTCCATCTATCGTTGCGATCGTATTTTTATTTGACATCGGTAGTTGAATTAACAGGTTCAGAAATCATTTCTATTGCGTGACAGGGACATTGCTCAAAGCAAACGGCGCAACCGGTGCAGGCATCATAATTAAATTTATAACGGTTGCCCTTTCCTAATTTAATAATTGCATCTTCCGGACAAGCACCGAAGCAACCATCACACTCAAAACAGTTACCACAACTAAGGCAACGTTGTGCTTCAAATCTTGCTTCCTTTTCATCCAGTCCGCCAATGATTTCATCAAAACTGCGGATGGCTTCTTTAGGTGCCAGCTTATCCTGTTCCTTTTGTGGAGCTTCTGTTTCGTACCACATATGCAGTTTGCGATACCCTGCGGTTGGATGTTTATCAGGCCTCACATAAGTTTCCTGGGTGATAAAGGCGTTAATGTATTTAGCGGCTTTTTTTCCGTGGCCGATTGCGATGGTAGAGCTTCTGTTTTCACCTGGCAACATATCGCCACCGGCAAATATGCCCTCATGACCAGTCATTCTTTGTGCATCAATATTTACGGTGCCATCTTCTTTAAATGTAATGCCTTCCACTGAACGTAAAAAGCCAGAATCCGATTCATGGCGGTTGGCCATGATCAATACATCTGCTTCAATGGTTTCAAAGGAGCCGGTGCCTACTGCTTTACCCTTTTCCACCTTCATTTGCTCCAGTGTAATTTTTTTATCTTTTATGCTTGTTATACTTTTTAATAACTGCACGTCTACTCCTTCTGCCAATGCGTCTTCCGTTTCGTAATCATAAGCAGGCATCATTTTTTTATCCCCTGAAAAATAAACGGCCACTTCAGAATCAAACCTTTTGATGATACGGGATAAATACAGCGCCAGTTTACCACCACCATACACTACTACTTTTTTTCTTACATAAGGCGATGAGGTTGATTTATATTCCTTGAAAAAGGCAAAGGCATCTTTGATATATACCGATGCATCATTCTCAAATGCTTCCTTTTGAATTAATTGGGCACCAATGGCCAAAAATACCGCATCAAATTTCCCCTCCTCCTTTTCTTTTAGCACATCCTGCACTTTATAGTTCAGGCGAATGTTAACCCCCATTTGAACTATTCGGTCAATTTCTGCTTTTAGTATTGGATTGGGTAGACGATAATCGGGAACACCAGTCCATAGCAAACCTCCGGGATGATCACCGGCCTCAAAAACCTCTACGGTATGCCCCATACGGGCTAAATGATAAGCAGCAGATAAACCACCAGGACCAGCACCTACCACCAACACTCTTTTTCCTGTTGATTTTACATTGTTGCGAACTTCCCATTTTTGGTGGATGGCCTCGTCACCAATGTATCTTTCTACCGCATGTATATTGATTGTTTTGTCGATGTGATTTCTGTTGCAACCGGTTTCACAAGGCTTTACACAAACCCGGCCCATTAAAGCAGGAAATGGATTGTCTTCTAAAATAGTTTGGAATGCTTCGAAATAGTTGCCGGCTTGTGCGTGCGACAACCAGCCCTGGATATTTTCCCCGGCGGGACAGGCACTATTGCAAGGCGGCATAAAATCAACATAAATGGGACGCATTGATCTGAGCGGACCGGTTCCCTCCGCATGCAGCGTAAGATCAATTGGTTTTGTAATATCTGTATTGGCCATAGTAAATTATTTCAACTGTTAATAATTCTATATACGTTCATAAAAGCGAGGAAAGGTAGAACCATAACAAACAATTGAATGTGACCTAATTCAGTGTTGAAAATGATTCATATCATGTGATAAAAAGCCATTTAAAGAAGAGGATTATTTTAAAGAGCTTCTGCCAAATTTTGAAACGAACGGGAAATAAATCGATAGGTAAATACAAAAGTGGTTGAACTAAAGCTGGCAAAATCAATTGCAACGTATTGAGCCAAGGAGCATTTTAACCCCGGAGAAAAGGAACAAAACAGGAAGGAAAATTATAAAGAACGTAAAATAAGCGATCAACTTTCGCAGCGTAAACGTTGGCTTGCAAGGTATTTGTATTGAACAGAAATAGCAGGATGAATGCAATCAACAGACTAAAACTTGTATCACCATCCAATACCCCACCAAATGGCCATACCCAACACCCCACCTAAAACACCGGCAACTGCATCTATAAAATCATAATGCCCCTTGCCGGTGATGAGCGAAAACAACTCAAAACCATAACAGATGATTACCAATATATTAAAGCTCACCAACCAGGCACTGGCTGGTTGAAACGGATACAGCCATTGAGCAAATAACTGCAGGATGATGCCAAGTGGTATCGCCACTAAAAAATGTTTCTTTTTATCCGGTGCAATTTTTATGGGCATAATGTTACAAACTTAGTTTTTTCAACCGGCTTATGATTGCTTGTAGGCTATAATGTTTAATGCTGATGAACCGCTTCGGGCAATCTGATGCCATGGCTAATAAATTACTGGCTACATGATCCTTTATTTTTTTACAGACAACTTTTTCCTAAGTCTGCTCAAATGCTCGGGCGTAACACCAATATAAGTGGCCAACATATATTGTGGAATTTGCTGGGGCAAGCTGGAGTTGTTTTCAATCATGCGGATATAACGCTGTTCCGGGGTGAGCAGCAGCAAGGCCGTGCAACGCTGGCTAATCCACACATACAACTGCTCTGCAATTTTTCTACCGAAGGTTTCAAACACCGGGTAGTTTGTATACAACATCATCATCTGGTCATAATGAAGTGCCAGCATTTCAGTGTCTTCCAATGCATCAATGTTCTCCATTGCAGGCTGCCTGGTTAAAAAACTTTCGTAGGCAGAAATGTACTCATTCGCACCAATAAAACCGACTGCAATTTCTTTTCCATCCGCATTTATGTAAAACCTGGTAAAGCCTTTGCTGATGAAGTACACATGGTTGCATACCTCGCCCTCCCGGATTACGTGAGCTCCTTTTTTAAGATATTTTATTTCGAGGCAGTCTTCTAATGCCTGCCATTCCACATCCGTGAGATTGGGAATTTTGTTTTGATAGTATTGCCTGATATTTTTAAACATACAGTTAAATATTGCTAGGGGTTTGAATAGTAAAATAAAGCAATTTGTTACAGCAAACAGGCAGGGCGTATTTCAAACAACGGCCGCATAAGGTATACACCGGCAATTTTAGTAATTTAGAAGAAGAATGGGATACCCAATTCCTTATTTAAATATGCATATACCAACATAGCATGGATTTATTAATAATATGGAGATACATGCTTAAAGTTTCTTTTAAACAATGATGTAAATAAAATATATTTGAAATATAAATTAATCTACATGAAAAAGATAATCCTGCTGCTGGTTTCCTTTACCGGCATTCTGCAGTTAAGTGCCCAAACAACCATCACAGCCTTAACCCTAACACCTGAATTTCCGAAGCAAAATGGAAAGCTGAGTTTTACCTACAACCAAAACTACGCTTCACTGATTAAGAAGCCCGGAGTTGATATTGTTGTGTACCAGTTTACCAGCAAAGGGCTGAAGGCATCGGAACCTGTCATCGTTAAAAAAGGCACCATTTATTCAGGTTCGATTATGCTGGACAGTAGCGCCAGTTGCATTGCATTTGGTTTTTCATCCGGTGAAGAAAAAGATAACAATGGCGGCAAAGGGTACATTGTGCCTGTTTACAATAAACAAAATAAGCCGGTGCAGGGATATTATGCGGCGGTGAATAATCTACACAGTGGCTATGGTGAGTATTTATTCGGCTTGCCCGTAGATGCGGCAAAAGGATTGGGTTATCTGGAAGAAGGCATACAACAATATCCGGCACTAAAATCGGATCCAATGTTTTTTGGCACTTATTTGTCCACCATCAATCGGGTTAAAAAGAAAGAAGCACCCGTTCTGGTGTTGAAAGAGTTGCAGGACTTTGAAAACAAGGGTAACTTAACGGAAGCTGGTTACAGCACGCTGGTGCAATGGTATACCCGGGATAAAAGAAAAGAAAAAGCGGATAGCTTAACTGCTGCAATGAAGACCGCTTTCCCCGATGGCGACTGGAAGAAATACGAAGCGGCTACCAATTTTAATAAAGAAAAAGACCTGGTAAAAAAGCGGGCTCTATACCAGGAATTTGCAGCGAAATACGGATCAATTGCGACCAGCAAGGCATTGATTGATAATATGAAATCGCAAATGGCTACAGCCTATGCCAATGCAAAGGATTATAAATCATACAATGAGTTTAGCAAAGAATTGAGTAAATCTGCGGTTGCATCCACCAATAATAATATCGCCTGGAAGATGGCAGAGGCAGATGAAAATTTAGAAGAAGCAAAAAAGATGGCGTTTGTAGCCACTACGTATGCAAAGAATGAACTGGATAAGCCTTCTGAAAAAATTCCCGATGGCATCACTAAAAAACAATGGGAGGAACAGCGTAGAGGAAGCTATGCCATGTTTGGCGATACCTACGCCTTTATTCTTTACAAATTAGGCGATTATAAAACAGCTTACCCGATTGCAAAAGATGCGGCTGGCATCAACAAATTTAAAGACCCGGAATACAATGAGCGATATGCATTGCTGGCAGAAAAAGCCCTGCCTGCAAAAGAATCCAAACCACTGATTGAACAACTGGTAAAAGATGGAGTAGCCAGTGGTAAAACAAAAGAAGCGCTAAAGAATTTGTACATGCTGGAAAAAAAATCGGAGCAGGGATATGAAGATTACCTGGCCAACCTGGAGGCCACTGCAAAAAATAAAAAAAGAGAAGAAATTGCAAAAACTATCATCAATGAGCCTTCTCCTAAATTTAACCTGAAAGATTTTGAAGGAAAGGCAGTAAGTCTTGATGACCTGAAAGGCAAAGTAGTTATTGTAGATTTTTGGGCTACCTGGTGTGGACCCTGCATTGCTTCTATGCCGGGTATGAATAAAGCACTTACCAAATACAAAGACAACGAAAATGTAAAATTTCTGTTTGTAGATACCTGGGAGAATGTGGAGAATAAATTGCAGAATGCCAAAGATTTTATGACGAACAAAAAATATCCGTTTTATGTATTGATGGACAACGATAATAAAATGGTGGAAGATTTTAAAGTAAGCGGCATCCCTACCAAATTTGTAATTGACAAGGAAGGAAAGATCCGTTTTAAAGCAGTAGGTTTTAATGGCAATGATGATGCATTGGTAGATGAGCTGACAACAATGATTGATTTGGCTGCTAAATAATTCTATTCAAAAGATTTCATAAAAAAGGCTCCCGAAAACGGAGCCTTTTTTATGAAATTTATACATTGCTGTAAACATCGGGTGAGTGACGGCAAACCAGCAGATATTGCCAATGGTGGGGGCTTTTATATTCGTCCGTCTGGAACCGCTGACTGGCTTTTTGATAAAGTTAAATAATACGAATTAATGTTTGGCTTTGGTCAGCCCGAATCATTGCCTAATAGTTTATAAACAGCAGCGGCTTGTGTTTGATTACAAACTTTTATATCGAAAAGTATAGAAGAATTCCAAAAGCTTATTGTTTTCCCATCAGCCCTACTATTGGCAATACCAATCCTAGTGGCTGTTATTTGCTCGTCTTAGCCCGAACATCTTATCAATAAGGCTGTCACTGTTAAAAAGGGAAAATATAAAGGCTGTTAATTGTCTCAGCTATCATTTTCTTCATTTTCTTGTTCAGTCATTTACTTGAGCACTACTTTTAAGGTCACCCCTCTCTTTGTCAATTTCGCTATTAACAGATCTAAGAAAAGTATCGACTGCAGTTTGTCGCTTAAAACTCTCTGCATCTGGCCATGCACTATTGAGAACGACAACGAGATGCCGTGCCGGATCTAAGTGAATCATTTGTCCATGAATTCCCAATGCACGAAAAGTTCCATCTCTCAAGGTCCACCATTGGAAGCCATACCCCCAACCGGGCCAAAGTTTAACCTGCGTTTGCGTTGCTAACTGCAACCAATCATCGGGCACAATAGGTTTACCATTAATGCGTGCACCATCAAGAATGAATTGCCCGAACCGTCCGAAATCACGAAGCTTCATTTGGAGGCAGCACCCTGCAAATTCCTGGCTTGTTCTGCCAATATTCCAGGTGGCTTTACTTTCCATACCATACGGTGCCCAAATCTTTAATGAAAGATATTCAGATAACGTTTTTCCTGTGGCAGCGCTTACAAGAACACCCAGCAAATGCGTTTCACCTGTTTTATAAACCCATTTTTTACCCGGCTCTGCCTCAGATGGCAAATGCCTCATGTAACTTACTGTTTCATCAATGCCGGAGTCAACAGGTTGCGTGTAAAACTTTACAATATCAGCATTAGGATCAGTATATATTTCGGTCCATTTTACACCAGTGGTCATTGTTAGCAGATTGCGGATGGTAACTTTATCGTAGGCACTGCCTTTAAGATCAGGGATGTACTTTGTTACGTAGTCATCAATACTTTTAATATATCCATCTTTGATGGCAGCACCAAGAAGTGTACTCGTTACTGATTTTGCGACAGATTGCGATGTCCACCGCTCTGCATCACTGAACCCAAGCGCATAACGTTCCAGCCTTATCTTTCCATCTTGTAAAATAAGCATACCCGCTACTTTTTGCTCTGTAATAAATGCATCCAGCTCTTTTCCTTTTTGCCCATCTTTACTAAATGCTGCCATGGCTTTTCCTTGTGAAAGTTTATGAACCTTCCTGCCTTTAGGTACATCACGTGTATTAAAAACTTTGTCGAAATGTGCAAAGCCAAATTCCTTCTCTTCCTGGCTCCAGCCGAAAGTGTTTTTAGAAAGTGAATCTGCGTTAGTGATGCGCTGCGCAAGAGAAGGTAAGGCTGAGAAGAGTATGGTAACTGGTAAGATAATGTACAGGAATGACGAGGTAACTTGTATGCGCATGATTTGATTACTGTTTGTAAGAAGCTAAAAAATAATACTCTACCGCTACGAGCGGCACGAATTCAAATTAAAAATAAATTTCCCCCAAAGAATTGAAGGCTCTTTGCAATAGCCACTAACAAGAAATATGCGCCCTAATAATTCATCAGCTTATCCACCGCTTCGCCCAGCCTGCTGTAAGCCATAAAATTTTTCTCCAGTTCTATATTAAAAGGAATGGGTGTATCCAGCGAAGCACAACGGATCACCGGCGCATCCAGTAATTCAAAACAATTCTCAGCAATCCAGGCGGCTATCTCTCCTCCGATACCTCCTGTTAGGGTATCCTCATGCAATAACAACACCTTACCTGTTGCCTGCACTGCCTGGCGAATGGCCGCATAATCCAATGGCAGTAAAGTTCGCAGGTCTAAAATGTACAAAGAAATATCAGGATGATTTTTTGCAAAGTCCATCGCCCAATGTACACCTGCTCCATAAGTAATGATGCTGATATCATCGCCATCCTGCACCAGTCTTGCTTTGCCAATTTCAATTTCATAGTAAGCATCCGGCACCGGTCCACTGATGCTGCGATACAATGCCTTGTGCTCAAAATACAATACCGGGTTGGGATCGTTGATGGCCGCAATCAACAAGCCTTTCGCATCCATCGGTGTGGATGGATACACCACTTTTAACCCGGGCGTGTGAGCAAACCATGCTTCATTACTTTGGCTATGAAAAGGCCCTGCACCTACCCCTCCGCCTGTTGGCATCCTGATTACCACATCTGCGTTTTGGCCCCAGCGGTAGTGGAGCTTTGCAAGGTTGTTGATGATCTGGTTAAAGCCTACGGTGGCAAAATCTGCAAACTGCATTTCCATCATTGCTTTGTACCCTTCCAGCGATAAACCCAAAGCAGCGCCCACAATAGCGCTTTCGCAAATGGGCGTATTGCGTACCCTTTCCTTGCCAAAGGCGGCTGAAAAGCCTTCCGTTATTTTAAAGGCACCGCCATATTCCGCAATATCCTGTCCCATTAAAACAAGATTGGGATGCTGTTGCATACTTTGGTACAATCCATCTTTTATTCCGTCTATAAAACGGGCTGCTTCCTTTCCCGGACCGGCCGAAACAAAACCGGGTGTTGCGTTATTGATTATCTGCACTGCTTTTTTATCTGGCGCTGGTTGGACATAAAGGTCAGCCAACTCCTCCCGGGTATCTGCAACCATTACTGGCGATGCATAACCGGTTTTTAATTCCGCTTCAATGTATTCCTTTAGTTCATTCCGGATAGCCGTAAGGGATTCATCATCCAATACCCCTTGTTCCAGCAGGTAGCTCTCGTAATTTTTAATCGGATCTTTTTGCTCCCACAAGTCAAACAAATGGGGTGGCACATATTTGGTACCACTGGCTTCTTCATGACCCCGCATTCTAAAAGTCATACATTCTATCAGGTAGGGTTTTTGATTTTCGATGCAATACTCCCGGATTCCTTTGATGGTATCGTACACTTCCAAAATATTGTTGCCATCAATCCGGATACCTTCCATGCCATATCCCCGGGCTTTATCTGCCAGGCTAAAGCAGCGGAACTGTTCGCTTACTGGTGTGCTCAATCCATACCCATTATTTTCTATTACAAAAATCACCGGCAAATCCCACACAGCGGCCACATTCAGCGCCTCATGAAAATCGCCTTCGCTGGTGCCACCGTCACCAGTAAACGCCAATGATACTTTTTCTTCTTCTTTTAATTTATGCGCCAGCGCCACTCCATCTGCTATGGCCAGTTGCGGTCCAAGATGTGAAATCATTCCGCAGATATGATGGGCAGCATTGCCAAAATGAAAACTTCGCTCACGGCCTTTGCTGTAGCCATCTTTGCTGCCCTGCCATTGTTTAAATAATTTATTCAAAGGCATATTACGGCTGGTAAATACACCCAGGTTTCTATGCAATGGCATGATCCATTCATCCGGTTGCAGCGCCATGGTTGCTCCTACAGCAATGGCTTCCTGCCCGATACCGCTGAACCATTTGGAGATTTTACCCTGGCGGAGCAAGAGCAACATTTTCTCTTCGATCATCCGTGGTAACAACAAATTTTTATATAAATCGAGTAAGGTTTCGTTGGTGAAATTTTTCCTGTTGAATTGCATGCGACCGTATGATTTTAATGCCTGATAAGTTGATGTGTAATGGCAGATTAAATTATACATGAAGTTAGCAATATTACCGCCAACCGGAATTGTAAAAGGGTAAAGTTTTAATAAGAATCAAAAAGCAACCTCTTCAATCTTTGTTGTCATTTCTACCATTGCTTTAATAAAATGGTTGAAGTTTTGAATTGAAAATTTTCTTAAAAAAATCATAATGTGGCAGGTTGTTTTATGTAATTGTTTTGAAGCCTGCATCAGAGAACAAAATTAAATTATGAAACATAGTACCAGAACAACCTACATGACGCTTTCCCTCTCGTTAATTTGCTTCTCAATTTTTTTAAGTTCCTCCAAAATGCCAGACGACAAAATTTCGATAGCTGATTTACCTGCCAGGCATCAACCCAAAATACAGGTGGCCATTTTACTGGATGTAAGCAACAGTATGGATGGATTGATTGAACAGGCCAAAGCACAATTGTGGAACATGGTAAGTGTGATGGGGAAAGCAACCTGCCAAAACGTTTCTCCGCAAATTGAAATTGCCTTGTACGAATATGGCAGAAGTAATAACAATGTGAAAGACGGTTATGTAAAACAGTTGATTGATTTTACAACTGATCTTGATTCGCTTTCACAAACGCTTTTCAATTTAAAAACTTATGGCGGCGAAGAGTATTGCGGGCAAGTAATATACAGTTCAATTTCCAATCTAAACTGGGATACAGCTACATCCAGTTACAAAGTAATTTTTATTGCCGGCAACGAAGATTTTTTGCAGGGCAGCCTGTCTTATACCAAAGCCTGTTCAGCAGCCAATAAAAAAGGGGTGATTGTAAATACTATCTATTGTGGCGATAAAATGCAGGGCATCCGGGAGCATTGGAATCTTGCAGGCGAATGTGGTAACGGAAGCTTTACAAATATTAACCAGGATGCAAAAATGGATGATATCGCTACTCCTTATGACAGCGTTTTATTCTCTCTCAACGACCAGTTGAACAACACCTATATCGCTTATGGATTTGCCGGTAATAGTAAACTGGCCAAACAGCAGGAAGTAGACAAGATGAATTATAGCATGAACAAATCAGTGGCGGCAAAAAGGGTAGCAGTGAAAGGCAAAAAAGAATTGTACAACAATGCAGGATGGGACCTGGTAGATGCATTTGAAAGCGATAGTTTATTTGCAGCCAAACTAGATATGAAAACATTACCAAAAAATCTGCAAACAAAAAGCCATGCAGAAATCACCCGCATTGTAAAAGAAAAAAACAGCCAGCGTGGAAATATTCAAAAAGACATTTCGGCTATCAATACTAAAAGGGAAATTTATATTGCTGCGGAAAAAAAGAAATTGATTACAAGGACCGGCAACAATGCCACATTAGAAACTGAGATAGAAAAAATTATTAAACAACAGGCAAATCGTTTTAATATGAAGATAAAATCTGAGTAAACTATGCTTCCCGATGCCTTGCAACTTTTTTTGTAGGAAAGGCCCTTTTATGTACGAATGAGTTGAAGAACGATAAAATAATGCTAAACAAAACCGCACTCCAGAAACCATCTACTCTAAAACCATCAATCACATATTCGGCAGCCAGTACGATGCAGGCATTGATTACAAACAAAAACATGCCCAGCGTAAGTATGGTTACCGGAAAAGTCAATAGTATCAACAGCGGTTTGATGGTGGCATCTAAAATTGCCAGTACAAATGCGATTACTACAGCAACATAAATACTATCGATTTCGATACCGGGAAGAATATGCGCCAGGATAAAAGCATTGACGGCAGTGATTAATAATTTTAGCAGGAATTTCATGTTTTCACATTAACGAGTAAAAAAAACAGAACGTAATTCTACACTAATTATTTGACAAATCGCCGGTTATCTCACAAAACAAGCTTTTTTAAACTAAAATTAAATTACCACTAACTCATAAAAATCTTCGGGCTGCAAATACTTTTCTGCCAGTGCTTTTAGTTCTTCTGCAGAAATTGTTTTGATGGTTTTGATGGAATCGTAAAAATATTGTTCATCCAGGTTGTTGAGAATGATGTTTTTCCAACGGCCGATGATCTGGAAAGGCCCATCAAGATCGCCCAAAATGGAACCGATCATATAGTTTCTTACCAATAACAACTCTTCTTCGTCTATAAGTGTTTCCCGCAATATTTTCATTTCTTTAAAAACCTCTGCTACAGTAGCTTCACTCACATCCTTACCCGCTTCTGTGCTAATCATCCAGGCACTGTCCTGGATATGGTTTTGCACATAACTGTGTATGCCATAAGTGTAACCTTTATCTTCCCGGATATTGCTCATTAGCCTGGATCCAAAAAAACCACCCAATACAGAATTAAGCACCATCACATTCATAAAGTCGGGATGATGCCTGTTGGGAAATGGCCTTGCAATTCTGATGGCACCCTGCACTCCATTGGCATCATTGCTGATGCGATATTTTTTTTGTGTGGCAGGTAACACGATATTTTTAATGGTTTGTTTGTTGTAGGCAGTTATAGATAAATCACCAAACTGTTTGTTCAATTGCTCAAACAAATCTGCAGGCAGCTTACCTGCCACAAAAATTACAGCACTTCCATTTAGATAGTATTGCTGAAAATATGCTTTCATCTGGTCGGTAGTCAAAGCATCATAATCTGAAGCAACCATATACCGGCCATAAGGATGTTGCTCACCAAAAAGGTAAGCGTCAATCAGGCGGTTGGCTACGAAATCACATTTTTGTAAACTAACGGATAATTTTTGCTTGCTGTTTTGTTTAAAGATTTCCAGTTCATCTTCCGGAAAAAAAGAATCGGTCAGCATCTCCCGCATTAACGGCAGCAATTCATTCAAATGTTTGCTCAGTGTATGCAGCGATACGATGGCGGTTTCATTATAGCAGGTACGATTGCAATAAGCTCCAAAATATTCAAAATGCTCGTTTATCTGAAAAGCGGTTTTGGTGGAAGTACCATTGCGCAACATATAATTAGTAGCTGCTGCCAACCCATTTTGAGTTTCGTAACTATTGCCTGCAAAAAACACCAGCTCAATCTGCAACACATCTTCTGCACCGGCATTGATGGCTATAACTTCTACCCCATTGTCCAAGACAAATTTTTCGTATGGCTTTAGCTTCAGGTTAAATTCAATGGCATCTTTAATTTCCGGAGATATCGTTCTGTCAATCATTACTTCTTTTTTGTGTTTGCTGAATTGCTCCAGGCTTTTATCATATTAATGGTATACTCTAATTTTTCAGGTTGGAT
>Ga0209512_1003291_pt1 | contig 15598 bp, 10 predicted proteins | sample frozenSSSSmetaG_FD_184142 | JGI IMG/M metagenome (GOLD analysis project Ga0209512, IMG submission 184142) | Glacier valley bacterial and archeal communities from Borup Fiord, Nunavut, Canada, to study Microbial Dark Matter (Phase II) -... | ecosystem: Environmental > Aquatic > Freshwater > Ice >... | reverse complement strand
TCTTAAATTCTTTGGTTTCTTGGCTGGAAGACCGATGACAGGAGACCGAAGTGGCCTCAATGCCTGATTTTACCAAATCCTATGATGCATTTGTCACTTTACTGGCAGGAAAGCGGATATACATATTAACTAATTATAAATAAGCACCTTACTCAAATTTTCATTCTTTCTGTAGCGAATAAAACTTATCATGCGTCTTGGTTGTGATTTAAAACAAAAACCAACAAATACATATGATGAGTATAAAATCATTTGCGACTAAGAATCTTAGATCTCTGGCTTCCCTAGCACTTCTGGCAGGAACTATGGGTTTGACCAGCTGCATGGATGACAATGACCCAATTGAATACCCTGCTGCCGGTTACATTTCTATTTACAACGGCGCTCCGAGTAACGCTGGAGCGATAGTCTTTGCTGATCAAAATCAGGTCAACAATTTTCCTTTGAAATACACTGAAGTACTTGCTTACAAAAACTTCTATCCAGGAGACAGACTCTTCAAATTTTCTGAAGCGAACTCGGTAACTTCTCTCTTAGAAAAAGAATTCGAAATCAAAGTAGATTCAGTTTACTCCTTATTTATGGTGGAAAATGCGGCTGCATTGGATGCTGTCTTGGTAGACGATGATTGGTCGGAGCCAACTGCTGCTGAAGCGCAAATTCGAATGGTAAACCTTTCTCCTGATGCAGGAACAGTATCACTCAAGGTAGATGAAGTGGCAACTGCTCTATTCTCTGATTTGACTTTCAAGGGAAATTCAGATTTTAAAAGCCTAGCCACCAAAACTTACAACTTGAAGGTTGTTTCTAGCACTGGAGAAACACTTGCTACTGCTAACAACCTAGAACTTAAAGGAAACAGAGTGTATACCTTGGTGTTAAGAGGCTATAAGCAGTCAACGGATAATTCCAAAAAACTTGATTTACAATTACTGACCAACTTTATCGATTACTAAGTAATCATACTGCCACAATCCTAAATCCCGTTTATAGCAGAACGGGATTTTTTTTTGTTTAACATCAAAGGGCACGAAGGGGTGCGCAATTTTTAAGGTTTTCAAGTCTCGAAGGTTTTGAAATTGAAAATCCACACCCCCCCACCAATTTTTCTTCGCATAACTTTGAAGGTCTATCTTTTTTCTCGTTCTTGAATTAGGTCAAGGAAAGACCAAGTTTTCAATAGCTATGCTAAAAAACTATGTAGCAGCTAAAAAAATACTTTTTCTAAAAACAGACACTATTGGCCAAGAAATAAAAATCAATACTCTACGACCCTAGAGGGAATGTAAACTGATTTGAAAACTGGCTGATATCAAAAAAAAAATAACGTATGGAAACGAAAGAACTATTTAAAGACCGAATAAGATTACCGTTTACGTTTGATGTAGAGAAACTACTTGCAGAGACGCAAGCTTTAAAACTAGAGCATTATGAATATTATAAAGTTATTCCATTACGCGCTCCTGCACACTTAGTAGATACATCGTTACCTTTTCCTCCCCCTGCACTTGATTATGCAGATGGCACATGGACTGATTGGATGAATACCGCAGCGCTAGAAAAATCTCCCTATCTAAAGAGTATAGTCGATCAATTCAGTCAATACACAACTGTTAATCTTGTTAGATTACTGTTTTTAGCGCCACTATCTGTTGTAAAAGAACACACTGATCCGACCCTTGCTTTAGAAGAAGAAAAATCAATGATTCGCCTTACCATTCCAATAGATAATAATGAAGGAGTTGAGTTCTTCCTGAATGACTCATTAGTACCTATGAAAGTGGGAGAATGCTGGTATTTGCGACTTTCCGACCCACATCGAATTGCAAATAATGGAAGCACGGATCGTATAAATTTGACAATAGACATTATACCAAACGATAGGATCATAGGAATCATTAATGAGTCAATGCAAAGCTGAAAATTTTCTTACCTCTCCAGTTGAGGGCATCATGTAGCCTAGTGACTAGCCGTAATTCTCATAAACAGGTTTCTAGCTATTATAATTTTTTCTATATCCAATTGAAAAACTGCTATCTTATAAAGCTGTTGCATTAGTGACTTGAACATGGCTTATACCAAATACTGAATTATTCCTTATAATAATTATGTTTTAAAAGGAATTCTTTAAATATTGAAACGGATAATGGTTTGTTGGTATAGTCTTCAATTTCAGCGTAGCTAAATGCCTTGCTTTTATCCTCAGGATTCATAGAACTTGATACTATAACAATCTTGAATTTATCCTTCATTTCCGGAGCTAGCAGTGTAAATTCATTCATGAATTCCCAAGCATCCATTTTTGGCATATTGATATCTAATAAAATTAAAACTGGATCATTTTCAACTTTAATTTCATTATTATTAATTCGGGAAAGTATATTTTCTAAGGCATCAAGTCCATTACTAAAATAACTGATTTTATTAGTATAATCAATTCGTTTTAGAACTTTAGCCCCAACCATTTTTACTATATCATCATCATCGATGAACATTATTTCCTTAATTTTAAAATCTCCCACTACAAAAGTTCTTTTCTAAGCGTAAAACAAAACATAGTACCTCTTCCAAACTCTGATTCAAACCATATTTCACCATCGTGGTGCTCTACAATTTTCTTACATTGTATCAATCCTATTCCAGTGCCCTCAATTTCTTTAGAAGTATGGAGCCTTCTAAACATTTTAAAAAGTTTATCTTTATTTTTAAGCTCAATTCCAATACCATTATCTTCAATTGAAAATAGCCAAAAAGGTCCTTGATCATGAAAATCAATTTTAATTAGTGGAGGCACATCTTTTTTACAATATTTAAGGGCATTTGATATCAGGTTTTGAAAAAGCAAGCCTAACTCAAATTTAAGTCCATTTATTGTTGGTAATTTTGTGATGTTTACTTTTGCGTCAAGATTCTTTATTTGGAATTGTAAATTCTGAATTACTTCATCTAGTATTATATTACAATCAACAGTTTCAATAGGGTTGATTTGACCCAATCGAGCTGTTTCCATTAATGCTTTTATTAAGTTGGATAAGCGATCTCCAGCTCCTTTTATCAAATCGAAATAATGATATATCTCTTCCTTAGTAGTATCAGGATCTTCAAATTCATCTAAAGAATCGTAATTATACCCTGGATATTATTAATTGGCTCCTGAAGGTCATGAGAAGCGATGTAAGTATAATCTTCTAATTCTTTGTTTTTACTTTCAATTTTTTTTACATGATCATTAAGGAGTGTTTTTTGCTTCTGAACTTCTGTTATATCTTGGACAGATCCCAGAGTCTTTAAAATGATTCCATTTTCATCATATATATTTTTTCCCCGTTCTCTTAAAAATTTCATATCACCGGTAGGAGTGATATATCTATGCACGATGTTATAAGGAATTGCGCTTTCAAATGAATTTTCAAAGGATTGTTTTGCGAATTCCCTATCATCTATATAAACTAGCTTTAAGAAGTTCTCGTCAGTTGGTATATAAGTTGTAGGATCCAATTCGAAAATTTCAAAAACTTCACTTGACCATGTAAGTTTGTTAGTATTAAAATCAAGTTCCCAGTTCCCCAACTTAGAGATCTTCATGGTTTCCTGAAGTCTTTCTAAAGTTAGTTGGAGATAGTTCGATTTTTCTATAATATTAGTTATATCTCTTACTGCGGCCATAAAGAAATTTTCTCCAGACTCATTCTTGAAATGATTTAAGGAAATACTAATAAAGAACAACTCACCACTTTTCTTTTTTCCCTGAAGCCCCATCTGATTCGACATTTTTCTGGAAATGGGGTTTGCAGTGTAATTTTCAAAATGGTGTTGGTGTCGTAATACTACATTATCCGGCAGTAAAACATCAAGATTAGTTTCAATTAGCTCATCTTTTTCATATCCGAATTGTTCTAAGACTTTAGTGTTAACTAGTAAGATCTTTCCAGTTTTGTCGCAGATAATAATCCCATCAGGGGAAAACTGAAAAGATTTTTCAAATATATCCTTCTTTTTTATTTTCATTTAAATCGCTTTGAATAATGCAAGTTAAGTGTATTTATATATTTTATTTTTAAATATAATTTTTTTTATAAAAATTTTACAAATATTTTATAAAACAACTTTATTTAATTTTTTTTTTATGATTTTTGTCATCTTTTTTATAAAATGGGTACTACCACGAATTTAACGGAAGTCCGGTAATGAAAATCTACCTCCTAGCTGAATAACGCTTAAAGGAGCCTGATATTCAGTCTTAAAATGCTCCTGACCTTTTCTCCATTGATATTTAAGCCTAACAAGAACCATGTTTCCCACTAACTTAAGGGTAGAACCGAAAAAATAAGCAACGTTGGGACAAGGAATGTAAAGAAAAAAGTATGTTTATCTGTGATTACGCACTTAGCCAAATAACATTCTAAGCATTGGCCCCTCGACGTTGCTCGGGGTCCGAATTATAGATTAGAGCCTTGGGAGGGAGAAAGAGGCGGCTCCGCCGCCTCTTTCTCCCTCCCACATAAAAAATAGCATACGGTGGCCGAGCGAAGTCGAGGCCTGTTGATCACTACCTGTAACATAGCAGAGACTCAAATAAAAAAGTCCTGCTTCTGGAGAAGCAGGACAATTCTAAATTGCGTTCTCCGCGTTAGCCTCTGTGCTCACTGCGGTAAAATATGAACTACAAGAAATTAGGTCTATCCAACTTCTTCCCAATACGGAAAGCGGCATTCATCAGCCCTACGTGTGAATAAGCCTGGGGGAAATTGCCCCACTGGCTTCCTGTCTTCTGATCCACGTCTTCCGAGAATAGATGCAAATGATTACAATATTTCACCAGCGTCTCAAAGCCTTCCACGGCTTCATCCAATCTCCCCACGCAAGCTAGCGCCTCAATGTACCAGAATGCGCAGATCAAGAACGTCGTCTCCGGCACACCAAAATCATCCATGTGCTTGTAGCGATAGAATAAGAAATCCTTCGCCAACAACTCGTCTTCCAATGCTTTCAGGTGATCATTTGCTCGCTCCAGATCATCACCAAAGTAACCCATGGTAATTAATTGAAGTGTGGAAGCATCCATGTACGTAGAGCCAATTGCCTGCCCATAGGCTTTTTTATCAGGGAGATAACATTCTTCTATTTTGCTGACAGCCAAATCTCGAAGTACTATGGCTTTCTGATACATCGCATCATCCTTCATTCGAATGCCTATTTTTGCGGCAGCGCAAGATCCAGCCCAGTGAAACAAAAAGGTATAGCAATGCTCCTGAGCCAGATTTCTAAATTCCCACAGCCCTGCATCTTTCTCATTCATCGTGGATTCGATCTTATTCAGCAAATTCATGACCATAGGCTTGGAGGAACTTCTCTCCTCTTCGGTAAAACGCTGATCAGAATAAAGCGGCAACAAAGACACCAATACCTGACCGTAGAGATCGTTTTGAATATGTGTATATGCCTGATTACCAAAGCGAACTGGTTTGTTATCCAAATATCCTGCGAGTTCGGAGATTTCTTCGGTCAAAAGCGAATCACCCGTGATGGAATAAAGTGGCTGATAGCGCCCATCATCACCTGGCCTAAGATTATGGATAAACTCAAAATACTTCTCCAACTCCTCAAAGTGCCCCAAACTATTGAAACAAGTAAGTGTATAATAGCTATCCCGAATCCAGCAATAGCGATAATCCCAGTTTCGCGTGGATCCTGGAGATTCCGGCAAACTAGTCGTGGATGCTGCGATGATAGCTCCTGTATCTTCGTACTGGTGGATCTTGAGTATCAATGCAGAACGAAGCACCAATTTCTGGTGAAAATTGTAAATACTCGTGGACTTTACCCATTCCTGCCAATAGCTTGTCGTAGCCTGCAGAAAATGTTCAGAAGTAGTCTCAATGGCAGCTTCGAGCGGACGTCCAAAGGTCAACACCAAATACACCGGCTTTGTCAAAAGGAATGCTTTTTCATCCATTACATAGCTGAGGGGAGCATTAGTTGAGAGTCGCAGTTCTTGGTCTATCCCAGCAAAACTAACATGGTTTGAACCCATACTCGCCGTTAAAGCCCTAGACCCTCGATCTGCCCGAGGTTTGCAGATGATTTTGATTTTAGGAGACCCTGATACTGCTTCTACCTTACGAATAAGCATCAAAGGCTTATAGTATCTATCGAAATTCTTGAATCGTGGAGCGAAATCGGTAACCTTATAGCTATTCTCTCCATAAGTGACTGTCGTTTCTAGAATATTGGTATTTTCGTGATAGACTTGGGAAGAGGTAAACTCTGTGGATTCAGGATGTATGGTGAATTCCCCGCCTTTCTCCCGGTCCAGCATCCCCCCAAAAATAAAATCTGAATCAAATCTTGGCAGACACATCCAGCTGATATTGGTGTCCAGTTCCACATGGGCGATATAGGCACAATTGCCGATCACCCCACTTCCATAGGTATGCTTTTTCATCTGTTTCTAAATGTTTTTAATGGTCAGATGGAATCTCGCACCACGTATAATCATCCCGAGGGATATCAGATACGAATTGCTCAATTTCATTAAGGTTAGGTTTGAAGTTGAAAAGTCAGGCTTCTGGGTCAACTATCAAGAAAGGAAAAAGGATAGGTTAATCCAAAAAATATAGGGGATTTTGGCTTGATTAATTGGAACTAGACTCAATATTCAAATACTGCAATCCCTAGATTTTCATCGTATGTAACTGTATAAATTTTTCTATCGATTGAATTGACAGAAATTGATTTTATAGATCTATCCAACATAAAATAAGCAATGGGTTCTCCGTTAAAGTCAAACAAAAAAGACATCTGTCGACATCAATCCTGTATTTGCAATTTCTTCTTCACTACTAACCACACATTCACTTATACCCCATAGTTGACAGAAAACCCATTTTCCCACATTAACATCCCCTTCCTCTTCCCCAAGCTGAAGATTCACACTATTAAACATTATTGACCCTAAAAATGGAATGACTCCCGAAACTGTAACTGGGCATTTGTTCAGACTTCGCTTTTAATGAAAATACCAATACAAACAACCTGTTTGAAAAAAAATAAAGAAACATTATTGGGTAATTAGAGGAGTGGAAATATTTTTATACTGAAGATTATTCTGGAGATGAGTTGCATTTCAGATTTAAATTCTAGAGATTCAGCCAGAATGGAACTAAATCACTTTTCATAATAACACTTCTGAAGATTTTATGGAGTCCGTGATATTTTAGTGAAGTCAATTATTAATCAAACCAAATAACCCAATCACTATGAAAAAGCAGAGGAAGTTGTCTTTCCTGTTGGTTTTCCTGCTGTGCCTGAGCTTGCCTAGCCTGACTTTTGCCCAAGAAGGAGAAATAACGGGAAAAGTTACTGACACGGAATCCGGCGAAGGGATTCCCGGAGTGAGTGTCATTATTAAAGGTACCTCTAGAGGAGCCATCACAGATTTAGACGGGAGCTATTCGATCAGTGCAGGATCGGAGGATGTACTCGCCTTCTCATTTTTAGGCTATGTAACCGTAGAGGAGACTGTCGCCAACAGGACAGTCATCAACGTTAGTTTATCGCCATCTATTCAGGCTCTGACCGAGGTTGTGGTCGTAGGCTACGGTACCCAAGAAAGAAAGGAAATTACAAGTGCTGTGACTAGTGTCAAGGCAGAGAATTTCAATCAAGGTACTGTAAATGACCCTCGCCAATTGCTTCAGGGTAAAGTAGCAGGCTTGAACATTGCAAGACCTGGAGGTAACCCCAATGGTGGCTTTAATATGCGTCTAAGAGGAATCTCTTCCATAGGTGAAAATGCTGAACCTCTTGTAGTAATTGACGGTGTAATCGGAGGTTCTTTGAGTACTGTGGATCCTAATGACATCGAATCCATGGATGTACTAAAAGACGGATCAGCTGCCGCAATATATGGAACAAGGGGCTCTGCAGGGGTTATCTTGGTTACCACCAAAACAGGAAAAGTAGGGAGAACTGTAGTGGAATTCAATAGCAGCATGGCCGTTGAAAATGTTGCCCGGACCATCAGTGTGATGAATGCTGATGAATATAGACAGGTTCCCAATTCTGTTGACCTAGGTGGCAACACCAACTGGTTAGATGAAGTAACAGGCACCGGCTTAAGTTTTGTAAATAACCTTTCATTAGGTGGAGGCACCGCCTCAACAAGCTATAGGGTCTCCATCAACTCACGAAATGTGAATGGCGTAGGTATCAATTCCGGTTTTGACCAATTGAACGCCAGGCTAAACCTCACCCAAAAGGCATTGAAGGACAAAGCCATCTTCACAGTAAACGTTTCAAATACTACAATTGACAGAGAATTTGGAAATGACAACTCCTTCAGATATGCGATCGTAAGTAATCCTACTATCCCTGTCAGAAGTTCATTGCCACAGGATGTTCAATTTGGAGGATATACGGAGCGGGATATTTTCGACTGGTTCAATCCTGTTTCAATTGCTGAACAAAATATCGCAGATGGTCGTGACAGCAAACTGTTGGCTAGTATACGAGGGGAATACAATTTCACAAACAAATTTAGAGGTGCTGTATTCTATGCAAGCCAAAGAGAAACTGATTGGAGAGGTTCGTATTCGCCAAAAACAGCAAAATTCGGAGGAGGATTTGGCAGAAATGGTCTTGCTACTGTTCAAAATAATGAACGATTGAACGAACTGTTTGAGACCACACTTAATTACGATGAAACAGTGGGCAAAGTTGGAATGGCTTTCTTGGCAGGTTATTCCTTTCAGGAGTTTTTCAATAGAGGCAGTTATACGCAAGCAGGGAATTTCCTGACAGATGCATTTACGTATGATAATATTAGTGCAGCACTTGACTTGGCCAATGGTTTGGCATCAGTTTCAAGTTATGCCAATTCAAACAGGTTAGTGGCATTCTTTGGACGTGCCAACTTCAACTTGGAAGACACTTACCTTTTATCTCTCAGTGCACGATATGAGGGGTCATCTAGATTTGGAGCCAATAACAAATGGGGATTGTTCCCAGCGATTAGCGCGGGCGTAAACATTGCCAATTTGATCGATATGGCAGGTGTAACTGCTATGAAATTTAGGGCCAGTTATGGTAGAACAGGTACACAACCTGGAGAATCCTATTTGTCACTACTAAGATTTGGTCGTCAGGGCAACTTCTTTTACAACGGACAATTCGTGCCATCCTACGGCCCAGTATCCAATGCTAACCCAGACTTGGCATGGGAAACAAAGGATGAATATAACGTTGGTTTGGACTTTGTCATCCTCAACAACAAACTGGATGGTGCGATCGACTACTACACCAGAGTCACAACAGGTATGATCTTACCGATAAATGTTCCTGTTCCACCAAATCTTTTCCCTACCACCCAATTGAACATCGGTGAAATGTCTAATTCGGGTCTTGAGGTCATGTTGAATTACAAAGCCATCCAAAAATCTGATTTCAGATGGACTACCGGTGTCAACTTCTCAACCTTAAAAACTAAGCTTAGAAGCTTGTCCGCCGGAGATTTGAGTTTTGGAGAAGTTAACTATCGTTCCAACTTTGGTTCACCTGGTCAAAACCTGACTCAATTGATCCGAATCCAAGAAAATGGTCCTTTGGGACAGATCTGGGGGCCGGTACTCGATGGAATCAATGAAAACGGAAGCCCAAGGATGAAGGTCATTAATGGAACAGCATTAGATGCCAACGGCAATCCAGTTTATTGCAACTGTAATGATGACCGTGCCCAATTGGGTACTGCCTATCCTACTTTAAATTTTGGCTTCAATAACAGCTTCAAATACAAAAACTGGGACATGAATTTCTTCTTCAGAGGATCATTTGGTCATTATCTTATCAACAGCTACAGAGGTTTCTATGAGAATACAGAAGGTACCACTGTCCAAAATTATAACATTGTAAACACCAAATACTATGATCCAAGTATCACCAAGGCTGAATATAACAGCAGCCACGTCGAAAAAGCGGATTTCGTAGTCCTTGACAATGCCACTATAGGATACAACTTTAAAATGAGTCCTGGAAAAGCAGTTGGAAGAATTAGAACTTTCATCTCTGTCCAAAACCCGTTCATGTTAACTGGTTATACAGGAGTTGATCCTGAGGTAAGGTATGGAGATTCGGAGGCGGGTGGTGATCCGCTAGCTCCAGGCATAGAGCGTAGAGCAACGTATTTCACTACTACGGTCACTACTTTCGGTCTAAATTTAACTTTCTAAGCTAAAAAATAAGATATCATGAAAAAATTAATCAACATAAGATCCTTCTTGATTGGCTTAGGAATGTGTTTTGTCATTTCTTCCTGCGTTGATTTGGAAGAAGAAGTGTACAGCGCGGTGACAGCCGAGAACTTTTTCAAAACCGACGAAGAATTCATCTCCGCATTGGGACAGGCCTATAGTTCACTCGGAGGCCTGGGCAACCACTCAGGGCTCTGGTCTATAAATGAACTAGCATCGGACGAACTGGTGATTTCCACCAAGGGCGGTGACTGGTTTGACGGGGGGGTATTATTGCAGCTACATCAGCATGAATTCCTGCCTGACAATCCCTTCTTCCAAAATTCCTGGAATTTCCTTTATGGGGGCATCAATACCTGTAACCGATTGATATTTTCCTTTCAAAATCTGGATAATCCGAATTCTGAAGCCTATATCGCTGAATTGCGGGCCCTAAGAGCTTTGTATTATTACTGGGCTATGGATGCTTTCGGGAATATCCCAATCGTAACGGATTTTACAATCACTGAGGCTCCGGATACCAAAAACCGGGTGGAGGCTTACAATTTCATCCTTAGCGAGCTCAATGAAATCATTCCCTTACTTCCTGACGCCAAGGACGGAACCACCTATGGCAGAATGACCAAATGGAGTGCGCTGATGATAAGGATGAAGTTATATCTGAATGCTGAGACCTATACAGGAACAGCCCAATGGGCTCTTGCAGCAAAGGATGCCGAGGAAATTATCAATACAGGACCTTATAGTTTAATGCCTACTTACGGTGACAATTTTATCATCAACAACTCAAATTCTACAGAAAACATCTTTGTTTATCCTTATGATAAGGTGTTTGCAGGAGGATTTAACTGGGTGATGATGACTCTTCACATTGCCAGTCAGTCCACCTTCAACCTTACCCAGCAGCCATGGAATGGATACCAAACGGTAGAAGAATTTTATAATTCTTATGTGGATCCGGTAAAGAACCCCGGCGTTCAGGGCCCTGTATGGAAAGGTTTAGCATTACAGCCTTCCACAGGAACCATTGACGGCAGGTTAGGTAATTTCTTGGTAGGTCCTCAAAAAAGATCAAATGGTGCTCCTCTGGAAGACCCGGGAGTAGAACCTACGGATCCAACCGGCCAAAATGGAGACCCGAACGGAGAGCCTATTACTTTCATGCCATTTTTGAATGAAATATGGCCACAAGGATTGCGTCAGGCAGGTGCACGGATAGGTAAGTATGAGTATGAAGTTGGTGGCACCAATAACATGAGCAATGACTTTGTAGTATTCCGGCTTTCTGATGCCATTCTAAGTTTAGCAGAAGCAAAATTCAGATTAGGAGAAACTACCCAAGCATTGGCTTTGGTCAACCAGATCAGGGGCAGAGCAGGAAATCTCGATCCATTCACTACCCTCACCAATGAAAATCTACTTGCAGAGCGAGGCAGGGAGATGTTTGTGGAAATGACGAGAAGACAGGATTTGATCCGATTCAAGAAATACGGAGAGGCATGGTGGCCTTTTGAGGGGATGAAACGTCCTAAGAAGGTACACAGCGCAGGAAGTTTTCTGGAGCTGTTCCCTATCCCACAGCCTCAGCTTTTGGCAAACCCTAAGCTGCAGCAAAATCCAGGTTATAATTAACAGGGGATAGATGCAAAGAAAAAAGCAGGCTGAAAGTTTACTCAGCTTGCTTTTTTTTGTCTTCTTTCTTTTCATTAGCTTCAACTTTAGCCGTCAGCTTTGGGATTTTACTCCAATTACCCCGGGCTTGACATTCTGCGTACCCTTTATTTCTATTCTTATATCGCCAACCGCATGTATATTAAAAATCTGATTTTACCTTTTTTTATTCTTTTGGTCCTAGGACAAGGCTGTAGTTCTCCGGGCATTGGCGTAGATGAAGACTATAACTCATCTGACAGTCTATTTTTGGGAATGTATCTGGGAATGGGGCAACAGGATTTTTTTGAGCTCTGTACAGAGTTGAATAAGCAGGAGCTTATCACTCAGGGATCTGGAGGAAATACCAACGTGGAACATAGGATGACTGATGAATTTGACAGTGAAGTTAGCATGCGTTTTTTCCCCACATTTATTGAAAACAAAGTGTTTGAAATGCCTGTGACCTATTCATATATTGCCTGGGCTCCCTGGAACAAGCAATACTGGGCAGACAGCCTGCTGGAAAAGGTTTTGGATAAATATAAAATTTGGTATGGGGATGATTTCACATTGATTAATCATCCAGACCAGGGTAAGGTATACTACAAAATTGACAAGAAAAGAAGAATCAATTTGTTTATCCGGGATGAACAATATGTTCAGGCCGTGTTCACAGATCTGAAAGTAGAGAAAAGGCTGAGGGAGGAATTCGAGAAAACCAAATCATCCAACTATGAACCCTCAAATTGATTGGTTAAATTCTAAACATTGATTCCTGATGAAGAATGCCTGTCTTTTGGCCCTTATCTTTTCCTTTTTAATTTTTTCTTCCTGTAGAGAACAGGGTAATTCCGGGTCAGAATATTTATTTCTAGAGTTGGATTCCAATATAACAGGGATTGATTTCACCAACCAACTGACAGAGACGGAGGAATTCAACATCATTGAATACCTGTATTTTTACAATGGTGGGGGAATAGCCGTAGGAGATGTCAATAATGACGGGCTTCTGGATTTATATTTTTCTGCCAACCAGCTTCCTAATAAGCTTTTTTTGAATAAAGGAAATCTGGTTTTTGAGGATATTACTGCACAGAGCGGCCTAGCTTCTGCCGGAGCCTGGAAAACAGGAGTGAGCATGGCAGATATCAATGGAGACGGTCTTTTGGATATCTATATCTGCAGACTGGGAGACTGGAAAGGAGTAAAAGGTAAAAATGAGCTTTATCTCAATAATGGAGACCTGACCTTTACCGAAAACGCTGCGGAGTTTGGACTTGATTTCCAAGGATTCAGTACACAGGCAGCATTCTTTGACTACGATCTGGATGGAGATTTGGATATGTATCTACTCAATCACGCGGTGCATACAGCCAACAGTTATGGCAGGGCATCTTTGAGATACATAGACAGTGGTCCGTCAGGAGATCGCCTTTACCGCAACAACGCAGACAAGGATGAAAAAAAATTCACCCCAGTCACCAATGAAGCCGGAATATTTTCCTCCCAAATCGGCTATGGCTTGGGCGTTGGAATTTCGGATATCAATAAAGATGGTTGGCCTGACATCTATGTTTCCAACGATTTTAATGAAAATGATTACATCTATTTGAATTTGGGAAATGGTTCCTTTAAGGAATCTGGTTCAGAGAGCATCACGCATTCCAGCCGGTTTTCTATGGGCAATGATTTGGCGGATATCAACAACGATGGCTGGATAGATATCTTAAGTCTTGATATGCTTCCGGAGGATGAGATCACACAAAAACGCTCTGCGGGAGAGGACAGCTATGAAATCTACCGACTGAAACTGAATTTTGGATATGGTCGGCAAGTAAGCAGAAATACCCTGCAGCTGAATAACGGAAATGGGACTTTTTCTGAAATAGCACAACTGGCTGGTATTTCTGCCACCGATTGGAGTTGGGCTCCCTTGTTTGCCGATTTTGACAACGATGGATTGAAAGACCTTTTTATCTCCAACGGTATTTTGAGGCGCCCCAACGACATGGATTATATCAACTTCATAACCAATCCTGAACTGGAGGAAGGCATGGTGAAAAAGCCGGAAATCAGCAATCTGGATTTGGCCAAAAAAATGCCAGCCGGGGAGGTGTCAAATTACATCTACAAAAACATCGGAAATCTTTCCTTTCAGGACATGGGTGCGGACTGGGGTTTTTCCAAGGCGACTGCTTCCAATGGAGCTGTCTACGCCGACCTAGATAATGACGGGGACCTTGATCTGGTGGTAAATAACCTGAATACTCAGGCTAGTGTTTTTGAAAATCAACTCAACAAGATATCCGGAAAGGATACAACCTCATTTTTAAATGTCCGGTTTGAGGGTACCGGAAACAATAAATTTGGCATTGGAGCGCGTATTGAAGCTTTTGGCAAAAACGGTACTCTTGTTCAGGAAAATTATACCGCCAGGGGGTTTCAGTCATCCGTAGCTCCAGAGATCCATTTGGGACTGGGTGATATACAATTTTTGGATTCCCTGAAAGTGATCTGGCCAAGAGGTGGAAGCCAAACCTTGAAGATGGTGGAAGTGAACAGTAGATTGGTTTTGAAGGAAACCGACGCACAGACCCCTACCCTCCCAATTGAAACTAAGAGAACTCTACTTTTGAAAAAACTTCCTTCTGAAATCACAGGGCTGGAATTTTTCCATTTGGAAGATGAGTATAATGATTTCAATCATCAACCCTTAATTCCTTTCAAGCTTTCCCATAGCGGACCTGCCATGGCTGTTGGCGATGCGAATGCAGATGGGTACATGGATATTTATCTTGGGGGAGCAAAAGGTCAAAAGGGAGCTCTTTTTGTCCAAACCAAAAATGGGAAGTTCAAGAATTCATCCCTTTTAATTGGAAAAGAAGAATTGGGTCAGGATGAAGTCTTTGCCATTTTTTTGGCAAATGAACAAAAAGAAAAGCCAGACCTTTTGGTGTTCAAAGGAGGAGAAACGCCAGATATCCAGAGAGAAGGAAACAATACCCTCTTTTCAAATGACGGGACTGCCGGTTTTTCAAAAAAACAGCAGCTATCCATTGATGCGGACATTCAAGTCTCTGTCGTGCGGCCCGCCGATATTGACGGCGACGGTTTACAAGATTTAGTTATTGCAGGCAGGAACGTCACTGGGAAATACGGGCTGATCCCGCGGAGTTACATTTTAAGAAATAAAGGAGGAAATGAGTTCGAAGATATAACTGCAAGGATTGCACCTGAGTTGGGATTTATCGGGATGGCCACTGATGCCGCATGGGTGGATTTGGATCAGGACGGCAAGCTGGATTTAGTCATCGTGGGGGATTGGATGCCTATAACTGTTTTTATGAACAGAAAGGGGCGCCTAGTTAACGAAACAGAAAAAATGGGTCTGGTAAAAACTTCTGGCTGGTGGAATTCCCTGGCAGTGGAGGATCTAAATGGAGATGGATTCCCAGATCTGGTAGCGGGAAATCTGGGATTGAACAGCAGGTTGAAAGCCACAGAAGAATTTCCCCTGAAAATGTATGTTAAGGATTTTGATGCAAATGGAAGTCTGGAGCAGATACTTGCCTATTCCATAGAAGGCAACTATTTCCCTGTCGCGACAAGAGATGAATTGGTCAAGCAGATTCCAATGATGAAAAAGGGACTTCTTAACCACAGGGACTTTGCCGGAAAAACTATTGATGAGTTATTTA
>Ga0209512_1003287_pt1 | contig 15615 bp, 11 predicted proteins | sample frozenSSSSmetaG_FD_184142 | JGI IMG/M metagenome (GOLD analysis project Ga0209512, IMG submission 184142) | Glacier valley bacterial and archeal communities from Borup Fiord, Nunavut, Canada, to study Microbial Dark Matter (Phase II) -... | ecosystem: Environmental > Aquatic > Freshwater > Ice >... | reverse complement strand
CGCAGGTTCAGTCCGCATTCGCGGACTTCTTCCGGAGTCATCCGCATGACTTCATCCACCGCGGAGAAGAGTGACGGCGCGCTGTCCAGTGAAAATCCGCCCTTGCGGGTGGCGACGCTTAGGATCTCCTCCACCGAGGTGCCTTTCACAAAACACACCGGTGTTCCCAGATAATAGGCTTCGAGTGCTGGCAGGCCGAAGCCCTCGATCTCCGAGGGCAGGATCAGCGCGCGGGCGGAGGCGTAGGCATCCTTGAGCGCGGCATCTTCGAGAAACGGCCTCTTTACCAGTGTTTGCGAGGAGGATAACAATCCGCTCACTTCGTTCGGCACGGTTCCTATCAGATGAAGCGTGGGAAGCTGGAGTCCGCTCCGTTCCGCATCCAGCCACCATCGGACAAGCTGCTCGGTCCGCTTGTGAGGTTCTCGCGAGGCGAGGTGGATCACGTAGTCCTTTTTCACAGAGCGGACCGGCTGCGGGATCTGCTCGTACAAACAAGGCTCGTAGGTCACCACGATTTCCTTGTCCGGAATGCCGTGGCGCGTCATGAAGCCGAGGATCTGGGATTTCGAGGACTTTGAAACGGTGAGGATGAGATCCGCTTCTCTGAGCGTGTGCTTGAGCATCCAGGCCCAGTAGGCGTAGTCTCTCGGTTCCCGCCACTCCGGATAGTGATCCTCGTCATACTGGATGATGGTGTCGTGGATCGTGACTGCGGACGGCCGGCAGAACTGATTCACGCACGGGAGATAACCCTTTGGGAAATAGTAGATGTCGGGCAAACCGTCCCTCATGGAAAACAGCGGGTGGAAGTGATCCGTCAGCAGGCGGACCAGCTTGTTGCGGGTTCCCCACGGCAGCGTCCGGGTCGCAATGCCGGGGGGAGGTTGTTTTGATGTCTTCGAGGTGATCGCCTCGACCCGCACCTGTCCGGTCTTCTGTAAGGCGGCGAGAACGACCTGCGACATTCTGGAAATGCCGAAACTCCGGTCGTGTCCCGGATTCTGGTCCGCCAGGTAGGCGGAAATGTGCAGCGGGAGCGGAGAGCCGGGCGCGACATTTTTTCGTGAAACAATCGTGGGCGGCCGGTCGGGGCGGGTCATCGCATCGGCGACCGCTTTCCAGCTTGCGGCGACCCGCCCTACAAACCGCTCCGGCATGAAGTTTGCCTGATAGAAATCGTGGGCCTCCTTTTCCATTTCCGGCAGAATTGCCCTGCGGAGCAACCATTCGTTCAGCGCATCGGCGTAAGCGGAGGGTGATCGGACGGGAAACAATCGCGCGGAACCGCAGCCATCCAGCATCGCGGGGATCCCCGCCCAGTGCGTGGTGATGATCGGAAGGCCGGCTCCAAGGGCCTCCATCAGAACGATCGGGGTCGCCTCTGATTCGTAGTGGGTGGGAAAAAAGAAGATGTCGGCATCCGCATACGCCTGCCACTTGGCGTCTCCCGTGAGCTGGCCCGTGAACTCGACCATCTCTGATAGTTCGAGCTCCGCGTGCATCTGGCGGGCTTCATTTTCGAACTTCTCGGAAAACCACCGTCCCACGATCCGGAAGCGGAAGTCGTTTTTCCCGCCTTGGAGTTTCAGCAATGAAGCCGTCCTGAGGATTTCCAGCACTCCCTTTCCTTCCTGAAGGCTGGCCACGAACAAGACCGTCAGTGGCTCGCTGGCTTTGCGGAGCGTCCTGATCACATCAGGAACCTCGATCGCGCACGGACACCATTGCCATGACCGGGCCTCGAACGCCACATGAGGGGGGAGGACTTCCTGGGCGACCTCCAGAGCCATGTCGGCATGCTGGTAGATCCGCCGCCCCAGCCATTTCCTCAACGGACTGGCCTCGACAAAAACCGGAAGTCCGCTCGCGTGGAAAATGAAGACCGTGGAACCAGCGAGAGGTCTCACGGCCAGGAGGAAGATGACATCCCGCAGGAAAGGGATCCACTTCGCACTCGCCGGCGGATAGAACAAGATGCAGCCCGGATTCTCGCGGAGTATGCCTTTCGCCCTGCCGATGAGATCGAAGAGGTGGCGGATTTTCTTCCACTGGAAGCGCCCGACCTCCTGCATCTCCTCGCTGAATTCCATGCGCAGGCGGTGTACATGAAACTCGGGCCAGTCATGCTCGAACAGGATCTGTGTCGCCACAGCCTGGCCATGCCAAGGGGGCGGAGTCTGCCCCATCAGGAGGACCTGGGGACGGACGGGATCCCGCTGCGTTTCTGTTGGATCTATGGGCATTTATTGGATCGCCGAAGGTGTTTTCCCCCTGCCCGGCGGGCTTGAAGGTCGTAAGGATGCGAGGGTCATTCGAGCAGGTCGCTCGGGAGCCCGCTCGCGACCGCAGGTTGCAGGTGAAGAGTCAGGCCGTGAGTGAAACGCTGTTGCGCGTGGTCGGTGAAGTGAACGAGATCGAAAAACGAATCCGCATCAGGCACGAAAAACCCCGAGCCATCCACGATGGCCAGGTGATCCGGATGCCGGTGTTTGAGACTCTTGAAGAATCCTGCCAGATCATCCCTGACTTCCGGTGCGATGCGTTTTGCCAGGGCCGGGTGAAGGTTTCCTGCGATCACGATCAGAGTGCAGCCTTTTTCGGAAAGTTCGTCGGCCATCCGGGTGAACGCCGCCTGCTCGAATTCCGAGCCCTTGCCGATTCCGAGTTTCGAGGCGCTTGATTGGGCCTGCGCGTCGGGATCCGGATCCACGGCCGAGTCGTGCCGGGATTGGTGCACCCTCGTAATTTCCCAGCCTAACAAGCGGTGCGAAAGGGAGTTGCGGTAGCGGTAGAGGGGAAGCACCTTTCCTAATAGTCCGCTGCGGATCGAGCCGGGGGCAAGCTGGCTCCATCCGTGGAATTCCGCCAGATCGGGAATGTCTCCGAAATGGAGGAAGTCCGCGGCGACGATGCCGCTTCCCATACCGTAGAAGTTGATTTCGGTGATGTAACAGATCACCCAGTCGCCACGTTTCAGGGGAATGTCCCGGGAGAGGATGAGCATGTCGAACCCGCGTGCTCCCGGTTGGGTGAGCTCCGTGGTCCACAACCGGGATCCGATCATGGCGTTCATGGCCACTTCGTCGATGCTCCGGTTCGTCTGGCTGTTGCCGATCAGGACCGCCCTGCGTCTGCCTTGCAGTTCGGTGAACAGCTCGCGCTTGATCTGATATTGGGCGAAATTATCGACCTGTTTCTTGTTATAGAAGAGCGACCAGAAGAGGACGGTTCGGCCGCAGGCCCACACGAAGAGGTTGATAGAGATGAAAAGGACAGCGGCCTGTTGCAGACCCCGCGAACCCGGACTCCGATCCGACCGGTTGATCACCCGCCGGATTGCGGTACCGACGAGCCAGAGCGCAAGCGCGACGGTGACGAGTGTGAGGCACTCGCGCAGCCTGCCGTGGACGAAGAGAACCGGGTCGTCGAATTTTCCGTTCGATACCCTGAGCAGGACCGCGCCGAACTTTTTCGCGATCAGGCGGGCGGCGTCCATTCCTATCAGAAGGAATGCCAGCCACGAAGCTGCGGCAAGCGCGCAGAGTGCCAGTGGAAGCGGTTGGTGGCGGGCGGGATTCACTTAGAGGCTGTCTTAAAAATGGCAGGGACCGTTTTGCCTGCGGCCATGCGGGATGCGCTTCGCGGTTCTTCTGAACTCGCTAGCGCTCGCTTGGCATTCCGCAACGGTCAGGCGAATGGAGGGCGAATGTATCAGCCCATGAAATGCTTGGAATCCGTTCATGGTCGCCTATTCACGTTCCATTCTCGCGGACCGCCCGGAGGTCGATCCCTGTCTTCGCGCATTTTTCAGACAGTCTCTTAGAACTGGAAGTAGATGAAAGAGGATCCGTCGAACACCCCGAATGATGCGATGGCTGTCAACGTCGCGGCCACGCTCAGCGCCTGCCGTCGTCCGGACCATTGCGAAAAATGGTCCATCGCCTGATGCTTCCATTGGAGCAGCAAGGCCAGGGTGCCGAGAAGCAGAACCGGCCAGGTGTATCCACTGAGATGGACCGGCGGTTTCCAGAGCGTGTTCAAATAGCTGGAGATGACAGCCCACTGGCTGTGGTCCGCCGGAACCGAACCGGCGCGGAAAAGCAGCCAGCCAATGCAGGTGATATGGAAAAACAGGATGCCCGCCAGAATCGAGCCCATCCGGGACGCTTTCACATCGGGCATGGCCACGTCGGATGTCGGATCCGCTTCGGAGGATTTCAGTGAACTCCAGGCCCGGTGGATTACCAGCAGGAGCCCGTGATAGAGTCCCCAGGCAAGAAAGGCGATTCCGGCTCCGTGCCACAGACCTCCCAGAACCATGGTGATCATCAGGTTCCGGAACGTCGTCAGGGATCCAAAATGATTTCCTCCTAACGGGATGTAGAGGTAGTCCCGCAGCCATACGGAGAGGCTGATGTGCCAGTGGCGCCAGAAAGCCGCCGGGTTGCGCACCAGATAGGGAGCCCTGAAATTCTGAACGAGCTCGAAGCCCATCAGTTTCGAAAGTCCGCGGGCGATGTCGGAATATCCGGAGAAGTCGCCATAGATCTGGAAGGCGAAGGCATAGAGAACCAGCCACGAGGAGGCGTCCGTGAAAGGGGATTGGCCCGAACTGAAGCTCCAGTCCACGAAGGGCGCGAGCCGGTCCGCGATGACCACCTTTTTCAAGTAACCCAGCAGACAAAGCCAGATTCCGGTGATCACTTGGTCGCTTTGGATCACCCGTGGGTGGCTGCACTGGGGCAGCAGATCCTTCGCCCGCATGATCGGGCCGGCCACGAGATGCGGGAAAAACGAAACATAGAGCATGAAATCAAGTGGATTCCGTGCCGCCTTCAGGTGTCTGCGGTACACGTCGATCGTGTAGCTCATGGACAGGAAGGTGTAGAATGAGATGCCGAGCGGCAGAATTACGTGAAGCGTCGGAAGATCCGCCCTCATGCCAAAGGTCGTCAGGACCTTTTCGAATCCATCCGCGAAAAAATTGAAGTATTTGAAGAACCCGATCACGGCCAGGTTCATCGTCATGCTGAATGCCAGCAGCCACTTCCTGTGCTTCTTGTTTTGTGTCGCGTCGATCAGCCGCGCGCAGCCGTAGTCGAAAAACGTGGTGAAAAGCAAAAGCCCGAGGAAACGCCAGTCCCACCATCCGTAAAAAACATAACTCGCGATAACGAGGATAACATTCTGTATCCTGTGCCGTGAACGATAGTAGGTCGCCAGGACGATGGTCAGGAAAAACAGGAAGACGACGGAGTTGAAAACCATTGAGGGTCTGGGCTTCTTCTACATGAAACGGATCGGGCTGCGTTGAAGTCCGCTCCTCATCGGATTCTCCCATGCGCTCCCAGCCGCTTTGCTACCCGATAGACCTGGAAGACCTTCCGAAGCAGCTTGAGAAGCGGGGCGCTTTTGAACAGGGCGGAAAGGTTCCTCTCATCCACGTGCTCGCGCTGCAGCCGCAATGCCTCGGCATTTCCCTTCTCCAGGTGCACCAGGCTGGTGTTCGTCCCATGCCAGCGAAACCCGGCCAGCGCCTCCGGCAGATAGCCGAAGCGGTATCCCAGACGGATCAGGCGCATGTAATATTCCCAATCCATGCAGACCTTGTAGGATATGTCCAACAGTTGTCCGCTGTCGATGATGCGGCGGTTGAAAAACGTGGAGGTTGAGGGGATGAAGCAGCCGACGAACAGCAAGGTGAGCTCGTCCACCGGATGATCCCGCTTCCGGCGGATCACACTCTTGTCCTCGCGGACGAACACGCAGTCGCCGTGGACCACGTCCGCCTCCGGGTGCTGGCGGATGTACTCCACCACCTTTGCCAGCGCGCCGGGCATCAGATAGTCATCGCAGTTCAACCACATCATCCACTCCCCGGTGGCCTTGAGAAACCCCTTGTTGATTCCATCGCTCATCCCCGCATCCGCCTCGCTGGTCCATAGCAGATGAGGGTACCGCCGGAGTACTTCGAGCGTCTCATCGGTCGAACCCGCGTCCGTGACGATGTGCTCCACTTCCACTCCGGCCTGCGCCAGCACGCTCTCGATGCAATCCGTCAGGAAACGGCCCTGATTGAAACTGGGGGTGATGATGGAGAGTTTCATGGAAATCATGATTCCGCCGGAACCGTGCGTTCATTTGTCCGGCGGACCGAAACCTAACAATCCGCTGAGACTGCGTCCTTTGGGAACCATCGCCGAGTCGAGTCCCATCACGCGGATGGTCTCACATGCGACGCGGATCGAGTTGTTCACGCTGCGCTCATCCGGATAGACGTGGGCCATGTTCGCAAGGAACAACCCGTCGATGGAGGTGCGGCAATCCGGCACCCTTTTGGAGAATCCGAGGTCGCAGATCGTCGCGGCCGTGCGGGTCCGGAACAGGCGGAAATCCATCAGGTCCTCCTGTTTGAAATGAGGATGGACTTTTACGACTCCAGCGAGGAAAAGCCTGCGGATTTCCTCCTCGCTCATCGAGGCGATTTCTTCTTCAGGCGCGAAGTAGCGCGACAGGTAGGCAATATGGCTGCCGTTGTAGACCTGGGGATCGATGAACTGCGTGTGTTCGATGATTCCGCCGAAGGGCAGGCCGGCTTCGGCGATGTTGAGCCAGTAATGCCGTCCGAGCGGTTTTTTCATTTCCAGAATGCCGCAGATCGCACCGAAATAACGGATTTCCGAGAGTGATTGCGCGAGGTCTCCGGCTCCCGCGTCTCGCAGCAGGGGTGTCAGATAGGTGGATGGCATCGTCGCGATGAAATGGTCGTCCTCGAACCTGCCCTTCCGAGTGGTCACCGACCGCAGGCGTTCGCCGGTGATTTCCAGCGACTCGACCGGCGCGTCGGAAATCAACTCGACTCCCAGCGCCTCCAGTTTCAACAGAAGCCTGTCCAGCAATGTTTGAAGGCTGCCTTCCAGATAGCCGAGCTGCTCCTCGCCGGCCTGGCGGGACTGCATCCTCTGTGACAGCCGGCCGATCATCCAGGCGATTGGAACGCGGTCATGATAGGGACCGAACTTGATTTCCAGCAGCGGCCGCCACAAGGCGTCGGTCGCGCTCCTGCCGGCGTAGCGGAAGAACCATTCCAAGGCGGAGATGTCCTCGCCGGACTTCCAGTTGGCGAAGCGCCCGAGATAGAGGCTGGTCGCGGCGAAGCGGATTTTTCCCGGCCAATCGATGGGTGCGAACTTCAGCAGGTCCGCCGGACCGTTGAAATCATAGGTCCTGTTGTTCCGATAGACCCCCATCGAGGTCTTTCTGAAGTAGATCCTGTCGGACAGTCCGAGATCCCCCAGCAGCCAGTTGATCTCGGCGTCGTGGGTGAAGAAATGGTGATAGAAATGTTCCAGCCGGGTGCCGCCGATTTCGAAGGTGTTCAGCAGCCCTCCGAATTGTCCGGAGCCTTCGATCACGCGCACCTTTACGCCGTTTTTGGCGAGGAGATAGGCGCAGACCAGGCCGGTGATGCCGCCTCCCAGGACGGTCGCTGAAGTTGGATTCACGTGTTGGATTGGGGATGGGTGTGGGCCATGGATCTCAGGCTCCAGCCGTGGCGGTATGCTAACAGGAGACCGAGGGCGGTGATAGGGAGAAATTGGGACGCATGGACCAGCAGGCTGGCCGCTAGGCCTTGTTCCTTGGGCAGGTCGATGACCTGGAAGGCGAGGATGCCGCAGGCTTGGAAAACCCCCACGTAGCCGGGCGCGGAGGGCATGAGAACGCCGAGATTGACGATGGCGAGCATGAGCAGTCCCGCCATCCACGGTGGCTCGATCCCGATGCTTGAGATGGCCAGCACGAAAACCGAACCCTCCATCAGCCAGATAAGCACACTCAGCACGATCACCCCCGTCGCCCGTTTGGGATCGCGGAAAAACGCGAGGGCTCCGAGAATGCGGCCCACCGCGTCATGCAGATGAGGAGGGAGAATGCGTTCGGAAATCTTCGTCACCCAGCGGCTGGCTAGAGCCAGAACGATCAGTCCGGTGGCGGCGGCGGCGAAGAGGGCGAAGCCCGTGTAGAGCAGGGGTTCCACCGCGGTCCGGCCGAAGCTCGTTCCGTGCGCGGCGAACCACGCCACCGATCCACCGAGGATCAGCACCACGACCGCCCCATCGAGAATGCGTTCCGCCAGCAGCGAGGCGAGACCGGTTAGTGCGGGGACTCCGGCGAGCTTGCGCAGGGCGAACACGCGGACGAACTCGCCCAGCCGCAGCGGCAGCAGGTTGTTCGCGGCGTAGCCCATCACCTGTGCCTCGCCGGCCTGGACGAGCGAGGGCGGGGTGGGGCAGGTGCCCTCGAGCATCCAGAGCGAGCGGTAGGCGCGTGGAATGAAGGAAAGCAAATAGACCGCGCTTGCGGCCACCGGAACCCATGGCGGAAGTTCTAATAGGACTGATCCCAGCCGTGTCCACTCGATTCCCTTCGCCGCCCATGCCAGCGCCGCCCCGCTTACCAGAATGCCAAAAACCGCCAGTCCGATTTTTTTGTTCATCGGGGGGAGGTCTTGGGTTCCATGCCGACGCCCTCGCGGACGATCCAGCCGGGCCGTTGTTTCACCTCATCAAATATCCGGAACAGGTATTCCCCGATGACTCCGAGGAACATCAGTTGCACACCGCCCATGAACAGGATGGCGATGACGATGGTCGCGAAGCCGGGAACCGGCCCCATGCCGATGTGCTCGAAAAAACCCTGGAACATGCGCTGGATGAGCGTGAAGATGATGCCTACCAGCGAAAGGGCCGAAACCAGGAACCCGAAGTGGGCGGCCATCTTGAGCGGCAGGCCGGAGAATGAGATCATTCCGTCCAGCGCGAGTTTGAGAAGTTTCGTGAAATCGTATTTCGGCGCGCCGGCCGCCCGTCCGTGGCGCTCGTAGGGAATCGCGGTTTGTTTGTAACCGGCCCACGCCCGCAGCCCGCGCACGAAGCGGTTGCGCTCGGGCATCAGGTTGAGGGTATCCACCATCCGGCGGCTCATCAGACAGAAATCCCCGGAATCCAGCGGAATATCAAACTGCACGGCCCGCGCCATCAGCCGATAGAACATCCAGTAACAGAAACGCTTGGCCACCCCTTCCTTGCGTTTCTGGCGGACACCGTAAATCACGTCGAAACCCTCCTCCCACTTGGCGAGGAAGCGGTGGAGCTCCTCGGGCGGGTCCTGAAGGTCCGCGTCGATGATGAACACCGCGTCTCCCTCCGCATGGAACAGTCCGGCGGACACCGCCGCTTGATGGCCGAAGTTTCTGGAAAACGACAGCCCTTTCCAGCGCGGATCCTCGGCCTGGAAGCGGCTCAGCATGTTCCATGTTTGATCCTGCGATCCGTCATCGACGGCGACCACCTCCCAATCATAGTTCCACAAATCACATGCTTTCGTCAGACGCTCGCGCATCGAGTCCAGAACCTCCTCCTCGTTGTAGCAAGGAATCACAATGCTGACTTTTTTCCTCATGATCATTTGATGGTTGAATCGATTCGGCTCAAAATCCGCTGCGTTGGAAGATCGTGAATGCGGGGAGCTGGCGGACGGGCGTGAAACCGCGCTCCCTCAGCAAGGCCTGCATTCCTCCCTTGGAATCGTAAATGTCAGGCTTGGTGAGAAGCACCGTTTCGTCACCGGTCAGCGCCGGCACTGACCTGTTATCCCTCCACGGTTGCCATCCGGAGCGGCTTTCATCGAGTCCGTAAAAATAGGCCGTCCATTCATCGGCCACCCAGATGACAGGCCTTTGGTTTTTGATCGCGTTTTTGGCGATCGCCGCCGCCGTCCTGTAGTCGTCCTTGCGATGGCGGGCTGAAAATCTGAGGGAGAAGCTGCTAGCGATGGCGAGCCCGATGACCAGCACGGCGACCCGGCGTGGCAGGCGGGGACGTGAGGCGGCGTGGGCCACCAGCAGGATGATCGGAATGGATAGCGGTGCCAGGTGTCTGCCAAGAACCCTGAAATCCTTCAGCACCACGAGGGAAAAGATGAGAATGAGAGGCGTGCCAACACCGCAGATTGCCGCCATCACCTGTCGTTTGGGAGCATGGCGGAACCAACCGGCCAAGCTCCAAAGCAGCAGCCCGCCGATTGCCAGCGCGGCGGGTGCGAGAACCCCCACGTAATCCATGAGCGCCTTCGGGTTGATCCGCAGTTCGGTTTTGCCGGGTCCGAACCCCGCAAGCCCTAGCAACTCGTATCCGGCGGCTGCCAGGCTGATCAGGAATCTGCCGCCCATTAGCGCGGCACCTTGTCCTTGGACGAGCGTCCAGGCGTAGTAGAAACCCAGAAAAGCGAACGCCGGCAGAAAGGCGAGGTTGCGCAGCCAGAACCATCGGGATTTCAACCGGCACGGAGATTCGACGAGCACGTGGATCATCGCGCCGAGCGACCAAACCACGCCAAGGAGGCTGGAGGCGCTCATCACCAGGCATCCCGCGAGGACGGTGGTCCATGCGGAAGGGGCCTCATCCTTCAAGCGCGAGATTCCGTTGACTGCCAGCGCGGCCCCGGCGATCTGCATCAGATAGGGACGGAGTTCGTTGAGGTAATTGAGAATGAAAGGCGAGGTGAGGGCCACCGCGACCGCCCAGGGAAAACGGCGCACGGCGAGGACCAACAATACCAGCCAGGGCAGGTTGCTCAAGCGCAGGGCGAATTCCGAATTCCCCGAGAACTTCTGCCAGACCCACATGTAGAGCATGTATCCCGGCATTTGGGCATCCGAGCTGGTGACCGCGAACATGGACTTGGACCATGCTGAAAAGTTCGCCTGGCTTGCCTTGTAGGCGGTGTTGCCCTCGTCGATCCAGAAACTGTCCGAAGAGATGAAAACGCAGGTGGCAAGGATCAATGCCAGCCACAGCCAGATGCCGGCCGGGGGGCGGGTCGTGCTGATAGGGTGGGTTTCGTGAGTGACGGGGGGATGCATGGGCGCAAACGAGGGGTTTCTCAAGAATCTATCAGAAGCGGGCTTTCGCCGGGGAACGCGAGAGGAATCCGGGGGTGTAGCGGAGCACCCATGCCCACATCTCCAGACTCTGCCAGCGCATGCGTGGCAGGCAACGAAGAACAAACCAAATCCATTCGCGCGAGGGATGGGTGATCAGTTCACTGCGGAACACGCGGTAGGCCCGCAGCGCGGTTTCCCCATCGAGGTTCATGAACCACCCGCAGTGGCGGACCGCTACTTTTTCGGTGATCGCCTGCTGCGCCGCGGCCTGTTGTTTTGAAATCGATCCGGCATGAACCCGCAGATCCAGCAAGGGTTCGGCGACTCCTACGATTCCGCCCCTCAACATCAGCCGGCCCCAGAGCCCGTAGTCCTCCGCATGTTCTTCGGATGCTTCGTATCCGCCGCACTCGAGAAAGGTTGGTTTGTGAAACATCACTGTCGGATGCACGATCGGACTCTGGAAACAGAGACGCAGTGCCAGAAGCGCTTTCGTGCGGATGAAATGTCCGGCCGGTGTGACCATCCCGGGATCGCCGATGATCCGGGTGTGGCAGTGGCAGAGCACGGTTCCAGAATGATTGACGATTGCGTTCCACTGTTTTTCCAGACGGGTGGGGTAGGAGATGTCATCGCTGTCCATCCGGGCGATCCATTCCGCACGGGATTCGCCGACTCCGCGATTCAGCGCTTCGACGATGCCACCGTGTTCCAAGCGGATGATCCGGATGCGCGGGTCCTGCGCCGCATGTTCTGCCAGGATCGCCGGCGTGCGGTCGGTGCTGCCGTCGTCGAGAATGAGAAACTCGAATTCCGTGAAGGTCTGGTTCCGGATGCTCCGCACCGCCTCATCCAGGTGCACCTCGCCATTCCAAACCGGCATGACCACGGTGATTTTGGGGGACGTCATACGGAATTTGCAAACGAGCCTCTTCCAATTGGAGCGCGGAATGTTTCGCCCCTTCAGGGCTAACATTTTTTTGAATCCAATACCCAGGGCGCTGCCCTGGGCTGGCTTGTTGAAGGCCGTTGGCCTGAAAGAATGGCAATTTTTTTCGGAGGTAATCCGCTCCTCCTTGATTTTCAGAGGAAATCTTCAGGCTCTATCCGCTTTTCCGGATCCGTTGCACCGCTTGGCTCAGCGCCCACGCCCACAGTTCGATACTCGTCGGCCGGATGCGGTGGAGGAAGCGGCTGGCCACCCAGATCCACTCGCGGATCCCGCTGCGGCTGGTCTCCCAGTTGAAGGCATTCCACAGGCGTTCGGCGTCCCCGGGCTCCGCGCCGAGAAACCATTCACTGTGACGGGCGGCGATCTCCCGCGTCAATCGCTGCTGGGTGCCCGACTCCCGTTTTGAAATCGACGCGCCATGCACGCGGAAGCGGAGCAAACGCGCGGGGATTCCCACGAAATCTCCCTGGGCCACGAGCCGGCCCCACAGCGCGAAATCCTCCGCATGCCGTTCCTCCAAGCGGTAACCTCCCGCCGCATCGAATGCGGCTTTGGAAAACATCACCGTCGGATGGACCAACGGACAACTGAAACAGAGCCGGGCTTTGACCAGCGCCATGGACATCGGGAAATGACGCTCGCCCCCGATGAGGGCCTCGTCTCCAAACCGCTCGATGTTGGTGTGGCAGAGCACCGCGCCCGGGTGGTCCTTGAGTGCGTTCCATTGCACCTCCAGACGGGTGGGAAGAGCGATGTCATCGCAGTCCATCCGGGCGATCCATCCGGCGCGGGCTTCCGCCACACCGCGGTTGAGCGCCGCCACGATGCCCTCGTGCCCGAGGCGGATGATTCGGATCCGGGAATCCCTGGTCTGATAGTCTGCCAGGATTTCGGTGCTGCGGTCGGTGCTGCCATCGTCGAGGATCAGGAACTCGAAGTCGGTCCAGGTTTGGGAAAGGATGCTGTCGATGGCGGCAGCGAGGTGTTTTTCCCCGTTCCAGACCGGCATGATCACGGCAATTTTCGGCGATCCCATCGAATGGCTCACAGGTCGAGGGTTTGGTGATACATGGCGACATGCTCCGCACTCACGGATTCCATGGAAAACCGGCTGACGGCTTCATTTTTTCCAGCCGCCGCGAATTGTTGCATGCGGAGTGGATCGGAATGCAGTTGGTTCAATTGTGCGGCCAGTTGATCGGCGCGATACGGCTCAAACAACAATCCCGTCTCGTCGTGATGGATCACATCCGGAATTCCACCCGAGCCAGCACCCAGCACCGGGACGCCTGCCGCCATGGCTTCCGCCAGCGCCAGTCCGAAGTTCTCCTGCTTGGACGGAAGGACGGAGCAGGTAGCCGTGGCGAGTGCGCCGAGCAGGGTGTCTTGGGAGCATTGTCCATGAAAGACGCACCATGGCCGCTGTTGGATCGACTCAAGGAATGCCCGACCATAGGGGGCCTCGGCGCCGCAACTCCCGTAAAAATGGATGCGGGTTTCCGGAAATTCGCGGTGCAGGCTGTCGCTTGCCTCCACCAGCAGGATGGGGTTTTTCCACTCAGCAATGCCCGCCATGCACACCACCGAAGGAGATACGGACGGCTCTCTAACGACTCTGAAAAAGGGAGCCGCCACGGCATTCGGGATGATCCGGGTGTGCCGTGCCTTGGCCGCCACACTTGCCACCGTGTGGGCGGACAGACAGTGGACCAGCGTGACCCTGGGCAGCACCCACTGCTCGATTTTCGCCGCCAGCCAGAAGTAGGAAAATGGCTTCGCGTCCACCGATTTCGCAATCTCGCTGAGATTGCCGTGCAGGGTGAGCACGGAGGGAAAACCGCAGCAGGCCGCGACAAGTCCCGATTCGCGCTCGGTCCCCTGGCCGTGGACCAGGTCCGGCTTGAGTTTCCGGAGCGCTCGCAATAGGGCAAAGGTCCGCCCTAGCAGTGGACCGCCCATTCCGGGAACCGGCAGAGGCTTGTAGGGCACCGGCAGATAGTGGATCGAGCCATCCCGTCGCTCGTCGCGGTTGCCGGCATGCAGGCATCCGTAAAGAACCGTGACTTCGATATCGGTCCTCGATCGCAGCCCTTCCAACAGATTGTGGATCGCCGTGTGGACGACCGGAGATCTTTGGGAATCATCCCGTTGCGTGAGGCTTTGCGAGTCGTTCGCATCGACCACCAGCATCGCAATTCTTAATTTTTTCAATTCGGGCACGGTCGAGGTGAACAGGGAATAGCAGGCAGCAGGTCTGGCACCGCAAATCATGCGAAAATCATGTGAATCTTGGATTTTTAAGACGGCCTCTTCAAAAACGCGTATTCCTCACACCATGGGGAAACATGGAATAACTGGTATCCCGCACGCCGGAGCGCGGCCACGGCATCGAGTGTTTTTTTCATGCCGATGCCCGGGAAACGATGATGGAACTCTACCAGGATCTGGCGGATGCGGAGCTGGTTCCCCAGGATCTCTTCAAGGACCTCATACTCGGTGCCCTCGATGTCCATTTTCAGGAGGTCGATCCGGTCATGGCCCAGCTCCGTCATGATCGTGGAAATCCTCTTGCATGGCACTTGCACGGTTCCGGCGCTGGCTGCCAGATGGGCGCTCGCGCACATGCCGGTTCCCGGTTCCGGCAGTGAAAATTCCAGCGTTCCGTCATGGCCGGCGACCGCTACCGGATGATGGTGGAACCCCGCCGGAAGCACCTGGCTGCGGATCCACTCGACCGAGGCAGGCGTCGGGTCGAATCCATGCAACTCGACGTCGTGGTCGCGAATCAGGTTCAGGTCGAATTCGATGTTCTCCGCCAGCCCGAGGGAATACACGATGTTTCCCGGCCGCAAGGTTCCGGCCGCCACCGTCCACGCCTGATCACCGGGGTTCACGGTTTCCAGGGGCAGGGCGATCTCTGCCCGCAGTCCGCGCGCCGCATAAAGTTGGCGCTTCACTTGTTGTTTGATGGCTCTAAACATGGTTTGCTAGATGGTTGTGTTGAATATTCAGCAAAGACTCGCGACAGGCTGATAGACGGCGGTGCGATGTGTGAAGTATCCCGGAAGGCATTCCCCCCGGAGAGGTGCGGTCGTAGGGCTATCAAGGTTCTGATTCACCGGAGGCTGTTACTCTTCAGGGAAGCGGCGCAGGGAACCACTTCTCCCTCTTGCAGGCGGTCCGCCATCCCGGCGATCATTGAATAACAGTTTGCCACGTAGCGTGTGTAGTTCTCCATCGAGTATCGCGTCCTTACCTTTTCGGCTGCCGCAACGCCCGCCCGGACCATGGATTCGCGTTGGATCAACCAGGGTCGCAGTTTCGTTTCAAATTCTTCCGCAGTGAAATCTGACAAAACCAGGCCGTCCACTCCATCCGTCACCGCTTCGCGGCCTCCGGTGTCGTTAGAAGTAATCGCGGGCAAGCCCGTTGACATGGCTTCGAGTTGGGAGATTGGGAAGCCTTCTTCATAGGATGGCAGGCAATACACATCCGCGCGGTGCAGGGCTTGGACCAGTGCATCGCCTTTGAGAACGCCGAGTCTTTGACAGTTGGCCGTGCTGCGGGCGATTAGTGCCTCGGCTTCCGGTTCGATGGGGCCGATGAGGTGGAGTTCCAGATTGATGCCTACTTTACCGGCCCATTCCGCGATTCGAAGCAGGCGAAGAATGCCCTTGCGGATTCCGATCACACCGACTGTGGCGACGCGCAACGG
>Ga0209512_1003286_pt1 | contig 15621 bp, 10 predicted proteins | sample frozenSSSSmetaG_FD_184142 | JGI IMG/M metagenome (GOLD analysis project Ga0209512, IMG submission 184142) | Glacier valley bacterial and archeal communities from Borup Fiord, Nunavut, Canada, to study Microbial Dark Matter (Phase II) -... | ecosystem: Environmental > Aquatic > Freshwater > Ice >... | reverse complement strand
AATTTGCTCAGGGTGGTAAGGGACGAAAACCTCTGTTCCCGGCTTATCCAGCAACTTGAGTTAACCCCCTACGCCCGGAGCGAGTGGAACCTATGCTGCCAGATGTATAACGGGACTGGCTGGCAAGCACTCAGTGACCCGGTAGAAAAGGCCCGGATTTTCTATGTGCTGCTGTCCCAGAGTTTTAACGGTACGACTAATAACGGGGGTTGGAGCTTTGGAGGAGTGCGCCACAATTTTAATGTAGCCAAAAGCTTCTACAACTCGCTGGAGAATATCAAGCTGGTAGCCAAACGGCTGCAAACGGTACAACTTGAATGTCAGGACGCGCTGACCCTCCTGAAGCGGTGGGACTCGCCGGATACCCTGTTCTACCTTGACCCGCCCTATCTCTGGGGAACTCGTGGACAGAAGAGCAAGGGGCGGCAACCATACCAGCACGAGATGACGGATACCCAGCACCAGGAGTTACTGGAAGCCTGTATTAGTGCCAGGGGGAAGGTGATTCTGTCGGGTTACTATTCGCCAGTTTACGATTTGCCCCTGAAAAGAGCGGGTTGGACGCATAAATCATTCGAGGCGACGGCAACCAGCGCGGTATTTTCAGAGGGGAACGGGTTGAAGGGACGTTCTCCGGCCCTGGCCCGAAGGGTGGAGTATCTGTGGTTTAATCCAGCCTCCCAGACCCAAAGAACTTTGTGGGCTGTGGAAGGGGGATTTGAAAATGCCAACCACTGAACGACTGAATTTCGTCCGGTTAGTCGGGGATATTAGAGATTTACTTGGAAGCAGTAGGGCCGTCCATATCCAGCGTATCCGCGAGGCTCAAGAGCCGGAAACTCAGGCTGGGGATATTTTGTACGAAATAGCGGTTAAAGCTTTGCGAAAGCAAAACCTGTCCCAAAAGGCCGCTACTAGAAGTGCCAGCTATTTTTTCGATTGCGATGTTCTGAGGAGTTACGGGTTTAACGAATACCAAGAGGCGAAGAAACTTCTGGAAGAGGCTTCTTCTACATAATAGGCGCGACGAACATGAATAAAATAGGCGAGGTAAGCAGCAAACAAACTAAGCCAACCCTGGTTACAGGACGGGGTTGGTTTTGGCACGCTCTGAAAGGGGATCAGTATGAGCAGTAACCCTGCCCAAGCCCCAAATCTGCCACCGTTGGAAGCGTTACGGCCCTGGTACAGATACGCCTACCTGACGGGCCACCGCCTTAACCTGGCCCACCTACACTTAATCCTGGGGGATTGGTACGCTCAGAGTGGGGAGTGGCTTACTCCTCCCCCACTAGCACCAGACCAACCAACTGTCGGAGTAGCGAGGCCAGCCCTACGAACCATAGACCCCTGGGAAAGCCCGGAGCAGGACTTTCAGCCACCCTTGCCGGGGATTGCCAGACCCGTAGCCATACCGCCTGAGTTTGCTTCCAAACCAACCCGTTATGGCAACCCTACCGCTTTTGACTACCGGGCCGACTCCCCTTACCGCCGGGAAGCCGTCCACCGCCTTCTGCCCAAAATACCGCAACTGGCTGTAGATGCCCATATTATAGAAGCCCGCTTGGAAACTGGAGAATTGGAATACGTGGAACGCATGATGAGCTTACACCTGCCAATGGGTTGTCTGGATTTGTATACCCTCCTAATTGCCTGGAGTCACTTCCCCGCTTTTCTGGACGGGCAAGGGCAACCTTTAGGCTACCTGACATTGGGCCTCAAACGGATGGCGCGGGAACTAGGGGTTAAAAACGATAATGTCTATAGCTGGCTTAGGTTACTCCAACACTACACCCTGGTGGATGTGGGCAACCTGAGTACCGGGTTTTTAACTTATACCGAATACGAACACCTCAAGGATCGGTTGCAAAGTATCAGCCGAAACCCCCAGGTTTGGGCCAGCAGTTTCTTTATTAGAGCTATCCAAACCTCCAGCACGTTCTACCGAATAAGGCCAATGGTTGAGGTATCCCTGCCGGAGTTCAATCCACCGCTCAGGGACACCTCCCAGGGTAGAACCAAACCGGGGACACCTGCCTTTCAACCCCTGGGGGACACGTCGGGGATACCTGGGGGATACGTCCACCAAAGTGGGGGACACCTCAAACCCACCTCATTTGAGGTCAAAACCACCTCAGACCACCTGGGGGATACCTCAAAACCCGTTGGGGACACCTCCCACCTATCCCCAACGTATCCCCCAGGGGTTCATGCTTTAAATCATGCTTTAAATGATGATGATGAGAAAAATATTCTGGAAAAAGCTGAAATAGCTAATAAGGGTGATAAATCAAGACTGGAACAGGCTGAAGAGGGTCTAACTCCACCCCAATATGAGAGTTACCAACTCCTCTTAAATGTTCACACCCGTATCCCCGGCTACCTCCAACGGGGAATGGATGCGGGGGAAGTTCTGAATTTGGCAAGGGGGTATAGCCCGGAGCAAATAACCGAGGGAATTGCCACCCTGCTCAAACGGATTGGGGAAGGGAAGCAGGTAGCTAATCCAATTGGCTATTTACACCGAATCATCACCGACCATATTCAGGACATGCCCGCACCCGTTGCTTCGACGCTAACTTCTCAGGCAAAGTTATTGGCTCAACACCGGGCAAAGCATACCAACCGCCCTAAAAAAACCCGATTTCCCCAGTTTGGCGGGAAATCGGACAGGCCGCCCTTGCACTCGGATTCCAGTATGGTGCAAAATATAGAGGAGGACGGTAACTCTGCCGCCGAAGAAACTGAACTTAAACCAGGTAAGGCCGCCCAGTTTCAGGATGATCTCCGCCTCAAACGTCTGCTTACCAGTTCCCACCGGGAACTAACTCGCCTGGGTAAAGTCGCGGTAGAAGGTACAAAGCTAATAATCTTTTTCTGGGGGAGTAGCGCACCCGAACGAGATAACCCGGAGTGGCTCACTACTGCCAGAATACTTTACCCAGAGGCTCAGGAAATCGAGCGAGTTCAGAGTGTCGGTTTAGTGGGGTAGACCGCTACTCATAGAAGGAGTTTTTCGATGCACGATAAAAATGTAATCAGCTATATACCAGAACAGACTGGGGACAAACCAGCCGCCGAGATGGGGTTGGTACGCCGGGGTCTATGGGTCTACGTCAACCGCCTGGGGCTGGATTTCAGCCTGGTGTTATTGGTGTCGCTAGGCTATCAGATATTCGTGGCTGTCCTGATTGCTCTCAAGAGCCTAAAATATGTACCCGTCTTTGACAGCCTTCTGGGGCAGGCCAGTGGGTGGCAACAGATGGTAAGTTACCTGGCGGCTATTTTTGTCGCTATGATCATTCAGGCTATTATTGTCCTGGAACTAGCCCAGGTGGTCTGGCTGTACAAACCTGACAAGCTCAAGGTAAGACTAATGAGCGGTTCGGCCTGGTGGTGGGTGATGTTGGGTACGCTTCTACTAACCATCCCCCTGGATTTCTCGCTGCTGTTTCTGGCGGTAGCCGAACAGCCCAATCTGGACGCGGCCTGGCGGTATGTGGTGCAGAACCAGGCTACGGGCTTTTCGGTGCTACTACTCTCCATCCTGAATTTCCTGACCATCCTCCGCTGTGCTTCGGTGATGCGAACCAGCACTACTGAGGAAAACAGGCGAAGGGTCGAAGAGCAACTGAACGCCGTAGCTGAGGAAATGCTCCTTGATGCCGGGGAAGCCACCCGCACCAAAGCCAAACAAATCTGGAAAGAGTTGGCGGTTAACCCGAAGCAATTGGTGCCGGTGCAAAATGCCGTTTTTAACCTGCTTTCCCAAAACCACCCGGAACTGATTCCTTCTCAACTTGGCGGTGAAAGTTGGGCTTATGACTTTGGGAGTAACTCCTTTGCGGCCCTGCCCCCGGATGTTCACATGGCCCTGCTTCAGAACCGACAACGGGGAGGCAGTAATACCAAACCGCTCAGTGCCAACCAACGGCTGACCCAAAGATTAGGGCGGGGCGGTCATGCAGCCGAGAATGACCCCCAGGTATTCTGGCAGTTACCCTCTGAGCATCTGGCCCAGACTATCGGCTTCAACCTGCAAAATAATGGCAAGCCCCATTTCGTGGATGCCACTGTACCGGGGCAACCCCAGTATTTACAGAAACCACTTGACCGCACCGCTCTTTTGGGTAGTTCAACCGAAATTGGGGCAGAAGTAACAAGCTCTGGCTGGAACTCGGCCAGTCCCAGAGACAAGGTGTTATTCGCTTCCTACCTTAAACCCGTATTCCAACAAACTTTCGGGCAGGAATTTACTTCTGTAGCCGGGGCTGACATCTTCCAGATGTTTGATGAGCAGGAACTGGCCTGGTACTATCGGAAGTGGCAAAAACTGGGGGGTCAGAAATAACAGTGTCACCCCTGGCTCAAACCTTAAAACTACTAAACCAGCTTTCACAGAGTGAAGTTCAGGACGGTCTGTCCTGTTGTTTTGCCCTGACCGAAAGTGGGCAGGTGGTTTGGTTCGACCAGACTGGTAGCCCGATGCGGGTAGCCGTGCAAGGGGCGGCCCTGGTCAGTACCGGGCCAGTGAGCCTACCCACTCAAACCGTGCGAGGTATTTCTCAGGCTGAGGCTTACGAACATCTGACCCATTCGTTCTACCAGCCCCGGTTGGCAATGTACCGACCCGGTGGGAGTAGCCGCCGCCGCGTCAAAACCTCACCGCTAGTTCTGCTGTTTTTGGTACTGGTCGGATCATTGGTACTTATGACCAACTTATTCAGTGCTACTACCATCACGGCTCAAACCACCGCAGTGGTGGCAGCCCGTCCAGGCGACTACAGCCCCATTGGTGCGGCTACCATCAGCCGCACCACCTTCAAGGCATTTCTGGCAGAGCTACACAGCCCCGCCATCCCCGAAGCGGATAGCATCTATTCCGCTATCGTTTCCCAGGGGGCTGACCCGGCTCTGGCTCTGGCCTTCTTCGAGCATGAATCTTCGGGCGGCAACGCGGGAGTTGCCAGCTTTACCAAATCCATCGGCAACATCCGTTGTACACCCGGTTACGCCTGCTATGACAGCCTGGGTAACGGCTCATTTCGCAAGTACGCCTCCTGGACGGCTGGAGCAACCGACTGGGTACGCCTTCTCAAATATTATCGGGACGGGCGAGGGCTTACTACCCTTGAGCAGATTATCCCGGTCTATGCTCCGGCAGCGGACAATAACAACGAAGCCGCCTACGTTTTAGCGGTCAAACATCGAGTAGATACTTTAAGAGAGAGAGAGAAAAGTGGTGCAAATTGAAGCCAAATTCAGCCAGCTATTAAATCAGGCTCAATCATTTGAGGTAACACCAGACCAGCTTACCGCACTGATCCGGGCCGCTTTCCGTCGCGCCTTCGCCCAAACCTTTCACCTGCCGGAAGAAACCCTGACCGTCCGGGTCGAGGGGGATGTGGTGATAGTGAGGCACTACAGCGAGGAGCTTACGATTGCTACTCCAGACCGCGCCCTGGTGACAGCCGTGCGCCGCCTGGTAATCCAGGGAGTGCAAGAAATCCGGGCAAGCGAGCTTTACCACCGCCTCAAACCTTTTGAGGGGCAACTGGTGGAAGCGGTGGTACTGGACAATCCTAATACCATTAAAATTGAGGGTAGGGGTGAGGAAATGCGGGGCATCTGCACCCTCCTCCCGCACGCGGCCCAGCTACCGGGAGAAACCTACGCCCCCGGTCAGCGTATCCAGGTGTACCTGGAGATGTTGGACTGTTTCAGCCGTGATGGTTTTCTCAGACCCACTGGTTGGAGTTGGCTGGCCTCCAGAACAAGTCCTGGGCTTGTGCGCGAACTCTTCCGCTTGCACCTGCCGGAAATAGAGGTACTGGATGTGGCGCGGCAGGCCGGAACTCTCTCCAAAGTAACGGTGGCACAGTCGTGGCCCTACCAGGTACTGAAACCCCTCCTTCGGGATTTACCATCCCAGGAAAAAGTCAGTCTGGTGCAGTGGTCAGAGGTGACGCAGGTGTATATCGCCAACGCGCTATCTCCGGCCAGGGTCAACCCCCAGGAGGTGAAACTCCTGGACGGGGGAGTGGCCCTGGTGCGGTTAAACCCTGACCAAATGGGCAAAGCCTACGGGCGCGGCTGGGTCAACTTGAAGCTGGCCCAGCAGCTTACCGGCTGGAAAATAGAACTGGTGGCTTTCCGTGCGGTTTGCAATGTTTAACCCATCCCAACGAAAATTAAACAACCGGGAGATCCAGACTTATTTGGAGGAGGTGCTGATACACCCTTTACCACAGGTCAGAAGAGAATTACTGGATTATTTGCTCCGTATGCAAAGGGTAGAATGTTCCCCTCAATACGGCCTTACCCTCAATCTTGAGGGAAATGTAAGAGTGTTGGAACTGGCGGCGGCGGCTTGGCAACGTCTGGTAGAGCAGATGTTGGCTACCCCTGCCCAACCACTAATAATCCACTCACTGGAGGTACAAGCCCTTCGTGACCCCCGGTGTACTCTCCTCCGGGGTTCTCTTGCCCTCGGAATATCCAAGAGCAAAGCACAGTCGTTACGTAAGGGCGTACAACCTACCAGGTCACAGGTTGCACCGGTGGCTGCCATATTTACGGCGTTACTGGCAGGCACCCGCAAAAAAGAGGTTGCTTTCAAATTTGGTGTTACCGCACAGACGGTGAGCAATGTTCGATCACGGGTTTTAGACTTGATACTGTACCACGCTGTTCAGCAATTTGTGGACGAATCAAAAGTAGCATAGACAGATAGGACACTCCAGCTATTTTAAACCCCGGTAATAAGCATCAAACTTTGGCCGACATTTACCCGACCACCGAGGCGGCCACCAGGGGTTGGGATTGACGGTGGTAGGAGATGGTTTCGACTAATATCTCGTCAAGCTTTACCTTTGGTTGGTAGCTGGTCAAGGCTTGCAGCTTGGCGATGCTGGGTATGCGAACGCAGATGTCCTCGAAGCCTTCGCTGTAGGCATTGCTGTAAGGGACATACTCAATCTGGGAAGGGCTCTCAGTCAAAGCCACGACCCGTTGGGCTAATTCCTCGATGGTGACGGGTTCGGGGTTGCCCACGTTGTAAATCTGGCCGTTGGCTTCGTCGCTACTCATTAGTTTTTCTAAAGCCCAGACCACATCTCCCACGTAGGAGAAGGAACGCACCATCTGCCCATCGTTGTAGACGGTAATAGGTAATCCAGCCAGAGCTTGTTTTACAAAGCGGGGTATCACCATCCCATATTCTCCGGATTGGCGAGGGCCAGTGGTGTTAAAGAGGCGGGCTATCGTTACGGGCAGTTTTTTCTCCTGCCAGTAGGCTAGAGCCAGGAATTCGTCCATCAGCTTGGAGCAGGCGTAACTCCAGCGACCTTTGTAGCTGGGGCCGAGCAGTAAATCGTCGGTTTCGGTGAAGGGGACGCGGTTACTTTTACCGTAGACCTCATTGGTGGAGGCAAGCAGCACCTTCTTGCGTTTTCTAGCAGCCCATTTCAGCACCAGTTCGGTGCCTTTGAGATTGGTTTCGATGGCGCGAGTGGGGGATTCTATCACCAGTTTAACCCCAACGGCTGCCGCCAGATGATAAGCCACCTCGCAGGTATCAATCAGTTCTGCCAGGACGGGTTCGTGCATTACGCTATCAATGGTGTAATGAAAGCGGGGGTGGGATTTCAGGTGGCTGATGTTGCTGATACTACCAGTGGAGAGGTCGTCAATTATATAGACTTCCTGACCGAGACTGAGGAGATATTCCGCCAAGTGAGAGCCGATAAAACCCGCCCCTCCTGTGATTAGTACCGTTGTCATTCAGTGCTTGCTTCACTTCCCAAATTTAGAGAAAAACCTTTTTGAAGAGCGTTGAAAATATTGGTTATCCCGTTAGGCAGGGTTAGCCCCACTCTTAACCCCACCGGGTCGTAGTTGTAGATGGTCTGGCCCACCCCATCGTCAGCCCCTTTGACGGTACTCAGCCGCTCCTAGCTGTAACTGGTGACTTTGGGAGTGCTGCCTGCGGTGGCGGTCAATTCACACAAATTTATTTCTTATATGTCTTAAAGCATTCAAAGCCTCTATTTCTACAGACGAGTGCTCACTCATGCCTTTATCATTGCTAGCAATCTGTTCAAGGTATGGGATAGCTCTTTCGTCTCCTAAATTACCAAGTGCATCCGCGGCAGCCTCTCGAACCTCCGCTTCCTTATCGTTCAATAAAATTTCTATCAATGGTTCTATATTTTTTTTATCTATAATTAGCCATCCTAGTACGTAAGCAATTTCCGCGCGCACCTCAAAAGCATCATCTTTGAGCATAGATAGTAGAGGCTTTAACGCTTTTTCATCACCAATTTTCCCAAGAATTGACACTAACAGGGTTCTAATTTCTACAGGCTGGGTTGAAATTACATTTAATAAAGGTTCAACGGCTTTCGGACCCAACTCGACGAGGGCATCAAAGCTTTTATCACTAACTTCCCAATCTTCAGACTCTAGCTGTGAGATTAAGTGTTCTATTTGTTTGAAGTCAAAATTATCGTCCATTCTTACTCTTTTTTGATTGATGAGAGGGTTTTCTCATAATAAATCTATTGCATTTGCTAACCAACTAATAAATACCATTAATCCTTCTTTTGCTTGATTTTGAGGTATATAACTACATCTGGGACAAGGACCCTTCGGGTTAGAAACTCCTATGGGAAGACGGCTACCTGACTCAATACCCTCATCTTTAAAGAATTTTATGGCTAAATCTTCGGCATGTTCAACTCCCTTTTCTCCACCTCTAAATGCCCATTCCTGATCTTTAGCGTATTTTTTCAGTCTTTCAATTGCTTTTATTGCAGCTTTAGCATCTGACCCCTTCTTGAAATTATTAACTGTAAGAACTGTTTTAACATTACCATTTACATTCCCTCTTGTTAAAGCAACAGTTATATTCCTTTCTTTTTTTGGTAAATCAAGTAAGAGTTTGTTATAGGTAACACGTGCCTCAATTGCATTTTGTATAGCAGTTTCTTGTGCATAAATGTCTGCGCCAACACTTCCAGTTTCTTTTGCAGAAGAGCTCTCATCTTTTGAATTGTTGTTAAGAGTTGCTTCTTCTCCCAAATCGTGACCGCTTGGATCATTTGCATTAACAGGGTTATTAGCGGTATACCCATATCTGTTTAACTCTATGGGGTTGTAAAAGTCCGCTTCAGCCGAGTCTTGGCCTAAGAACCTCCCCTGACTAGGATTATAATACCTGGCCCGCAAGTCGTAAAGACTAATCAGATTATTGAACTGCTGCCCGGTATAGAGATATTTGGTGCTGGGAGTTCCACTAAACCCTTGCAAGTTTCCAAAGGCATCATAGCGGTAATTTTCGCTAATTACCCCGCTAGAATTTGTCAGGTTGCGGACACTGCCCTGCCCATCCTTGAGGAAATAGCTGACCGTGCCGCCCTTATTCTGAGAAAGCAACCCTGATACATCACAAATTGGACAACCCTGCCCAATGGTATAATTTGCAGTAATAACGTTAGAACCATCAGTCTCGAGAGTTACATCGCCATAAGCCGATTCTTTATCCAACAAGAAGTTCGTAACATTTGCGCCACTGGTTTGTTTAACCCTGTGTCCATCGGGGTCGTAGAGATAACTGGCACTGCCACCCGATACACTGGCCCCAATCAGCCTGTCCATCACGTCCCAGGTGTAATAGGTTCCACCGCTTACCCCAGCCAGGTTGCCCCGTTTGTCGTAGCTGTAGAGTTTGCTCCCTTCACTTAGGAGTTGGTCTAGCTCGTTGTAAAGGCTGTTGGTGACGGTATTACTGGCCCCAACGGTGGTGGTGATGCTGCTGCGGTTGCCAGTCTTGTCATAAGCGAAGGTGGTGGTGGTTATTGGGTCGCTGCTGACCTTTCTGGTCTCGCTAATTAACCTGTAACTGTCGTCATAGAGCCACTGGTTGTAATTCCCGCCGAACTCGTCCACTTTGGTTCTGTTCCCCACCGGGTCAAGAGTGTAGGCATAACTGGCAAGGACGGTCCCACCACTATTCTTCTGGGTAATGTTGGTCAGGCGGTTCAGGCTGTTGTAGCCATAGGTGATGTTGATGCCGTTGGGCAAGGTTAGCCCCACTCTTAACCCCACCGGGTCGTAGTTGTAGGTGGTCTGGTTAGCTCCATCATCGGCCCTTTTGACTGTACTCAGCCGCAGGGCATTGTTATAGGTGTAACCGGTGACTTTGGGGGTGCTGCCAGCGGTGGCGGTCATCGTGGTGCGGTTACTGCTGGCATCCCACTGGTACTCCACCTTCAAGACCTGCGACCCTGGCTGGGTGATGCTGGTTACTCGGTCTCGTTTGTCGTAGCTGTATTGGGTAGTGCCACTTCTCAGGCTGTTGATTACAACTTATTGTTGATCGGATCAATATTATCATCCAAAAAATAAAAGACTATAACGGAGTTTCATTTCCTTTTATATTTTCGAGAGCTTCAGTAGCGGCTTCTCGCACATCTGACTCTTTATCGCTCAGAGCTTGTAGAAGTGGATTTAACGCCCGGTTGTCTCTAAATTCTCCCAAGCTAATAGCAGCACAAGCCCTAATATCGTTATCTTTGTCGTGCAACAACCCTAATATATATTCAAATGAGTTAAAATCTTTCAGTCTGCCTAAAGCTATAATATAATTTCCACGTGCTTCATCTTCTATAATTCTAGCCTTTTTCAAAAGAGTTTCTGCCGCTCTTTGATCTCCCAAGATTCCTAATGATCTTGCTGCGACTTCCCGAACATAAAAATTTTCATCATCTAGCCTTTCAATAAGTGGCATTACTGCCTTTAAGTCGCCCAACTCTCCTAAAATAATGGCAGCATTATAGCGAATAGAAGAATTTTCATCTTCCAAACTTTGGATTAGGGGTTCAATCGCTTCAGTATTTGCTAGAGTGCTCAAACCATAAACACCTAATTTCCGAATTTCAACGGCCTTATCTTGCAAGGCTAGGATCATTGGTCGTATACTGCGCTGGTCTTGTAATTCTATTAGGCCAATAAATTTCAAAGCAGCGTTGTAGCGAGCCTCAAAATCCCCGGTTTTAAGTAATACTATAAGCTGCTGAAATTCTTGCTCATTTAGCTTGGAGTGTGTTTCCATTGATTTTCCCAAATATATGCTAGGTACTTGATTTAAACTTAATTAACCCGATGTGGCATTGAGCGCATCTCATGTCTACAATCGTCAGTGCCTCTTCTAAGTCCTCTAACATAATCATAATTACCTAAATTATAAAAATAGGTGTGATCCCAGTAAAGTTGTTTAACCATGCATAACTCGTAATTGGTAAAATTTCGACTAGGCGGCATGCCATCTAAATTTGTATTTCCATTAGCCTCCAAGGGGTTTACACCTGACATGTTAAAATGTATTTTCCCCGATTTAGCAGCTTCAAACATTAGAAGATTAATTTTGGTGGAAAAATTTGTCGAATCAGTTCCATAAGCATCAGAGAATGTACTAAAACCTTTGTCATGAGCCCAACTATCGTCACTCCAACCATTACCCATATTGAGACCTACTGCCAGACAATATTTCCCTTCCGCTGCTTGCCATTCAGCACTATTTGGTGGTCCTTTTCTAACTTTACAGCCTTTCCCAGCGTCTTCTTTATTAGTTTGTTGTTCTCCAATAGCTGCTGCTAAGGTAAGTGCTCCCTGAATCAGAATGAGGAATACATCTTTGCCCAGATAATATAGAGGTGCTTTTGTACTATTTGAAACAGAGATCTCTTCATAGATTTTTTCTGTTTCTGCCCAATCCAGTCCAGAAGGGTCTTTTCCATTTATCGGATTATTAGAAGTGTAACCATATCTATTGAGTTCAATTGGTTTGTTAAAGTTCAGTCCAGCTATATCACGACCTAAGAATCTAGCCTGCTGTGGATTATAATACCTGGCCCGCAAGTCGTAAAGGCTAGTTAGCGAGTCGAATTGCTGTCCGGTGTAGAGGTATTTGGTATTGGGCGTGCCACTGAAGTTTTGCAAGTTGCCAAAAGCATCGTAATTGTATTTTTGGGTAGATATTACGTTACCACTGGTATCAGTCAGTGACCTTATGCCACTATGCCCGTCCATCAAGAAATACTCATTAGTGGAACTACTTCGCTTCTGAGAAAGTAACTCTCCATTGCCCACCACATAACTGGTTTGGATGGCGTTAGAACCATCGGTTTCGAGAGTTACATCACCATAAGCCGACTGAGTATCCCAAAGGAAATTGGTGACATTTGCCCCGATGGTTTGCTTAACCCTGCGTCCATCGGCATCGTAGAGGTAACTGGCACTGCCACCGGGTACATTCGCCCCAATCAGCCTGTCCATCACGTCCCAGGTGTAATAAGTTCCACCACTTACTCCGCTCAGGTTGCCCCGCTTGTCATAGCTGTAGAGCTTGCTCCCTTCACTCAACAACTGGTCTAGCTCATTGTAAAGGTAGCTAGTGGTCAGGCTACCGTTGGTCGAATAACTTAGCCTATTCCCGGTTTTGTCATAAGCGAAAGTGGTGGTGGTTATCGGGTCGCTGCTGACCTTCCTGGTTTCGCTAATCAGCCTGTAGCTGTCGTCATAGAGCCACTGGTTGTAGTTCCCACCGAACTCGTCCACTTTGGTTCGGTTCCCCACCGGGTCAAGAGTGTAAGTGTAGCTGACCAGAACTGTCCCACCACTGTTCTTCTGGGTAATATTGGTCAGGCGGTTCAGACTGTTGTAGCCATAAGTGATGCTGATGCCGTTGGGCAGGGTCAATCCCACCCTTAACCCCACCGGGTCGTAGTTATAAGTGGTCTGGTTAGCCCCATCATCAGCCCCTTTGACCGTACTCAGCCTCAAGGCATTGTCATAAGTGTAACTGGTGACTTTGGGGGTGCTGCCTGCGGTGGCGGTCATCGTGGTGCGATTACTGCTGGCATCCCACTGGTATTCCACCTTCAAGACCTGTGAGCCTGGTTGGGTAATGCTGGTTACACGGTCACGCTTGTCGTAGCTGTACTGGGTGGTGCCACTTCTGAGGCTGTCAGTAATGGTTTGACGCTGCCCGGTGGCGGTGTAACTCATGGTGATTACCCGGCTGTTATCGCCATAATTTAGCTGGCTCAGGCGGTTCATGTTGTCATACAGGTAGGTGTTGGTTATCAGCCCACTGCTAGTACCAGCCGGGGTAGTTAGCTGCTGGCTGGTGCGGTTGCCCACCAAATCGTAACTATAAAGCTCAAAACTGTTGTCGGGCCAGATTTTCTTGCTCTGCCGACCCAACAAGTCATACTCGAATTTGGTGCTGTGCTGGTTGGCATCCAGGATGGTTTTAAGCCTTCCCAGCACGTCATACTGGTAACTGGTGGTCTGGGTGACACCTCCGCTAACATTTATCGGGATATTGACCGCCTTCAGCCGATTAAGCTCGTCATAGTTGTAGGTGGTGGTTTTACTGGCCTGGTCGGTTTTGGAGATAACATTCCCAGCCCCATCATATGCCTGTTTGTTGTTGGTGCCGTCCACAAAGTCAGTTTGGCTAGACCTACCCCGAATATCGTAGGTGTAGGTCATTACCCGCCCGTTGGCATCCTTGAGCTTGTAAGTCCGCCCGGCATCGTCATAGGTGGTAACAGTGGTCTGAGTGACCTGATTGGTGACAGTCACTACTCTATCGGCGTTGTCGTAATCGTACTGGATATAGGGCTGACCACCCGGCAGACTACCTGCGCCGGAATAGGCGTTATAAATCCTCGTCTTTCGGCCCGCCGCATCATAGACGTTGACCATTGTGGCGGCATCGCTGGTGCTACCAGTGGCGGAGGTGGTGGTAATAAGCTGCCCGGCTAAATCATAACCGTAGGTGGTGGTCAGGACGGGCGAACCTGCTACGTTGTTACTGTTCTCCTGGGTGCGATTGCCCCGCCAGTCGTAAACAAAGCTCTGGCTGGTGCCATTGGGGTTGGTTATCACGGTCACCCGATTGGCAAAGTCGTAGGTGTAGGTGATAATGTTGCCCCTGGCATCCTTTTCGGTCAGTTTGTTTCCGTTATTGTCATAGGTATAGCTGGTTTTGGCCTCAAAATTCACCCCGCCGCCAAAGGCATTGGTGACGGTTATCAGCCGACCAATATTGTCATATTGATATTTGGTTACTACCCCCACCGCATCGGTTATCAACGTCATGCGGCCCATCGTGTCGTATTGGTAGCGGTTCAGGTTGCCCAGCGGGTCGGTTTCGCTGACCTTGTTGCCATACTGGTCATAGGTATAGAGGGTAAACTTGCCGTTACCATCGCTGCGGCTTAAAACGCTCCCCCGACTGTCGAAGGCATAACCCCCGGCGGTGCCAATAGTATCGGTGACACTGGTGGGCAGGAAGTTACTATCGTAACCCACTCCCCAGGTATGAGTGCCGCCAGTAGCGTAAGGCTCAATAATATTCTGCGGCCCACCATAGGGGTTGTAGTTAGTGCGGGTGGGGATGTTGACCGTGTTGGTAACGGCGGTCTGGTAGCCCTGGGCATTAAACTCATAATTTACCACCCGGCTGGGATCGGGAGTACCATCACTTATTTTCGGCAGGAAGGTTTGAGTGATGTTATGCGACGCATCATAGATATTCTGGGTAGAGCGTCTGACCATTTGGCTGGTATTAGGGTCAATCCCCACATCCATGGTTTCACTGATTAGTTTCCCATAACTATCAAAGGACTGAACCACAATCTGATGTTGACCCCCAACATCCGGGTTAGTGATGGTGGTGGAACTATTGGGGTTGGTGGTAGTGGGCAGGGTGTAGGCATAGGTAGTGGTGTAACGGGTACTGGCATTGATTGGCTGGGCTACGCTGATCAACCGCCCGTTAGCATCATAATCGGTCACCACCTGCTGATTACCTCTGGGGTCATAAGCCGCCTTGAAAAGGTGATTCAGGGTAGTTGAGCCAGTGAAATAGGTGTAGGTAATGGGCGTGGTCAAAACCGGGAGAGTAACAGTAATTAAATCTCCGGCAGTGTAATTTGAACCGCCAGTAGAGGCATAGCCATATTGATAGATAGTGCCAGTGGTGTCGGTAATTTTAGTAATTCTACTAGCTACCCGGTCAAAACAAATCACATAACCCGTAACTGGGCAAGAACTATTGGATGTTATGCTTTGATTACCACTGACCTTTATCCCACCGAGCCCGTTAACCCCACCATCATCGTAAGTCAGTTTATTGCCGTTGAGGTCGGTAATTGACAGAAGTTTGCCTGGGGTGGACACACTCCCGGTGACAGAGGGCGCGGCAATCTCATAAACCCGACCATAGGGGTCACGATACTGGTATTGGGTGGGTTTGTACCAATAACCGGGGAAGCAGACATAACCGCCCCCCGATGGGCTAACCAAACCACAACCACCCGCCGAGGCTGTCAGGCTGCCGTAAGCTCCTGGCTCCCCGGTGTAGGTGGGAACTAATAGGAAACCTAATGCCCCACCGGGAGAGGTAGGGGTAAAGGCAAACTTAACCCTCCGCCCGTCCAGCATGGTAAGGGTGACATCGCCAGCCGGGTTAACTTCCAGTTTGGGGTTACCAATCGAGAGTTTCCAGCCGTTACCAAAATCGCCATCCTGACTGCGCTCCAGGCTATC
>Ga0209512_1003285_pt1 | contig 15631 bp, 13 predicted proteins | sample frozenSSSSmetaG_FD_184142 | JGI IMG/M metagenome (GOLD analysis project Ga0209512, IMG submission 184142) | Glacier valley bacterial and archeal communities from Borup Fiord, Nunavut, Canada, to study Microbial Dark Matter (Phase II) -... | ecosystem: Environmental > Aquatic > Freshwater > Ice >... | reverse complement strand
GACAAATATTTACAGGAAATCGGCCGTGAAGAGCTGATTAAAGTAGACGAAGAGGTGGAACTGGCTCAGCGCATCCGACAAGGAGACCGCGCAGCTTTGGAAAAACTAACCCGCGCAAATCTTAGATTTGTGGTTTCAGTAGCCAAACAATATCAAAATCAAGGACTCAGTCTTCCCGACTTAATTAACGAAGGAAACCTTGGGCTTATTAAAGCCGCCGAAAAGTTTGATGAAACCCGTGGATTCAAGTTTATTTCCTATGCTGTATGGTGGATCCGTCAGTCTATTCTTCAGGCTTTGGCAGAACAATCGCGTATTGTACGTCTTCCTTTGAACCAAGTTGGTTCCTTGAACAAGATTACAAAAGCTTTTTCAAAGTTTGAACAGGAACACGAACGCAAACCTTCACCCGAAGAGTTAGCTGAAGAATTAGACATACCCGTAGACAAGATTTCCGATACTTTGAAGGTGTCCGGACGTCATATCTCGGTGGACGCTCCCTTTGTGGAAGGAGAAGACAATTCCCTTCTGGATGTTCTGGTCAATGATGATGCACCCATTGCAGACCGTAAGTTAATGAACGAATCACTCTCCAAGGAGATCGATCGTGCCTTATCAACCCTCACGGAACGCGAAAGTGACATCATTAAAATGTTTTTCGGTCTTGGTAGTCAGGAAATGACTCTCGAGGAAATTGGTGATAAATTCGGACTGACCCGTGAACGTGTAAGGCAAATCAAAGAAAAAGCCATTCGACGTTTGCGTCAGAATTCGAGAAGCAAATTATTAAAAAGCTATTTAGGATAGACATCCTATAAATAGAAAGTACTAAAGGCCACCCTCGGGTGGCTTTTTTTTTATATTTTTGTGATTCAAATTTACATTCTATGAATAAAGCGAGTTTAATTATGATGGCAATGACTTGTGCGCTTGCCTCCTGCAGTGGCGGAAAAGATTCTTCACAGGGAGAATATATTGGTAAGCAAAAGGTTACCATAGAAAATGGGTTGATGACACCTGAAGTGCTTTGGAGCATGGGTAGAGTAGGTGGTCTTCAGGTATCACCTGATGGCAAGGAGCTTCTTTACAGTGTTCAGTATTGTAGTGTTGCCCGTAATAAAAGCAATAGAGATCTATATGTCGTTCCTCTCACCGGAGGACCGTCTGAACAACTGACCAAGACTGTTACGAGTGAACTGGAAGCAACCTGGTCTGCCGATGGTAAAGAAATCTTTTTTCTATCCTCCGATAAATCGGGACTCATGCAACTGTGGAAAATGCGCAGGGATGGTAAAAAACGTCGTCAGCTGACCGAAGATACTACGGGCATCGATGCTTTCAGTCTTTCTCCGGATCAGACGAAAGTACTGCTCGTCAAACAGGTGCAATATGGAAAACGGGTCAAAGATTTATACCAGGACCTACCCTTATCCAGTGGGAAAGTGATAGACGACCTGATGTACAAACATTGGGACGAATGGGTAGAAACCGTTCCACATCCTTTCGTTGCAGACCTGACCAAAAAAGGATTGAAAAACGAAACAGATTTACTGGAAGGACAGCCCTTCGAATCTCCGATGAAGCCCTGGGGTGGTATTGAGCAGCTGGCATGGTCGCCTGATGGTAAAAGCATAGCTTACACCTGTCGTAAAAAGACCGGACTGGAATATGCCATTTCCACCAATTCCGACATATACTTATATTCTTTGGAAACCAAAGACACCAAAAACCTGACTGAAGGCATGTTGGGTTACGACACCAATCCAGTCTTTTCACCCGATGGCCGTTATATTGCCTTTCAAAGCATGGCTCGTGATGGTTATGAAGCCGATCTGGACCGCCTTTTCATACATGATCTTAAAAACCAGAGCAATCGTTGCCTGAGTGACTCGCTTGATGGAGATGTCAGTTCTGTTTGCTGGACAAAAGATGGCAAGACTCTCTATTTCCTGAGCGCGCTTCAGGCTGTCACACAGATTTTCAGCGTCAACCTGGAAACCAATTCGGTAAACCAATTGACCGACGGAATGTTTGATTTCGGTTCCATCTCACTGGCAGGTAATCAATTGGTCGGAGTAAGACATTCCCTGAGTCGTCCGGACGATCTCTATCGCATCAATCCGGTAAATGGAGAAATGGTGGCCCTGACCAATGAAAACAAGGAAATTTACGACCAGCTTAAAATCGGTCGGGTAGAGAAACGCATGATTGAAACCACCGATCATCAACAAATGCTGACCTGGGTGGTCTATCCTCCCGATTTTGATTCCACTAGAGTTTATCCGACCATCCTGTACTGCTCAGGAGGTCCTCAAGGTACGGTCGGACAGTTCTGGTCTTTCCGCTGGAACCTCCAGCTAATGGCTTCAAACGGCTATATTATCGTAGTACCAAACAGACGAGGTGTTTCCGGGTTGGGACAAGTCTGGAAAGAACAAATCAGTAAGGATTATGGCGGACAGAACATGAAGGATTATCTCTCAGCCATTGATGCACTGGCAAAAGAACCCTACGTGGACAAAAACCATCTGGGTTGTATTGGAGCCTCTTACGGTGGATTCTCCGTATATTGGCTGGCAGGTCATCATCAGAAGCGCTTCAAGGCATTTATAGCCCATAGTGGTATTTTCAATACCGAAGCACAATACCTGGAAACCGAAGAACTCTGGTTTGCAAACTGGGACATGGGTGGGTCTTACTGGGACAAATCCAATATTGCCGCACAGACCACTTTTGCCAACTCACCCCATAAATTTGTCGATCAATGGGATACACCTATATTATGTATCCACGGTGAAAAGGATTACCGTATCCTCGCTTCACAAGGCATGGCTGCATTTAATGCCGCAAAATTAAGAGGTCTTCCTGCAGAGTTGTTGGTCTTTCCCGACGAAAACCATTGGATTTTACAGCCTCAAAACGGCATCCTGTGGCAGAGACGTTTCTTTGGTTGGTTGGACCGGTTCCTGAAGCCTGAACAAAAATAAAGATGACACACTCCCACGATCATCCCGGTGAAAAATCGCAAACGTATGTGAAAGCTCATGAGCATTCACATACACATACCAGCGGTCAAAACCTGGCATTGGCTTTTTTTCTCAATCTGTCGTTTTGCGTCATTGAGTTGATCGGTGGATTTCTGACCAACAGCATTGCGATACTTTCTGACGCCCTGCATGATTTTGGGGACAGTATTTCATTGGGTATGGCCTGGTATTTTCAGAAAGTTTCCACACGCAGACCGGATGCCAAATACACCTATGGTTACAAGCGTTTTTCCACTATAAGTGCCCTACTGAATTGCTTGGTCCTGTTGACCGGATCTGGTATTGTTCTCTTTGAAAGTATTAAACGCCTACTTCATCCGGTCGAGTCTAATGCTCAGGGAATGTTTATTTTAGCAATTCTTGGAATAGTTGTAAATGGTGCAGCAGCCTGGCGTCTTAAAAAAGGGAATAGTCTCAACGAACGGGTTGTTTCCCTTCATATGTTGGAGGATATACTTGGTTGGGTTGCTGTTCTGATTGCCAGCCTAGTCATGATGTTTGTGGATGTTCCGGTGCTCGATCCCATTCTCTCCATCGGTATTTCCTGCTTTATTCTGTACAACGTTTATCACAACCTGAAAAGTGTGTTTAGGGTAATCCTTCAGGGAAAACCTTCAAATGTGGATGAAACAGCCATAACAAAGAAATTGCTTGAAATGGAAAAGGTAGAATCTCTCCATGATTTTCACCTGTGGACCATGGATAGCGAATATATGGTTCTGACTGTTCATCTGGTTGTGGATCCGACCATCAAAAAGGAAGAGCTGCAGGCTTTACGCGCTGCAGCTCATCTATTACTTAAAAATATGGGTATTCAACATTCAACCATTGAGATAGAATCTGCTACAGAATCTTGTGAATGGTGTGAAGATGAAACGGAAATTCCTGTTTAATCAAATAGGTTTCTGAATTTCTCAAATATTCTCTTACTCAGATTTGGGCTGGTTTTAAAGTTTTCAGATTCTTCCAGCTTTTCTATGGTTTTGCGTTCATCACGTGAAAGCGATTCAGGAACGTAAACGCTGATATTGACCAATAAATCACCAGTACCGTATTGATTGACAGTGGGTAAACCCTTACCACGCAAACGCAGCATTTTACCCGGCTGTGTGCCTGCTTCAATTTTAACCTTAACTCGACCGTCTATAGTCGGGATTTCAACGGTTCCACCCAATGTTGCAGTTGGAAAACTAAGCAAAAGGTTGTATATAAGATCGTTTTCGTCACGTAACAAATCCGGATGCGGCTCTTCTTCAATGAGGATCAATAAATCACCGTTAACACCTCCACGACGCGCTGCATTACCTTTACCACTCATGGAAAGTTGCATGCCTTCCGCTACACCTGCTGGGATATTGATGGTGATGACTTCTTCTTGTTGAGTCACTCCTTCACCATTGCATAGTGTACATTTCTTTGTGATAATTTTGCCTTCACCCTGACAATCGGGACAAACCGATTGTGTCTGCATTCTGCCCAGAATGGTGTTGGTGACTCTCGTCACAGCACCGGTACCACGGCAAGTGCTACAGGTGGAGTAGGAGCTTCCTCCCTCTGCTCCGGAGCCGCTACATTTGGTACAGGCAACAGCTTTACGTACTTTAATTTTCTTTTCAGCACCTTTAGCTATTTCGGACAGGTTGAGTTTTACTTTCACCCTCAGATTGCTACCCTTATTGACACGTTGTCCACCTCTGGAACCGCCTCCGCCAAATCCGCCAAATGGGCTGCCACCGCCAAAATGTCCGCCAAATATGTCACCAAATTGCGAGAAGATGTCGTCCATAGAGAATCCTCCACCTCCGCCGAAACCTCCGTTTGCTGCACCGCCAACACCTGCATGACCGAATTGATCGTAACGTTGACGCTTTTCGGCATTGCTTAATATTTCATAGGCTTCAGCAGCTTCCTTAAATTTCTCCTCAGCTTCTTTGTTTCCTGGATTTTTGTCAGGATGATGCTGGATGGCCTTTTTTCGATAGGCTTTCTTGATCTCATCATCAGATGCGCCCTTAGCAACACCCAGCACTTCATAGTAATCTCTTTTGCTCGACATGTTCTTATTTTATCTCTTACTCTATACCAAATTATTTACCGACAACGACTTTTGCAAAGCGTATCACCTTTTCATGAAGGTAATAACCTTTTTGCACGCAATCGACAACTTTGTCTTTCAGCTCTTCAGAAGGGGCTGGTATTGTGGTGATTGCTTCGTGTAAATCGGTGTCAAACGGTTTGCCTTCCGCTTCGATAGCAGAAACACCGTTTTGTTTCAGGAATGCCTGTAATTTATTATATATCAGTTCCATGCCTTGTTTTACGGCATCAATATCCTGTGCATCCTTGGTCGCTGCTAAGCCGCGTTCCATGTCGTCAACGACATCCAATACGTTAACCAGTACTTTTTCGCCACCGCTCTTGATGAGTTCTGCTTTTTCGCGAACGCTGCGTTTCCGGTAGTTGTCAAATTCAGCCAGGCTGCGTAAATACGTATCGTTTAGCTGATTAAATTTTTTTTGAAATTCATCCGATATTCTTTTTGCAGCTTCAAGATCACTTTCAACCAACGCTTCTTCCATAGGGGTTTCGGTCTGGTTGTTTACAACTTCTTCTTTTTCAATAGTTTCCTCTTTACTGGAGGAAGCCTCTGGTTTTGTATGCTTCATATTCTGTTATCTAATTCAATGTATTTGCGATTCATTCTTCACAAAAAGTCTGCCGAAATAATTTTGCGGACGATTTGGCAGATTTTTTCTCAAAATAGGGTTCAGCTTTGTCAGTTGCTGACAACATTTATTCACAATTGTCAGGGAGAGTTTCTAGCAACTACAGATCAGATTCCGGTCTCCGTAAGCATTGTCAACTCTGCTTACAGGGATCTGGAACTTGTTATCCATAATCCATGTCAGCGGATATGCTGCTTTGCTTCGTGAATAGCTGTGTGACCATTGGTCAGCCGTCAGTTCGTATTCTGAATGCGGGGACTGAACCAGAACGTTGTCGGTCTTATCGTAAAGACCATCTTCTATCTCTTTGATCTCCTTATAGATACACTTCATGGTTTCAATAAAACGATCCAATTCTGCAAGGCTTTCGCTTTCAGTGGGTTCAATCATCAAAGTGCCGTGAACAGGGAAGGAAAGAGTGGGTGCATGGTAACCGAAATCCATCAGTCGTTTGGCTATGTCTGTTTCACTGACGCCTGCATCCTTGAAAATACGGCAATCCAGGATAACTTCATGTCCGACACGACCGTCTTCACCTCTGAAAAGAACAGGAAACAAATCTTTTAAAGCTTCAGCCAGGTAATTGGCATTCAAAATGGCAATCTCACTTGCCTTTCTGAGGCCTTCTGTTCCCAGCATCCGGATGTATCCATAACTGATGGGCAGCACAAACGGGCTACCATAAGGAGCAGCAGCCACCGTGTTCCTGTTGTTTCCGAAATGTGGATGTTTGGGCAAAAAGTTAACCAGATGCGCTGCACAACAAATCGGTCCTACACCTGGACCGCCACCACCATGAGGTATGGCGAAAGTTTTATGCAGATTCAGGTGGCAAATATCGGCTCCAATGAAACCAGGTGATGTGATACCTACCTGTGCATTCATGTTGGCACCATCCATATAGATCTGACCGCCATTTTTGTGAATGATGTCACACATTTTCCGAATTTGTTTTTCAAATATACCGTGGGTCGATGGATATGTGATCATGCAACCTGCCAGATTTTCAGCATGGTCGGTCGCCTTTTGTTCCCAGTCTGACAGGTCCACATTGCCGTTATCATCACATGCAATGGTCAGAATGTCAAAACCAGCCTGACGGGCACTTGCCGGATTGGTGCCATGGGCCGATGAAGGTATCAATAAGATGTTTCGGTTTGTCTGACCTTTTTCCTTAAAATAGTCCCGAATCACGCGCAGGCCTGAATATTCTCCGGCGGCACCTGAATTGGGTTGAAGGCTACATCCTTCAAAACCGGTGATGGTGCAAAGCAACTTCTCCAGGTCGGTTATCATTTCAAGCGAACCTTCTACCTGATTGGCAGGAGCAAAGGGGTGAACACCTGCAAAACCAGGGTTTTCCAGAGCCATCATTTCTGAGGCTGCATTGAGCTTCATGGTACACGATCCCAGCGAAATCATTGAGTGGGTGAGGGAAATGTCCTTTCGCTCGAGTTTCTTGATATATCGCATCATATCCGTTTCAGAATGGTATTTCCTGAACACATCCTGTTGAAGAAACTTATCTGTTCTCAGCAGGCTATCGTCCAGGGAAAGGATGCTCGTGAAATCTTCGTTGTCTGTGAAGCTTGCTTGATTGCCCGCTGCCGTTGCAAAGATATCCAATAGTACATCCACATCGTCATAATCCGTTGTTTCATCGATGCTGATACCAATTTCTCCGGTGTCAAAATAACGAAAATTGACTTCGTACTCCATGGCCAGTTCTTTCACTTCATGGAGTTTGATTGTATTGGGAAGGCTGATTTTCAGGGTGTCAAAGAAATTGTCATTGGCCTGTTTGTATCCATACACAGACAAAGCATCGTTCAGGTAGGATGCCATTCCATGTATGCGCCTGGCCATAGCCACCAATCCTTCCTGTCCGTGATAAATGACGTAAAAACCGGCCATATTGGCCATCAATGCAGATGCAGTGCAAATGTTGGAAGTCGCTTTTTCCCGTTTGATGTGCTGCTCGCGCATTTGCAGAGCAAGGCGATAGGCTGGGCGGCCATTCTTATCTTTTGACAGGCCGATAATTCGACCAGGTATAGTGCGTTTGTATTCTTCCCTGGTGGCAAAGTAGCCGGCAGATGGTCCTCCAAATCCCATAGGGAGCCCAAACCGCTGGATGGACCCGAAGACGACGTCAGCACCCCAACTACCGGGAGCCTGAAGTAAACAAAGACTCAATATATCTGCAGCAATGGCCACTTTCAATCCTGCCTTATGCATACTGGCAATAAAATGAGCGTAGTTTTCTACCTGGCCGTCTGCGTTGGGGAATTGTACCACTGCTGCAAAATGCGATGCTGTTGGTCTGAAAGTGACGTAATCTCCAACTTCCAGCTGAATGCCCTGGGGTAGGCATCTGGTGCTAAGTACTGCCTGAATGTGCGAAAAGACCGCATGATCAATGAATAGAATATTGGCACCTGAAGATTCCTGATCTTTGCTGCGCATATTGAAAAACATGTTGGCGGCTTCTGCTGCGGCAGTTGCATCATCCAACAAGGAAGCATTGGTGAGTGGTAGACCAGTCAGTTCGGTAATAACCGTCTGAAAATGAAACAAAGCTTCCAGTCTGCCTTGTGATATTTCAGCCTGATAGGGTGTGTAGGAAGTGTACCAGGAAGGGTTCTCAAAGACGTTCCTTTGTATCACTGCAGGGGTAAAAGTATCGTACCAACCTGAACCGATGTAGGATGTAAATAATTTGTTTTTGGATGCCAGGTCTGTCATGAGTTCTGCAAACTGACCTTCTGATAGGGCAGGGTCCATATCCAGCTGCTCTGTCAGATGGATATCGGCAGGAATGGTCTGATCGATCAACTGCTTCAGGCTGTTCAATCCGATTTTCTTCAACATTTCTTTTTGTTCATCCGGTTGAATGCCAATATGCCGGGATGCGAATTCACTCATGATGCTCTATATTTAAGGTTTAAATTGTCAGGTCAATAATATCAAAATCCAGCATGGTTAAACGTTCACTATTGTTTTTGTTGACCAGATAGGTATCTTCCACTCCAACTGCCCCAACGCCCTTGATCACAAATTTAGGTTCCAGTGCAATGGTCATGTTTGGTTTTAGGATCTCTCTGGAACGCATGGCAAGTACAGGCAATTCGTTGATAACCAATCCTACGCCGTGTCCAACGAATTTGGCTTGCTGGGTGATGCCCATGTAACAATCACTCAACCCTGCATCTTCGGCTATTTTTAAGGAAAGTTTGTACAGATCTTCGCAAACGGCTCCTTCTTTCATTTCTTCCTGAAGTCGGTTTTGAATGTCAATGGATACGTGATGTGCCTTGTATGCTTTTTCTGTCAGTTTTCCAATGGAAAATGTACGCGACAAATCGTCCAGATACCCGGAGAAATTTCCGCACATGTCTATCATGATGCTGTTACCCGGCATCAATAAGTGTCCTGCAGCTCCAATGGGGTTGCCTGGTGAACCTGCACCCCCCAGGGCAAAGTCATACGGAGAGGCCACTTCGGCATTGTCGCCTGCCAGAACACTGCCCATAAAGGCTTCCATGTCTCCGAAAGTCCGGAAAAGTCCTTGATTCCCTTCGTGTCGCATAACGTACTCGATTTCAATGGCGAACGCCGTATCCGTCATGCCCGGGCGATATATTTCTGGTATTCTTTTATAGGCCCTGACATGAGCTTCGGCCGAGGCTCTGATCTGAGACACTTCATAATCGGTTTTAATACTCCTGACTTTTCGTATGGCGGTTGTGCCGTTCATCACTTCAGTATCCGGAAAACAAGCCAGCAGGCGGGTCCACTCGGTTTGTCCCATTTCATCTCCTTCAAGTAAGAGTTTTTTCGGGACTTTGATTCCGGATTTCTTCAGGATTTCTGGAATCTGCTCCGGTTTGCGAATGTAATGTACATGTTCCCCTTTCATCCCGACTGGACGTTTCACAAAAATCAGTGCATCTCCTTCGACCGGGATGTAGTGGTATCCGCTAAAGATGCTGCCGTTGGCATATAAGATATTGACTGATGTAGACAGGAGACAGGCATCTGCTTTTTCCAGGATCAGTTGCTCGCGGATTTTTGACTGTCTCAGATGGTTTTCTTGATTCATAAAAGCTTATTATTACACAAATAACGCAATTTTTAATCGATTTTGAAAATTTGCAGAACCTGAATTTCAGAGAAAACACCAGTTTTCCGGGTAAAGACAAAAAGGCTTCCCCGCAATGTGGAGAAGCCTTTCCTATTTACCTTAAAATACGAACTTTAATGAAAACCTATAAACGTTATTCAATTGAAATAGCCCTTGATGGTTTTTCTTTTGCTTTATCCTGTTTAGGAATGAAAACATTCAGGACACCATTTTCGTGAGTGGCCTTGATTTGGTCAGTATCTGCATATTCAGGCAAAGAAAAAGACCGGGTAAAGCTGGTATAACTGAATTCTCTTCGATAGTATTTTTCGTCTTTTTCGCCCTTTGACTCCGATTTGGTTTCTTTTTCTGAAGAAATGGTCAGCACCCGTTTTTCGATGTTGATGCGGAAGTCTTCTTTGTTCAATCCGGGAGCAGCCACTTCAATGCGAAAACCGTCATTGTTTTCAGCAATGTTCACTGCAGGACTGGTGGTTGAATCACTATCGTTCAAGAAATTTTCCCTAAAGAAAGAATCAGTGAATACAGGGAAAAAGGGGTTTTGTCTTTTGATTGTTGCTAACATAATTAAGTCTCCTATTGATTAAATGATACATTTATTTTTTTACCAGTCTTCTAAACTGGCTTCATAGATATTCATGCAAAAGGCATGCCCTTTCCTGAGAAAAAGCATGCCTTAAATTATAAATATCAAATAATCAATAGTTTAAATAAAACAGTTATACCGACATTATGTCATTAAACTTTCAGATAAGCCTGACAAAATGACAAATATAGGCTTAGATAAATGGATTATTCGTTTTCTCACGACCGATTGTAGTGGATGGACCATGCCCGCAATACACTGTGGTGCTTTCAGGTAATGTCATCAGTTTATTTTGTATACCCTCAATCAAAGATTGATAACTTCCACCTTGAAGATCTGTCCTGCCAATACTGTTTTCAAAAAGGACGTCACCCACAAAAACACTTTCGCTACTGGCATTATACAACACAATACTACCAGGAGAATGTCCTGGAACCTGGAAGACATCAAAGACATCCTTTCCAAGCATTAGTTTGTCACCTTCCTGAATATAGTTTCCAAGAGTAGGCGTATCGTGTCTGAGTTTTAGCCCGAACATCCTGGATTGTCCTTCCAGTCCTCTTAGCCAAAATTCGTCCTGCTGGTTTGCTGAAGCTTTTATCTGGTAGGTTTTTTCGATAAAAGCGTTACCAAAAACGTGATCTATATGCAAATGGGTATTTACCAATAGCTTGACATTAAGCGAATTAGAATCAATGAAGTCTTTGAGTTGATTTTCCTCATTATCGTTGTAGCAACCCGGATCAATGATTAAAGCGTCTTTTTCATCATTGAACACAACATAGGTGTTTTCCTGAAAAGGATTGAAGGTAAATTGCTTTATATGCATGACTTTACGTATTAAACAAGTGGAAGATAGACCACTTTCTTGGTATCAAAGAATTCCTCTTTGAAGTGATCCTTCAAATTGATCAGTACGACCTTGTTTTTAAAACTGGATACCTCGTGACCCAAATCTCCGCCCTTCAGACAAATAAGTCCATTGTTCATGGAATTAATCTGCTCTTTTCTGATATTTTTCCTGCATAAACGCACCAGATCTGGAAAAGGCATCACAGCCCGGCTGACGACAAAGTCGAACAGCATTTTTTCTTCTTCAACGTGGCAGTGTCTGATGCTGATATTCTGTAGTCCGATGGCTTTAGAAACTTCATTGGCTACTGTCAACTTTTTATTGATGCTGTCCACCAGGTGAAAATGAACATTGGGAAACATAATGGCCAGGGGAATGGCGGGAAAGCCGCCTCCGGTTCCTACATCCATAATGCTTGAACCATCCTTGAATTTCAAAAGCCTGGTAATTCCCAGTGAATGCAGTACGTGGTGTTCATAAAGGTTTTCAATATCCTTTCTTGAGATGACATTAATCTTGCTGTTCCAATCTACATACAGGTCGTAAAGTGCAGCATACTGCTCTTTTTGTCCTATGCTGAGCTCGGGGAAATAGTGTTCTATACAATTCATATAGTTATAAACGTTTTTTTTAAAGAATAAGTGGCACTAGAGGATTTCCGGGAATCATGTATCCGGAAATGTCCTTATAACTGAGCAGAATCTCTATCGTTCCAAGGGCATAGCCTGCAATGTCGTATTCATTGTATGTATAGGTGACACCCTCTTTGTTCACATAGAAATTTTTATTCAGTTCAATATCGGCGACGTCAAAAAAACCAATTTCTTCCAGATCTTTTACTTTCTGAACATTGTTTTTCTGCATCAGTCTTTTTACGATCAGATCAACAATCTTTGGACGTGATTCTTCGGTAAAAAGATCGTCCTCGGTGATGCGGTCCCCTGTTTTCAGGTTGATGACTGTGTTTACATAACTTCTGCCACCGTGTGCACCTCCGGTAAATTGATCGGTTTCGACAGTGTAGGACAGGATGTTATCAGAATTGTTTCGGATGGACATCTTTTCGTTTTTCCACCATGTTTCTGCAGTCTTGATTTCTTCGTCTTCAACATCACTGACAGTCGATCTAAAATCTTCCGAGCTTTCATAAAATTTGACGTAACCCTTTATGTAGGAAGCCATAGCGATATTCGGATCTACGATATCTTTGTCAATGTCCGGGAAAAAGTCTGCAAGAACCGCTTTCCTTATTTTATGAAGGACTGCAACATTACTAAAAGTGTCAGGAAACTGCATATTCAGTGAAATATTCAAAAGCGGATTTTTTGCATCACCTTTCAAGTGACGGGAATCTTTCATCTCGTAAGTCTTGAAAGTGACCTGTGCTTCATCTTCTACACTTTTTTTCTTGCATGAAAAGATCATTATAGCAATCAATGGAAGAACTGAGAATAATAAAAGTTTTCGTGTCATGGTTTGTTGGTATAAATCTTAAAAAATAAAATAACCATACCGTTTTAAGGTTTTGAGTTCGATTTTTAATAGGCGGTTGGTCAAGAATTAGAATCCAATCAAATTATTTACAAATATACATGATTTTGTGAAAAAACGCGTATTAAACACCTTACTATATGCCTTCGTTTTACGGATTTTCTTTTTCAGAAAATCAATGAATGTAATTCATCGATTATGCGATAATTGGAGCGTGCAAGGAGTGCCGGTTTTTACTTCAGGTGGTGATGTAATGGGATAAATTTACTGCTTGTTCCAAAGAAAAATGCAGGTGAGATGGCTAGTTGATAAATTATTCTTTTTAAAATTGTAATTTTGCTGATACAATAAAGTAAGGTATCAATATGGAATATACAAACTGGGGAACCGTCGACTATGCCAATGCATGGGAAAAACAGAAAGTATTATTTACTGAGCGATTACAAGCCAAGACCATACTGAATGACCTACCCGATATTGTAGTCTTCTGTGAACATCCACATGTCTTTACACTTGGTAAAAGTGGGGATCCGGAGAATCTTCTTGCCAGTAACCAAATATTGAGAGAGAAGGGCGTTTCCTTTTTCAGAACAGACAGGGGTGGGGATATAACCTATCATGGGCCAGGTCAGATTGTAGCCTATCCGATTTTTGACCTGGAACATTATAAAATAGGATTGCGTCAGTATATTTACAATCTGGAGGAAGCCGTTATCCTTTTTCTGGCAGCTTTTGGCCTGAAAGGTCAAAGACTGGAAGGAGCTACGGGTGTCTGGCTGGATGTTGATATTCCGGGTAGAAACCGAAAAATCTGCGCCATAGGTGTAAAATGCAGCCGATATGTCACCATGCATGGTCTCGCCTTGAACATTAATACGGATTTGTCCTACTACAACTTTATAAATCCATGTGGCTTTATAGATAAAGGAGTAACCTCCCTCGAAATAGAATCGGGTAAGAAGCAGGATATGGATTTTTGCAGGGATATCTTGTTCGAAAAAATGCTCGAGGTATTTACTACTTGAATCCTTTTTATTTTGTACTGAACTTTAGTTTTCTTTAATTGTTCTCTTAACATCTGTTGAATTTAAATATGAATACAATCGCTTTTGATATTTCTGAATCTCTGGCAGTAGCCAGACTGGTCTATTCCCTGTTAATATCGGATGAAAAAGTTGGACGTCAGGAATCGGTTTTTTTTGAACAGCTACTTCAGAATTTGTCTATAAAACGTGCCGAATTTGAATTATATTTGTCTGAACCGATTGAAGAGACCTATGAAATTGTAAAAAGGATGCCTTACCCTAAACGTAGGGAATGTGGACGGTTTCTTAGAATGGCGGTAAATGCCGATCATACTGTCGAGCTTTCTGAATTGTCACGGTTGAATGAGATCCTTGACAGAGCATCGATATTAAGACCGGATAAGCGAACAAATAAAAAATCCGATGAGGGTTTTTCCTGATAATTATTTAAATTAGTAAGTATTAATGCACTATTCACATGATGAAAAAATTAGCACTTTATTTTATTTTAGTCTTTTTGGTAGGTTGTTCGACTGTTCCATTAACTGGAAGAAGACAATTGTTGCTTGTTTCTGACGCTGAAGTAATGGCACTGAGTGATTCCAGTTACAAGTCTTATATGGCAACGGCAGTGAAGTCTTCAAAAACAACAGAAAACACCCGCGTTTCACGTGTCGGAAACAAATTAGCCGCTGCTGTGGAGGCTTACTTAAAACAAGAAGGTTTGTCTGCTCAGATAAACGGGTACAACTGGTCCTTTAGCTTGATTAAAGATACGTCAGTAAACGCTTTTTGTATGCCCGGTGGCAAGATTGTCGTTTATGAAGGAATCCTGCCGGTTACGTTGGATGATGGCGGTCTTGCTGTCGTAGTAGGTCATGAAATAGCACATGCTGTAGCTAAACATTCCAGCGAACGGATGAGTCATCAACTTCTGACCAATTATGGTGCTACTACCTTAGGTGCTTTGATGAGTACAAAATCATCCTCTGCTCAGGCTATAGCACAGACTGTTTTTGGCTTGGGTGCTGAAATGGGTGTTGCGTTGCCCTATTCCCGCAAGCAGGAATATGAAGCAGACCGTCTGGGACTCATTTTCATGGCTATGGCGGGATATAATCCTGCGCAAGCTATTTCATTCTGGCAAAGAATGTCTGCCAAAAGTGGAAGTTCTTCTATGCCTGCGTTTCTAAGTACACACCCTTCAGATGCCAAACGAATTGCCAATCTGAATGCGCTGTTGCCCGAAGCCCAAACCTTTTATAAGAAATAGTAACATTAAACCGTGATAGAATTAGGGGCTGTATCAGTATTGATCAGCCCCTTTTCATTTACGTACAGGAAGCCTCTTCTTTATATCAGAACTTTTAACACCTTAATTGTAGATAGGAATAGCGATTGGTGCCGTTCTTTCAGCAGGAATATCACTAATTGAAGATATTTTAAGTCCATTTATTATTGACTGATGAAAAGGAATATCCTTTCCAAAAAAAAGATTTCCTCCTAAACTCCACCCTTTGAGGACTTTGTTAAGACAATCCAAAAAACTTTGAAAAATACTTGCTAAATAATTTGGAGTGTAAGCATAATCCGACTACTTTTGCACCCGCTTTCCAAATGAAAGAAGCCCCTAGCGATTGGGGTGTATGGGATAAGCGCCAAGAAGCGTTCTTTGAAAAAATTTAGATAGTAGTACAAGAAAGAGATTTTACAGGGTAAAATCGAACCGTCAATGAAAGAATTGAAGGATATGCATCCT
>Ga0209512_1003282_pt1 | contig 15639 bp, 12 predicted proteins | sample frozenSSSSmetaG_FD_184142 | JGI IMG/M metagenome (GOLD analysis project Ga0209512, IMG submission 184142) | Glacier valley bacterial and archeal communities from Borup Fiord, Nunavut, Canada, to study Microbial Dark Matter (Phase II) -... | ecosystem: Environmental > Aquatic > Freshwater > Ice >... | reverse complement strand
TCTCCTAAATACCATGATTTCTTTGGAAAGCTTTTCAAAACACTTCACACAAAAAAACTGATCTATCAAAGTAAAGTACCGGTGTTGGCTGTACACGAATAAGAAGCTTATCCAAAATTGGGTGTCAACTAAATAGTAGAAAAATACCTATCTCATCCCGCTCCCTGTTTTGTAAAGAAACAGGGATTTTCATGTCTTAATACTACTGCATTCTAAATAGTGGAAAAGAAATTATTTTCCCGCTCACTGTATAGCTATACCTGATTTTTTTATGTGTGACACCAAATTTGTTTGGGTTCTGCGGGGGTCCATGCATCACTGTTTAGAAAGGTTTATATTGTATCTTAAATTAAACAAATCTATTTTATAAGTTGCGCTGTTTACCTGCTGAATATTTCATTAATATAGCATTGGAAAAGGAACAGTAAAAATTACCAAATGAAACAAATCATTCAACAACTGAAGGATAATAAAGGGCAGTTACACATTTTGCAAAACCAGGTTACACTTGGCTTTGATGGGTTTATTGATTCTATCATCAGGCTGATTAAAGAAAACAATGATAATAAATCGCCCCTGCTTTTTCAGGAAATGGATGAGTTTTCAGATTATGTCAGGGAAAGAGCAGGCAAAAATTTTTCGCTGGAGATGCACGCTACTGTTGTAAAATTAGGTGGCAATATGCCTATTATGGCAAATGCATTGGGGAATTTTGGATTAACGATTAATTGTATTGGTGCGCTTGGCTTTCCTGTTATTGACCCAATATTTACAAATTTAAATCACCATTGTCAACTGCATAGTTTTGCTGCACCCGGGTTAACGCAGGCTATAGAATTTAAAGACGGCAAAATGATTCTTTGCCAAATGGAGGAATTAAATGCAGTGGACTGGCCAATATTGAAAAAACGGTTAAGCCTGCATGTTTTAATAGAGCTAATGGAAAGTGCTACTCTTTTTGGTATGCTAAATTGGGGTGAGTTGATTAATAGTACAGGTATTTGGAGCGGTATATTACAAGAAGTGCTGCCACTTTGTACCAATAAAAACAACAGGGTGTTTTTTGTTGACCTGGCAGATTGTACCAAACGCACTACAGAAGAAATTAACGAAATGCTTTTGCTGTTAAAAGAATTTAATAAATTCGGGAAACTTACATTGGGGCTTAATCACAATGAAGCTTTGTGTATTTACAAGGTTTTATTTAACAGACAACCTGAAGATGATACAATTGATTTTATTGGCGCCTCCTTATTTGAGGGTTTGTCCATTAATACGTTATTAGTGCATAACAGAAAGCAGGCCATTGCCTTTAGGGCAGATGAGAAGGTTAGCGAAAATAGCTTTTTAGTGGCTGAACCTAAACTGTTAACCGGGGCAGGCGATAATTTTAATGCCGGCTTTTGTTTAGCGCAATTAATGCAAATGAATTTACAGGATAGTCTTTTACTGGCCCATGTGGTATCGGCGTATTACATAAAAAATGGAATGAGTGCAAGCTGGGATAACCTTCTTGAAGAATTAGAAAAAATAGAAAGCTATCATCAAAAATAAAAAAATAATGGTTTCCATTTTTAATACTTACGATGCATTATCAGATTTTGCAGCCGAAGAAATCATCAACACTGTTCAGCAAAATCCGAAGGCAGTTTTATGTTTGGCTGCTGGAGATACACCAAGGCTTACATATCAAAAAATGATAGCCTTAGCTCATAAAAACCATCTCAGTTTTTCTGGTGTTACTTTTATCGGGTTAGATGAATGGATTGGTATTGGCCCTGCCATTGAAGGAAGTTGTTATCACTTTTTAAACGAGTTGGTTTTTAAGCCCTTGTCAATAAAAGAAGAAGCCATCTTTTTTTTTAATGGCACGGCGGCAAACTTGCAGGCTGAATGTAAACGCATTGATGCAACCATCAAAGAACTGGGCCCAATAGACCTTACATTGGTGGGTATCGGCATCAATGGTCATATTGGATTTAATGAACCCGGCATTAACCCTGAACTTGGGGCACATATTGTAGCATTGGATGCAGTAACGGCCAATGTTGGCCAAAAATATTTCAGGGAAGAAAAGTTGCTTACACAGGGTATTAGTTTGGGTATGGCTCAAATTATGGCCTCGGGTAAAATAGTATTGGTGGCGAATGGTTTTAAAAAGGCCGCCATTATTCGTGAAACAATGCAGGGGAATATTTCAAATGCGGTTCCGGCCAGTTTTATAAGAAATCATTCTAACGGAATGATATTGCTTGATAAGGAAGCAGCGGCGGAATTGTAAATAAATTATTGAAAAGAGATTTATACCGGTGAGGTAAACAACAATTGTAAAGAAAATTATGATAAAAAAGATACAGTACATTCAGTCTGAAAAAAATTATAACCGGAATTAACAAAAATAAAATAAGCAATCCTGAAAATATTTATCAATGACAACACTTTCACAAATTACCGTACATAAAATTGTGGCCATATTACGTGGTATACAAGCCGATGATGTGCTAAAAATTGCAGGAGCATTGTGTGATGGCGGTGTAAAGATTATTGAAGTAACACTCAATTCACCAAATGCATTATTGGTAATTGAACAATTGAACAGTGCATATGGAAATCAATTGCTGGTAGGTGCAGGAACAGTCTTAGATGTCAGCGACGCAAAAGCTGCTATGGCCGCAGGAGCTAAATTTCTTATTTCACCGAATGTAGATATTGCTGTTATAAAAGCAGCAAAAAATGCCGGTATCCTTAGCATTCCCGGAGCCTTTACACCAACAGAAATTGTTACAGCGCATAATAATGGCGCAGATATTGTAAAAGTATTTCCGGCACCCGATGCGGCGTATATAAAAAATATATTGGCTCCTTTAAATCATATAAAGCTTATGCCAACAGGGGGAATCAATCTTACTAATATAAAATCATTTAAAGATGCAGGCGCAACTGCTTTTGGAATAGGCAGTTCGCTGGTAAATAATCAATCTATCATTGATGAAACTTATTTGCAGCAACTAACAATAAAGGCAGGTAATTTTATAGCAGCTATCCGGTAATTTTTAAAATTGACCACTACAAATTAGTAAGACTTAAATGGAAAAATTTATCAGTTGCGATTGGGGAACTTCCTCTTTCAGGTTACGATTGGCGGATGCAGAAACACAAACTGTTTTGGCGGAAGTTAAAAGCCGCGAAGGCATTGCAGCCATTTATGCCTTATGGAAAAACGATAATAATAGGGAACGGGTTTCTTTTTATTTATCTATTTTATCAGGGCACATTACAACGCTTGCAACGCAATATGGGCAAAGTCTTGCTGGCTTAACCGTCGTCCTTTCCGGGATGGCCTCCTCCAGCATTGGTATGCTGGAGTTACCATATAAAGAAATGCCATTCAATAAAAACGGCAGCGATTTTTTAATTCATACCATTGTGCCATCGCTCCATTTTAGCAACCGGCTTTTGATAGTTTCAGGGGTTCGATCCGCAACAGATGTAATGCGTGGTGAAGAAACAATGTTGGCTGGCTGCAACACTGATGAGCAGGCAGAAGAAGTGCTATTTATTTTTCCAGGTACTCATTCAAAACATGTGACCGTAAAAAATAGAATTGTGCAGGATTTTAAAACTTATATGACAGGAGAAATTTTTGATTTGCTTGCCAATAAAAGTATCTTATCGGCATCCGTACAAAAAAATAGTTTTCTGAAAGCAAATGAAATAGCCTTTAAAAAAGGGGTAATGGAAAGTTGTAATTCCAATTTGCTCAGTAGCCTTTTTCATGTAAGAACAAATCAATTATTTGATCAGTTAGATACAATGTCGAATTATTATTTTTTGAGTGGTTTGTTGATCGGTGCTGAATTAAAAGATATTCCCGAAAAAAAATATACAGGGATACAACTGGTCTCCTCTGAAATATTTTTACCATTATACTCAATGGCGTTAGAGACAATGGGGTTAACTGTTAGGCAATGCCATGATGCTGATTCGGCATTAATTAAAGGACAATCCCTTATCTTTAAACAATATAAAAATGCTGATAAAAAATAGCCATCATGAAAATTTTAGCATCTATTTACATCCTGTTGTTTATTTTTTTTTGCAGTAGCTGTGGCCCTTCAACCAATACAGCAAAAGATAAAAAAGTTATTCCTGTAGATAGTGCTGCAGGAAAGATTGAAATATATGATGTCAGTGCTTTAAAATTGATAGACACCAATGCAACCATTGAGGTGATTGGCCGGAATTATAACTGGTCTGAAGGCCCCGTATGGATCCCTGCATTACATTCGCTGTTATTTTCCGATGTGCTTGAAAATAAAATTTATAAATGGAATGAGGTTGACACGCCAGCAGTTTATTTAACTCCCTCCGGCTATACTGATACAACTGCACGCAATGGTGAAAACGGTTCCAATGGTTTGGCAATTGATGCAAATGGAAAACTATTGCTTTGCCAATCGGGTAACAGGCAGGTTGCGAGAATGAATGCAGCCCTTCATGCGCCGGCACCTAATTACACTGTGATTTCTGCAAACTACAACGGCAAAAAATTCAATAGCCCCAATGACCTTGTTGCGGATAGTAAAAACAATATTTATTTTACAGATCCTGTTTACGGATTACCAGATGGTGAGCAAGATAAAACGAGGGAGTTGCCATTTGAAGGTGTGTATAGAATAAGTGGCGGAGGAAAAACTACGTTGTTGATTGATTCTATCCCAAGGCCGAATGGTATTGCTTTATCGCCCGATGAGAAAATACTTTACATTGCAAGCAGCGATGCGGAAATGCCTAAATGGTATGCTTATAACCTGGATACCAGCGGAAAAATTTTAAGTGGCGGGATATTATTTGATGCCAAACCATTGAAAGAAAAAGCTACCGTAAAACAAGGCCCTGACGGATTGAAGATAGACAAATACGGAAATCTTTTTTGTGCAGGTCCGGATGGCATCAATATTATTTCACCCGCCGGAAAATTATTAGGGCTGATAAAAATATATGAACGAAGGGTTTCCAATTGCACTTTTGATGAAACAAAACAGGAACTTTTTATAACGGCTGATGACTGGGTGCTTAAAGTAAAATTACACCTTTAATTTTAAGCAATTATTTGCAGCAGTTTTTGACTTTTCAAAATTGAGATTTGGCCCTTTCTTAAAACCGGTGACTTTGCCCTGATTGAATTCCTTAAAAAATTATTTCTTTATAACGAAACTTCACTGTATGAAAAATTCGACCATTGGATGGATATATATGCTTTTAGTTTTTGCTTCCTGTAATAATGCACCCAATAAAAATGTAACTGCGGAAAATGCATCAACCGTAACAAAGGGAATGTACGGGTATGATGCTGATTTTTTAAAAAAACATACTGGCAAAGTTCTTGAACTAAGCAATGAAGACAGCACCGCTAAAGTATTGTTGTCAGCAGATTACCAGGGCAGGGTTATGACAAGCACTGCAACCGGAGATACAGGTGTAAGCTTTGGCTGGCTTAATTATGAGGTCATTGCTGCAAAAGAAAAGAAAAAGCAATTTAACCCGGTTGGTGGAGAAGAAAGGTTTTGGATGGGCCCCGAAGGAGGCCAGTATTCATTGTATTTTAAAGCGGGTGATTCCTTTAATATAGCACACTGGCAGGTGCCTTCTTTTATTGATACAGACAGCTATGATGTAGCACAATCAGATAAATCATCGGCCACTTTTACAAAGAAAACAAGCATCGTAAATTTTAGCGGATCTACATTTGATATTGCCATTGAAAGAAAGATTACACTGCTTTCAAAAGCTCAGTTGGCAAACACATTGCAAATAGCTTTGCCTGAAGGTGTTCATTTTGTAGGCTTTCAAACAGATAATAAAGTAACGAATGCAGGTAGCAATGACTGGACAAAAGACAAAGGGCTTTTATCCATCTGGCTGCTGGGTATGTTTACACCTTCTGAAAAAACAACTGTCATTATTCCATTTAATCCAATACCAAATGCCCATTCCTTTATTACAAATAATTATTTTGGGGATATTCCCAAAGAACGTTTACAGGTAAACGATAGTGTGCTGTATTTTACCTGTGATGGAAAGTTCAGGAGCAAGATTGGGTTATCTCCTTTAATTGCAAAACCAATTACTGCCAGTTACGATTTTCAAAAAGATATTTTAACCATCCTTATTCCGCAGGTAGATAAAAATGCAGCTTATGTAAACAGCAAATGGGAAATGCAGCGACAGCCCTATAAAGGAGATGTGATAAATTCGTACAACGATGGACCATTGGCAGATGGAACACAGATGGGGCCTTTTTACGAAGTGGAATCCTCATCACCGGCACTGGCTTTAAAGAAAGGCCAAACCGGAGCATACAAAGAAACTACCTGTCATTTTCAGGGGGATTATGTTACTTTAAAACAATTGGCAAAACAATTACTAAGTGTTGATCTTGATACAATAAAAAATAAATAGCATGCATTTATACAAAACATCCCGGGGCAATATTCTTAAAAGTAAAGTGGGTTCATTTTTAATAATGGAAGAATGGGATTCACTCATCAACCAGACTGATCTTCGGGCACACCTCCTGCATTTGAGTGCAATAGCCGAAACAATCAGTGAAGATGAAGCAGGTAAATTAATTAATGACAGCCTGTTGCCCCCTATTGGCAGCCAGGAGGTTTGGGCCGCAGGCGTTACCTACCTGCGCAGCCGGGATGCAAGAATGGAAGAGTCTGAAGATGCCGGCGCTGCTGATTGTTATCAAAGGGTTTACGAAGCCGCCCGACCCGAATTGTTTTTTAAATCCCTGCCACACCGGGTGGCAGGGCATTTTCAAAAAGTAAATATCCGTAAAGACTCCACCTGGAATGTACCTGAACCGGAGCTTACTTTATTCATCAACACCCAGGGAAGTATACAGGGATATACCATTGGCAACGACATGAGTTCAAGAAGTATCGAAGGCGAAAATCCTTTGTATTTACCACAGGCAAAAATGTATGAAAGAAGTGCTGCACTTGGACCCTGCCTTTTTGTTCCTGAGCATCCAATTGCTTTGAGTACTGCCATTAAAATGAACATTTATCGAAATAGCGAAAAGCTATTTGATGACGGTACCACATTGGCAAACATGAAACGGTCGTTGAATGAATTGGCTGACTGGTTGTTTAAGGAAATGGATTTCCCCAATGGCTGTTTTTTAATGACGGGTACTTGTGTAGTGCCACCGAATGAATTTACATTGCAGGAAAATGATGTGGTAAATATCAGCATTGATGGTATTGGAACACTCACCAATACGATTACTGAAAAAAAATAAGAAAGTCAGTTTAGAAATAATTGAATGTAAAATCATTCTACGGGTTACTTAAAATTCAGGGCTAGTTGAATATAGTTTTTAAGTACAAGGATGCGACGCCTGTGAAGTTTAATAGTTGCAATTAAGTGTGGCCAATAATTACTTTCATATACTTTTTAAAAATCACTATCATGCAAAAAATCAGCCGCATTTTATTTTTTTGTGTTATTATTTGTTTCAATTTACAGGCCCAAAAATACAATGGCATAGATGCCAACATGGGAAACCTGTTTCGTATGTCCGATGCTAAAACCCGTTCAATAAGTCCGGAGAATTTTAATGGCGCCAAAGGGGAAGGCGGCAAAGCGACCACAGGAACTGGTTCTGACCCCTCTAAAGAATTGGGCCAGGGTTGGAAAGTTAGCCCAAGCGTGGTGATAAAATCAAAAACTACTTTTACAGTTGCTGAAATTACCGGCCCGGGTTCCGTGCAACATATCTGGATGACACCTACCGGCAACTGGCGGTATTCTGTTTTGCGTTTTTATTGGGATGATGAAACCACGCCTTCGGTAGAAGTACCTGTGGGTGATTTTTTTGGTATGGGCTGGGGTAAATATTCGCCGCTTAATTCATTGGCTGTTTGTGTAAACCCGGGCAGTGCATTTAATTGTTACTGGCCAATGCCTTTTAGAAAAAAATGTAAAATAACCATGGAGAATATTGATACACAAGATATGGTATTGTATTACCAGGTAGATTATATTTTGACTGAAGTACCAGCCGATGCCGCTTATTTTCATGCGCAATTTAACCGTACCAATCCATTGCCCTATAAAGAGAATTATACATTGGTGAATAATATAAAAGGCCGTGGCCAATATGTAGGAACTTATATTGCTTATGGGGCGCACAGCAATGGCTGGTGGGGCGAAGGAGAAATAAAATTTTATATGGATGGTGATACTGATTACCCAACTATTTGCGGTACAGGTACCGAAGATTATTTCTGTGGCTCTTATGATTTTGATACCCGCAAAAAAAATAGCGCTGGTGTGGAGGAAATAAATTATACTGAATTTTCAACTGCATATGCAGGCCTGCCGCAGGTTATAAAGGGAGACGGGCATTACGAAATTGGACAACGTTTTGGCATGTACCGCTGGCATATTACCGACCCAATTCGTTTTGAAAAAGATTTAAGGGTAACTATCCAGGCATTGGGTTGGCGAAACGCAGGCGGCTATCTTCCACTGCAGGATGATATTGCTTCTACCGTATTTTGGTATCAGACAGAACCGCACACTACCTTTCCAAAATTACCTTCTAAAGAGCAATTGGAAATAAATTGATATAATTGCGGAGGATTTAATGGTGTTAATGGATAAGTGTTAATCTTTTGTATAGAAGAACTTTATGCTTTAGGAAAATACTTTTAGAAGTACCCGGTTAGGCGTTTTAATTTTTTACAACAGTTAAAAATAAAATTTATCTCATGAAGAAATTATTGGTGGCATGCACATGCGCTGTGTTACTATTTGCTGCATCAGCGCAAACAAAAAATATTGTACTTTCCAAAGCAGTACTGAAAGACAAGATTAGGGGAGGCTGGGCAGGACAAACAATTGGTGTAACTTTCGGAGGGCCTTATGAGTTTCAATTTAATGGAACTTTTATTGGAGATTATCAGCCCTTGAAATGGTACGATGGTTATTTAAAACATACCATGCTCAACACACCCGGACTGTATGATGATCTTTATATGGACCTGACATTTGTTGATGTGTTTGAAAAATATGGGCTGGATGCACCGGTGGATTCCTTTGCCAATGCTTTTGCCAATGCAGGCTACACCTTATGGCATGCAAACCAGGCAGGCCGGTATAATATTCTGCACGGCATTAAAGCGCCTATGAGCGGCGAATGGAAAAACAATCCGCATGCAGATTGCATCGATTACCAGATAGAGTCGGATTTTGCCGGGTTGATGAGTCCTGGGATGCCAAATACAGCATCCGCTATCAGTGATAAAATTGGGCACATTATGAACTACGGAGATGGATGGTATGGAGGCGTGTATGTAGGCGCTTTATATACTCTGGCATTTACATCTGCCGACATGAATTATATTGTAAATGAAGCATTAAAAACAATACCAGTACAAAGTGAATTTTATCAATGCATCAGTGATGTAATTGGCTGGCATAAAAAATATCCTGCAGACTGGAAGCAAACCTGGCTTGAAGTGCAAAAGAAATGGGCCAATGATATTGGCTGTCCCGAAGGTATTTTTGTTCCGTTTAATATTGATGCAAAAGTAAATGCTGCTTATGTGGTGATTGGTCTTTTATATGGTGGTAATGATTTTACAAAGACGTTGGAAATAACCACCCGCTGCGGGCAGGATGCAGATTGTAATCCCTCAACAGCAGGTGGCATTTTGGGCACCATACTTGGTTATGATAAAATTCCTGCGTATTGGAAAATGGGATTGAAAGAGGCAGAGAACATCGACTTTAAATATACCACCATGAGCCTTGAAACTGTGTATGCCGTTGGCTTAAAACATGCACTGTTAAATATTGAAAGGAATGGAGGCAAAATAAAAGGAGACAGTATTATCATTGTAGCCCAGCATCCGGCAGCTGTTAAATTTGAGAAAAGTTTTGATGGCATGTATCCCATTGCAAAAATTCCTGTTGAATGGTCAGCTAGTAAAGAGGAAGCAAGTTTTGAATTTGAAGGAACCGGTTTTGTTTTAAAAGGAGAAACAGCACAATGGGCAAGTACAGCAAATTTTGTTTTTCATACACAGGTTTATGTTGACGGAAAATTAATAGAATCTCCTGAGTTGCCTGCAAGTTATACTACCCGCCGGTATGAGCTTTGCTGGAAATATGATTTACCAAAAGGCAAACACAGGGTGGCCATTAAAATTCTAAATCCATCCAAAGAATATGCTTTTAAAATATCGGAGGCTATAATTTATGCTGATAAAATGGTAAAGGGATTATTGGCAAATGAAAAGCCTTAAAGTAATTACAATTTGTTCTAATCTTTGCACAAAAAAGTTAAAAAAACTGATAAAGGAAAAAGATTGATAAGGTATAAGGCTTTGCTAAAACCTAAAAATAGGTATAGGTTTTAATAATAGTGCTAGCATCACTACCTATTGCTTTTTCATTACTGATGCGGTTATTGCTATCGAAGGTGTATGAGTAAACAACACTCCCAATTAAATAGTTGTTTGATTTAAGCGTACGTTTTTTTACAAGGTGATTTTTTTTTGCGGAATTAATATTTGGCGGCCCGGTAACGATCGGTGTTGCATAAATTAAATCGGGGTAATATTCATAGGTATAAACATTTGAATTGAGATCAGCAGATTCTGTCATGTCACCATTGGTATCATAGGTGTTGGTAGTAATATTTATAAGCTTGGCACCGCTAATTTTTGAGTAGTCGTATTCCTTTATCTTAACCAGCTGGTTGTTGATATTGTAAGTATATTTTTCTGTTGATGAATCCCGGGTATCGTTGTATTGAAAAGTACTGTCAATAAATAAGTTGCCGTTAAGGAAAAAATCTTCATGTATGGCGAGGCTGCCACTGTTATATAAATCCATCCTAAAAAGATTATTAGAAGGAAAAGTAAATAAAGATTTGTCGCCGGAATTTGCTCTTGAAATTATACTCACCAATCTGTCGCTGGCATCGTAGCTAAGATCGTAAGTGGTATAAGAGTTACCAAGGTAACTTGAAGTAATATCTTCAGTATAAGTTTTTACTTTAGCAGAAGTAACAGTCGTAGAACCTGGGCTTGAACTATATTCTTTACCGCAGCTGGTTAATAAAATAATAACAGCAATAATAGGGAAGAAAGATAAATTTTTTTTCATCAAACAGTATTTAAAGTAGTTAGGTAAACTATAATTAAAGTTAAGCCAAATACACAATTTACTTGCAAATAGTAAAATAAAAATGTTGCCTTTTTTATAATGCAGTTTTTAAAAAGGCGGTGCGTCAATGACTATTCCTTCTCTTTGGTACACTTGTTCTCCAGCCAAAAAGGTTTTCAATACTTTTAGCTGCAATAGTTTTTCAGGTACTGTTTTCATAATGTCACCATCCAGTATTACAAAGTCTGCCAGCTTTCCTTTTTCCAAACTTCCTTTTTCCATTTCTTCAAAATTGGCTTTTGCCGCCCATATTGTCATTCCCTTTAATGCTTCTTCCCTTGTTAAGGCATTTTCCATTTGATACCCACTGGCCGGCCAGCCCTTAGCATCTTTTCTCACCACCGCAGCATAAAATGTTTTAAAGGTTGAAATGTCTTCCACCGGAAAATCAGTACCCAATGGCATCCATCCATTTTGTTGTAGTAATTGTTTATAGGCAAAAGCACCTTTCACCCGGTCGCTGCCCAATCTTTCGCCTACCCAATACATATCGCTGGTGGCATGTGTTGGTTGCACACTTGGCACAATTGAGCTGGCTCCAAATAAATTAAAATCGTGTTGATTAATCACCTGCGCATGTTCAATCCGCCATCTTAAATCATTTTTACCTTTTAGGTATTTAGAATAGATGCGTAACATAGTTCTGTTACCACTATCGCCAATAGCATGGGTACACATCTGGAAACCTCTCTGTGAAATCCAGTTGGCAACAGAATCAAAATGCTCCGGTTTACTAAGTAAAAAACCACGGTGCCCCGGTTTGTCAGCGTACGGTTCCAACAGGCAGGCACCTCTTGAACCCAGTGCTCCATCGCCATACACTTTAAAACTTCTAACATTTAACCGTGCTGTTTTTATGATGCCTCTTTTCTCCAGGTAATCATAATTTTTTTTATCGTCACTCAGCATTACATACAACCTCATTTTTAAAATACCATTTGCCTGAAGCGCTTTTATATTTTCAACATCCGTATAATTTAAACCGCAATCATCTATGGTAGTCAGCCCCACTGCAAAGCAATTTTTTTCTGCTGCCAGCAATGCTTTTTTAAATTGATCTGCAGTGGCTGCCGGGATTTTTGCACCTACAATTTCAACAGCATTGTCAATTAAAATACCGGTAAGCTTTGGTAAAGCAGCATCGCCGGGGTTGAGTTGTTGTACTTCTATTTCGCCACCTGAAATTTTATCTCCCGCTTTTATTCCTGCAACATCAAGCGCCTTTTTGTTGGCAATTGCAGCATGGCCATCTACCCTTTCTAATAGTACAGGTCTGTCAGGAAATAAGGCCGTCAATTGATCATTGGATGGAAACTCTTTTACTGTCCAGTCATTTTGATCCCAGCCACGACCGGTTATCCAGCCTTCCTTATTGTGTGAGGCAAAAGTTTTTACTCTCTCCAATACTTCTTCCCAACTGTTGGTTCCAGTAAGGTCAACATGTTGCAAGCTCATGCCATAGCCAACAAAATGTGCATGCGCATCTATAAAACCGGGGTAAATAAATTTGCCTTTTGCATCAAGTCTTTCTTTAACCTCATAACTCTTTTCAAGGGCAGCCTTTTTTCCTACTGCCAGTATTTTTCCATCCTTTATCACCATTGCTTCGGCGGTAGAGAAGCTTGCATCAACGGTGTAGATGGTGCAATGATATACCAGCAGATCTGCCTTTTGTTTTGTGGCAAAGGAGCTATTTGAAAGTGAAAATAGTAGTAAGAACAGGAGTATAACCTTTGTCATATGTTGAAACTAAATTAAATTAATTCTAAAAATACAGGCATGAAAATACAGTAATAAATTTTACGAAAAGATAATGTTCCGTGGATTTGATTCAATAGTGATGAGACTATTACAATTTTTTCTCCATTGCAGTTCTCCTTACAATCCCCACCAATAAGTAAACTTCAGCACCAGGGCCCGGTTGCGAACATACAATGGTGCAGCATAATAATTATCTGTGTAAACAATAAAGAAATCGCTGGCAGGTTTGTAACGCCATTGCAACCTTGTATTGAGGTTAACATTTTTTTGCTGGTTGTTGTATTGAATAAATGCGGTAAAGAAAAAAGTGTTGGTTAGTGTAACATCAACACGTGGGCCAATAAGCCAAAAATCTGTAACACCCCATGGCTTTGGCAAATCAATATGGTTGTAGCTTGTACTCAGTGTAATATTTACAAAAGGCTGAAAACGGTAACCAAGATCCGCTGTAAGGTTAAGCCTAGTTCCATTGTTATAATATCCGCCATACCTCGATGAGAAAGCATAGGTAAATAATTGTTGCGGTTTGGATGTATAGCTTGTTCCCCATGCATTCCAGCGGTGTTTTGTTCCTGTTGCAAGGGTGTCTTTGCCGGAATTAGTTGGGTCAAAAGGTTTTAATAATTCTACATAATCATGTGCAACCCAGGTGTCAAATGTACCCTGGTTGCGCAGACTCACTTTATAGTTAAGGTAGGTTTCATTGTCTGTCTGGTGAAAATCTTTGTTGAAATAATAAGTAGAACTGACAAGCGGACCGTGGCTTAAAATCTTTCCTTTTTTTGGAAAAAACAAGTAGTTCACTATGGGATTTAATTTTATATAATTATTGCGGGGCACATACCCTACTTCGGCCTTAAAATTTTTACCTACATATTCATGTTGCCAGGATACAGTCCATTTTTTATTGGTATACTGCAAATTGGCAGCATGTGTAAAATCACCTGATTTTACACCCGGGCTAAAAGATTTAATAAACATGGCTTTTCCAAAAAATGAATTGTTTGCTGATGCCAGGTTATATTCAAGACCAAGGTTTCGGTTATATAAAGAATAGGCAGGTTTGCTGGTATCTTTTAACGGATCGTAATTAAGAGATTGTTTATTAACCAACATTAACCTGATGTTGGAACGGGCAAACACCCTGCGCTGCAAAGCGAGTACTGTAAAATTTTGTGAAGGCAGACCGGTTTCGTTTTCACTTTTTGTTTTCATATCCATTAGGCCTATACGCCAGTTTTTATCAAGGCTGCCGCTAAGCCTGGCACCATAACTGATGGGTACTCCAAGACCAATACGCCTGGAAAAAAAAGGGCGAATATTGGTGTAACCAAAATTGGCAAACAGGTCGGCATTCTCTAAAAAAAACTGTCTTTTTTCCGGAAAAAATAATTCAAACCGGTCAAGGTTGGTAACCTGTTTATCTACTTCCACCTGCGAAAAATCGGGGTTAACGGTGAGGTCTAAATTAAGCGAGGAAGAAAGAGCAATTTTGGCATCGGCACCTATATCTTTTCTATAAGTAGTGGGCGTTTTGTGATCGTAATCTTTTGTAAGGCCGCCCAATACGTAGGGTATAATAGAAATATTTGCGCCGGCATCTGGTGGTGCAGCATCCCAAACCAGGGTGCCGGTATAAGCCAGAGAGGCCGTAGGGAATTGCCTGGGAACGGGTGTCCAGCTTGATTTTTCGGCTACTTTAATATCCAGCCTGCTAAAGTTAATGCCCCAGTTGGTGATACCCTTTTTGTAACGGATTGTTTTAAAAGGAATGGCAGCTTCAAAAATCCATTTATCTGGATAATTTTTTACAACAGATACCCATTTATTATCCCAGCTCAAATCTGCAGTGCCGCCACCGTATAAACTGCCATCCCATTGTGCACCTGCTGCATTGGCTCCAAATGTAAAGCCATTGGTACGGTCGTCAAAAGGATCAATAAAAAAAATAAAATTATCATTTTTGCCAAAATTAAAATCCCGTCTTAAAGATTCAACCATGTAAGGGCCGGGATTATTGATATAACAAACAGCCATTACATACACATTTTGTGCATCATAGGTCATCCGAACAGCCGTCTTCACTTTTGCATGACTGGTATCCATCGGTAATACCATAAAAAAATTATCCGCAACATCCGCATCTTTCCAGGCTTGTTCACTTAGTTCACCATCAATATGAATGGGTGATGTAGACTTGCGGATATGCAGCTGATAGCCGCTATTTTTTTTCTGGGCATTTGCAGTAATAAATGGTAAACAAAGTATAAGCAGTAATAAATATCTCAATGCAGCAGGATTAAGTGGTTAAATTTTTTACAAGGTAAGTATTGTTACCAGAAAAGCTTCCTTAAGAGTGGTTAAAATATTAACTATTGGTGCCTTTACTTATCCTGTAATGACTTTTGCAAATTTGTCCGCACACTTACTAGCAGGCAACGCTGCATTTAAATTTAGAATAACTTAAATCTTTCAAAACACGATTTTTCAAGCAACTCCCTGTCATCAGGATGAGCAATATTAATAAGTGCTTTTGCCCGCTGCCGTAAGTTTTTTCCAAACAAATATGCTACACCATATTCAGTAACTACATAATGCATGTGAGCCCTTGTGGTAACAACACCTGCG
>Ga0209512_1003279_pt1 | contig 15643 bp, 12 predicted proteins | sample frozenSSSSmetaG_FD_184142 | JGI IMG/M metagenome (GOLD analysis project Ga0209512, IMG submission 184142) | Glacier valley bacterial and archeal communities from Borup Fiord, Nunavut, Canada, to study Microbial Dark Matter (Phase II) -... | ecosystem: Environmental > Aquatic > Freshwater > Ice >... | reverse complement strand
TCGAGCTCGTCGACGAAGACCTCCACAACACGGACCGGGTTGTCCTCACCAACGTAGTCGTCCAGGCACTCGGGCAGCAACGTGATCTGGGTTCGATCCTCGCCTTCGACGAATCGCTTCATGTTGTGGCCCGAAGTGACGTTGCCACAATTTAGGCCACTGACCTCAAGCCATCAACGCGTTTTCACACAACCTGGACCCTAAGCGGCCCTCTAGCGGTTAGATCCAATTTCGCCGAAGCGGTCGTTGGGGAGTGGCAGAGCCTGATTTGGCGGACACGCGTCCTGCTGAGGGCAAGGTGGCGAGCCGGTCGTTTGAATGCAAACGTCCTACATCCAAGGTACGCGGCGCGGCGCGGTCACGAAAGCCCGAATTGACATCGCATTGCAGAGGCTTGCCCAATACAACGAGCCCCCCATCGCCACCGTCATTGAAACGCCTCGCCATGCAATCTACACAGAAATTTGCCGTTCCCTGGCTGCGGCCGATCCTGCTGTCTGGCTTAGCGCTCTCAGCCGGCCTTGTGGCGTGTGGCGGAGGCAACGACACGGCCGCCGATCCCGCCTGCACGCAAATTACGGGCACTGGCGCAGTTGTCGTGGGTTCTGGCGTCCCCGGTGACCCTGCAATCCCAGAACCGGCTTCTGGCTACAAGCTCGGCGCGAAGGCGGTCTATGCCAAGAACTACATGGTGGTAACGGCCAACCCATTCGCTTCCCAGGCTGGCTGCGACATTCTCAAGCAAGGCGGCAGCGCAGTCGACGCGGCGGTTGCCGTGCAGGCTGTGCTCGGGCTGGTCGAGCCGCAGTCATCGGGGTTGGGCGGCGGTGCATTCATGCTCCACTACAACGCCAAGACCAAGGTGGTGCAGGCATACGACGGGCGCGAACAGGCACCAGCGGCCGCCACGCAGGATTACCTGCGCTATATCAGCCCCGCGAACCTCGCCTACCCGCTGCCGACGCCGGCAGGCACGACGAGTGATAACGCTGCGTTCAGTGGCGTGCGTGCGAGTGGCCGGTCAGTGGGCACGCCAGGGGCCGTACGCATGCTTGAGTTCGCCTACCAAGACAATGGAAAGCTGCCCTGGAGCGGCCTGTTCGCCTCGGGAATCAAGCTTGCGACGGATGGGTTCAAGATCAGCGGACGGCTCGCCGACGCGATTGTCGCGAACAAAGCCAGCTTGTTGGTCGACGCCGAGGCGACCGCCTATTTTTACGGCCCCGCGCCTGACTACGCCCCGAAGGCGCTGGGTACGCTTTTGCAAAACCCCAGCTATGCCGACACCCTGAAGTCGATCGCGGCGGGAGGCGCGAGCGCTCTCTACACCGGCGTGCTTGCGCAAGCCATTGTCGACAAGATCAAGGCGCCGGTTGGCAGTGGGCCGACAGCGATCACACTGACCCCGGGGTTGACCGAGCTGAGCGACCTTGCTGCCTACAAGGCTGTGCGGCGGACTGCCGTGTGCACGACCTATCGGGTTTATTGGGTGTGCGGCATGCCGCCGCCTTCCTCCGGCGGTATCGCCGTCGCGCAAACGCTTGGGATTCTCGAGAACTACTACATGGCGGGGTTCGGCCCTACTTCGATTGATTCGGAGGGCGGCAGGCCTTCGGTCATGGGCGTTCACCTTGTCAGTGAGGCCGAGCGCCTTGCCTACGCCGATCGAAACAAATACGTCGCCGATACCGACTTCGTCCCACTCCCCGGCGGTAGCACGGACGCTCTGTTGTCGAAGTATTACCTTCGCAGCCGCGCCAACCTGATTCGTTTCGACCGCAGCATGGGAACAGCTCAGGCGGGTGTATTCCCCGGCTTCGTTCCGTTAGGAGCGAGCGACGCGGAAGGCCACGGCACCACACATATGACGATTGTCGATAGGGACGGAAATGTGGTCGTCATGACGACGACCGTGGAGAGCTCGATGGGCTCATTTCGTATGACACACGGCTTTCTTTTGAACAACCAGTTGACCGACTTCTCATTTTCGCCGAGCGACAGCTCCGGGCCTATCGCCAATCGCGTCGGATCGACCAAGCGCCCCCGCAGCTCGATGTCACCGACGTTGGTGTTCGCAAAGGGCGCAGACGGCTCGCGTGGCGACTTTGCGATGGGGACTGGTTCGCCCGGTGGCTCGACGATCATTCAGTTTGTCGTCAAAACGCTCGTGGGCGCACTCGACTGGGGACTTGATGCGCAGCAGGCAACTTCGATGATTAATTTCGGCGCTGCTAACAGTCCGACCACTAACGTGGGGGGTGAGCATCCGAACGTGGCGGCTGCGAATAGCGGCGCCAATGACCCTCTGGTGACCGGGCTGCGGGCTCTTGGTCACACCGTCAACGTTCTTCCGCAATCCAGCGGCACCGGAACGATCGTTAGCACTCGAGTCAATGGGGCATCGACACTCGTCGGCGGCGCCGACCCGCGCCGCGAAGGATTGGTACTCGGCGACGGCCTTGGCCCCTAGGAAAGCTCTTGTTGCCCTTGCCCTGAAACCAGCGGTTCGGGTTATCGGTCTGGGCCGGCCGCGTTCGCGAGAACGCGTACTTCATGCCCTCCGAGGTCACGGCGCCGATCGCTACCGCGTCCAATGACTTCCAGAACGTATGGCCCAGGCGGCTGTCGTTGCCTTCCCACAGCGCGCCGGCGACGACGACAAGCACCGTCGCGTCCTGAAGCACGAGCTGGTTGCGCCGCTGCCAGATTCCGCTGTCGTCGTAGTTGACGCGGTGGTCGATGCCGAAGGGGCCGCCGGCCCAGGCTAGCGGTGCGAACGACGCCAAGGCAGCAAGCGTCCAGGCGCGACTCAAGCGGCCAAAGGGCGGGGCGTGACGTTGAATTCGCTCTAATGTGGTCACGATAACGGTCAAGAAGAGGGGTCCATGCGCAGTCCGCCGCACAGTGGCAATTTCGCATCTACCGACAATTGCTGTCCTCAGGTCCGCGCACTGCCTACAGGCGCGAGCCGCGTACCCAGCAGGATCAAGCCGCAAAACGCCGCTCCGGCAATAAATGTGGCTGAAGCCCCGAGGCCGTCCCACAGCAAACCAGCGAGCACACTCGCGACCAGCAGTGCCAGGCCGCTCATGGGGTTGAAGAAGCGAAGAAGCCAAAGGGGGGCCGCACAAATGCGCCGGCGCAGCATCGGTCACCACCGTCAAGCGGCTCAAGCGCGAAGGCACGGCACGCTGCGCTCTGTCGTGGATAGCGGTAATGCCGACACCCTCGTTTAGCACCCCTAGCTGCCTAGCGCTTACGGCCTCATTGCCGACCAGCTTCATGCAATCGTCGAATCGTTTAAGCGTACAAGGCACACATTCATCGTGCCGGAAAAGTCAGTACGAATCGACTTCCGCCGCCGGACCGATCTTCGAGTCGAATGTCCCAGCCCAAGTGCTTGCAGATGCGCTTGACGATCGCGAGCCCAAGGCCCGCACCCCGCTCGTCTGCATCATCTCCGCGGATGAAGCGCTCGAACAATTGCAGGCGTACGGCAGCTGGCACGCCAGGTCCACTGTCCTCTATGACCAGAGCATCGTGAGTCAAGCGAACGTTGATCTCACCTTGCTCGGTGTAGTAGCAGGCGTTGCGCAACAAGTTGCCGATGGCCATCCCAGCGAGTTCCGAGCGAGCGTAGACCCACGTGTCCACTCGTTCCGTTAGAGCAAGGTGGATCGGCTTATGAGCGATCAGCGGCCGGCACCGGTCAATTTCTTTCTCAATGACAGGCAGCAGCGACAGTTGAGGAGCGTCGAGTGCTTCGGGGGAGCGGGACAACAGGAGCAAAGCACCCACACGGTCGGCGGTATCTTGCGCCGTGCGCTGAATTCGCTCTACTGCGGCAGCAAGTTCGGGGCGATCGCTAACCCGTGTGGCGAGTACTTCCGCCGCGCCGAGGATGATCGTCAACGGAGTGCGCAGCTCGTGGCTGACGTCACCGGTGAAGAGCCGTTCGCGGACGAGAAACCGGCGCAACTGGGCGGTACGTGCTGCGAAGGTCCGGGCCAACACGCCGATCTCGTCGTCGAGCATCAACGACGGCGATGGTCCATCGAGCGCATCTTCCTTGACAGCCTCGGCGAGTGCGATGACGGGAGCGATCACTCGACCAGCTGTCAAACGTCCAAGCAGCACGGCGAGCAGGACTGACGCGAGAATGCCAAGGCCGAGAGCCAACAAGACTTCGTGCTCGCTCTTCTTGTATTCACCGATTTCGTCCACGGCAACGAATCGTTCGCCCATTGATGTGCCACTGAACACATCCAAAGTCCGGTCGCCGTCCTGCACGTCTTGGAACCCGGCCGGCAAGGCAAGCAGAGGCTTCGGGATCTCGGCGCCGACAAAAACACCGATGCCCGGAGGCAAGTCGGCGGGCAACCCTTGGCTTCGCCGTGCGAGTTGCCATTTGGCAATTGAAGCAAGTCGTCTTTCAACAACGTGCGTCTCGAGCTCGCGGACGGTGAAGAAGACGACCAACGCGAACAGGCCGCAGACTGCTACGGCAAGCAAGGCATAGGCCGCGACAATGCGACGCCGAAGCGATCCCTCACGCATCATCGCTGCCGAGCTCCGGGTCGACCAGTCGATAGCCCACACCGAGCTTTGTCTTCAACATTGGCGCCTTGAACGGTTTGTCCAGGGCTTGGCGCAGCGCGTGGATGTGGGTGCGCAAGGCATCACTGTCCGGCGGTGCGTCGCCCCAGATCTCGTACTCGAGCGACGAGCGGCTGACCAGCTTCGGTGCCGCGTGCATCAACTTGGCGAGCATCTTGTAGCCGGTCGGAGTGAGCTCGATGCGCCGGTCGGCACGCGTGGCCGTGAGCGTGGCCGTGTCGAAAGTCAATCCGCCGACTTGCATCACGGCTTCGATGTGGGAGTCGCTGGCACGGCGTACGAGGGCTTTTAGACGCACGTCGAGCTCGGCCAGCGAAAACGGCTTGACGAGGTAATCGTCGGCGCCGCTCTCGAAACCGGCGATCTTGTCCTGAATCGTGTCGCGCGCGGTCAGCATCAACACTGGCGTCGACTGCCGCAGCTCCTTGCGAAGGCGCCGGCACAGCTCTAGCCCGTCTAGGCCTGGCAACATCAGGTCGAGAACGATTGCGTCGCATGCGGCTCGGCCGGCTGCTACCAGTCCGGCGTCGCCCGTGCGCGCGCAATCCAGCGCATACCCCAGCGGCTCCAGGTAGCCATACAGGTTGGCGACGATGTCGGGGTTGTCCTCAATGATCAGTAGACGCATCCGACCTGCACTCTTTCACTTGAAACGCCGCGCGATCATTGGTAGGCGCCTACGGTCACAAACGCGCCGCCCTTCAATTGCCGCCAACATCTTGTCATGCAACCTGCGCGCATTGTTTGAGGAATGCGCCATCGTTGCGTTCAAGGCGTTGAGGCAGGAAGCGCCGGCGCCACGCAACAATGAGGGAGGCGTTGGAGAGCTGAACGTTCATTGTGGCGAGGACGCACCCAGCACCCTAAGGGCCAACTCTCGATGTCCACGGAACAACCCACCAAGACCTCACGCCGTCGCCTGCCCCTGCCCGTCGTGATGTTCGCGGCCGTCAGCCTGCTGAACGAGATCTCGTCGCAAATGGTCGCGCCGCTCATTCCGATCCTGATCACCGGCGTGTTGGCGGCCGGGCCGATCGCCATCGGCGCGGTCGAAGGTGTAGCCGACGCCCTGGCGGCATTCCTCAAGCTGTGGTCGGGTCGCTACGCAGACGTGCGCCCGCAACGCCGCAAGATGATGGTCTTCATCGGCTACGCGATTGCGCTGGCATCACGGCCGCTGATCGGCCTGGCCGGCAACTGGGGCACGATCGTCGTGTTGCGCAGCGCCGATCGGCTCGGCAAGGGCTTGCGCGGCGCGCCGCGCGACGCGATCGTGGCAGACGCCACACCGGCTGACATGCAGGGCCGAGCCTACGGCCTGAACCGCGGCATGGACTACACCGGCGCGGTGCTCGGCACCTTGATCGCGGCGGCATTACTGCAGTGGTCGGGCATGGGCATCGCACAGGTCATCATGTTGTCGGTGGTGCCTGGGCTGGCGGTGCTCGTTCTACTTGCCATGCTGCCAAATCCGACCACGGCGGCGCAGATCGCCGGCGCCAAAGGCGCCGAGTTCGCAACGCTGAAGTGGGCCGCGCTCTCGCCCGTGTTGCGCACCTACCTTACCGTGCTCGGTCTGTTCTGCTTCGCCAAGGCGTCGGAGGCTTTCATCATCCTGCGCGGACACGAGCTGGGCATGTCCACGGTGACTCTGCTGCTCCTGTGGGCCTGGCTCGCGGCGCTGCAGACGGTCACCGCCTTGGCAGGCGCTCCAATCACTGACCGCCTGCCCAAGCGCACGCTCACGCTGTTGAACTGGGCAAGCCTGGCGGCCGGGTATGGCGCGCTCGCGTTCGCGTCGACGTCCATCGGATTGTGGATTGCAGTCTCGATCTACGGGCTTCTCAGTGGCATCAGCGAGGGCGTGGAGCGGGCGCTGATCAGTGAACTCGCCGATCCGAAGCGCAAGGGCACTGCCTTCGGCTGGTACTACATGATCTCGGGCCTGGCCGCCATCCCGGCGGGTCTGCTGTTCGGGCTGGTCTGGAAGCTCGCCGGGCCGGCGGCAGCGTTCGGAAGCACCGCGTTGATCGCATTGGGTAGCGCTGCATGGCTCAAGCTGTCGGTGCCCGCCGACGGTGCTACCGGCGGGCAGGCCGCCAAGTGATTCGCACTTGAACGCGTGCCGCAGTCCTGCTAGAAGTTGATCCCGAACTTGACCTTGACCACAGCGAACCGGTCATTCGCATCATCGACCTGCCAGTGTCGGAAGTAGGAGGTTCCAGCGTAGTAGCGCTGGTTGATGTAGTAGTTGACGCCGACCTCGAATTCGCGTTTGTGGGTGGGCCGGACATCAGATTCACCGAAGTTCTCGTACAGGTGCGCGTTCGCGAAAAGGCCGACCTCCCCCATTGGCTTGTATTCGACGCCGGCCGACAAGTCATAGAAGGCACGTCCCCCACTCGTACGCTTTTCGATCAACGCGGCAACCGAGGCCGTGGTTTTGGGAGCGATCTCACCGCTGAAAGTCACGCCGGCCACAGCCCAGTGGTAGCTGTCGCGGAACGTCCGGTTGGCGTGGTAGAGCTCGCCCGCCGTCACCGAAAACTGCTCGGTCAGGGGATGGCTGTACATCAACTGACTTTCCACCTTGCGTTCGTTCACCTGAGCGCCGTTCTGGCCATGAAACGACGGCTCCGCATATCGCTCGTAGCGATAGTCGAAGGTTCCGGGAGCCCATGTCGGGGCATACGTGAGCCCGAACCGTTGGTTGAACGAAGCCAGCGATTCACCGGTGGTCGAGATATTGCCGGTGACGAGAAATTGACCCTTGAGTCCTTCAGCTTGCGCGCTGGAGACCAATACAAACACGGCAACGTAAAACCCGAGGCAGGACATCTTGATAACGGGCGATAACGTCATATCCGATCTTCATGGGCCTGCGGACCATCCGGGGCGAATGATCACATCGCGTTCTGCGTACATGAGGAGCAATCTCGGCCAAGGCGGCGCTCAAAGGAGCGCCAAGTCAGGCGTCGGTTAGTACTGGACTGCGGCATCGGTGTGCCCCGCCTCTCCAGCATCATCGCTCTTGCCAAAGCGGGCGTACCGCAGCGCCAAACCCGGCAGCACCAGAAGATTGAGTGCGGTCGACGTGACCAACCCCCCGAGGATTACCAGCGCCATCGGTCCCTCGATCTCACGACCTGGATCGCCACTGCCGATGGCCAGGGGCAGCAACCCAAGCGCCGTGACCAGGGCGGTCATCAGAATCGGTGACAAGCGCTCCGAGGCGCCGCGGATCGCTGCCTCCGGCCCCCACGTCATTCCTTCCCGGGTCACGAGCTGCTCGTAGTGCGACATCATCATGATCGAGTTGCGCAGGGTGATGCCGAAGAGCGTCACGAAACCGACCATCGAGCCGATCGAGAGCCAGCCGCCGGACGCGAACACCGCCAGGATGCCGCCCACCAGCGCAAACGGAAGATTGACCAGTACCAGCAAGAGGTTGCGGGTACTGCCCATGACCAGCGACAGCAGCAGGACCAGCGCAATGCCCGCCAGCAACGAATGCGCAATAAGGTCGTGGGTCGACTGCGCTTGTGCGGCGGCTGCCCCAGTGAACTCGACATAGCTTCCTGTGGGCAACGCGACGCTGCTGGCGATCGACGTCCGGGCTTCGCTGACGAACGAGTTGACATCGCGTCCGCTGACGTTCGCGGTGATGGTCTGCACGCGCCGGGCGCCGTTGTGCAGCACGATATAGCGGCCCGAGGTTTGGAAGATATCGGCCACTTGGCGCAAGCGGATGTAGACGCCATCCGGATTGCGCAGCGGCAGTGCGGCCACGTCGTCGAGTGTCTTGCGGCTGCTCGGCGAGAGGATGGCCGCGACCCCGAAGACACGATTGCCGTCGTAGGTCTGGCCGACCGTTTCGCCGTCGAACGCCGTACGAAGCGCTTCGAGCACTTCGACCGAGGTCAGGCCCCAGCGGGCGACCTGATCCTGCTTCAGGCGGACGACCAGCTGCGGCGTCCCCGGTGGTGACTGGATCTGGACTTCGGTCGCGCCGTCGACACGTCCCAACGTCTTCGCAATCTCCTGGGCCTTGGCGTCGAGTGCGTCGAGGTCGTTGCCATAGACGTTGACGACGACCGAGGCGGTGTAGCCGGACAGGGTCTCTTCGACTCGCTCGGTCAAGAAGGTCTTGACCGAGAAGTTCACGCCCGGAAATGCCGCCAGAGCTTTGCGGATCTCGGCCTGGGCCGATTCAGCCTCGTCCCCCTGTAGTGGCTTCAGGTCGATATTGATCTCGCTGTAGTGGGTACCCCACGTGTCGTCTGCCTTTTCGGCGCGGCCGACGCGCTGGCCGACAGCGCGAACGAACGGCAGCTTCAACAGCTCACCCGTCACCTGCCGGCCGAGCCGCTGCGACTCGTCCAGCGACGTCCCCGGGACGGCCGACATGTGAACGATGAAGTGACCTTCCTTGAGCTCCGGGATGAACCCGCCGCCGAAAAACGGCAGCGTGGCGAGCGTCGCCACCGTGACGACGATGACCGCCGCCAAGACTGCCTTGTGATGGCGCTCGACGCTCGCGATCGTCGCGGCGTACTTTGCCTTCGACCAGCGCACGACCGGCGGCTCGTGCTCGGCCAGGCGGCGGCCCGCCAGCAGTGTCAGGCAGAGCGCCGGTGTCACGGTCAGCGCCACCAGCAGCGAGGCCAGCGTCGCAACGATGTAGGCGACGCCCAGGGGCGCAAACAGGCGGCCGGCAACGCCCGACATCGTCAGCACCGGCAGGAATACCAGTGCGATCGCCAACGTTGCGTAGACGACGGCACTGCGCACTTCCCAGGCCGCCGTCAGCACGATCGGCAGCGCTGGCCTGGCGCCGGGTCCGTCGGCGTTCTCGCGCAGGCGCCGGAAGATGTTCTCGACGACGATCACGGCATCGTCGACGAGCAGGCCAATGGCGATCGCCAGGCCGCCGAGCGTCATCGTGTTCAGGCTGTAGCCGAGGTACTCCATCACCATCACCGCCATCAGCAGCGAGAGCGGAATGGCAGCGATCGAGATCAGCGCGGTGCGGAAGTTGAACAGGAACAGGAAGAGGACGACGACGACCAGCACCGCGCCGATGGCCAGCGAATTCCTGACGTTGTCGGTGGCCACCTGGATGAAGTTGGCCGGCCTGAACAGGTCGCTCGTCAGCACGACGCCCTGAGCCTCGACCGCGGGGCGCAACTCCTTCAGGGCCGACTCGACGCGCTGGGTCACTTCAAGAGTGTTGGCCCCGTACTGCTCCGACACGACCATCTGGACCCCGGGCTTGCCCATGATCGAGGCCTCGCCGATCAAGGGCTCGGGCGCCTCAACGATGTCGGCGACGTCGCCTAGCGTCACGTTGCTGCCGTTCTGGTGCAAGACCACCGTTTGCGCGAGCGCGCGAGGCGTCAGCTCTTGACCCTCGCTCTTCAGCACGATGCGCTGGTTCGGGTTGTCGATGAAGCCCGCACCCCGAACCCCCGTCGCATTGCGCGCAGCGCTCAGCACTTCGGCCAACGAGAGCCGATACTGAATCAAGCGGTCGGGGCGAATCTGGATCTGCAATTGCTTGGCTTCGCCACCGAAGACAGCCACCTTGGCGACGCCCGGAACCGCGAGCAGGCGCTGTCTGATCGTCCAGTCGGCGACCGTGCGCAATTCCATCAACGAGCGCTTGTCCGAAGTCAGGCCGACCGCCAGGACGACGCTGGTCGACGAGGTCAGTGGCGTCATCACCGGCGCCTGCACTCCCTGGGGCAGTTGTCCGGTCAGCGAGGTGAGGCGTTCGGAGATGACCTGGCGGTTGCGGTAGATGTCGCTGGTGGCGCCGAAGGTCGCGGTGACCACTGACAAGCCCTGAATCGAGTTCGAGCGCAGGGATTCGATGCCGGCGACGCCGTTGATCGAGTTCTCGACGAGCTGCGTCACCAGCACCTCGACCTGCTCCGATGCCAGCCCTGGCGCCTCGGTCTGGATCACGACCTGGGGCGGAGCGAATTCCGGGAAGACGTCGTACTTCGCCCGCGACAGCGAGAACAGACCGAAGCCGACGAGGACCGCCGCGAGGATCAGAACGACGCCGCGAAAGTGCAGCGAAAAGCCGATGACGCCTCGAAGCAAGCCCTTGCTCGAGGTGCTCATTTGCCCGTGTCCTCGCCGACCTGGATCTGCGAGCGGAATTCCTCGGACAACAACAGCTGCGCCCCGGTCGTGACGACTTGGTCGTTGGGCTGAAGACCGGTGCGGACGAAAAAGCCGTTCTTGACCGGTCGCTCGGCAGGGACCTCGACACGCGCGAAGTGATCGGGGCTGCGTTGCACATAGATCCAAGACTTGCCCTGCCACCAAACGACGGCCGATTGCGGCACGACGACGCCGGTCGCCTCGCTCGGGGTGGGCAAGAACGCCTGCACGTTCATGCCGGGCACCAGCGTTTGACCCGACGCGACGTAGAAGAAGCTGATTCCCTGAACCCGCGGATCCATGCGCGGCGAACGCGCGACCAGCGTCGCCGAGGAAAAGACGTTCTCTGCCGCCTGGACTCGGATGGTCTTGGGCGGCACCGTGCCGGCGGCTTCGATCGGCAGCGTCACCTGGAGAAGCACCTCCTGCTGCTGCAAAACGCGCCTGAGCGTGGGCGAGTCACTGGCGAGCCAGCCGGCAATGGTTTCACCGTAGCGCTGCACCACGCCGCTGGCCGTGCTCTGCAGCGCCACTTGCGAGGCCTGCGCGTTGGCTTGCTCGGTGGCGAGCGCGGCGGCGCCGGCCTGAAAGACCTTGTCGGAGACGTTTCGGTCGTCGTTGTGAAGCAGGTTCAGCCGTTGATAGTCCTTGCGTGCCACCTCGACGCTGGTCCTGGCCTTATCGAGCTGAGCCTTGGCCGCGGCATAGCTGTTGCGGGCGTCGGCCAGGTCTTGCACCTGCAACACGACGGCGTAGGCCTGTTGTTCGAGCGGGCTCGTGTTGGCAGTCAAGGCCGTCAGGGCAATGCCGCTTTTGGCAAGCGTCGCCTTGTCGATCGTGACGACCGCCTCGCCACCGACCGTGGCGACGCGCGACGGCGTCTTGACCGGCGCCTCGCGCTCCTTTTCCTTTGCAAACTCCGCGCGCCCTTGAATGAATGCGAAGACGAGCAGCCCGGCCAGGACGATGGCGACGGGGATCAGCACCAGCGACTTGCGATTCATTGTTCTTCCTTGGTCGGGCGGGGGTCGTCCTGGAGCGCTGTCGCAGGCAGATTCGGCGCCCCTAGAGGGCGCTGCATAGCGTCTTCCAACGCGCCCCTCGCCTGCTGCGTCTTGGCCTGCGCATCGACACGCGAGAGCGCGATCTGGGACAGCACCAGTTGAGCGCCGACGAGCGCCACCCGGTCGGTCTCACCGGCCTTGAAGGTCGTCTCGGCCTTGCGAAGCTGATTGTTCTGTTCGGCAAGGAGCGCTTCCACGGCGATCAGCTTTTCGCGGCTCGCTCGATAGGCGGCGAGTGCCACCTCGATCTCGCTGATGGCGCGCGCCTGCGTCGCATTGAAGTTCGCGGCGGCTTGAACCCGACGCGCCCGGGCTTCGGCAACCGGCCCTTCGTTTTGATTCAAGACCGGCAGCGCGAGGGACAACCCAACAGACCACTTCCTTTGTCCCTGATCCCAGGTGTATCCCGGGCCGAGGTGGGCATCGGGATACTGCCTGGCGATCTCGAGCTGCAGAGCGCTCTGACTCGCCGCGTATTCCGCAAGCGAACCCAGAACGTCGGCGCGATTGAGCAAAGCCTGCTCACGCAACTCGTCGGTCGGCAGCGCAGGAGCCCAACTCAGCGGATCCGGAGCGATTGCGACCTTGTTCAACGCCGAGCTGCTCAGGCCCAGAGCGCCGGCCAGTCGTGCTCGCGCATCCGCCTCGAGACGTTCCGCATCCGTGAGCGCCAAGGTACTTTGAGTCAGCGCGAGCCGCGCCAGCGTGACCTCTGGCGTCGAAGCCATGCCCGCAGCCAGGCGATGCTCCAGCAGAGTCACGTTTGTCTGCTGCAGTCGCTGCTGCCCTAGCAAGACGTCGTGACTTGTCCGGGCGATGTTGAGGTCCAGCCATGTAACTCGCACGCGGCTTTTGACCTGCCACGCCGTGCTGACGATGGCAACACGCGCTGCCTCGGAGAGAGACTGCGCCTGTTCGATGCGATAGCCGCGCTTGCCAGCTGTTTCGATCGGGACGTCGAGGTTCAATCCGAGCGTCCAAGGCGAGACGCCGCCGGGGGCGTTCGCAGAGCGCTGGACAGAGGCATTGATAGACGGGTTGGGACGCATGCCGGCGGTCAGTTCACCGGCACGCGCAACACCCCACTTCGCCCTCGCTACATCGAGATCCGGGTGGTAGTAGAAGGCCGCGAGCGTCAGCAGCTCCAGGTCCCATTGCGGTGGCGGCCAGGTGCCGAGGTCACGGGCGACGTTTCGTTGCACGAAGGCGCGCAGCTCGGGGTTGTCGAGCGTCCGGGCTTCATAGGCCGCGACCGTCGCCGGTGCCGAAATGGGCCGGGGCTCGTAGGTTGCGCAGCCGCCAACGGTGAGTGCTGCTACGCAGCACATCAAGATGACCTTCATAGTTTCGGATTTCGTTGGGCTGAGGCGCTGTTCTTTGCGACGGACGACGGCGCGACAGCTGACCGGAGCCGCAAGCGCCTGAGGTAGCTTCCCAGTCGGCCCTTGTCTACGCGACGTTGCCAAGCTTCGATCGGCCGAGCGATCCCCTGCTCGACCAGGGGGCGCGCTGCGGCGAGCGCGGCAACACTCGCGCCGGCGACCGCCATCGAGCCAAGGATGTCGAAGGGGAAATGCACTCCCACAAACACTCGCGCCCAGCTCGTCGCCGCCGCCAGAGCAAATGCCAGCCAGCCCATCCAACTGCGCGGCAACCACAGCAACAGGCCGAAGGCGATCGTCCACATCGGCGTCGCATGATCGCTGGGGAAACCGCCCTCGGCTCGATGCGTCACGAACGTATGACCGATGCCGACCATGAACGGACGCGGATGCGGAAACAGTTTGGCCACGAGATAGTTGAGGAACAGAGACAGGAGCACCGCGAGCAGGACCAAGGCAACGGCCCGCTGATCCTTCTCGTCGCCGACGAGCCATTTCAGAACTACTGCGCCAAAGCTCGCATCGATAAAGTATTTGGCGGCCACCTTCGCAAACAGCAACGTCGGTCCAGCCACGTCGAGGGGTGCGTTGATGGCCCTGAACAGCGCCAGATTGATGGCTTCAAATTCCATGGATTTTCGATGCGCCTTTCTCAGCTCGAGACGGGGCCGCCGAGCCCGAGATTTCGCGCCTGCGACAGTTGGGACGAATCGTCGGCCAGCGCAAAACCGCCAAGCTTGCCGTTGGCCGCGTTAAGTTCTCGTTACGAGAAGCTCGAAAAAGGATGTCTTCGAGGGCCGCCTGAGAACTTTCAGAGTTGCGCGTCGGCTCTAAACCCAACCCTCCAGACGAAAACTACGAGGCCGGCCGCCAGCACCAAAATGACATAGGGAATGACTGTGCCGGCGGCGCCTCCTTCCCGTGCCACGCACGTGTACTGGGTGATCGCGTCAGCGGAGGGAACGACCGTAGACGGTAAGTCCCAAAGCGCCCCGTCAGAAGCTGCCGCGACAAGTCCGGGAGCGTCGGACTCCGTCAGCAGACGTAATTGAATTCGCGATCCGGCGGCGTCAGCGTGGTCATCACGGCCTATCCGTAGCCAGATCTGCGATCGTGTGCATGACCGCCTCATCCGCTTGCAGCCGCCACTGCCCCTTGGCCGCCTGTTCAAGCCCATAGACCGCGCAATTCGGCATCGGCAGCGCGCGCTGAAAACGCCTGAACTCTCGCATGACGGTCGCGTCGTCGCCGCTGAAGCCCCAGAGCTTCCAGCACAGTAGCGCAAACCAGATCCCATGCCCGAAGAGCACCGTATCTTGTGGCAGATGTGCCATCTCGCCTGCGAAGCCCGCCACCCGCCCGCTGAACTCCCGGAAAGTCTCCGACCTCGGTCCGTGGCGCAGGTCTGGGTCCGCTTCAGCCCAGAACGCGTCGGCGATCGGCCGCCGCTGTGCCGTGACCATCCCGTCGATCAACTCCGCATCGAGCGCCGAGAACTCGTGCAGCAGACGGTGCGGCGTAATCGGGCAGCTGGTTTTCTCGCTGAACGGCCGCGCTGTCTCAAGCGCCCGCACGTAGGTTGAGCTAAGGAGCAGGATCGGCTCGACCTCGAGTAGCGCGGCAACCAGGGCCGCCTGGCGCCGGCCGAGCCCCGAGAGCGGGATCTCGGCGTGCGCCATCGTCACCCCGCCGGCGTTGGCGGTGCTCTGGCCGTGGCGCACGAAGTAGATCATTCGGCTGACGCTCAGTAGCCCTTGATCACCCGGTAAGTCTCGCCCTTCTTGGCGTCGGCCACCTTGGGTGTTTTGCCGCTTTCATCAGTCCGAACGCACAGCCGCGTCTCACACTGGATGACCTGAGCATCGCCGCCCTGCTGCTTGAGTTGAGCCACGGCGGCCGTCAGGTGCGCTACCTCGGCGCGCTGGGCCTCGACATCGGCGCGCGCCGGGATCCACCAGTAGAGGGCAGCCGTCACCAGTGCACCGGCCATGGCCAGGCTCACCACCAAAGCGAGCAGGGCGGTCTTCCAGTAGGAACGACGAGTCTGCTCGACGTATTCATGCGCCGCCTGCGTGGCCCGGTTCGCCGCCTCGTTGATCTTCCCGATGTCGTCCCTGACCGCCTCGCCGAAGTCGCCGGCGACTTTGCTGCCCAGGCCGTCCATGACATGCTTGAGGTCCTTTGGCAGCTGCGTCGCGACGATCTCGACCTGCGCGCTCGCCTGATTGATGCCGGCCAGGGTGATCGGGTCTTTCGGGAACTGGCTCAGGAGCTGACGCAGTCGTGCCTCGGCGTTGGCAAACGCCTGCACGTGGTCGCTCTGGTTCTTGCCCTTTTGCTCGAGCGCTGCGTACATGCCGCAGATCTGGTCCTTGAGCATGGCCATCGCAGCGACGCTCTCGGCGATGT
>Ga0209512_1003278_pt1 | contig 15650 bp, 12 predicted proteins | sample frozenSSSSmetaG_FD_184142 | JGI IMG/M metagenome (GOLD analysis project Ga0209512, IMG submission 184142) | Glacier valley bacterial and archeal communities from Borup Fiord, Nunavut, Canada, to study Microbial Dark Matter (Phase II) -... | ecosystem: Environmental > Aquatic > Freshwater > Ice >... | reverse complement strand
TCCATTCTAACTCAACACGATAAAGACTCTTTGCCTTTCGTTCTGTTGCAAGAGTCATCTCTTCACGCTCGGCTTTAAGTTCTAAATACTTTGAGTAATTGGCAGCGTAATTATAAATACTGCCTTTATCGATCTCAACAATTCGATTTGTGACTTTATCTAAGAAATAGCGGTCATGAGTAACCATAATGAAGGCGCCGCGATACTTGCTTAGATATTCCTCGAGCCATTCCGCCATCTCATTATCTAAGTGATTGGTTGGCTCATCAAGTACAAGAATTTCTGCCGGTGTTAAGAGGGTGCGTACCAATGCAACTCGTTTTTTCTGTCCTCCAGAAAGAATTGAAGGAGATATACTAGTATCAAGAATGCCAAGTTTTACGAGCATAGCATTTGCTTCACCTTCCAGGTTACGATATTCTTCCTCTGCTTTTTGATTAAGGACAACATTTTGTAGAATGGAAAGGTTGTCATCAAAAACAGGAGCTTGAGAAAGATATCCAATTCGTACTTTCTTGCCTTGCGTAACAGTACCGGAGTCGGGCTCCTCTAGCCCTGCAATTATTTTGAGTAAGGTAGACTTACCAGTGCCATTAATACCAATGACACCAATTTTATCCCCTTCACTAATCGCAAAGTTTACATTATCAAAGAGCATGCGTTCCGTATAGCTTTTGCTCATATTTTCTATAGTTAATAAATTCATTGAGTTTTAGACCTTTCTATGGTACTACTTTTGTTTTGATTTACTTTATTTTGTGTAGTTTTAATCGTATCATAAGAAAATTAAAAAGTCTAGTAAAATGGGAGTTTAAACCTACGTTAGTGCGCAGAAAATATACCATTTATATTGAAAAAACAACCATCTATGTTAAATTAATAGACAGTATATTCCATTATCAGTATAATGAAAACAAAGTTAGAACAGTTTTGAAAGGGGGTGAATCGGTGGAAGTAGAAGTTAAGATTGATAAAAATAGTATAGTTCCAAGGATAGTGATCTTTGCCAAGGAGATGACCATCGAAATAGCGGAGCTAGTTAAAAAACTAACCGATAACAATAGTCAAACACTGGTGGGATATAAGGAGGATGAGATTGTTATCATTAGGCTAGAAGATATTTATCGGATTTATGCCCAAGGTCAGAAGGTATTCGTGCAGTTTGGGAAGGAAACAGCACAGCTTAAATTACGTCTGTATGAATTAGAGGAAAAATTAAGTGGAACACAGATGGTTCGAATCTCAAATTCAGAAATAGTTAATTTCAATAAAGTGAAAAGCCTTGATATGAGCATCAGCGGTACAATTACATTAAAATTAAGTACAGGTGAAAAATCATTTGTTGCTCGTCGTTATGTAGAAAAAATCAAGAAACATATTGGAATATGAAGAGCTAGTGCAAAAAGTTTTGAGCCATTCATCGTTAAAATTAAGCCTGCAATTAAGTTGCAGCAGATGGGAGTTAGTATGACATTAAAAAAAGCTATATTAAGAGGTCTCTTAGGGTTTCCTATAGGAATATTTATGGGATATACTATAACGATACTAATATCAATAGTAGAAGGTAGCGGCATGTTTTATCCAGTTGTACCACAGCTAACCGTTGTTACAGGCAATGAAATAAATGCTGTAATGCTGCAGTACCTACTCAGTGGCGTCCTTGGGTTTGCGTTTGCAGTTGGCTCTGCAATATTTGAAGTAGAAAAGTGGGGAATTACAAAACAAATGGTAAGCCATTTTGTGATATGCACAACAGCCATGTTTCCAATTGCCTATTTCTGCTATTGGATGGAGCACACCATATGGGGAATTTTGTACTATATATTAATGTTCGCTAGCATGTACCTCGTAATAGGGATCATCCAATATCAATCTTGGAAAAAGAAAATCAAATTGATCAATGGTAAACTACAGAATAAATAAAATGATGTACATTCCTAATAATCTGTGAAGTGTGCCATAAACCAGATAGCAAGCATATACTTTATAGAGGTGAACGTCATGCAATCATGTGAACTTGTTACTTTTATTACAGCTGTCGCTTGTTCCATTTCAAAGTGTTGCGCCAAAGAAGAACTTCCAGTAATAGCTGCGACTTTTACTCAGCTAGGTGACACGATAGCAACAATTATTGCACAAGAAGAAGCTTGTGGAAAAGATGTGGAAAAATAACTCCACTTCTTCTCTCTCAAGTAGTACAACCTTCAAGTTTTGTAACAGTCCCCCAACTTCTATTTTAGCATTTGTATGATCACCGCAAGCAGTGCATCATTTTGTTCCGGTGACATAAAGCAGAAACGGATAAATTTATTGTTTAGGAATGGGAAGGTGGAACAATCTCTTATCATAAGTCCTTTGCGGATGGCAGCCTCGAATAAATCCATGGAGGTGCTATCCTCTTTCAGGATTTTTACAAGAATAAAGTTAGCTGTCGGTGGAAAATATTTTAAGTTTTTACACGTATCTAAAACTTTACAGATGCGTTCACGCTCCTGTGCAATCAGGGTTCGAGTCTTAAGAATATATTCCTCATCGGTAAACATGATCTCTCCTGCAATGGCTGCCAGACTGTTAATCGTCCAAGGATTTTTCCTTTGATTAATCTCTTTTAATAAATCCAAATTGCCACAAATTGCATAGCCGAGTCGAAGACCGGGAGCGGCATAGAACTTAGAGATACCGCGGAGAATGATAATATTATTATAGTAGTTTGTGAGAGGTGCAGAAGTTATCTTAAGTACATCTTCCGCAAATTCCACATAGGTTTCATCCACCATCACAAAGATACCTTTTTGCTTACTGATATCCAAGATCTTTCGCATATCATTTCTTGTAATAGCGGAAGAGGTTGGATTATTCGGATTACAGATTACGAGCAAATCGATATCGGAAGTTAAATCTTTTTCTAGAGATGCAAGGTCAATTGCAAAATTCTTCTCTTCATCCAAACGATGGTAAAGAGTGCTACCACCACCAAGGGTAATCTCTCTCTCATATTCGGAGTAGGTAGGACCGATAATTAATCCCTTTTTTGGACGTTTAATCTGTATAAATAAAGAAATTAATTCGGTTGAACCATTTCCAACAATGATATTTTCATTATCTGTATGCACATATTCAGCAATACATTTTCTTAAAGAGGTATATTCTCTATCTGGATAGCTCATGACTGCATCAATCTTCTCAGACAAAGTTTCCTTCAATTTAGGGGAAATCCCCAACGGATTGACATTTGCTGAGAAACTTACGATGTCCTCCTTTTTAATTCCATAAACCTTTTCAATTGTTTCTAAATCACTTCCGTGAAAATGATCGGAATGTTTAATCATATTAACCTCCATCTGCTTGATTTATTTATATTAATTGTCTAATAGTTTACTGTTTATCGGTTAATTGTCATAAATTGCCGACAAACACTAGATTTTTTTGTTGAATTGCATTATAATAATTATAACTGATATTTATAAAAATGCAATGATTGGCGTTAAAATCAAATTACTTGAGGTGAAAACATTGAAGAATAAACTGGAACGTTTTTCAAAAGGTGAATTTGAATATGAGCTACCATTGATTCATCTTTCGGAAGAGGAAATCAAGATAACCGTAGAAACAGGAAAGACCTATGAGGGTAGCTTTACAATCAGTAATAGTGGCCATCGGTGCATGAAGGGCTTGCTTTATTCCTCAAGTAAATTATTTGTTCTTGGGACTACCTCGTTTTGTGGCGAGGAAAATGTAATTAAATATCAATTTAAAACAGATTATATCAAGGAAGAAGTAATAGTTCAAGGAGAGATAAGTATTGTCAGTGATTGTGGTGAACAGATATTACCTTTTGTTGCAACAATTGAATCAACTTATTGCATGACATCAATGGGTAAAATCAAGGATTTATTCCATTTTACTAATTTGGCAAAGGTCGATTGGTCAGAAGCAAAGAAGGTATTTAAGTCAGAAGAATTTGGACGTATGATACTAGATAAAGAAAATAAATATAATGTTCTTTATCGCAATCTATTAAAAAGTAGTTCCACAAGTCAAGCCCTAGAGGAATTTCTAATTGCAATTCGTAAAAAATCACGAATAAATATAAGCATTGATAAAACAAATATGGAGTATCAAGTTTCAGGTGAAAGCTTCATGGACAAGCTTATTTTAACCAAGGATCATTGGGGTTATGCTGAGATTAAAGTAAGTACGGATGCTCCATTTATTCGTTTAGAGCAGAAATTCGTATGGGCAGATAACTTCATAGGGAATACCTATCAAATTTCCTATATTATAGATCCAAAGTTTATGAGACAAGGTAATAATTTTGGAAAAATATTTGTTAAAACAGTGCATCAAACAATTGCTGTAGATATAATTTGCAAATGTAATCATGGAACAGTACATCATGATCCCAAGCGCCAACAAAGAAAAAAATTAGAGAAAGATCTTGTTACGAATTATTTAAAATTTCGAATGAATCAAATAAATTCCTCACGATACATAACGGATTCAGAAGCCTTGTTAGAAGGGCTATCTGCACTAGAAGATAGTAAAATATTTGAGTTAATGAAAACGCATTTAGCTATCATATCCGGAAAAGATAGCAAGACCAAGCATCTCCTTGAAGAGTTTGTAAAGTCAGAAGTGGAAATGAAGAAAAAATCCATCAAGGAATATTGCGCTTATTTGTATTTGGATGCGTTATATAAAAAGGATGATCAAACCATACGAAATGCAAACGAAACCATTCGAAATTATTATGAAAATGGTTGTTTTGATTGGCCAATTCTATGGTTTTTATTATATACTGATAAACGTTATAATAAAAATAAATCGATGAAATTAACTGACATTAAGGAGCAATTTAATACAGGATGCCACAGTCCTATACTTTATTATGAGGCAGTATGCATCTATAATGAGGAACCTTCGCTGCTTCATGAATTAACAGGTTTTGAAATACAGGTATTCTCTTTTGCTGTAAAGTATGGAATTCTTTTAAAGGAAGCAGCACTACAATATACCTATTTGGCGAACAAGGAGAAGAAGTTCCATAAAGTTATCTTCCGTAGTCTTGCAAGGTTATACGATGTATTTAAATTAAAAGATATCTTATCTGCAATCTGTAGTATGTTAATTAAGGGCTTGAAAAAATCTGAAAAATATTTTGAATGGTTTCGCCTTGGAGTTGAGGCACAGCTTCGTATTACGGAGCTTTATGAATATTATATGTATACAATTAGTGAAAACAAAGAGACAATCTTAGCACAACCGGTTCTTCTTTATTTTATCTATAACAGTAGCCTAAATGATCATAAGAGGGCATTTTTATATGCCAACATTGTGAAGAATAAGGCAACAAATGAATCCCTATATCGCACCTACTATAAGCGAATGGAGGTATTTACATATAAGCTCTTAGAGGCACATCAAATTAATCCCAACCTAGCAATTTTGTATGATGAAATCATTCTGAAGAATCCGATGACCGAGGAAGTTGTAAGACATCTACCTTATGTTATGTATTGCCATGAATTAAAATGTGACAATCGGAATATCAAAAGTGTTACTGTGGTTCACAAGGAGCGAGTGGAAGAAGAATTCAAGTTATTCACGGATGGAAAGGCTCAAATTAATATATTTACAGAAAATGCGGAGATTTTCTTAGTTGATTCCAACGGCAACCGATTTACAGTGACGGTTGATTATTCATTGCAGCAACTGTTAAAGGCTGAGGATTATGCCGCAAACTGTGCGAATCATAATCATCCAATGCTAATCCTTCATTTACTTGGTAAGATACAAAATTATCAGATTTTTGATGATAAATCAATTATGCTAAGAAGAAGAGTACTACAAACAGAGGGCTTGCAGGATAGCATATATCAGAATTGTATTAAGGAATTAATTAATTATTATTATGATAATAACGTAATCGAAATGTTGGAGTTTTATCTTCAGCAAATCAACTTACATTCCCTAAATCGTAAGGATCGAATTAAGATCATAGAATATATGATCGTTCGAGAATTAAATAACAAGACATTTAAAGCATTTGAGGAGTTTGGTTTTGAAGGAATAGCAATCAATCGTTTGATAAGGCTTTGTTCCAGACTCATTTTAAACGCCGATACACATATAGAAAGTAATTTATTACTAAGACTCAGCCATCATGTGTTTTTGAAGGGGAAATACGATGAGACAATTCTAATCTACCTAGAGAAGCATTATTTCGGGACCACAAAAGAGATGTTTCAGTTATGGCAGGCAGTGAATGATTTTCAGATTGAAGCACATGAGTTAGAAGAACGATTACTTGGACAGATGCTATTTACAGAGAGTTATATTCTAGATAGTTTTATGGTTTTTAGTTCTTACTATAAAAATGTCACCAATCATAATCTGGTTCGCGCATTTTTATCCTATTATGCATATAAATACTTGGTTAACGACCGAGTTGTTCAACCGGAACTTTTTTCTGTGATCAAGAGAGAATTGAACTATGAGGAAAATGATATCTGTATGTTGGCATTACTAAAACACTATACTACAATTTCAAATCTTTCTGAAAATGAATGCAGTTTTCTCGAGTATCATATTTTTAGTTTTGAGCAAAAAGGATTCATACTTCCTTATTTCGGGGCATTCAATAAAGTAATAAAACTACCAGGGCGAATGGCTGACAAATTCTATGCAGAGTATAAAACAGATCCTAAGAACAAGGTTTTTATTCATTATCGATTGGAAAATCAGGATTCTGGTGAAGAATTCATTACAGAACGAATGCAAAACGTTTATCTTGGTATTCATGTGAAGGAATTCATCTTATTTTATCATGAGATGTTACAATATTATATTACGGAAGAGTATGAGAACGAAGAAATGATAACAGAGAGCTTTAATGTTTGTTTTGATAAAGAGATGGAGGAAGAAGAGACAAAATACAACCAAATCAATCTAATGCTTATGGCAGGAGAAATGAAGGATGATAAAACCTCATTGGATTTGATGGAAAATTATATTAAGACAGAGTATATCGTCTCAAAATGCTTCAAACAGATTTAATTATGGAAAGACCGAAAACTAAATTATAATATTAGAAATCATTGTTCATGATTTATATATCATATTCTAAAGTGGGAAAGTTTTTTGAAATCTTCTAATGATTAGAAAATAAGCTATGGGGGTTTCCGAAACTCATTTAATGGGGGGTGTAGGTGTGGAGGAACAGAGAAAATTGATTGTTGGCTTTGATTTGGGGGAGGATTATTCTCAAATTAGTTGTTATAGTTTTAAGATCTTTGAACCCAAATCCGTCTGTCTTACGGAGGAAGAGGAACATTATCTCATTCCGACTGTTCTATGCGTTAAGAATGACACGAAGGAGTGGCTCTATGGGGATGAGGCTATCGCTTGTGATTCTATTACGGAAGGTGTCTTTGCTGATGCACTTTTGGCTAAGATAAGCGCTGGAGAAACTGTGAAGATTTTTGATATTCCATTCACGGGGATTTTATTACTTGAAAAATTCTTTCGAAAAACATTAATGTTATTAAAGAAATATTTTCCTACTGAGAGTATTACTAAAATAGTTGTCACCATCCGTGACATGGAGCCAAAATTAGTGGAGGGTATCTATGAAGCACTTGCGCTGCTAGGGTTAGATAAGGATCGTGCCACAATACTAAGCCACGCGCAATGTTATCTATACTATGCGTTAAGCCAAAACCAAGAGTTATGGAGAAATGATGTTGGATTATTTGAATTCGATGCGACAGGACTTTCCTATTATCAAATTAATATTAATAGAAGGTTACATCCTATGATTGCCGGAGTTATGAAACAGAATTTTGCAGATACACTAGACTATGATAGATTACATAATCCGGATGCAAATGCGGAATATACCTTTAAAAATATTGCAAATAATGTAATGTATAAGCAAATAATTTCGACACTTTATTTTACCGGAAAAGGGTTTGAGGGTAGCTGGGCTGATGAAATCATTAAGAGCTTTTGTACTGGAAGAAGAGCATTTAAAGGACAAAACTTATACACGAAGGGAGCTTGCTATGCTGCTAGAGAGCTTACTGGAGAAAAAAAGTTTAGTGACTTTCTATTCTTAAGCGACGAAATGATTATGACCTCAGTTACAATCCATGTTTATCAGGATGGAATGATAAAGGAGGTAGTTCTTACCAAGGAGGCAGTACCATGGTATGAAGTAAACGAAAGCGTTGAAGTAATTCTGGATGCAGAACAGGAAATAGAAATATATCTGAAAAATATTATGTCGCGAGAAATTGTAAAAAAGAAATTATTATTAAATAATCTTCCAGAACGCCCTAATAGGATGACAAGGCTTTTAATTAATTTAACTTGTTTGGAGAGGACAACAGCTAAAATTAATGTAATGGATCTAGGGTTTGGCGCGATTTATGAGGGGACAGACCGCAGTTGGGAGTTGACATTTGAGCTCTAAAGGAAGGAGGCGATTGATTTGGGCAAACTAATATTATGCAGTGGAACAAGAACAACAAAACCTTATTTGTTTGCGTCCACGGGAGTCAGAATTTATTCCATTGAAGAGCTATGCTATTATATCTATAGCCACGTTTATTATATTGATGAGGATATATTTTCGGAGGATTTGTTTGATTGGATTGGTAATGAGCTTAAATTAGTAAACCGTGCGGAAAAGCTGAAGAAGATGAGAGAAGAAAATGAGAATATAAAAAGCATGGTTACTGTGGTTTTGTGCAGTGCAGATTATTACACGGAAGCCGAGATTATGAAACTTCTTCACATGATTGATGAAATTGCTGGTATGACCCCAATGAAGAGAAACTGTTTCAAAGCAGGCAATTATTTGAAAGACAGTAATTTCGTAGAGGCAGTAATTGAGTATGAAAAAGTCTTAGACTCCAAAGAAGCAAAGGGCCTAACACCTCAGGAATATGGGGATATCCTACACAATTTAGGAGTTGCTAAAGCACATGTTACCGGTCTCCAAGAGGCAGTCGGTTTATTTCGGGAGGCTTTTGAACGAAATCAAAACGAGGAAAGCCTGAGGCAATATTTATGCGCATTAAAGCTAACGAAAAACGATGCACTTTTTATGGAAGAAGTAGCAACATATCAAGTAAATCAGGCATTATATGATAGTATTATTAATACACTGGATATACTAAATGTCGAGGCAAAGGAAAGCAGCATGATGCAGGATATTGTGCAGATGAAAGAATGGAAGTCCATTGGAAAAGTAAATGAATATTATAAAAGGGTAGATGAAATGATTTGCTCATGGAAGAAACAGTACAGAAGAGAGACAGTATAAAATAAACAATGGCACAGGCTGGAGGTTAGTATGAGCTTTTTTTCATGGATCGCGAATACCAGAAATAAGAAAGAGGATAAAGAAGAAGATAAAAGTATAGATAAAAAAAATATAGTTTCTCAAATAAGAGATGATAATGTAAAAGAAGGAAAAAAAATAGTAAAGCTCTTTAAGCAGACGGATCGGCAAGGATTTATCAAAGAAAATTGTGAATTAATACTTGAAAGCAATCTGCAAATTGAAGAAGCAAGAATGGAATACCAGGCAGTAACCTCTTATTTGACTGACATGCAACGTATTGATATGATTCCGATGGAAGAGAGAGAATCACTAGAGGATGCAGCGAGAAGAATTATTACTCTCACGAAGGATCGAAATAAATTCCAACATAAGAATTCCAAAATTACAGATCAGCAGTACAGACATTTTGAGCGTTATGAAACTATAATACCGAAGGAACTCCCTGACATGAAAGAAAACGAGAGATATCAAGGTATTATTCAATCTGATTTAAAACGATTAGAGATAGAAAAAATATCAATTGAGGATAAAAAAGACGATATCATCAGCAAACAAGGTTTCCTTAAGGGGATAGCAATGACGCTGAGTTTTATCGTAATGATGCTCTTTTGTGTTTTCGGTGCATTGTGGTATTACAAAAAAGTTAGTATGCAAGTACCATTTTTACTTACGGTACTTATGTCGATGATTTTTGCTCTTTATATCTTTATGGAGTCAAGAAAGAATCATTATGATTTAAAGATAATTCAAATGAAGCAAAATAGAGCGATTCTTCTTATCAATAAGGTGAGTATTAGATCGGTCAATAATCGGAATAGTCTAGAATATGCCTATAGTAAATTCATGGTAAAAAATCATGAAGAATTAAAATCATTATGGGAAGAGTATGTGAAAGCAAAGGATGAGGCAAAAAGGTATAATAGCAATACGGAACTACTTGAGTTTTATCATAATGAAATAATTAATGAACTGAAGAAGTTTGGAGTGAATGATGCTGAAGTTTGGATTTATCAACCAAATGCGATATTAGACGATAAAGAGATGGTTGAGGTAAGACATAGGCTTAATATTAGAAGACAAAAGCTTAGAGAACGAATCGATACCAATAATAAGCAAAAGGAAACGGCTATGAATGCAATTCAAACAACGATGAAAATGTATCCTGAGTGCGAAGAAGAAGCAAATAGTATATTAGACCGATATCGAATAGAATTATAGACAAAAACCATTGATTATCTTAATTTTCACAATGTATTTAAGTATTTTAGTGTAGAGTGTTGTATTATCAGTCATTTTATGATATAACAGTTACAAGTAAACCAAATTATGGTACTACTTGAATTTTTGTACTTTTCTCGGGGTGAGAAATTGCAGAATTACTACCGCTGTTATCGCTATAACATAGCTATTTATACACCGCATATGGTATTAGGTGTAAACACGAGTGGCTATGTTATGGTTGTAGCGGAGCATTTCGTTCCAGCTCGTGATAATTAACAGGGAAATAGAAGATAATACTAGGATAGATGTAAAAAGTACTTGACATAATTCAGGACTTTGCATAGTATAATATATATTACTTTTATATTGATAAATGTATTGATGGAGAGGATTAGATAAGGAAAGCTTATTAGAGAGGATCACTCACCGGCTGCAAGGTGATCTAAAGCAAACTTATTGAAGGTAGCTCTTAAACAGCACTTCTGAAACCGAATGGCGCGTAAGAAATGTCGGGAAGTCCCGTTACAGACAAAAAGATGATAAGCTAAAATTAATTAGCCCTTCATAAATTAAGGTGGTACCACGGTTCTTCGTCCTTTTCGACGGAGGATCTTTTTTTATGTGTAAAGGTAAAGAGAGGAATAAGGAGAATTGTTTATTAAAGAAAGTTATCCCCTTAAAGAGGTAAGTTCTTTTTCTCTAATCTCCTTTTTACCAACACGCAGATACTTCGAGTAAGAACGATATGAGAGCGATTTTTAGATTTTTCGTTGTGTCACTTTATAAGTTTTTTGAACGAAATGTCTGTAAAATGTCCATGGATGGACATTTTAGGATTGTGCGACATGGATGTCGCTACAATCCGACAGACAGTTTTAGTGAAAAAAATTTATATTAGTGACACAGAAAAATCTAACATGAGCAATCATATCGTTCCTACTCGAAGTATCGTCCCAAGAAGAAAAGGAGATTACTATGGAAAAAGAACTAGCCAAAACCTATGATCCCAAGGACATAGAGGAAAGATTATATGAAAAGTGGATGAATAAGAAATATTTTCATGCTGAAGTTGATAGAAATAAGAAACCATTTACAATTGTAATTCCGCCTCCAAATATTACAGGACAGCTTCATATGGGGCATGCTCTGGATAACACAATGCAGGATATACTAATTCGTTTTAAGAGAATGCAGGGATATAATACACTTTGGCAGCCAGGAACAGATCATGCAAGTATTGCAACGGAAGTTAAGATTATTGAACAGCTGAAAAAAGAGGGAATTGATAAAAAAGAATTTGGGCGTGATAACTTCTTAAAGCGTGCTTGGGAATGGAAAGAAGAGTACGGCGGAAGAATTATTTCTCAGCTTAAGAAATTGGGTTCCTCCTGTGATTGGGAAAGAGAAAGATTTACGATGGATGAGGGCTGTTCAAAAGCAGTGAATGATGTATTCGTAAAGCTCCATGAAGAAGGCTATATTTATAAGGGCTCAAGAATTATTAATTGGTGTCCAGTTTGCCAGACATCAATATCCGATGCGGAAGTAGAACATGAGGAACAGGCAGGACATTTTTGGCATATTAATTATCCAATTGTAGGAAGTGACGAATTTGTAGAGATTGCAACTACAAGACCGGAGACGATGCTCGGTGATACTGCAGTTGCGGTTCATCCAGATGACGAAAGATACCAGCACTTGATTGGTAGGATGGTTCTACTTCCATTAGTTAATAAAGAGATACCAATTATAGCAGATTCTTATGTAGATAAAGATTTTGGTACCGGTGTTGTTAAAATTACACCTGCCCATGACCCAAATGATTTTGAAGTTGGAAAGAGACATAACCTTCCTGAAATTAATATTATGAACGATGATGCTACCATCAATGAAAGAGGTGGGAAATATGCGGGCATGGATCGTTATGTAGCACGTAAATTGATCGTAAAAGAACTCGAAGAGTTGGGTCTTTTAGTAAAGGTGGAAGAGCATATTCATAACGTTGGAACGCATGATCGTTGTCATGCGACAGTTGAACCGTTGATTAAACAGCAATGGTTTGTAAAGATGGATGAACTCATTAAACCAGCAGTTGAAGCTGTAAAAACTGGAGAAGTTTCCTTTGTACCGGAGCGATTTGAGAAAACTTACTTTAACTGGACGGATAACATCAGAGACTGGTGTATTTCTAGACAATTATGGTGGGGACATAGAATTCCTGCTTATTACTGTGATAAATGTGGCGAGATTATCGTATCAAAGACAACACCAGACGTATGTACAAAATGCGGTCATACGCATTTAAGACAGGATGAGGATACCTTAGATACTTGGTTTAGTTCAGCACTATGGCCATTTTCAACACTAGGTTGGCCGGATAAAACAGAGGATTTAGATTATTTCTATCCGACGAATGTATTAGTTACCGGATATGATATCATTTTCTTCTGGGTAATACGTATGGTATTCTCGGGATACGCTCATATGGGTAAAAAACCTTTTAGTAAGGTTTTAATGCATGGCCTTGTAAGAGACTCAGAAGGTCGTAAGATGAGTAAATCTCTTGGAAACGGTATCGATCCACTTGAGGTGATTGATAAATATGGAGCAGACGCACTGCGTTTTGCTTTGATTACCGGAAACGCACCTGGAAATGATATGCGCTTTTATTGGGAAAAAGTAGAGGCAAGTAGAAACTTTGCAAATAAGGTATGGAACGCTTCGAGATTTATTATGATGAACCTAGAGAAGGCAACGATTGGTGAAACAATTGATGAAAAGCTACTTACTGGAGCTGATAAGTGGATTTTATCTAAGGTTAACACCCTTGTGAAGGAAGCAACTGAGACCTTAGAAAATTTTGATCTTGGTGTTGCAGCTCAAAAGATAAATGATTTTATTTGGGAAGAATTCTGTGACTGGTATATTGAGATGGTAAAGCCAAGATTATATAGTGAGACAGATGAGACGAAAGTAGCAGCTCTTTGGACCTTAAAGCATGTATTAGTAACCTCCTTGAAGTTACTTCACCCATATATGCCATTTATTACAGAAGAAATCTTCTGCAGCTTACAGGAAATGTTAGGAGCTTATGAAGCTGAGTCCATTATGATTTCAAAATGGCCGGTATATACGGAAAGTTATGAATATACCCAGGAGACTGAAGCAGTTGAGATCATTAAGGCAGCAGTAAAGGGTATCCGTAATGTTCGCGCTGAGATGAATGTTCCGCCAAGTAGAAAAGCTACTGTTATTGTTGTATCAGACAGTGACAAGATTAGAAATATCTTTACTGATGGTAAGATATTCTTTGCAACCCTTGGCTTTGCCAGTGAAGTAATTATCAAGGAAGATAAGTCGGGAATTCCAGATGATGCAGTATCTACTGTAATTCCAGGTGCAGTCATCTATATGCCATTTGCTGACTTAATCGATATTGAAAAGGAAATCGAACGTCTAACGAAGGAAAAGGAAAGACTAGAAGGCGAGCTAAAACGTGTTGAGGGAATGCTTGCGAATGAGAACTTCGTGAAAAAAGCTCCGGAAAGCAAACTAGCAGAAGAACGTGCTAAGATGGATAAATATAAGGATATGATGAATCAGGTAACGGAGAGACTCACAAAGCTGATAGGGTAAGAAGAAAATATAATCACAGCCTCAAAGATCGATAAAAAGAGAGTTGCTACTTGAAATTATTTTATATTTCATATATGATTAAATTAAGCTATTGCTTATCAAAAAAATAGTAGCTACAACGTTCAGAATAGAAAGGACATACGAGATGATTCTAGATGAATATATTAACTTTACAATAAGTAAGCAGAAGCACATTGCATTAATTGCTCATGATAGTAAGAAACAGGAGTTAGTAGAATGGGTAGAGACAAATAAGCATATATTAAAAAATCACTTTTTATGTGGAACAGGGACGACAGCAAGAATGGTTGCAGATAGAACTGAATTACCGGTAAAAGGGTATAACAGTGGACCGCTCGGTGGAGACCTACAGATTGGTTCTAGAATTGTAGAAGGAACTGTAGATTTTGTGGTATTCTTTTGGGATCCACTAGAATCACAACCACATGATCCAGATGTAAAAGCATTGCTAAGAATTGCAGCAGTATATGATATTCCGGTTGCGAATAATAGAGCTACTGCCGATTTCATGCTAACATCAAAATATATGAATGAAGAGTATGAAAGAAAAGTAATAAACTATACGAAGGTAATTCAAAATAGAATTATAGAACTAAGTAAATAAAAACAAAAGAAAGTATCTCATTGGTGATTAACATCGCCGCTGGGATACTTTTTTTGTTAGCACTAATACTTAATAGCCTTAGTTTTAATATACAAATAAATCGACTATAACGATTTAACAGTCATACTTTCAATAAAGAATTGGGTAGGATCCGATAATGGGACGTCATTGTTATAAGCTGCAACGAGTAGTCTGGAGGGAATCTCTTGCGTAGTATTTATAATGGTGAGGTCTCCAAGTTCTTTGATACAATAATCTGGTATAAATGCGATACCAAGCCCAATCTTTGCAAGGTCGATGAGCAAATCGTTGCTGCTTAATTCAATCGCAGGTACAAGATCCAGAGAATGCTCTAAGAATAGATTGTGTAAGAACATACTGGTGGTGGAACGCTTGCTTAACATAAGGATTGGATAGAGCTGTAGTTCCTTTAAGGTAATTGTGTGATCCGAGAAAGTAAATGCGTCCTTGTTCGCAATAAAGATATCGCGAAATTCCTTAATTGGAAGAATCTGCATCATATTATTTAATCCGGAATTAGGAGAATTCGTCACAATAATATCTACTTCATTATGCTCTAGTAGCTTCGCACATTGAAGAGAAGTACCATTGGTAACCTTGATATGGACATCCGGATATTGCTTGTGGAAGTTGTTTAGGTAAGGGACAAGATAATAGCGACAAATTGTATCACTGGCACCAATTCTAAGTTGACCGCCACTCTTGGTGTCAGAACAGAGCTGATTTTCTCCGCGGCTAATTAGGTTAACGGCAGGCTCAATATGCTTTAAAAGTAGTTCGCCTTCTTTGGTTAGTGCA
>Ga0209512_1003276_pt1 | contig 15657 bp, 17 predicted proteins | sample frozenSSSSmetaG_FD_184142 | JGI IMG/M metagenome (GOLD analysis project Ga0209512, IMG submission 184142) | Glacier valley bacterial and archeal communities from Borup Fiord, Nunavut, Canada, to study Microbial Dark Matter (Phase II) -... | ecosystem: Environmental > Aquatic > Freshwater > Ice >... | reverse complement strand
ACTTGAATGTAAACGGCACATTCAAAAATGCTTCTACATTCCTTGGAACTGAAGTCGCTCCACTCATGACGGGTGCTGCCAATAATGCAACAGGAGCAGCAACAAAAGTTCAACCGTTGATTTCTGCAGGAGCAGGATCTTATACGCTCGCACAGGTTCAGGGAGCTAAATACATCGATGCTGCTACCCGTACCCAACTTGAAACAGGTTTACTGGGACTTGGTGTTTCGCAAGCTCAAATAAATGGAATGAACATTACACAGATACAGGCAGCTTTTACTTCCGGAGCCGCTTCTCTGAATGGCCAGGCAGCAACAATGGTTGGAACAGCTGCGGCGCTTCAGGATAAGTTAGTCGATGTAGAACAAACCGGAACAGGTTATACACCTATTTTAGGTTTGAATATTTCACCGGTTCCCGGACTGAATATTGGTGTAAAATATGAGTTCAAGACGAAACTGGATCTGACCAATGCAACAGTAATTGACGGAACCGGAAAGTTTCCCGATAAAAAAGTAACCGCCAGTGATCTTCCTGCAATTTTTTCGATTGGTGCCGATTATAAAATGACTCCAAAACTGAATCTTTCAATGTCGTTTAATTCATTTCATGACAAAAATGTTGATTGGGGAAATAACATCTACGGTGAGCATCGTACAATGGGATCGAATGGCTGGGAAGTTGCTTTTGGCGGACAGTATCAGTTGCTTAAAAAATTCGCGGTGAGTGCCGGTTACTTACATACCGAGATGGGAATGACAAAACAATTCCAAAGCGATTTTAGCTATTATAATTCAGGCGATTCATTTGGCGGCGGATTCGAATGGAAACCATTGCCACGCTTCACACTCGATGCCGGAATGATTTATACCGCTTACAAAGACGAACACAAGGATTTTACAGATCCAATTTTTGGTTCTTACTCCGAAACATACAAAAAACACAATATCGGTTTTGCGCTAAGTCTGGGATACCGTTTTGGCGGAATCTAATCGTTCGTGAAAGCTTGACTTCTTCAGTTCCTGAACAAGTTAAGCCTTCACTTTAGTATTACCTGTTTTTTCGGGATTAAATATTTCAAAAAGAAGGAGACATTTTCTGTTACGGAAAGTGTCTCCTTTTTTGTTATGAGATGCTTCCCCGATAATTTGCCTGCAAATAAGCGATGGCCAGTTCTTCATGTTTATAGAGTTCTTTCAATAACTCTTTGTCCAATTCTTTATCGGCGGCACAAGAAAAGGAAAGTGTATTTTCTTTTAAATCGACTGCTTTTTCAATAATGTATTCGACTCGTTGACGATGAAATTCGGAAGTAACCAGGATGATCTTGTCGAAATTATATTTCTGGAAGATGGGCCGTGCTTTTTCGACATCTTCAACACTGTTTGCACTTTCGATCGATTCATCTAAAAACGAACCGGGCGAAACGGATAATTCGTTTATTAAAAAATATTTGGCATACTTCCAGTGTGGAAGATTCGTATCGTTGAAATGCTTGCCGAATCCCCCTGTCAGGAGAATTTTAAACCCCGGATGAAGAGACAGTTCCTTTGCTCCTTGCATCAATCTTGTTTTTGCAATCAAGGAGAGGTTCCCATCTTTATCATTGGGCGATCCCAATATTAGTATGCAGCCATTTTTGATTCCTGTTTTCATTGAAACTTCATTTCAAATTATTTATCCGATCCCTTTCGTTTGCAATCCCGAAGTTTGGGACCTTTATTCTTTTTTGATGCGTTTTATTTGATGTGGCTAAAGCCGCTTTTGTTTTGATTCAGTTCTCAGTCAGCTAAAGCAGACAGCAATAGATGTCTTCTTGCCTTAATCTATTGCCGTTGCTTTTAAGCAACCGGAGAATGAATCTTTAAATTCAAAATTGCTTTAGCATCATGATTTGCTAAGAATGAATGATCTGCTTACTTAATGAATGGAATAAGTCAGGCGCTCACTTAATTCTAATTTTTTATTTTCCTTTTATGAAGCTCCATCCATATTTCTCCATAAATTCATTTACTTCGTTTGTAAAAGATTTTTTTGTATGATGTTCTTCCTGACTATGAATATAATTTCTTACCGATTGAAGATGGCTCTCACTTACTCCTACAGCCCAATAATCATCTTGCCACTCAAATTTTTTCTCAATGAGTTTGTTCTTATTTATCCAGAAAGATGATTCGCCTTTAATAAGTTGCGCCACTTTGCTGATGTTTTGTTCCTTGCCAAGTGAAATTAAACAGTGTGCATGTTCGTACCAACCATTTATACAATCGAGCCAAATATCCTTTTCTTCTGCATTTTTTTTAATATGCTGAAATACTTGTCTGCACAACTCTTTTGAATTCAGGAATGGCTCTCTGTCCTTTGTAGAGAATACCATGTGAATGTAAACTCTTACCCAACTCATAATCTTGATTTTTAAATATAAGTATTCTTTTTATCCATTGCCGTTGCTTTTAAGCAACTGAAAAGAATCTTTAAGTTGAAGTTGCTTTAGCATCATTTTTTTTAAAAGTTTATATCTCTTTCTATTAATTAAGGAGGTTATTAGTAAGTTCATTAATAATCAGCTTATAAAGTTACTTTTTATTTGTGAATGTGTGGCTAAAGCCTCTTTTGTTTTGATTCTGTTCTCAGTCAGTTAAAGCAGACTGCAATAGATGCCTCATCCATTGCCGTTGCTTTTAAGCAACCGAAAAAGGAATCATTAAATTGAAGTTGCTTTAGCATCATTTTTTTGGGATTTTAAATCCCATATCTGAATGGCGCGGATTACAAATCCGCACCAGCTTGGGTTTAAGCATTTACACTTTTCAGGTTACTTTCTTTAATATCATCATAAAATTTTGCCATACAAACATACATATAAGGAAACAACCATAGAAAGCCGATACCTAATGTGAAGATACAGAGGATTGCCAAACCCAGAAATCTCAAGGTTAAACAAAAATATTTCCATTTATATCCATTCATCATTATCTTGCTTTTATCAATGGCTTCCATTGCTCCAATCGAATCATCATCAGCAAGTATAAAGAACGTCATTGAATAGGATATCGCCGCAATAATTCCGGGTATTATCAGTAATAGTGTCCATAGGAATGTGAATATTAGTATCAGCAGATAAGCGACCAGTGCAGTGACGAAATTATAAAATCCGGCAAATAGCTGTTCGATCCCGGCATCCTGATCTCTTGAAATAGTGAGCGAAAATACAGCAAGTCCAACAGCCATTGGACCTGCAATAATAAACGAAAGTAATACTGCAGTTGGAAAGTATATGGTTGGTACCTGGAGCGTCCCAATCATTAAAATATACACAACAAAAGTTCCAATCGCTAAACCCCATTTCCCTTTCAGAGATTCCCGGGCCATTCTCATTAGTTCTACATTTTGAGTATTCATTTTTTTTCATTTTATTGTTCCTACTCTTAAGGCTTTTCGGTGTCGCCCCGATTTTTTAAGTGGTCGCTGGTCTCCACTTTATGAAAATTAATTTGGTCAGTCATAAAATATTTCTTGCGAAGCTTCTTGCAGCAAGCTGCTTTTTATTCCGAAAACTATTGGGATTGCAAATCCATTATATGAAAGGTGCGGATTTATTATCCGCACCTGACCGGTTTGCTTTCTTACTCAGTAAATTCAACAATTTGAGCTGAAACTATAACTGTGTATCTTCTAACGATTGGGAATAGTGAACATTTAATTTCAACCGTTTCATTGATTATTGCTTTCGAACTACCAATCATATTGGCTTTTGATAGCATATTTACTCTCGCTTCCGCGACCATTGCTTTTTTTGTAAGCCCGCCAATTCCAAAAACATACGTTGCACGTGATTCACCTTGCACACTGGCAATCACTTTAAAATTGTTCTTCGATAACACAACTTCAGTTGTATGGTTGTTTAAATTTGTTGTTAATCCGCTGTGCACTGCGCAGCTTGAAAGCAGAAAAGTAATGCTGATTAGTAAAAAAGAAACTTTTTTCATTGAAATAAATTTGAGTTTGATGATTCGTTTGGCTTTTTAATTTAGCCCCGTTTTTTTAAGTGGTCGCTGGTCTCCACTTTATGAAAAATTGATTTGTGCGTTTATAAAATATTTCTTGCGAAGCTTCCTCGTTTGTAATCCCGAAGCTTCGGGACCCCCGTTTTTTCGGGGAGGGGTTTATGGTTTTAAGTTTACAACTCATTTTAAATTTCCATTGTATTATTCCTCCTATATTTGATTCCTGTATATTCCCTTCTGTGTCTTCTGATGTCTTTGATGATATATAATCGGTGCAAACGACAGATATGTTTTCCCTCGTTAAAAACTAGGGTGATCCGGGAGACGTAAATATTATTAGTTATACTTTTCAAGTTGTTGATTCATCCTTTTCATTGTTTTATTTAACTCGGCTTTCATAAATTTATGAACCTTGTTATTAAAATCTAATTGGTTATAAATAATTTCTTGTGGGCCTTGATGAGAATCATTCTCAATATCATTAAGTTCTGTTTCTATTTTCTGAAATTCATCTAAATCAGAAAAATAGTGGGATTTAAGATATAAAAATTCAGAGATTGTCTTGTAATCAACGGCGATATTGTACTGGTCTTCTTCCATTTTTCCTGAGTAACTAAATGAACATATGTCAAATAGATGCTCAATCATTCTCTTTTTTTCAATTAGATTTGCTAATATCAATCTTCTCAACTCCATTTTTGTGCTTTGCTTTAAAGTCAAATATGTCCCTAAAAGTGTAATTCCGCCTCCAACTAAAATGCCAATGATCCCAAAAATTGCCTCTTCCATAATGCTTTATTTTATGTTTATTTATGCTTGTGAGTTTCTATTGTAATTGTGAAATAATTTCAACATTATTCTTCAATAAGGTTATACTTCATTAAAGAGTTTGTTAATGATTCAAATTTTGAAAGGCTTACTGTTTTTTTAGTGTGTATACAGGAATATACATTAACCGATTTGCTTCTATAAAGTATTCAGTAAAATCTATTGGCTTATCATTTTCAAATTGAAAATATGTCGTTATTTCTGGGATAATAGATTTTTCTATTAATACAGTTTCAGAACCAATTAATATTTGATTATAATTGATTTCCCCTTCAAACATCTCCAAATCCAATTCATCTCCAAATTCGTCCATAAATTCAGCAACTGTATAAATTGTCTTTTCATTTTTTACCGTTTTAAGTTGATTAATTGCATTAAGAATTTCATTCCTTGTAAACCCTGAATTTGTTAGACTCTGTATCTTTAATTTATTTTTATTACCTGTAATGGCAATAAAAAATTTACCAGTCGACCTAGTGATATAACCACTGCTGGGTTGTTCAAAGACAACCTCTGTTACTTTTTCGATAGCTTTTGCCAAAAAATCCTCTGGTAATACTTGAGTTCCTCCTCTTTTTAGTGAAATATCTAATCCATCCTTGTTGATATTTATCATAAAGAAGTATTCTCCGTTTTGAATACAATTTTGAACAATTCTATTAAAATCATAAAATTTAAAATCATCTGTGCCAATATTATAAAACTCAATATTCGGAGAGCCACAATATTCACAAACAATTCTTTTACGTTTAATATTCTTGACGGAAACATCATCAATTCCACTAAAAATCCTCATTGTTTCATATTCCGTTTTAAAATTTCCAGTTTCTTTATCAAAGAAAATCTGATCATTCATAAAAATGGTTGATGATGGTATTCCGTTTGTCTTCAAACAGTTTTTGCATCCTATCGAATAAGAGAGAGAAATCATTGCTTAATTGTTTTATATGGTTTTAATAAATTTCGCAAAAATTTGCTTTCCAATGAAAGCAAAGTCAATCAAATATAAAATCGAGACTTATTATAGTTCACTATTGTCCGACATTGTCAACAATTTTCTGAATACTGGGACTTTGAACCATGAAATACGAAGTGCTACTTTTCTGTTGTACATTATCTGTCAGCAAAGTGCCAAACTTCCTATCTGCATGCAGTTGCTATTACGTGATAGACTTATTGTCCTGATGATGATAATAATAGTACAGCAACTATGTTGACTCCAAACGCAATACCCCAATTTTTCCAAACTTTACCCTGTTTGATTTTTTTTGCTCGTTGAGTATAGCCATTATAATAATTGGATTTTTTAATCAAATCTGAATTGGGAAAATTTAAGTTATCTTCTTTTGGTTGTGTTGATGAACAGGCGATTGCAGGTATTAATCCAACAAGAGGAGATATTAAGCTTGTAACTAAAGTTCCTGTGCCAGCTCCTTTATATCCTTTATAATATTTTGAAGCATCTAATTTTCCTTGAGTAAAAAGGTCCTCATTTGATTGGCTTAGATTAGAAATAGCTTCAATCTTTTTTTCTTCATTAAATATGTCTTTTGTCCCATTTTCATAGCGAACCATTAATACTTCTGATTTTAGTATTGTAAAAATTGGCCCATTTGGGTTGTCAGATTTTTTGTACTTAATTTCTGTCGTTGATACTTCAAGAACCTTTGCCTGAATATCTTCACTTGTTTTCTTTGTAATTATGTCTTGTGCGAAACAAAGAGTAAATGTAAAAATTGATGTTAATACTGTAAAGATGATTTTTTTCATTTTGATTTAGTTTTGAAAGCAATCCTACTCATTAGGCTTTTCGGTTTCGCCCCGTTTTTATAGTGGTTTCTGACCTCCACTTTTGTGATTTTTGATGTCTTTTAGTTCATTTATTGTACTAATTACAGTTTGTATCTTCTTTTAAATCCAACAAAACTGTTTTTGCAGAATTTTCAGTTACCTCTTGGCAATACAAATTATTTACAGCAAAACCAGGCTGTATAATCATCTGAATATAATAAGTTTTACCTGCTTCAATATTTATTTTAATTGCTTCTGCTCTTTCTTTAGCAACTGTGCCTGCAAATTGTACAGTAAATTTATGCTCTCCAGCTTTTACAATATGGATTGAATAACTTTTATTGTTCAACTTGCAGACAAGCGAATCATCCATAAATGCTTTAAAAGAAGTTGCAGATCCATTATGTCCCTTTCCACGTAGAAAATAAACTTTTCCAGTTTCAGCTTCAGATTTTTTATTTTCGTTATCGGTAAAAACATCTTTTGTGCCATTTTCATATTTAATCATGAATAGTTCTGATTTAAGAATAGAATATGTGGGACCTTCCAAATTTTCAAATTTCTTATACTTCACTTGATCAGTTGTAATTTCAATTAATTTAGTCATAATTTCATCACCATTTTTTTTTGTTACGACATCCTGTGAAAAGCAAAACGTCCATGAAACAACCAACATCAATGTGTAAATAAATTTCTTCATTTTATGCTTTATATTTTCCTATTCATATGGCTTTTCGGTTTCGCCCCGTTTAGATGGTTTCTGGTCTCCACATTTAATTTCTGTCTTTTGTTGATTGCTAATGTCTGTCAAGTAATATAATATCAAATATTCAATAGTTCTGGTTTCTGTATTCTACACCAATTTTTATCCTTGCCAATAGCACCTAATACTTGTTTGATAAATTCAGATTTATTTTAAAAAAGAGAAACGAATAAGCTTAAATAATCGTATTTTATTTATTGTAAAGATAATCTTTCCGATTACAAACGTGCCTAAAAAAATATTTATTTATTGTAACTTTTTTTCGGAGCCTTTCGTATAAATAACCATGCAATCAATTTGGGGGTAATCACATTAAGAAATCGACTATCTATGCGTTTTTTTACCTGTTTATGTTTCCATGAATTTTGGGGGGTGTTAAGAAGCAGCGGGGCTAATGCCCTGTCAGGGAATACCAAACCCTGACAGGGCTAAGCGTAGTCTGCAGGTAAAACCAGCGGATTATTGCGATTGATGTTATTGGTTGGGAGTAAATCCCGAATTTTTGAAAAATAATATATTTAGCCAAAAAAACCTTTTATAATATGAACACAAAAATGATGAAGGTGAGCACAGTCGTGCTTAAGTTTCCTACGGTCGTTGCTGTTTTTCTTGTCTATGCAAAAGCTATTTACATGGCAATGCTCGAAAATCCACTCTTCGCAGCTTTTGCCGCGAAAGTAGCAATTCTGTTTACTGACATTACTGCACTCGATGAAGCTGAAACGGGTTTTAAGATGGTCAAACCCACTCATACTGCTTCGGATCGTAATGCGGCACTCGAGAAGGTAAAAGGCGATTTGCGCACGTTGCGTAACTATGTACAGGAGTTAGCCGATGCCGATCCTGCCAATGCCGAGTCGATTATTGAAAGTGCCGGTATGTCAGAAAAACAACAAAGTTCACATAGCAGGCATAAGAATACCGTGAAGGACGGTGTTGAATCAGGATCAGTCGATTTAACAGCTGAAGGTGCGGGTCCTCATGAATGGCGTATCAGTACTGATGAATTGACATGGACATTGTTGTTTGCTACCCTGATTTCAAAAACCATCGTTAAGGGTCTTACGCCAGGGGTAATTTATTATTTCCAAAATCGCATGATGCTCAAAAACGGCGAAAAGAGCGAATGGAGTCAGAGTGTGAAAATAATGGTCCGGTAATCATTCGTTTCCTTGCCGGATAATTGATGGTGCATTCCTGTTGGCCGAAATAAACGGATTGACAGGAATGCTTCTTTTTTTATAAAATCGAACTAAACCTTGGAATTATCGATCGTAAATCTGGAATTATCGATCGTAAATCTTAAATTATCGATCGTAAATCTTAAATTATCGATCGTAAATATGGAAGTATCGATCGTAAATCTGGAATTATCGATCGTAAATCTTAAAGGATCGATCGTAAATCTTGAATTATCGATCGTAAATCTGAAAGGATCGATCGTAAATCTTGAAATATCGATCGTAAATCTGAAAGGATCGATCGTAAATCAGGGAGGATCGAAAGATCGTTGGGAAATTTGGTTTAATAATGATAGCCAGATATGTTTAGGTCAGAAAAACATGGTTTCACTGCCTATTCCGGAGGAATAAAATGTTTATAGAAAAATGGATCAAACACAAGGACATACGATCCCGACTGGGATCGAACACCTTTGCTTAATTATTTTTCTATAAATATTTGATATCAATTGTCTTTTGTATCGTGTACCACCATTTCGTGAGTTACCGGCATTGCTTTGCGGTACACAGCCGAAACACCACAGTAGCGTTCGTGAGAAAGATTGATTGCTTTTTCGAGTTTTTCAACCGGGAGATCCTTACCCCAGAATTCGTAGATGATGTGCATGCTTGTATAATGAACCGGTTGTTCTTCCGATTGCTCTCCCCCGACTTTTACATCGAAATTATCGAGCTCAACCCTCATTTTTGCAAGGATCGAAACAACATCCATCGCGGTACAACCTGCCAGTGCAACCAGCATCAGCGGTTTCGGACGTGGTCCAAGGTTTTTTCCACCGACTTGTTCGCCGGCATCGAGCATAATTTTATGTCCGTTCACATCGGCTTCGAACGCCATCCCATTTTTCCAGGAAATACTGATATCTTGCTTCATTTGTGATTAATATTAAGTGACTTGTTAGTTTTATTAAACATGGTTGAACCCACTTCGGGGTTCCTAATTACTGGTATTCAAATACCTCCGGTTTCACCGGAGGTTATTCAGATTAAAGTCCTTCGGACTTTGCTCTAAGAAAACCCTGAAAGGGTTTAATTTGAATAACCGTGGGTGCTAACCCACGGAAATAGTGATTCGTAATACCGCAACCCTGAAGGGGTTGAACATCAAAATAGACTAACAGAATTAAATTTAAGCCTGATCTAGTTCAGCGATACTTTCAGAACATCGCTGATGGCCGTTTTGAAGGTATCTTTGGGTAAAGCGCCCAACGACATTTGTGGCTGCCCTTCAAGCGGAATAAACAGGATAGAAGGGATGCTCTGGATACCAAACATCGATGATAATTCCTGCTGCTCTTCTGTATTTACCTTGAAAATATTCAGTTTATCGCCATATTCAGCCTGCAACTCTTCGAGGATAGGGGCAACCGTTTTACATGGGCCACACCAGTCGGCATAAAAATCGATGATTGCAGGTACCGTACCTTCAAATTTCCATTCTTTGTTCAATTCAAAATTGAATACTTTTTCTTTGAAACTCTCTTTTGTTAAATGTTCAAGTGCCATAATATATAAAATTTAAAATTCTTAATTTAAAAATATGCTAATAGCATTAATTGTTGTGCAAATGTATTAAATAGTTTTGAATAAAAAAAGTTTCTAATAAAAATATTTGCTATTAGCAAAAAATGTGTTTGTAAATAGTTGTCTTCTTTGTAGTTTTGCAAAAAAGAAATTTTACGACGATGGAATCGACCCTGGGAATATTAAGTTTGGTGTATGAGATGAAACAGAAGTGTGCGCAAGTCGATCAGCAGTTGATGGACGATCTGAATATTTCGCAGTCAGAATTGCTTTTCTTCTCGGCGCTCGACAATTGTGCAGGTTTAAGCAGTCCTGAATTGGCAAAGAACATGGGTCTTTCGCTTTCGCGGATTAGTCGTGTGGTTGATAAACTGGTAGTGAACGGATACCTCGACCGAAATACCGATACCACCGACAGGCGGGCCATCACTTTGTGCCTTACCGCAAAAGGAAAGGGTGTTCAGAGTATGATTGATGAGGTCCGAAACGAATGTGAAGCAAGGATTCTTGAAACTATACCTTCCGAAGAGATTGAAAGGTTCAGAGACACAATTTCAAAGATTGTGAAGAATATGTAATTACTTCAGATTTTGGATTTTATTTGTTATGAGCAATTGTAGTCATTAAGGTCATTTATAGTCATTAAGAAGTCATTTGTCATTAAGAAATCATGCGAATCAAGAGTTGAAAAATAATTAAGATAATAATGCCGAAGGCATGATATTATTATAGCTAAGTTGGATGAAAAAGCATTAAAATGCCGAAGGCATGACAGATTTATGTCACCACTACGTGGTTTAAAGCTGCTTTATCCAATAATTTCTAAAATCATTACAACCCTTCGGGTTTAAAAATCCAACCCTTGATTCGCATAAATCATTAATCGTCATTCATTGTCATTTCAATGACCAATAATGACCTTTTCCAATGACCACTACTGACTTTCCTCAATGACCTTTTAATGACCTTCTTCAATGACAATTAATGACCCTTCAATGACCATTAATGACATGATTGAGAATAGCTGATAACCATTATTTAAATCAAACAATCAGATTTATAACTTCTTTCCTTTTAATTTGTAAAAAAACAAGCGCTTTTAGTTTTGTTTGTTCAGATAAACACTGTAATTTATTTATTTTTCCTATTTTTGCCGGCACTTGTCGTTCGATAAACTAACGGACACATAATTGATTCAAATACAGTTGTTTAATTTTTTCAGCTTAACTTGCTGACAAACAAATTTTTATGATTAAATTGATTGGGTGCTTACTCTTTCTGCTGCCTTTGGTGGCCATTTCTCAAGAGACAAAAAAAGAAAATCCGGTATCGTTCTATGGTTTTGTACGAAGCGATTTTTACCTCGACACCTACAAGGGTCTCAATGCATTTCAGGACGTCTTTTACCTCTTTCCCAACTATATCGGAACCGATGCCAATGGTAAAGATATCAATGAGCAAACAACAGCCAATCTTGTTTCAGTCGTCACCCGTGGAGGCGTCAACATCAACGGTCCTGAAATCTTTGGGGCAAAAACAACCGGTTGTATTGAAGTTGACTTTGCCGGAAAACCCGAAATATTTCTGATCAGGCTTCGTAAAGCTTACACCCTTTTTACATGGACAAAAACAAAACTCCTTGTCGGACAGACATGGCACCCTTTTTTTAGCGGCGATGCTTTCCCGCGTATCGGTGCTTTAAATACAGGCACTCCTTTTCAACCTTTCAATCGCAGTCCGCAGGTGCGGTTCGATTACAAAGCCGGTTCTTTCATTTTATCTGCCACCGGATTGTATCAGCAGCAATACTTATCGGTTGGACCGATTGGTTCGTCAAATACTTATAAAAGAGATGCCGTCATCCCTGAAACTGTTTTAAGCATTGAATACAACAAAAAAGCATGGACGCTTGGTGCCGGAATTGATTTTAACCGTATCAAACCACGCGTTTCGACAACTGGCAGCGATGCAAAGATTTATGTGACTGATGAATGTCTCAACAGCACTTCAATGATGGGTTATGGTAGATATTCCTCGGGAAAACTGATGATGTTGCTGAAAGGTTATTACGGTCAGAACATGGCACATCTGACATTAATTGGTGGTTATGGCGTTGCAACCTTCAACCCGCAAACGGGAAAAGAGACTTATACAAACATCAGCAGTTATTCGACCTTGTTTAATATCACATACGGTACCAAGTGGAAACCGGGATTGTTTTTAGGTTATCTTGAAAATCTTGGAAGTGCTGATCCGTTGGCAAGTAAGGGCGGAAAAGCGGATGTATATGGATGTGGAACGAACATTATGAACATGGTTCGTGTAAGTCCTTCCATTTCGTACAGCGTTCCGAAATTTCTGTTAACCGCTGAATACGAACGGACAACCGCCGCTTACGGTGTTGGCGACTTCAATTTTGAGAATGGACTTTATGCCGATAATCATTCGGTAACAAATAATGGGATGAGGTTGATCATGACCTGGTTCTTTTAATATACGACTTATGTATTGGGAAAAAGAGTTAGAGGTTCTTGACCGGAAAAACCTGGAGAAACTTCAGGCCGAAAGGTTGATGACAACATTACAGCAGGCTGTAAATTCTTCGTATTACGGGAGGGTTCCTGAAATACGTAAAGCGATCAAATCGGGTATTCATTCAATTGATCAGATTCGTGAACTTCCGTTTACAACCAAAGAAGACTTAAGAAACGATTTTCCGTGGGGATTTCTCTCGGTTGATAAACGTGAAGTGGTCCGTCTGCATAGTTCAAGCGGCACAACTGGAAATCCGACTGTTGTTTATCACAATCATCACGATCTTGCAAGCTGGGCAAACCTGATGGCACGATCGCTCTTTGCCGCGGGTGTTCGCGATACTGATGTGTTTCAAAACATGGCGGGTTACGGACTGTTTACAGGTGGTCTTGGTTTTCAATATGGTGTTGAAAAACTTGGTTGCTTAAGTATTCCTGCGGGAGCAGGAAACAGTCTTCGGCAGATCAAACTGATGCGCGATTATGGAACTACGGTTGCTCATGCGATTCCAAGTTACCTGGGAAGATTATTTGACGTGTTTAAAGAAGAGGGACTCGATCCGCGAAAAGATACACAACTTCATACATTGGTGATTGGCGCTGAACCGCATACCGAAGAGCACCGTCAACGCATTGAAGAGATGTTTGGGGTAAAAGCTTATAACTCATTTGGTCTTTCGGAAATGAATGGTCCGGGAGTGGCTTTCGAATGTACCGAGCAAAATGGTTTGCATATCTGGGAAGATGCTTACGTGGTCGAAATCATTGATCCGATAACTTTGCAACCAGTTGAAGATGGCCAGATCGGCGAATTGGTAATGACGACACTCGACCGTGTAGCAATGCCGGTCATCCGCTATCGTACGCGCGATTTGACACGGTTCCTTCCCGGTCAATGTAAATGCGGACGTACTCATCGTCGTTTGGACCGTATTGCCGGACGTTCGGACGATATGTTTATCATCAAAGGGTGCAATGTGTTTCCGATGCAGATCGAAGGGGTTCTGATGAAATTACCTGAGGTTGGAGATGATTACCGGATTACGCTTGAAACAATTGACGATCAGGATGAAATGATTGTTGAAGTTGAAGTGAAAAAAGAGTGGTTCAAGGGTGATCTTGCGTTCCTGGATAAACTTCAGAAAAATATCACGCGCCTTATCCGCGATGAAGTGCTTGTCCGTCCGCTTATCAAATTGGTTGAACCGGGTTCAATACCCAAAACAGAAGGTAAAGCGGTCAGGGTTTTTGATCACCGGAAGAAATGAAAAAGGTCATTGAAAAGGTCATTAATTGTCATTGAAAAGGTCATTGAAAAGGGTCATTGAGTCATTAATTGTCATTGAAAAGGTCATTGAAAAGGGTCATTGAGTCATTAAATTGTCATTGAAAAGGTCATTGAAAAGGGTCATTGAGTCATTGAAAGGTCATTGTAAGGGTCATTAATTGTCATTGAGTCATTCAAAACAAACTTAATGACCACCAAATGACTATTAATGACTATTAAATGACTATTAATGACAATTGAAAAATTTACAGGTATCTATTAAAACGGAGTGAATCATCAATAATACATCATACTATGACTTATCAGGTATCTATTTTTTTGGAGAACAAACTTGGTCACCTCGAAAAGGTGACAGCCGTGTTAAAAGCGGCAGGTATCAATATCCGTTCTTTGCACCTTAATCATACTGCCAACGGATGGGGAATTTTGAATCTGGTAGTTTCGAATCCTGAGTTGGCATATCAGCTGCTGAACGAGAATGGAATGTCGGCTGCATTGCGTGAGATTGTCGTGGTTAAAATGGAAGACAAACCCGGAGGACTTGATGAATTGCTTAAAAACATTGTCAAAGCCGGTGTCAACTTTACGAATGCTTACGGACGCGTTGTAAACGAAGGCGACAGTGCTTTTTTTGTGATTGATGTGCAGGATATTCCCGATGCAAGAACCAACCTCACAAAGGTAGGACTCGAAATTATTGCTGATCAGCTTGTTTACGGAATTAAATAACTGTTCAAATTTGATTATGACAAAGTTGAACCCTTTCCGTGTTCAGCGACGATTTTCATTTCTACCTCCATTTCTACCGGAGGTTATTCATGTTCATCCCGTTTCACGGGATCGGTGTTCGGAAATCCTGAAAGGATTTAATATGAATAACCATGGGTGATAACCCATGGGAAATACAATAAACGAGGACGCAACCCTGAAAGGGTTGAACTTTTTAATGTTTGAATTTTACTAAAATATAAATAGTCTCTATAAATCCATTCGTATGAAAAAAATTGATTTTTACTTTTTGGTTTTGGTTTTAGTGCTGTTTTGCCCGTTCTTTATTTCTCCTGAGATCTATTCGGGTTATAAAACGACAAATGCTGCACATCCTTTTCTGATTGGATTTCTTAAATTTGCAATACTGGCGACAATGGGTGAGTCGATCGGTTTAAGATTACGGGAAGGCGTCTACAATAAAAAAGGATTTGGACTTCTGCCACGCGCTATTGTTTGGGGCTTTTTGGGTTTGACAATTGTGATGGCTTTTAAAATCTTTTCGGCGGGAGCTCCTGCTTTTTTAAAGGCACTTGGTATTGAAGGAGCCGCGGAATCGTTGGGTGGTCCCATTTCCGGATTGCGTATCTTAACAGCATTTACGATCAGCGTTACACTTAACCTGATCTATGCACCTGTGATGATGACACTTCATAAGATTACAGATACCCATATTATAAAGAATGGCGGCACAGTTTCCGGGTTGCTGAAACCCATTAAGATGGGTGATATTATTGCAAAGCTTGACTGGAAAGTACAGTGGAATTTTATTTTTAAGAAGACGATTCCCTTCTTCTGGATTCCGGCACACACAATCACTTTCCTTTTGCCGGTAGAGTTCCAGGTGCTCTTTGCCGCTTTACTGGGGATTGCACTGGGAGTTATCCTCTCCCTCGGCGTTTTAATGTCTAAA
>Ga0209512_1003274_pt1 | contig 15661 bp, 4 predicted proteins | sample frozenSSSSmetaG_FD_184142 | JGI IMG/M metagenome (GOLD analysis project Ga0209512, IMG submission 184142) | Glacier valley bacterial and archeal communities from Borup Fiord, Nunavut, Canada, to study Microbial Dark Matter (Phase II) -... | ecosystem: Environmental > Aquatic > Freshwater > Ice >... | reverse complement strand
TTCGATCACCGGGGCCGGAACCGGTGCTACCGTAACAGGATTACCGGCAGGTTTAACATCCTCTTTCAGTGGAGGTATTTTTACCATTGGCGGCTCACCATCAGCTGCGGGTACGTTTAATTATACAGTAACCACCATAGGTTCACTTTGTATCAACCCTTCCCTCGTCGGAACAATTACTGTAACGGCCAACGGTACCGTTACGCTTTCTTCAGCAGCAGGAACCGATGCACAAACCAGGTGCGTTAATAATGCGATTACACCCATCACATATGCAATTGGTGGAACCGGCACAAACGCTTCTATCACAGCAGGATCTTTACCGGCAGGTGTATCAGGCTCCTACAGCGCAGGTGTATTTACCATTAGCGGAACACCCACATCAACCGGTGTATTTAATTATACGCTTACTGCATCCGGATCGCCTTGTATAAATCAAAGTTTAAGTGGTACCATAACTGTTAATGCCAATGCTACCATTGTTCTAAGCTCGGCTTCGGGAACCAATGTTCAAACCAGGTGTATCAATACAGCTATTACTAATATTACTTATGCGATAGCCGGTGCCGGAACTGGTGCCAACGTAACCGGATTGCCAGCAGGTTTAACATCTTCTTTCAGTGGAGGAACTTGTACCATTATCGGTTCACCAACAGTTTCCGGAACGTTTAATTATACAATAACCACTACCGGCTCTTTGTGTATCAATCCTTCCCTAAACGGAACGATAAACGTAACGGCCAACGGAACCATAGCGCTCACTTCATTAGCAGGAACCGACGCCCAAACCAGGTGTGTTAATAATGCGATTACGCAAATTACTTATGCAATTGGTGGAACTGCTACAAATGCTTCCATCACATCAGGGTCTTTACCGGCCGGTGTATCCGGATCCTTTAGCGGTGGAGTTTTCAGAATAAGTGGAACACCCACTTCAACCGGGGTGTTTAGTTATACAGTTACTACATCCGGCTCGCCTTGTATCAACCCAAGTGCAAGTGGAACCATCACCGTGAATGCGAATGCTGCCATTAGCTTAAGTTCTGCATCGGGAACGAATGTTCAAACCAGGTGTATCAATACAGCCATTACTAATATTACTTATGCGATAGCCGGTGCCGGAACCGGTGCAACCGTAACCGGATTGCCAGCCGGGTTAACATCGTCTTTCAGTGGAGGAACTTGTACCATTAGCGGTTCACCAACAGTTTCCGGAACGTTTAATTATAGCGTAGCTGCCACCGGATCCCTGTGTATCAATCCTTCTCTATCCGGAACGATTACAGTTACGGCTGATGCAACAATAGCCTTAACGTCAGCAGTTTCTACAGATGCCCAGGTAAGGTGTTTAACTTCGGCTATTACAGCAATAACTTACCAGTTGGGTGGAAGTGCAACCGGGGCATCCATTACCGGGCTACCGGCAGGCGTTACAGGAAACTATAACGGAACTTCTAAAATTTATACAATCAGTGGTACACCAACGGCATTTGGTGTATTTAACTACATTATTACATCTACGGGACCTTGTGTAAAGCCGTCACTTAACGGAACAATTACCGTTAACCGGAATTCAACAATTGCGCTAACATCAGCAGCGGCTACTACCAGCCAGGATATTTGTGGATATACATCAATGACCAATATTACTTATGCCATTGGAGGCGGCGGCACAGGAGCAACTGTATCAGGATTGCCTGCGGGTGTAACTGGTTCTTATTCAGCCGGCGTTTTTACCATTAGTGGAGTACCTACAGCATTCGGAACCTTTAATCATACCGTAAACACTACGGGGCCCTGTGTAAATCCAAGTGCAACTGGCTCTATCATTGTGAGGGCGGTTTCAACTGGCGGTTTAGCTGCATCCTCTACCAGTATTTGTCTGGGCTCTGTAGTTACGTTTTCCACTCCCGGCGGCTTTGCCGGATACGTTTTTAGAGTAAATGGTACGATCGTTCAAAATGGAACGGCTGCTAACTACAACACGTCCACGCTCACGGGTGGCGAAGTGGTAACTGTTGAGGTTTTTTCAAATAGTTGTTCCATTATTTTTACAGCACCAGCAGTAACGGTAAATCCCTTGCCTACCGCTGGTCTTTCTGCTGACAAAACCAGCATTTGTCCGGGTGAGATGATCAATTTCACTGCAACTGGTGGAACCAGCTATGCATTTAAAGTAAATGGAGCTACTGTACAAAGCGGAGCATCTGCAACATTTAGTAGTACTGCATTAACCAATGGTGCTTCAATGACAGTGGATGTTTTTAACGCATTTGGATGTAAATCCACTTCGGCTCCGATAGTCATCACGGTGAATACATTGCCATCAGGAACGTTGACTACCCCGGTAAATACTATTTGTGAAAACGACAACATAATATTTACCGCAACAGGTGGTACATCCTACCGGTTTAAGGTAAACGGTACCATTGTGCAGTCCTTCAGCGCAGCCAATACCTTTAGTACAACAGCACTGGCCAATGCATCTGTGGTTACGGTTGATGTTACCAATGCGGCAGGATGCTCTACAACTTATCCCGGTATTTTTATAACAGTTAATGATCAGCCAACCGCTACACTTACAGCAACTGAAAACTCAGGTACTGTTAATAACAATAGAATATGCTATGGTGCTACAGTTTCTTTTGCTGCGACCTCCGGCTTTGACAATTATAATTTTAAAGTAAATGGTGTCTCTCAACAAAATGGTTTATCAAATTCTTACAGTAATGCTGCTTTATTAAATAATGATATAATTACCGTAGTGGCCACTAATTCAAATGGTTGTACTGCTATTGTAAATCAGATCCAAATAACAGTTGATCCTTTACCGATCGGTACACTCACTGCTTCTGCTACCACCATCTGCCAGGGAACCAACGTAATATTTACAGCTACTGCCGGTTATGCCAATTACGACTTCAAACTAAATGGTGTGTCCGTTCAGTCGGGCTTGTCTAATAACTACAGCAATGCAGCCTTAACCAATGGCGCAACAATTACCGTAGAGGTAACTACTTCCAATGGCTGCAGCACTACTTTCAACAGCCAGCTAATCACTGTAAATAATTTGCCTGTTGGCGCCCTCGTAGTCAATGAAAATTCAGGTATTGCAAATAATGATTTTATAATTTGCGCAGGTTCAACAGTAACTTTTACCGCAACTGCAGGCTTTACCAGTTACAAGTTTATGGTAAATGGTTCTTCTGTTCAAAACAGTGCATCCAACACCTATACCAACTCGGCATTGGTTACAGGAAACATAGTTTCAGTAGAAATAACCAATGCAACGAATTGTAAAACAACATACAGCTCCGCTGCGTTCACAGTTAATCCATTGCCGGTTGTTGCTGCAATCACCGGAACAGCGAATGTGTGCGTAAATGGTACCCGTCCATTATCAACTACTACAACAGGTGGAGTGTGGGCGAGTAGCAATACAGCATTAGCAACCGTTAGTTCAACCGGTGTTGTAACTGGTGTTGCCGCAGGTGTTGTTACCATCACATATACTGTGACAAATGCGAATAACTGTTCGAATTTAAGTAGCGTTGGTTTTACTGTAAATGCACTTCCGGTTGTGGCTGCCATTACAGGAGCAGCGGGTGTTTGCAGAACGCAAACCATTGCGCTTGCTGATGCAACTGCTGGTGGTGTATGGAGCAGCAGTAACAGCCTTATAGCAAGTGTTGATGCCGCCGGAGTGGTTACCGGGGTTAATACAGGAACAGCAAATATTACCTATACTGTTACTAATGGCAATGGTTGTAATACAGCGGTTACTAAAACTGTTACCGTGTATGCGCTTCCTGTGCTAACAGCTATAACAGGGGCCAATGCAGTTTGCGCCAACGGTAATATTACCTTATCTAATTCCACCGCCGGAGGAACATGGAGCAGCGGCACACCCGGCGTTGCTACAATTAGTGCCGGAGGGGTTGTAGCCGGAGTTTCAGCAGGAACTTCAATAATAACCTACAGTTTTACCGACGGTAACGGCTGCTCAGCATCTATTACAAAAACAATTACTGTAAACGCTTTACCTGTTCCAACGCTCTCTGGTCCAAATCCTATTTGCCAGGGTTCTACCGGAAATGTGTATACCACCGAAGCCGGGCAATTCAATTATAACTGGGTTGTTACCAACGGAACCATTACCAGCGGGGGAACATCCACTTCAAATACCATCACCATTTCCTGGCTGGCAGCGGGTGCTAAAAATATCACCGTTAATTATAATAATAGTAATGGTTGTATTGGTGCAACATCTGCCACGGTGGCAAATGCACCAAGCAGTGCCTTGCCAACTATTGCGGGGCCAGCTACTGTGTGTTTAAATTCAACTGGAAATGTTTACACAACGGAAGCTGCAAAATCCGACTATACCTGGAGCATCTCCGGTGGAACTATTACGAGTGGTGGCACTGCTACAAGTAATACCGCTACTGTAACCTGGAATAGTGCCGGGGCAAGATCGATTAGTATCAACTATTCTGATGCCTTCGGCTGTAATGCAGCATCGGCAACGGTAAAACCAGTGACTGTTAATCCGCTCCCACTGGCAGCGATCAGTGGTACTGTTGCAGTTTGTCAGAATGCAACCCAGCCAATCATTACATTTACCGGTTCTGCAGGAAATGCACCTTACACATTTACATACAAGTTAAATGGTGGGGCCAACCAAACAATTGTTTCAACTGGGAATACGGCAACCATAGCGGTTAACACTTCCGTTGCCAACATATTTACCTATAGCCTGGTGAGCGTGCAGGACGCAGCAGGAACTGCCTGCTCTCAATTGCAAACAGGATCAGCAACCGTTACTGTCAATGCATTACCTGTCGTAGTAACTACCAATCCGGCTGCTGTTTGCTCACCTGCTACAGTTAATTTAACTGCCGCTGCTATTACTTCAGGCTCTACAGCCGGATTGACTTACACTTATTGGACTGATGCTTCGGCTACAAATGCTTATGCAACCCCAACAGCAGCTGGTGCCGGCACCTATTACATTAAGGGCAGCACAGCAGCAGGATGTTTTGATATTGAGCCGGTTACTGTTACAGTAAATGCAACTGGTAACCTCGTCATCAATACCCCGGGTGCTGTTTGTTCTCCTGCTACAGTTAATATTTCAGCAGCAGCTATAACTTTAGGATCTACAGCAGGTTATACACTAACTTACTGGACCAATGCCGGAGCTACCAGTGCTTATGCTACACCTACTGTAGCAACCGCCGGGACTTATTATATTAAAGGAACCACAGCAGCAGGCTGCGTGAATATTCAACCAGTAACCGTAACAGTGAACCCCACACCAACCGTTGTTATCAATACGCCGGCTGCCGTTTGTTCGCCAGCAACGGCTGACTTAACTGCGGCTGCAATTACCAGTGGTTCTACCACAGGTTTAACCTTTACATATTGGACCAATCTTGCAGCAACAACTGCCTATACTACTCCGGCAACAGCCGGTGCAGGCACCTATTATATTAAGGGAACCACTGCTGCCGGATGTTTTGATATCAAGCCGGTTACTATAACAGTAAATCCTACACCAACTGTAATTATCACTAACCCGGTAGCCATATGTTCACCTTCAACAATTAACCTTACTTTGGCGGCGGTTACAACGGGCTCTACATCGGGACTTACATTTACTTATTGGACAAACGCTGCAGCCACAACTTCGTACACAACACCAACTGTTGCAACTGCAGGAACCTATTATATTAAAGGTACCACAGCAGCCGGATGTTTTGATATTGAGCCGGTTGTCGTTACAATAAACCCTAAGCCAACCCTCGTGATCAACACGCCGGCAGCAGTATGTTCTCCAGCAACAGTGAACCTGACTGCAGCAGCTGTAACCACTGGTTCAACTGCCGGATTAACACTAACTTACTGGACCAATGCAACCGCTACCACCTCGTATGCAACGCCATCCGCTGCCACCACCGGAACCTATTACATAAAAGGCACCACTGCATCCGGATGTACAGACATTAAAGCGGTAGTTGTAACGGTGAATGCTTTGCCGACTGCTCCGGTAGTATCTCCGGCAACGACAACTTTTTGCCAGGGAGGTATTCAAACTTTAACTTCCGGAACCGCCGTAGTATGGTCGCCCGTAACTGATTTGTACACAAATGCTGCTGCTACTATTGCTTATGCCGGACAGACTGTTACCACTGTGTATGCAAAACCAGCTACATCAGGTACAGTAGTTTATACAGCAACTGTCACCAATGCGGCCGGCTGTACAAGTTCCTCAACGTCAACCTTAACCGTAAATCCTTTGCCGGTTATTACAGTGGAAGCGGATTATTGCGTTGTTGCAGGAAAGGTTAGATTAACTGCTACAGCTTCTCCTTCAGGGGCAAGTTTCCTTTGGAACAGCGGACAGACCGCATCTGTTGTTGATGTTGATATCGCTAGTGTTTATAATGTTACTGCTACTTATCCAACTGGTTGTTCTGCTTCATCTGTAATAAATGTATCGGTAGAATTGGTTGCAAACGGTGATTTTTCTGCTGGTAATACCGGGTTCGTAACAGAATATACATACACTGCTGATATCGCTGGCAATACCGAATTGTATCCGGAAGGCTATTACGCCATTGGAACAAGCGGGCAGAATTATCATAACAGTTTTTATGGTAGAGAGCATACGACAGCAGCGCAAACAGGCAATTTTATGCTGGTAAATGGTAGTTCAACGCTGATCGGAACCCCGGCCAGGCAAAGAACCATTTGGCAACAAACGGTATCAGTCGCACCCAATACTAACTATTACTTCAGTGCCTACGGTATGAACCTGAACCCGAGTTCACCGGCCCAATTGCAGTTTGAGGTAAATGGAGTTGCCGTAGGTACCATCGCCGATCTGAATGTAGCGCCAAAACCAAATAGTAATGCAACTGTTAACATTAATAACTGGGTACGTTTTTATAGTAATCCAACCTGGTTTTCCGCAAGTGCAACCACAGCCGTAATTCGAATTGTCAATCTCAATACCAATCCGAGTGGAAATGACTTTGCGCTTGATGATATATCATTTAGTACCTTATCAACCTTTATTACGTTGTTATCTGCACCGGGTACAGATGGTCAGACTGTTTGTACAAATGCTCCTTTAACGGATATTGTTTATTCTGTGGGTAGTGGTTCAACCGGACCAACAGTGGCAGGGTTACCGCCGGGCATCACCTCTTTTTACAATGGTGTTAATTTAACTTTCAGCGGTACACCAACGGTGCCAGGAAGTTATGTGTATAGCATTACAACATTGGGAACCTGTAATCCGGTAACTGTAACCGGTGCTATCACAGTAGTAAATCAAACCATTGGTCTTACATCGGGCAGCAGTATTCAAACTGGTTGCAAGAACGGAGCTTTAACAAACATTGTTTATACCATCGGAGGTACTGCTACCAATGCAACAGTTACCGGTTTGCCGGCAGGGGTTACCATGTCTAAATCCGGAAATACATTTACCATCAGTGGTACGCCTACCGTTTCAGGAACTTTTAATTATACAATCACTACTACAGGTACTTGTGATCCATCTACTGCAACGGGTACCATCATTGCACAGACACAAACTGTTTCCAGTTTTTCAGGTAATACGGCACAGGTCATTTGTTTCAATGCCTCTATTACCAGTATTACTTATGCTATTGGAGGAACTGCAACTGGTGCCAGCATCAGCGGATTACCGACAGGTGTAACGGGGGTTTATAATAGTGGCTACTTTACCATCAGCGGTAAACCAACCCAATCCGGTGTATTCAATTATACCATTATCACCTCAGGAAGTTGTAATGCTTCAGCGGCTCAGATCACGGGTTCTATTACAGTGAATGCATTAACATCGTTAACACTTACCACAGCCAACGCTAACCAGTCATTTTGTGTCGGTAGTCCGATGTTTAACATTGCATACAATGTTGGGGGAGTAGCCACCAACGCAACTGTATCCGGTTTGCCAACGGGACTAACTGGTGTATTTAGCGCAGGTGTATTTACCATCAGTGGTACACCATCACAATCGGGTACATTTAATTTTATTATAAATGCAACAGGTACCTGTGGTAGTGCCACCGCTACCGGAACTTTAACTTCTGGTGTAAACACCTGGACCGGGGCGGTGAGTACCAACTGGTCAAATGCCAGCAACTGGTCTTGCGGGGCAGTTCCAATTACTGTCACCGATGTTTTGATACCGACTTCAGCACCAAGAATGCCACAATTGACTGTTGCGTCAGTTAGCAAGTCCATTGTATTGCAAACTGGTACTACCCTTGATTTAAATGGGCAGGATTTTACGAATTACGGAGCCGTTACAGGGGCAGGCAAATTTAAAGGGTCGGCAATATCGAACTTAACCAACAACGCCGCCGGGGGAATAACAAATATCAATTTTGACCAGACAACGGATGGTGTTACCAATGCACTCAAAAATTTGACCATTAACGGAGCCGGATCAACAGTTACATTGACTACAAAAACGGCCATTTATGGAACGTTGTCTCCAACGGCAGGTACACTTACTTTAAACGACACATTGGTATTGCGGTCTATTGCTGCAAGCACAGCAAGAGTAGGACAGGTAAGTGGTGCCATTGCTTACTCGGCCACCGGAAAAGTAACCGTTGAAAGGTATTATCCAATGAGCCGTTCATGGCGCCTGGTAACTGCGCCGCTTAGCAACACCGGTAGTATATTTAACTCATGGCAGGCCGGAGCCCCTACCAACTATATACCTGGAAAGGGAATGTTTGTGACAGGGCCGGCTCCAACCGGAAGTACCGGGAATGGTCTCGATTATAGTTATTATAATAATTATTCGATGAAGGGTTGGAATGCAAGCACGAGCAGTTATATAAATGTTGGCAATACTAAAACCCGAAATCTTTCCGACGATGCGGTAACGCCAGGGATCCCGGCCAATCTCGGCTACTATGCATTCGTAAGAGGGGATAGAAGAAGATCCCCGGACAATACGATTTTCGGAAACATGAACAATACCACTTTAAGCAGTACTGGAAAATTACAAACCGGAACACAAACGTTTAATATCAGCAGTGGCGTAGGTACGTATGCATTGATTGGTAATCCATATGCATCCGCAGTTAATTTCGCAAATATTACCAAGAACAATGTAAACCCTTACAGGTTCTATGTGTTCGATCCTTCATTGGGAACTGTTGGGCTTTTCGTTGTTATGGAAGATCCGACCCAAACAGGAAATTTTTCTCCGATCAGTTTACCCTCTTCTGTGCAAACAAACCACATCCAGTCTGGCCAGGCATTTTTTGTACAGGTGGCAGCGGCAGGTGCAGCGTCAGTAGTATTTGAAGAGGCTGATAAATCAACCGATGATAATTTATCACTGTTTCGTCCGCAAACACCAGCAGCCCTTACTGAATCGATCAGAACAACACTAATGCAGGTGAATTCGGATAATACAACATTGATGGTAGATGGTGTTTATTTACAGGCGGATGACCGGTTCAATGATAAGGTGGATATTCAGGATGCCTTAAAATTTACCAATATAAATGAGAACCTGGGGATGATGCGTTATAATATGTTGCTCTCTGTGGAAAGAAGGCCTTTGTTGAGAGACAAGGATACGATTTATCTGTACCTGGCAAGAACAACCCAACGCAATTACAGATTTCAATTTACACCTGCCAACATTGATCCAACATTAACCGCCTTTCTGGAGGATAGCTTTACCAAACTCAGCACTCCTTTGAATGTTGGTGCTGCATCCACTTTCGACTTTGCCGTTACAGCAGACCCGAAAAGTGCCGTTACAAACCGGTTCAGAATTGTGTTTAAACAGTTGGTGATGGCAACTTTGCCGGTTACTTTTAAAACGGTAAAAGCCTACCAAAAGGCAGCTAATATAGCAGTGGAATGGACAGTGGAGAATGAAATCAACATCAAAAATTACGAGGTAGAAAAAAGCGCCGATGGTGTAAGTTTTTCCAAAGTAAATACCACCGTTGCAACAGGCGCTAACCGCATCAGCACTATCTATAGCTGGCTGGATAACAACCCACTGAATGGTAATAATTTTTATAGGATTCGTAGCATAGGAATAGACGGAAAATCTGATTACAGCAGTACCGTTTTGGTTAAAATGGGAAATCAATCTTCTGGTATAAGAATTTATCCGAATCCGGTAACAGATGGTATCATCGGTGCAGAATTTAAAAACATGGAAGCTGGTGTTTACAAGGTAAGATTGCTAAACGATCGTGGTCAGACCATACTCAGCAAGACTATCAATCATGCGCCTGGCACTTCAATGGAACAGATTCAACCGGACTATAAAATGCTTGCAGGAATTTATCAACTGGAAGTAACTGCCCCGGATAAAGTAATCACCGTTGTTAAGGTAATTGTGAAATAGACATCCCGATCTGGAAAAATAATTAGGCCGTCTCATAATTGAGACGGCCTTTTTTTCTCTAAAGACGGAAGTCATTTAGCTTGACATTTTATATGTTTTTCCGGGTTCAGCTATCTGGCAAACTGCCGAGCGTCTACTAAACATCAGCCTAAGCTAAGCATGTAAAAGTTGTTTGAATATTGCGGGATAACTTAATAGAAAAAGGACTCATTTTAGACCAGGAAGCTTCGGTTGTTGGTCAGAGACAAAACAACGGTATTTTGAATAGTACACGTATTTTAGGTGTGGTTGAGAAAGCCCGAAAACGGTTAAAGGTTTTGAAAAGGAGCATTCATCTTGACCATGCAGATTGTAACATGCCGATTACAGATTGCAATGCTTTTCTGTGATCGCAAAGCACAAAAAAATATCCAGCCATTGCTTTCATAGTTTTTAAAAGCATTGACCGGATATTAATTATTTCTACAAACTACCTTTCTTATTTGTCCAGTTTAATTTCACCAACATCTGTGGTGTTATCTGCAGTTACAACCAGTTCTTTAATCTCTGCATTACGGTAGGGAGCTTTTGCAGCTACTACCAGTTTCCATGTGCCAGGCGCTACTTCAAGGTTGAATGCTCCTTCAGTACTAAGCGCTGTTTTTAAACTATCTGTTCCTTTAATGGCCCAAACGGCTTCAGCACCTTCTGCTGGTGTCACCTTACCACTGATCCCGGAAGCTGCTATTTCCTTCATAGAGGATAAACCGAGTATTACCAAACCTGATAAGCAAAATGTTGCGATTGTCTTTTTCATGATGTACGTTTTTTTGTTGATGAATGTTTGAAAAAATGTAACGTTTTTATCATCCAATTAATTTAGGGATTACCACTTTGCTGGTGGGATATCCATGTTTACAATAGGTACGGTAAGCCGGAAAACAACAACTATGCCATCCATTCCAAAATGTGGAAAACTGAAAAAGCGTAAATTTTTATACCAAACTTGTCAAAAACTTAAGTAACTGCTCTTAAGTCGCTTCTGCCGGTAAAAAATGAATACTGGTTAAATGTTAACTAAAAAAAATAAGATTGTGTATGCAGTTAACTAAAATGGTGAAGACTTTTTTCATTGGCTGGATACTGCTTATGATAGCAGCAAATACTTTATGGATGGTTTTATGATTTTATGCCATCCGAGGGCTAACCTTTAATCGATATCAATTAGAAGATGCCAATCAAACGCTTAAAATGGCCTGATAAACAAAACTTTAAATCAAGCGGAAATCAGTTAGTTTTGCAGCACTTAAAATCATTTTAGAAGGGATGAAGAACATTAGAAATTTTTGCATTATTGCACATATTGATCACGGGAAAAGCACACTGGCAGATCGTTTACTGGAATTTACCCACACCATTGGTGAGCGGGATATGCAGGCGCAGGTGTTGGATGATATGGACCTGGAAAGGGAAAAAGGCATTACCATTAAGAGCCATGCCATACAGGTGAACTATAAATGGAAGGGCGTTGATTATGTGTTTAACCTGATTGATACTCCCGGACACGTAGATTTTAGTTATGAAGTGAGCAGGGCGCTGGCAGCATGCGAAGGCGCTTTATTACTGGTCGATGCCTCCCAGGGTATCCAGGCACAAACCATCAGCAATCTTTACCTGGCCATAGAAAATAACCTCGAGATCATTCCCGTAATCAATAAGATTGACATGGATGGTGCCATGATCCCCGAAGTAACCGACCAGATTGTAGAATTGATCGGTTGCAAACCGGAAGATATTTTATTGGCAAGTGGTAAAAGTGGAATCGGTATCGAAGAAATATTAACCGCCATCATAGAGCGTATTCCACCACCAACCGGCGATGTGGATGCTCCGTTGCAGGCCTTAATTTTTGATAGTGTGTACAATAGCTTCCGTGGTATCATTGTTTACTATCGCATCTTCAATGGCACGTTGAAGAAAAATGATAAAATTAAATTTAGCAATACCGGGCTTGAATATGGGGCCGATGAAGTGGGAATATTGAAGATGGGGTTGTCGCCTAAAAATGAAATGCGGGCCGGCGATGTTGGATACATTATTACCGGTATCAAAAATGCCCGTGAAGTAAAAGTGGGGGATACAATTACCACCACTGTAAATGGCGCCACCGAATCAATACAGGGTTTTCAGGATGTAAAGCCAATGGTTTTTGCCGGTATCTTTCCGGTGGAAACAGATGATTTTGAAGAGTTGCGTGATTGCATGGATAAACTGCAATTGAATGACGCCTCTCTTACGTTTGAACTGGAGACTTCACAGGCATTGGGCTTTGGATTCCGATGCGGATTTTTAGGGATGCTGCACATGGAAATTATCCAGGAGCGGCTGGAAAGGGAGTTTAACCAAACCGTAATTACCACGGTTCCCAACGTAAGTTTTATAGCTACCACCAGTAAGGGAGAAATCGTTACGGTAAACAATCCTTCGCAAATGCCGGACCCAACCCGTATTGATAAAATTGAAGAACCTTTTATCAGGGCGCAAATGATCAGCAAGCCGGAATACATTGGAAATATTATGACCCTGTGTATCAGCAAAAGGGGAACGCTGGTTAGCCAGGGATACCTAACTCCAACAAGGGTGGAACTGAGCTTTGATATGCCTTTGACGGAAATTGTATTCGATTTTTATGATCGTCTAAAAAGTATCACCAGAGGTTATGCATCCTTTGATTATCATCCGATCGAATACAGACCGAGTGATATTGTTAAGATGGATATTTTATTGAATGGCGAAAAACTGGATGCCTTGAGTGCATTGATACACCGGGCAAGAGCACACGATTTTGGTCGTAAACTGTGTGAAAAATTAAAGGAGCTTTTACCAAGACAACAGTTTCAGATAGCCATACAGGCCAGCATCGGTGCCAAAGTGGTGGCCAGGGAAAACATCAGTGCCATACGAAAAGATGTAACCGCCAAATGTTATGGTGGTGATATCAGCCGTAAACGTAAATTGTTGGAAAAGCAGAAAGAGGGAAAGAAAAGAATGAAACAGATTGGTAATGTGGAAGTGCCGCAGGAAGCATTTTTAGCGGTGTTGAAATTGAATGATTAAGGTGAATGGTAAGTGGTCAATGGTGAATGGTGAATGGTTGGTCCCGATAGCAATCGGAAGCTGAATTTTATTTTATTGCTAACATTTATATTATCGGATTATGAGTAAATTTTCATTGGACAAAGAGATGAATGTAGAAGTGAAAGCCACTTTCATTTCAAAAGGCGAGAATACGCCTGTTACCGGCGAAGCCTATAAATTGAGATTGTTTGATAAGGATGTGTTTGGAGATGATTACCTCGGCGAAAGTGAGTTGAATGAAGCAGGCGAAGGACGGATAACTTTTGGACACAAAGCCTTTGGCAATGCATTTAATTTAGAGAAATTACCGGACTTTTATTTTGTATTGTACAGCGATAAAGTGCCTGTTTTTGAAAGTAAGGTAATGCAGGATTTAGATCTGGCCGCTCTGGAAAATTACCAACCTGGCGAAGGTGAAGTGATTGATCTGGGGACCTTCCTGGTTGAAGGCTAAGCAATTATTGCAACACTTTTTATATAAATATTTGAATCCGCCTTTGGCGGATTTTTCATTTAAAGTATGGCTAAATCGGATAGTTATCAGGAACCAATGATACAACTATTTGTTATTGTACTTAGTCAGGATCAATATTCTGAAGTAGCGGGGACTTAACAACTAAAAGCAATTACCCGATTTTTTTCTTTGGTACCGTCGGTTTCACCACTTTCTTTACATCCTTCTTTACTTCGGGGGCTTTCTCTGTGGGAATATTATTCTGCAACTTGTCTTCAAACGTATTGCCTTCCGCATCCCTGAGTGGACTTGGAATAGGGGCCTGTCCTTCCGGTGTAACCTGGTCAAATACTTTTTCTACATGAATCCATTTGCCGTTTTTCCATTTAAAGCCTTCATAATCGCCATCCGGTATATAGGTCCATTTTTTCTTTGGCTCACCAGTTTCTGATTCAAGGTGTTCAAAAATTACCAGGTTCAAATCATTGTCATAGGTTAACCTGGCGCCTGCATTTTTTTTGTACTCCAGTATATAACGCCCTACAGCAGGTTTAAATACGGCATCTTCCTCAAAGCTAAAAAGCCTGCCGCCGAATAATGGCTCATCATTGCTAAAGCTAAGCGTTTCAATTATTTTCCGGTTGCTGCGAATGTTGTTTTCATCGTAGCCCAATAAGGTATAGTAATTTTGAGTGCCACTTTTTGTTTGTACAATTTTGTAATATACCGCACCTATCCAACCTTTATTATTGGCGAAAGTATCTGCCAGGTTGATGGTGATATCCGATTTGTCTATCAGTGGAAATAATTTTAGTGATCCAACACTTGTTCTCATTTGAATAGCTCCATGCTGGCGCACCATGTTTTCGTTCACCATCATCTGCCAGGTAAAAATCCTGAAACTGCTATCCGGTGCAATCAATTTCGAAATGGTTTCCAATGAATCGAAGGGGTAATAAAAAGAGTTTTTGGTAAGGAGTGCCCGTACAAACATTTTTGTAAAAATGCTATCGGCACTGAACCGGTCGGTGGCTGTAATACCTTGTATTAGTTTTAAGGAATAAATTTTTGCCGAGTCCTCCTTTTGCTGCAACTGTTTTAGATCGGCCGGGTTAATTCGCTGGGCAAAAATTAACAGGGAAATGATATTGAATAGTGAAAATAACAACAGTTTCTTCATGGATGCAAAGTAAAATAATAGTTTTGGTATTAAAATTTTAATGATGACATTTAACGAAAGGTTTTGGTGGAAGAAACTGCTTTTTTAAATAATGTGGGTAAAGCTAGATTATAATAAATAATCTTGAATTGCGGGCGGATAACGTTGGAGCCGGGTGATGATCGTGTGCCTGGTTTTGTGCGCTACCCAATAGCCTTTCATTTTTTAATTATCTAAATGCCAGTTCCTGAATGGCATTAACCATCTTACTCCAACTATATTTTTTCTTTTCTTCTACAAGATGCGGCAGGAAATGTTGTTCTCCTTTTTCAAAATAAGCTGTAATTTTTTGAGCAATCGATGCAGCATTGGGCTCCGCTACCAGTCCCACTTTATCATCCGGCACCATTTCGGGCAGGCCGCCGACATTGGTCACAATCATTGGTATTTCAAAATGGTAGGCGAGGGGAGTAACGCCGCTTTGCGTTGCAGTACGGTATGGTTG
>Ga0209512_1003273_pt1 | contig 15674 bp, 11 predicted proteins | sample frozenSSSSmetaG_FD_184142 | JGI IMG/M metagenome (GOLD analysis project Ga0209512, IMG submission 184142) | Glacier valley bacterial and archeal communities from Borup Fiord, Nunavut, Canada, to study Microbial Dark Matter (Phase II) -... | ecosystem: Environmental > Aquatic > Freshwater > Ice >... | reverse complement strand
CGGCTTTGCGTTGTTCGTCCGTCATCGTCTGCGTTGACAATGCCATAATCCACCTCCAGATATTTGCCTGAATAAAAATTATCCAGATTTTCTTGGGTAAGAGTTAGCCGGGAACGGTAATATTTTCAGAAGTTTTAATGGATCGGTGTTGTTTGTTGATTTTGTTCGCATAGCGGACAAATGTGCGCATATCGTACTTTTATTTTAGGGCATGTACTTTGGTTTGTCAATAGAACAACGTAAGAGGTATTTATTTTCGTTGCTATTTTGCTACCCCGTAGCAAAATAGCAACAACAAAGTTTTATTCCTCCTTCCCTGATTCAGGGAAGGAGGCCAGGGGGTTAGGTCAAGTATCAGGTGCGAGTGGTAATATTCGCGCCGTCTTCCGGCTTAGCTCCGTTTTCAACCCAACCCCGCACTGCATTCCAGGCGAAGTTGATTTGACCGGGGCTAAAGTAACAATGAGCCGGGCCGCTTTTGGAGAGGTCGGCCAGATTCACCGGAGCGGGGTCAACCAATTGTTGGGAAAGATTCCCCAAATTATTCTGAGCGGCTACTTTGGCCCGCATTAAAGGCTCTTGCTCGTAGGGTACAAGCGGGTCAATGGTATTGTGGATACTCAACAGTTTGGTGACAAAGCTCCCGGAAGGCGTGAACCAGTTGTTGATGTAGGTCAGGGCCGCCGGACTAGCGGTAATGCGCTGGACTCCGGCGTTCAGGGCGGCATCATCATCCGAACCCTTGTATTCTTTCCCAACATTGGAATAGGGTAGACCACCCGCCGTTTGATATAGCTCAACCGTGTTGGAGCTATCGCCACCTAGAGCCGTAATGAAGGAAATTGGGTCAGGGTTTGCCCCGGTAACGACTGAAATCTGGCGGATAATGTTGGCAAATTGAGGGTCTTTAGCCGCTACTGTAAACAGCGATACCACCGAAGTAACAGTATTTGTAAGGCTGGAATTAGGATTAGGGGTGGCAGCATCGTCAGCGTTGGGCAGTTTAAAAGGCGCACCTAGCGGCTTGGTGTAATAATTATAAACCAGGGTAAAGTCGAAGAGATACCGAATCTCCTCATACCAGCCCGCTACTACCCCACACAAACAAATTGTTCCAGCATAGTCGTTAGGGTATTTCTCAACCAGACCCATGCTGATATTCCCGCCCATCGAAACGCCAGTCAGATAAGTTCGGGTAGTGCCCATATAGCTGACCAGTCGCGTCAACAAATGAGTATGGAAAATCCCGTTTTCAACGGCATAACCCACCTTGCTATATTCGGAATAGCCAGTGGCAAAACCCTGCAAGAAAGCCGATTGGGTAAAAAACACCGCTTCGGGGGCGTGTCTTGCCAATTTCAAACCAGTTGGGCCTTCAGAGGCTCCCGTAAAGCCATGAGCATATAGGGCAAACTGGTGATTCCATTTTGCCGGGAAACGCAGCCCGAACTCGGCTCCTTCCAGTTTACCCGCAATATAGACTGTGCCCTGCGCGTCGTAGGATACCACAACATCGGTAACTTCCAGGCCGGGGCGCAGGATAATGCCCGCTTTGTTAAGCTCCATCTGGTCTGCGGGGAGCAGACTGGTCAAACTGAAATGAGTGACGGCCTGGTCAAAAAGCTGTTCAATGCTGAGTTGCTCAGGCTCCTGAGCCTGGGCAATCGGCAACACAAAGAGGGACATCATAAACAAAATGACCCAGAATAACCTTTGTGGTTTATATTTCAACATAGCTTCTCCTTAATCTTTGGGGTGGCTACACTGCCTTCCTCATTAAATTTTGTCGGCATTGAAGCTTACTACGGCATACTGACCGCTTGTGTTGCCATAGGCTGTTACCTTGTAAGTACCAGATGAGCCTAAAAAGTAAAAGCCAATCCAGGGCAAGGCGGGCATTGTGCCATCAGCATTGGCGTAGTAGTAGCCTACACCCACGACTGTACCAATTCCATCGGTTATCCAGATCGAAATTTTCTCACCTGGCACCCAATTTGCTCCTTTGAAAATTACCACCACTACCGTTTCATCCAGGTTATAGCTGCGCGTTACCTCCATCGTAGGTTGGAGTAGGGTAAAGGTGGCGATACCCTGACTACCAGAACTAGCCCCTTGCACCGTCACTTTCCACTCACCGGGAGAACCTGTCAAAATGGTAGTAGCCGGAGTGAAATTGCTGAAAGAGCCGTCACCTCCGGCGTTAAGGTAGCCCAAATCTACCACTACCCGCTTCGGCCCGGTAGCCCAAATCGCAATTCTTTCACCGCCGCTAAAACCGTTGCCACTGAGACTAAGCGATTGACCATAACGAATTGTACTGCTGGCAAGACTAAACGAAGCCTCCGCGTGGGCAGGCTTGGTGTTAAGTGCCCCCAGAAACAGGCCGAAAAGCAGGGTCATAATGAATAGCAAATTCACGCCCCGACCTTGCCCGACCCGTGAAGGCTGGCGAAATAAACTCTGGTGCATCATTGCTCCTTTCTGTTTTCGCAAATTATTTCTAGCCGGAAAATTGGTAGCCGCGCCACTGTCAGGTGGCCGTATTCAGAACAGCAACGACAGACCCACCTGGTACTTAGTCCGCCGTTTAGTTCAAAATATCTCAGGGAATTAATGGTTCATTAATGTGATGGGAATATTATATCACAGGCTGCTAGAGAAGCGAATAAAAACGTTTTGAGGCAATTACTACTTTGGTACTTTTAGCCGAAAAATAGTTTCCTCCTGGCTTATATTCAATAATTCGCGGCTGCCTTCCCAGAGTTCAAAGGCTTTTTGCTCGTTGTAAGACTCACTTGAGGAGGCAATTTCTTTTGTCCCCTCAAAATATTTCCCGGTTATATTTGCCAGGGTCGGGTTCAGCACTAAACTGGCTAAGGCTTTGCCGGAATTTTGCACGGTGCTAACGTTCATCCCAGCCAGACGAAGGAGCGGGACAAAAAGTGGCAATATATTGCGGGCTATAAAACGACTGGTGGAGTTATAATCGCGAGCTAACCCTGTTCCTGGAATGAAGCCGGGGTCAAAAGCATTTACCGTAATCGGAGCTGCCGTCGAGCTAATCCCTTCTTTTTGCAGGCGGCGGTTTAGTTCATAAGTGCAATACAGGTTACAAAGTTTTGAGGTAGTGTAGCGCACCCTGCCAAGTCTGCCGGGGTTTTCCTTAGCGTCCTTTTCCGGGGTGGGATAGGCCAACTCTTTGGCAGTGGTATACTGCGGGTCGGGCATGCCGGTACGTTGTTTTGGGTCGTGAGTACCACTACTGACAAACACTACACGGGCGGGGGCTACTAGACGGGCCAGCAGCAGATTTACCAGCAAATAGTGACCAAGATGATTAGTGCCAAAGGTTGCCTCAAACCCATCCTCGGTATAGCTAGTGCCACTCACAAACTGTGACCCGGCGTTACACACTATCGCCCGTAAAGGCGGGAAGGGCTGGCCTACAAATTCTCCGGCAAATTGACGAACGCTTTTAAGGAAAGCTAGGTTTAAGGACATCGCCTGAATATGCGGGTAAGCAGTCTCAGTTTTTAGCCGCTCCACCGCCGCGCTTGTCCGGCCCGAATCGCGGCTGGCAATGATGATTTGCCAGTTCTGTCCAGCCAGGGCCAGATTGCGGGCGCACTGATAACCCAGGCCGGTATTGCCCCCAGTAATTATCACGGTTTTTTCGGCAGCAGAATATTTGGTTGACATAATTGTTCATCCCTTTCATTAATTCAGGCCGCCAAAAGTTATCCAGGGTAGATTTACCTTGTGCTGGCTCTGATGATTTAGTTTTTATGGGTAGAAATTAACGCTGGTGGGTTTGCTTTTATCTCATTTTCATTTCGTAAAGCAGCGCACGGAGCATCGTAGTACATTCTTGCCTGAAATCCAGGCGTAACATCGCCATATCCGGTTCCACCACCACTTTTTGAATTACCGGGGCTGGCTCGGCATAGGGCTGTAGACCAGTAACAATAATTTGGACTCTAAGCAGGAATTGACCGCCCAAGCCACCTTTCAGGAATGGTAAACATTCCTCCAGTAATAGACTGGTAGACATAGCATAAGAAAGCATCGAGCGTTTAAAACGGAGAGCCGTCTCGAAATCAATATTTTGTTCCAGCACCGTTGGGAGCAGAGCCGCTAGTCTGGTGGTCGGCCATTGTTCGATTAAGGTAGCGGTAATCAAATCAGCCACTTGATTGATGTTTAATAGCTTTGAAGCGGCAGTGGACTCCTCCAAAAGTAGTTTGAGTTTTTCGCTTAAACTCAGATGCCACTTCTGGTAAAGCTGCTCAAGCACCACCAGAAATAATTCCTCTCTGGTTTTGAAATATAGGTAAAGCGTCGCCCTGGCAATCCTCATCTCCGCCGCTACTACTTCCAGGGTAACTTCCTGATAGGTTTGTTTTTCAAATAGCCTGAGAGCAGTATCTATGATGGCTTGAAATCGTTCGCGCTTTTGGCTGTCGCTGATAGCCCGCCGTTTGATTTGAGTCATTTTGTATTCATTTTCAAAAATCAATTAGCCTAATAATTTAACTGACGACATGTCAATTATAATTGACGACATGTCATTTGTCAAATGGGAATATAATAAAGATTCTAAGAGGCGACCACCGCGGGAAATATCAGACTAAAGGTTGAACCCAGGTTAGGGGTACTTTGTAGTTCTATGCGCCCACCTTGCGCTTCTACCGCCATTTTGCAAAAGGTCAGGCCCAACCCGCTATCAGTGCGTGAGCCACCCTTACGGACAGTGGCCTGGGTGTATCGCTCAAAGATACGTTTCTGGTCTTCCATTGCAATACCTTCGCCCTCGTCTTTAACCGCCAGCAACAGGCCGGATTCAGGCGAAGCCGCCACCGCCTGAGCCGTCAGGGTCACTTTGCCGCCGTTCACACTATGCTTGATGGCATTTGTTACCAGATTTACCAGAACCCGGCTCATCAGCCCCCAATCAAGGGTATAAGCCAGATTCGGTTGGGGGCATTCAAGCTGAAGCTGCACCCCATAATGTTGGGCCATCCAGTTCAAATTCTCTGAAACCTGTTGCAGAACCTCGTAGACATAATTTCCCGCCAGATTAAGGGCTAGTTTACCTTCTTCCATACGTTGGAGGTCTAAAATCATATTGGTCATATCCAGCAGAGTACGCCCATTGCGCTGGATACGTTGCAAAATATCCAATTGATTCATAGGGACGGGGCCTGCAATATCCTCTGTCAGGATAATATCTACATAGCTGGAAATTGCCGTCAGGGGAGTTTTCATGTCATGGACAATCATATGGGTCAGGTCGCTACGGATTTTCTCAAGGTGGCGGGCGGCTAACAAACGGCGCACCCGTTGGCGCAATACTGCCCAATGAATCGGCTTGGTAATATAATCGGTAGCACCAGCCGCGAAAGCCTTGTCTACCGAGTTATTATCTTCCAAAGCCGTGACCATCAGAATAGGTAATTGCTCGCCCTGGGGCAATTGGCGAAGGCGGGCACAAGCGTCGAAACCGTCCAGAATCGGCATCATTCCATCCAACAACACCAAATCGGGGCGATAGCTGCTATATTTTTCCAGGCAATCTTCGCCGTTCTCGGCCTCAATAACCTCATAACCCTCCCGCTCCATCACTCGGCGGGAAATATTACGGGTTCCTCGGTCATCGTCGGCTACCAGCACAAGGTATTTTTCAGAGCTGGCGAGCAACCCCCCACTCTGGGTTTTTTCTGGCATTATTATCTTTCTCCCGGATGCAGCTCCTATAGCTGACCTACGGCTTGGATGTTTTAATTTCCACCACCGAGGCACAAAGAGTTGCATAGAGTTTTTTATTTGGCTTTTAAAGGTAGTTGTGATTTTAGACGCTTCTTTTCTTAAAAAGTCACTACTACCTCTAAAACATTTCCTTTGTCCAACAAGTTGGAGGCTGCGCTCTATCCTCTGTGTCTCTCTGGTGAATAATTTGTACCATAGTAGTTCAAATATTTTGAAGAAGCGACTAAAGTCACTACTACCTCTAAACCTTGCCGGAGCATTCGGCCTCTAACGCAAGAATTAGTTCATTATAAGCTACTTCTAAATCGGCTAACAGCTCGTTTGCTCCATCAGTCAGCCCGTTACGCCCCAATGCTTCGAGCTGAGCACAGAGTGCCACAAATTTCTTTGCTCCCAGATTGCCGCTACTACCTTTCAGGGAGTGGGCGGTTTCGTATATTTTTTGAGAATCGTGCTTGGCGACAGCCTGACGCAATTCTATCAGCGTTTTTTGGCTGTCTTCCAGATAAATCTCAACCGTTTCGGTAAGCATATCGGGGGCGTTGTAGTCAAATAACTGCCTTAAAGTTGTTAATACTTTGGTGTCCAAAACGGGCAGGTTAGTTTGGGGAATTTTAACCGGAGCCACTAGGGGATTAGTCTGGTTTTTAGTCGAGCGAGTTTTGCGCCTAACCCGATTTTCCTGTCTACTCAGGGGCAGCCAACGTTTCAGGACTTGCTGCAACTGTTCTAGTACCACAGGTTTGGCTAGATAATCGTTCATGCCCGCTTCCAGGCAACGTTCGCGGTCTCCAAGCATGGCGTTGGCGGTCATTGCCACAATTGGGGTTTGTAAACCGCGCTGGCGCATCGTGCGGGAAGCTTCAAAACCGTCCATTTCGGGCATCTGGCAGTCCATCAAAATCAGGTCGTAATCCTGTCGGGCGATAAACTCCAGACTTTCCAACCCGTTATTAGCAATTTCCGCCTGATAGCCCAGCCGTTGGAGTTGGAGAATCGCTAGTCGTTGGTTCACGGCGTTATCTTCCACCAGCAGAATTAGGGGAGCTGTCCCGGTTATTGGGGTTAAGGGTCTATCAAAAGTTTGAACAGAGAAAATAGTGGTTTCGGTTTTATAGATTACGTTGTTTAAACAATCCAATAGTTGGGACTGACGCACGGGTTTGGTCAGTCTGGCCGAAAATAAACTCTGAGCCATTTCATCATTAATCGTTTTATCGCCAAAGTCCGACAGCAAGATAAGCGGCAGTGAGTTCAACTCTGGCTGCTTTCGGATAATTTTCGCTAACTCTAAACCCGCCTGACCCCCACTTCGGCTATTAAGTATGGCAACATCGAAAGCCTGCCCCTGATTAGCGGCTTCGACCAGCACATCCAGCGCGTCCAGACTATGGCTAACCCCGACCCCGACCATATCCCAGGAGCTCAAGTATTTCTGGATAATTTCAAGATGGCGGGGCTGTTCGTCTACCACCATTATTTTTAGTTTTCGTAAATAAGGTAGTTGATTGGTCACTGCCGCCGAGTGGGAGCGGTCAAAAGTTAGTTTCAGGCTGAAAACTGAACCTACCCCTTCTTCACTCTCGACCGTAATGCTGCCACCCATCATTTGAACCAGTTGTTGGGCAATCGAAAGGCCCAAGCCTGTACCTCCAAAGCGACGGGTAGTGGAGCTTTCGGCCTGGGTAAAAGGCTGGAATAACTTGGTTTGGGTAGTGGCGGACATCCCGATGCCCGTATCGCGAACCTCAAAATATAATGTAACCGCCTGTGCATTAACCTCGTTGACCACTACCTGCACCAGCACCTCACCCCTATAGGTGAATTTGATAGCGTTAGTGACAAGGTTTAATAAAATCTGGCGCAAGCGGGTAGGGTCGCCCAATATCCAGCCTTCCAGTTGGGGGTCAATAAAACTCATCAGAGTAAGCCCTTTTTCCAGAACTTTGGGCATTAATAAATCAAGGGTTTCTTCTACCAGCTTACTCAAGTCAAAATCTATTATTTCGAGGCTTAGCTTGTTGGCTTCAATTTTGGAGAAGTCCAAAATATCATTTATCAGGGCTAACAAAAGTTCGCTGGAAGTGCGGATAGTATTGGCAAAATCGCGCTGTTGGTAATCCAGGGGGCTGTCCAGCAAAAGTTCGGTCATCCCCACCAGCCCGTTCATTGGGGTGCGAATTTCGTGGCTCATATTTGCCAGAAACTCGGATTTCAGGCGGGAGGCTTCCAGAGCCTGGTCGCGGGCAATCGCTAAACTAGCTTCGGCCCGCTTGCGTTCGTCAATTTCGGTTTGGGCGGAGGCATAGAGCCGCGCGTTATCCAGGGCTACGGAGGCTAATGCCCCAAATCGCTCCAACATCTCCACTTCCTGAGCGGTAAAAACCCGGTTTTCCGCCATATAAGCCAGCCCAATTACGCCCACGACAGCCCTTCCGGATTTTAACGGGAGGCATACTATTGCATGATAGGGGTCGTTCTGGTAAAGCGGCATACTGTTTTCCCAAGAGGTATAATCATCTAACACCAAAGTTTGACCGCTCTCCCAGACCTTATTAACGCTACCTTTGCCGGGAACGATTTTAGTCCCAATTCGGTCACTGAAATAACCAACGCCCGTCACCATTTTTCTAACCAAAGTATTGGCTTCTGGTACTTCCAAAAAGATATAGCCGTGTTCTGTACCGACCAAGGCTCCGGCCTGAACCAGAATATTTTCCAGCAAATCATCTAAATCCAGCCGATTTATCATCCCTAAAGTAGTTTCGTACAAAACCGAAAGGAACTGATTATGCTGTCGTTCGGCCTTCTCCCGCTCGGTTAGTTCGCCAAACAACCAGGCGTTTTCCACCCCGATACTAACCTGGTCGGCGATAAGTTTTAGCAGGTTAAAATCTTCCTGAGTCAAGAAGGGGTCGCCATTTGATTCCACACTAAGCGTTCCAATTACTGGGCCAGCTTTACTTGTTAGCGGGTAAATAATCCCCTGGTTAATATCGGGTACTACCGCAATAAAATCAGGGTCATGAGTAGCATCCAAAGAAAACTCAGGTTGCCCACTCCGCACCACCCGCCCGCTCATGCCCTGGTCAATGTTAATCACTTTCATTACAGTGTCATAACCAACATAGGCTTGCAAAATTAAGTTATAATCTTCCAGCAGATAAATACTGACCATTTTATAACCAAACGCTCCGTTAATTTGCTCAACGACCATCTGGAAAAACTCATCCAGTTGCAGGGTTGAGTTAAGAGCCTGGGCCACACTTTGAATAGTAGTCATTTCGTTGAGGCGGCGTTGGGCTGAGGCGAACAACTGGGCATTATCGAGGGCTACCACCGCCAGTTGGGAAAACCGCTCCAGCATTATTATCTCTTCTTCGCTGAAAACCCGTTCTTTTTCCATCAGGGATAGGGCCAATACCCCTACCACTTCTTCGCCCGATTTTAAGGGTATGGCGGCCACCGCCTCGGAAAGATACATAGTGATTCCCGGTAATCTTCCCGGCCAGTTGGCGTAGTCGTTTATTACCAGACTTTGGTTGCTCTCCCAGACCGTGCCCACCACTCCGTTCCCACGCTTTATTTCATAGCCGGGGCGGCTCTTGAAAAAGCCCGTGCCCAAAGCCTTTTTCATCTGGGGGTAAAGGCCCTTTTTGTCTAAAAGATAAAGATAGCCATGCTCGGTGTTGACTAATTTGCCCGCCCGCACCAGGATATTTTCCAGCAAATCATCCAAATCCAGCCGATTTATCATACTCAGGGTGGTTTCATATAGAGCTTCCATAAACTGATTCTGACGGCGGATGCGTTGCTCGGCTCGATTCTGCTCAAGAGCAGTTGCCAGAATATTGGCGGTAACTTGCATAAAATCAATCTCGTCCTGGCTAAATTGACGGGGAGCGGTACTGTAGGCCGAAATTGCCCCAAGCGGCCCTTCTTGTCCTCGGATGGACACGCTCAAAATACTTACAAGCTGGTATTCTTTTGCTGTAAGGAAAGTGAAATGGCTTTCCTGATTTATATCTGGAATTATGACGGGCTTTTCGCTTAAAACCGTCAGACTGTCCAGTGAAGTTTCGTCAGGCTGAAAATTAGTGGTTTGGGGCAGTTCTATGCCCCAGCCAACTCCGGCCTGAAGAATTACTTTGACACCGTTTGGGCTAAGTTCAACCACCCCACTCATCGGGACATTTAATATTTCTGTGACCAACTCCGAAGCCTCGGTCATTAGGGCGCGCAGGTCGTTTCTGGCAAGGGCTTTCTGTCCAAAACGGGCCAACAGGCTGGCTTGTAATACCCGTGCCCGCAAAATTTCTTCAACTTCTTGCCGCTGTTTTAACTCCTGAGCCACCGAAGCGAACAGGCGGGCATGATCAATCGTCAGGGCCAACTGTCCGGCGGTGGATGCCATTAAGCGCGCATGTTCCGAGGTAAAGCGGTTGGGTTTGGTATGAACCAGGGTTAAAATTCCAAGCAGGGTACTATCCCGAATAATCGGCACAACCAGGGCGGAAAGAGCCAGATAGGGCTGGTCAAGGTAAGTTATCCAACGACTGTCTTTTCGAGTGTCATTGACCAGGGCAATCTGCTGGTTTTTGGCTACCCAACCCGCCAAACCCTTCTCCATCACCATATCAAGCAAGACTGCTTTCTCGAAAGGCGCGAACTTTTCCTTCATCAGAAGGCTTTCAGTGATAGTGCCGTCTTTATTCAGCAATAAAATGCTACCGCGTTCCGCCCCTGTCAAGTCTGAGGTGATTCTCAAGCATTCTTTTAAAACCGTTTCAAGTTGTACGCTAGAGGCGGTAGTTTGGGCCAACTTGAGCAAATTTTCGGTTAATTTCCGGCGACTAATTAACTGAAGTAGAATTGGGCGGAGATAAAACCAGCCGCCCCATACCAGGAGTAACACGAAACACAGTCGCAATAACAACTGATAACGTTGTAGTTTTACCACCGAGGCTTCATTCTCAAGCTGATAGGTTTTGACCACTATATCCAACGAATCTAGCAGATTTTGGGGAACTTCCTCGGCAATATAATGATAATCAGGGTTAGCCTGATTCAGCATTTGGTCGGGGGCGGTTAGAAGTGATTTGGCTTTACTCAGAAAGGTTTGAACCTGTTGGTCAAGATTAATCGGTTTCTCAAAATAAATCGCTCGAAGTTGCGGAGATAATGGGCGGTTTAAGCCTGATTCTGGGTCGCTTTGGGTTAAGGCTTTGTGGTTAAGTTCCATCTGATTAACGGCTTCCAGTAAATTCTGGCGAATATCAGGAATTTCGGTCTGGTTTTGCCGATTAATCAGTTGAGTAGCATAAAAGGCGATTTGCAGGGACAAGTCACGCTGATGGCTACTCAGGTTTATCAGATTAGGGTTATTCTTTTGCTCCTCTACCAGCGAATTGACGCGCAAAAGTAAGGCCAGGTTGAGAATTATCACTAGCACCAGGACGAAGCTAATTTTGTGGCGCAGTAGCCTTGCAAACAGAGTAGATTTCAAATCCCCCCCTTGCTGAAACCTGGATATTTACCTTTCAATGAGAGAGGTTTAGGCTGAAACGAAGTGTATGCCTTCATCTATCAGCCTGAACGAAGCCAGAGAAGGTTTAGTATTACTTATAACCGAAACCGTTTTTGCGACCATAATTATTTTAGTTTATTATTACACTCGTCCGCTTAGGAAGCAAGGGGGTTTCTTTTCGGTTATATTACAAAACCAAAAAAAGCAACTTAACTGACTCTTTTACAAGAGAAATGAAGTTGCTGGTTTTATGTTTATGGCCCTAAACGCACTTTGAACCCATCATATAAGTTCTCCGATGCATTAATATTATTACATAGCTGTGCGAAGGTTGTGCGTTATTTAGCCGTTTTAACTATGTTATAATTCTCTAACTCAAACAAGCAAAGGAGCAAAACATGGAAACCATGAAGGTTATTCAATACCACGAATACGGCGACCCGAATGTACTAAAATACGAAGATGTTGAAAAGCCAGTACCGGGCAAGGGTCAGGTGTTGGTAAAGATTGAGGCGGTGGGCATCAATTTTGCCGATGCAATGCGGCGGCGCAATAGTTACTTGCAAAAAACTCCCTTACCCTACATTAACGGCGGGGAAATTGCCGGGACAGTCGAGGAACTTGGGGCGGAGGTCACGGGTTTTGAGGTGGGAGCGCGGGTGCTGGGGGTGGTAGAAACGAATGGTTATGCCCAATATACGGTGGTCAACTCCTGGCAGCTTTTCCCTATCCCTGAAAATTTGAGTTTCGAGCAAGCCACTACCATCCCAGTGCAGGGTATCACGGCCTATGATATTTTGAAAATAAGCGGCCAAATGAAACCGGGCGAGAGTGTGCTGGTGCATGCGGCGGCGGGCGGGGTCGGGATTTATTCGGTGCAACTGGCGAAAATTATGGGAGCGGGCAAGGTTATCGCTACCGCCAGCACTCCGGCAAAACTTGATTTGGCTAAATCGCTTGGCGCAGACGAAGTAATTAATTATACCGAGCCGGATTGGGTGGATAAGGTCAAGGCCGCTACTGACGGCAAAGGGGTAGATGTTATTCTGGAGATGGTGGGCGGCGAGATTTTTAATCAAAACCTTAAATGTCTGGCTCTCAATGGGCGAATGGTGATTTTTGGAGCGGCTAGCCAGCAGATTCCTACCCTGAACCCTATCCAGTTAATGTATCGCAATCACTCCGTAGTTGGTTACTGGCTGGTTAACACTATGCGTAACCCCCAGATGTTTGCGGCTCATTTGCAAGAGCTGTTGGGCTGGATTGCTGAGGGTAAAGTCAGAATGATTGTCGAGCATACTTTCCCCCTTTCCGAAGCCACTAAAGCCCATACTATGCTGGAAGGTCGCCAGACGGTTGGCAAATTGGTCTTGCTGCCCCACTCTAACGGGGGATAGGGGTTGGGGGATAGAAATCCAAAATCTAAAATCGAATATCTAAAATAGGGCGGATTTCTGTAGGGGTAGACCTCTGTGTCATCAGCTTTAAGAAATACAAAAATTCTAAGAACGACGTTGGGCATAACGCGGGGTACGAGTAAGCAAAAGGTCGGGATGAAGTGGTAGTAACTCCTCTAGGGGAATAATTGGCTCATTACTCGTTACTTTTTACTATCCCCATCCCCCGACCCTTTTTAGAATTGTAGTCTAGGCTATTGACATTTTTTAGGCTAAACCGTAAACTGAAACCACTTGGAAATCACTGTACCCACTCTACTTGTTATATTTTTTTTGCTTGCAAACTTAACCCCCTATTTTGCCATGTCTCAAGAGGTTATTCCTGGAAATTGAGGGTTTTGTTATGCCTAAGAGAGTGACTAATCAATCGCGAAACTTGACCGCCGCGTTGGGGGATGTGCCAGCCCAGCTAACAGTATATGGGGTCTGGCTAACGGGGATTTTAATCGGGATAGTTTTGATGTTGATTTTAGTGCTACCTGCCACTTTGAGTAACTCCAAAATCACGCCCGCTAATCTGGCCTCCGCTGACTCCACTGATTCTAATCAGATTAATGTTAACAAAGACGGAAACGGCAATGTTATTGACTATAACAAAGCGGCGGTGGCTGGAAAGCAGCTATTTAATATCAAATGCGCCGTATGCCATCAACAGGGCGGAACCTCGGCGGCAGGGCTAGGCCCTCGGCTTGACCGTAGCTTTAACGCCCGCGATGCCTCCTATGTGCATACCATAGTACGTAACGGGGCATATGGTAATTATTCGCCGGTGGTTTACAACGGCAATCCACAGGTAGGGATGCCCCATTTCAATAAAGAGGACGATGGGGTTTATACTTATTTTATATCTGACAGTGACCTGTCAAAGGTAATTATCTACCTACGGAGCATCCAATTAGCCCCGCGTGGCCCGGTTCCAGTGGTTCCGAAATAGCGGGAAAGCCTAGCCCCCTTTCTTTATAGGGGAAGGGGGCACTTCATAGGGGGAGAACTCTATGTCTGCCCTGTTTTGGTTATTCTTTCCCAACCGCTTCGGGGCTTGGGGCGGAAACATCCTCAATTACCCCTTCTTGCTCTTCCAGTTCTTCTTCCTGTTGGGCGATTTTATTGATACTAAAGCCAAAAATTACCAGCCCGCCAATCACTCCCAATATTCCGCCCCACCAATCTACTAACGACCAGCCAATCCAGCCCAACAGAATCGCCGGAGCCAGCAATACTGTCAGAGCTAATATATACATAAATAACGATTTTACTTTATCCACGCGCTTTACCCTTCAAATCACCGCAAATTTGTAGTCTGGAAAACTCATTTTCAACTATTTTCGTGTGATATTATAACATAAGGGTCAGCCCCTTCTACTTTTTCAGATATAGACTTCGGGAATAAATCAAGATGGATGAATTGCATAGACCTAAATCAAAAGCCGAAAAAAATAAGGCACATGAGCTAATAAATAAGCTTAGTGACCCTGAAGACAAAGTACGAGCCGAAGCTGCAAGGCAATTAAATTGGATAGTTGTCACTCAAGCTTTTGATGTTTTGGTTCAAGCTCTACTTTTTGATAAGTCTAAAAGTGTGAGAATGTATGCGGCAGGGGCATTAGGGAAGCTAAAAGACAAAAGAGCGATTGAACCTTTAGCCAAAGCATTAGATGATATAGAAGATATAGTACGCCACTGGGCTGCTCATGCTTTAGGTCATATTGGAAATGGTCAAGCTTATCAACCTCTAGTTAAAGCCTTAAAAGACCCGGAAGCAAAAGTGCGTTGGGTAGCCGCTGAGGCATTAGGTGACATAGGGGATGGTCGGGCAATAGAGCCCCTGCAAAATTCCTGTAAAGATGAAAATAACAAAGTACGTGAAAATGCGAAAATAGCTTTAGAAACAATAAAGCATAAAATGAAGAAATGATAAACCAGTTCTAAGCTTAGAAAGGCTTGAGATTTGATAGAGGTCGAAGAAAACCTGCCAAAATGGGGCATTGAAAACCAGTTTGAGAGCAAATTTGTCACCCTGGCAAACGGGGTAAAAATTCATTACGTGGAGGCAGGGCCCGCCGATGCCCCGGTTTTATTGCTTACGCATGGTTTCTTGGGTAGCTGGAAGGATTGGCGGTATAATGTGGGAGCATTAGCGGAACAATCGCCCACGCCCCTCCGCACCATCGCTTTTGATTGGCCGCCCTTTGGCAAATCCGACAAACCTGACATTGCCTATTCGTTGTTTTATTATGCCGATATTCTGCGGGACTTTGCTAACGCCCTGAATTTAACCGAATTCGACCTGATGGGGCATAGCATGGGCGGCAAGCACAATCTAGCCTTTATGCTGCTCAACCCTGTCTATGTACGAAAGTTGATTCTGGTAGATACCGATGGGTTTGTTAAAGATATGTGGACGGTTGACCACACCAAAGACGGCTGGTATCAGCCCATTTCCAAACTTTTTACCAACATTTTAGCCAAACCCAAATTCCTGAAACTCACCCTCAAAAACATCATTTATAACCCCAAGTTCTACCCGCCACAATCCGAAATCGAGGAAAACGCCCGAAATTTTGCCCAACCCGATAGCAAGGCGGGTATACAGGCAATGGGTTACAATCTGGTGGCCCTTAGCCTGACCAAAACGGGCTTGAAAGCTCGCTTGGGGGAAATTAAAAACCCAACCCTGATAATCTGGGGCAAACAAGACCGCCTACTCCATATTAACTGCGGCTATGAAGCCCGCACCTATCTACCCCACGCCCAATTTCAGGTTTACGAGGAGTGCGGGCATTTACCCCAACTGGAGAAAGCCGCAGAATTTAATCGGTTGGTTTTGGATTTTCTGGCAAAGTAAATTTTTTAGAATTTTATAACACCCGAACCATTGATTTGCCCGGTTTTTAGCATCAACAGAGCTTCGTTAAGCTGGGGTA
>Ga0209512_1003272_pt1 | contig 15674 bp, 5 predicted proteins | sample frozenSSSSmetaG_FD_184142 | JGI IMG/M metagenome (GOLD analysis project Ga0209512, IMG submission 184142) | Glacier valley bacterial and archeal communities from Borup Fiord, Nunavut, Canada, to study Microbial Dark Matter (Phase II) -... | ecosystem: Environmental > Aquatic > Freshwater > Ice >... | reverse complement strand
CTGGCCCACAAAATTGGCTGGACGCCAGAGCAGGCGATTAACAAAACGATTGAAAATGCAAATGCAGGAACCGTGGTTGGTGTGGTAAAAGATTTCAATTTTGAGAGTCTGCACGAACCGGTAAAACCATTGCTGATATTCCTCAGCAGAGACCTTGCCAGAACATTTATCATTCGGGTAAACAGTGCCGATATGCCAGCCACTTTAGCCAACCTGGAAATACTTTGGAAACAAAGAGTGCCTCATCGTCCGTTTGAATATCATTTTCTCGATGAAGCCTATAACAGGCTTTATTTGTCTGAACAACGATCGGCCGCATTATTTAGCATGGCTGCAGGTTTGGCTATTTTATTGGCCTGTTTGGGTTTATTTGGACTGGCCGCATTCACCACACTGCAGCGTACAAAGGAAATCGGGATCCGCAGAGTATTGGGTGCCAATGTTGGTAGCATCGTATTAATGGTATCGAAAAACTTTTTGATACTGGTAGGGATTGCCATTGCGATAGCAGTGCCGGCTGCCTGGTATGCCGGAAATAAATGGCTACAGGATTTTGCATTCCGGGTGCCGGTGCAGGCCTCTATATTTATTGCAACTGGAGCTATCACGATTTTAATTGCATTAGCAACGGTGAGTTTTCATTCCATTAAATCAGCTTTGATTAATCCGGTGGAGAGTTTGAGAACGGAATAAACCCCCTCTGCCTCCGCCGCGGCGGAGGAACTAAGGCAATAGTGAGCTGGATTGAAGTGCTATTTGGATAATATGCTATTTATTAATTAGAAAATGTGCTGATTTTCCAGCCGCGTTTCTAAAAGATGTTTCAATAATAAAAAACATTTTTCGATGATAAAATTTAATTTAAAAATTGCCTGGCGCAACATTTTAAAAAACAAAGTTTTTTCCGGCGTCAATATCATTGGGCTGGCATTGAGTATGGCTGCCTGCCTTGCCATCAGTATGTTTATCTGGAACGAAACGCACTACGATGACTTCCATAAAAACAAAGACAATATTTACCGGCTTACTGAAAAACAAAACCAGGCCGGTACCATGTATACGGTGGCCGTAACACCAGGTCCGCTGGCGCCGGCATTAAAAAAGGATTTCCCTGAAATTGTAAACACGATTCGCTTTGGTAGCTGGAGCGGTATGGTAAAAAACGGTACCCATACTTTTGAAGAAGGAAACATGCTGCTCACTGAAAATTCGGTGTTTAATAGTTTTAGTTTTTCGTTGGTAAAAGGTAATCCTGCTACAGCCTTGCTTTCTCCGGATGAAATAGTAATTACAGAGAATACCGCAGTAAAATATTTTGGCTCCGACTGGAAAAATAATCCGGCCATCATTGGTCAGATATTCCGGTTAAACAATCAAATTGATTTTAAACTGGCCGGTGTAGTAAAAAATCCGCCAGTAAATTCCAGTATCCGGTTTGATATGTTATTACCAATTGAATATCTTTTTAAAGAAGACAAATGGTCGTATCAATGGAATAGCAATAATTACCATACTTATCTTCAGTTAAAGCCCGGGACAGATATAACAGCCTTTGCTAAAAAGATTGAAAAGCAACTGCACCGGTACAACAGTGAAACAAACGATCTGCTGCAGTTGCAACCATTGGCCGCACAATACCTTTATTCTGCATTTGATTTTTATACCGACTGGGGCAACCGGAGCAATATCAAATATGTAAAAATATTTAGCGGCGTAGGTTTACTGCTGCTCATTATTGCCTGTGTAAATTTCGTAAACCTGTCCACAGCCCGGTCACTTAAGCGAAGCAGGGAAGTAGGCGTTCGCAAAGTAAACGGAGCATCCCGCAAACAGCTCATTACACAATTTTTAAGCGAATCTGTTTTAGTAACAATGCTTGCCGGAATTGCGGCGGTACTGATGTTAAAACTCCTGCATCCATTTCTGGAAACCATCATCGGTGCGCCTCTCCACATTGATTTTTCAGCCCCATTATTTTTATCATTCCTATTGCTGTTTATTGTAATCATTGGCTTGGTGGCTGGTATTTATCCTGCTTTTATTTTATCTGCATTCAAACCCGTAAAGGTTTTAAAAAGCGCCGGGGGTGAAAAATCAGGAAAGTATTTTCAACAGGGACTGGTTGTATTTCAATTTGCTATTTCTGTTACACTGATGGTTGCCACATTTTTTATGTACCGCCAGTTGCGGTTTATGCAAAACAAAGACCTTGGTTTTGATAAAGAACATTTGATTAGTGTTCGGTTGGGTGGTAACCTGAAACAGCAATCACACCTGCTAAAAAATGATTTGGATGCGGAACCTTCCATAGCAGCAACAGCACCCGCTACCATGCAGTTGGTAAATGTGGGCAATTCAAGTTATGTAGAATGGGAAGGTATGCAGACAGATGATAAATTTTTAATTACCCAGGCAAATGTAGATCCCGATTTTATTCCAGTGTTAGGAATGCAATTGATGAATGGCAATAATTTCTCAAAGCAAAGGAGCACTGATACTACCAGCTATATTGTAAATGAATCTGCTGCTAAACGAATGGGCTATACCGTAAATACCGCACCTGGTAAAAAGATCTCTTTCTGGGGAGCAAAGGGTACCATCATTGGGGTGGTAAAAGACTTCCATTTTAAAACCCTGGTCACTGGGATAGAGCCTTTTATATTGCGCTACCAACCAAAGGAAAACTACTATAATTTGTTTGTGAAAACGTTACCCGGCAAAGCCGCTGAAGCCATAAAAAAGATACAGCTTGCGTATAAAAAGTATGAACAGGAAACACCGGTCGAATTCAGTTTTGTAAATGAAGCCATCAACAAAACTTACCAGGATGAACAGCGTACGGCAACGATCATTTTGTTATTCGCATGTCTGACCATCTTTGTTGGTTGTCTTGGTTTATTTGGTTTGACCGTATTTGCAGCGGAGCAACGCCTGAAGGAAATTGGTATCCGAAAAGTGTTGGGTGCCGGTATAAAATCGATTGCCGCTTTGTTATCAAAAGATTTTTTAAAACTCGTGATGATAGCCACCGTCATTGCCATACCTATTGCATGGTATGTTGTTGGCAAGTGGTTGCAGGGTTACGCTTACCGAATTGATATTGATTGGTGGGTATTTGCGTTGGTAGCAGTTGCTGTGTGTGGGATTGCTTTGGCAACAATTAGTTTACACGCAATAAAAGCTGCGATGGCCAACCCGGTGAAGAGTTTGAGAACGGAATGAGCATATTTGAAGTATGGATCCGATAGTTATTAGATTACGAATGCCAAATGAATGCAATACGTAGAGCGGTAGAAAGTCAACAGAAAACAGTAATTGTAAAAGAAAAAAAATGCTTAGAAATTATTTCAAAATAGCGTTGCGAAATTTGCGGCGTAGTAAAGCCTACAGCCTTATTAATGTGATGGGGTTAGCCTTAAGTATCGGCTGTGCGATACTGATCTTTTGTTTAGTAAAATATCACCTCGGCTTTAACACAGGTATTGCGGATGCCAGCAGAACATATCGCATAGTAACAGAGCAGCACCGTGATATGATAGCTTATACTGCCGGTGTTCCAAGCCCCTTGGGTAAAGCCTTTCGTACAGATTACGACCTGGCAGAAAAAGTGGGCCGTGTTGCTATTTTCGATGGTGCCACCATCACTTTTAAGGATGGTAGTGAAGGAAGAAAATTTAAGGAGACGCATGGCGTGGCTTTTACAGAAACACAATTCTTCGACATTTTTAATTTCCCTTTGGTGAAAGGAAATAAGGCAACTGCTTTAACTGAACCGAATACAGCCATCATCACGCAGCAGTTGGCAACAAAATATTTTGGCACAGGCGATCCGATCAATAAAGTAATCAGGTATGATAACAAGATTGATCTAAAAATAACCGGCGTATTAAAGGATCTTCCTGAAAATACAGACTTCAAATGTGGTATCTATGCATCTTATCCAACGCTGAAGGAGTACAACGAATGGCTGGCCAGTGATGATGCATGGGGTGGCATTCAAAGTGCCATGAATTGCTTTGTAACACTGCGTCCAAATGTAACCCCGCAACAGACAGAAGCGGTGTTGCCTGCATATGTAAAAAAGTTTAGACCTGATAGTAAAAATGTACACAACTACAAACTTCAGCCATTGGGTGAGCTACATTTTGATTCAAGATATGGAGGTGTTATGGAAAAAAGAAATCTTTGGGTGCTGGCCTTTATCGGCATCTTTCTAACCATCACAGCCTGTGTTAATTTTATCAATATGGCAACGGCCCAGGCAATTAACCGATCCAAAGAAATTGGGGTAAGAAAGGTGTTGGGAGGTAATAGAAGCCAGGTCTTCTGGCAGTTCATTACAGAAACAGCCGTTATCACAATATGCGCCATCATCATCGCCATTGCGCTATCTTATCTCGCCTTGCCTTATGTTAACAGCTGGTTTAATGCTCAGGTGCACATCAATTTCTTTGCCGATTGGGAATTGATGGCTTTTATACCCCTGCTGGCAATCGTTGTTACATTTTTCGCAGGCTCATATCCCGGTCTTATCTTGTCGGGCTTTCAGCCGATACAGGCTTTAAAAAATAAAATAACACAAAGGCAGTCAGGTGGATTAAATACACGCCGTGGTTTGATCATAACACAATTTGCAATTTCGCAGGTATTGGTTATTGCTGTAATTGTAATTGCAAAACAAATGGATTATTCGAAGGACTCAGATCTTGGCTTTAAAAAAGATGCCATTGTGATGCTGCCGGTAGCTGCTACAGCACAAAAGGCAAAGACATTAAAAAACCAGTTGCTGGAGATTTCGGGTGTTAAAAATGTATCATTATGTTTTGCGCCTCCTGCATCCCATAATAGCTGGAACACTACGCCACATTACGATAACCGTACAGAGGAAGAACCATTCAGAACAAGTATTAAAGCCGGCGACGAAGATTATGTAAAAACTTTTGGCCTTAAAATCTTAGCTGGAAGAAATTTATTTCCTTCAGATAGTGCGAAGGAATTTTTGGTGAATGAAACCTTTGTGAAAAAGCTAAATATAAAGACGCCGCAGGAAGTGTTGGGGAAACAATTGGTGGTAAACGGAAATATAAAAGGCCCGATCGTTGGCGTGATAAATGACTTTCATGATCAATCTTTTTATTCGGATGTAAACGCAGTTGCCATCGCATCTGAAGCCTCGAATTATTTTACCTATGCTGTTGAGATCAATATGAATAATGCCTCATCCACCTTGGCTTCTGTTGAAAAGGCCTGGAATGCAATGAATCCAACAGAAGTGTATGAACAGGAATTTTTAGATGAACACATCGCCACTTTTTACAAGAGTGAAGACCTGATGCTCAAACTGATCAGGGCCTTTTCTTTCATCGCTATTTTTATCGGCTGTCTGGGCCTGTATGGATTGGTATCTTTTATGGCTACACAAAAAACAAAAGAGATCGGTATCCGCAAAGTGTTGGGTGGTAGCCTGGGGCATATTCTGTTGATGTTTGGCAACGAATTTTCAAAATTAATACTCATTGCATTTTGTATTGCAACACCGGCAGGTTATTGGCTGATGAGTAGTTGGCTGCAGGATTTTAGATATAAGATTGCGATTAACGCATGGGTGTTCACTACGGTAATAATGGGTACTTTTTTGATATGCCTTTTAACAGTAGGTTACCAATCAATTAAAGCAGCATTGGCCAACCCGGTAAAGAGTTTGAGAAGCGAGTAAAAGGAGCCCCCTCCGCCCCCTGAATGGGGGACTTAAATGCAGGGAAATTAGATTGGAAAAACATGAAAAAATTGTGAATAAAAGTAAACTAAAAATTATAATGAACCTTCAACCTTGAACTTTCAACAATGAATCATCAACTATAAAGCCATGATAAAGAACTATTTCAAAACCGCATTTCGCAATTTATCAAGGAATAAAATATATTCTTTTATCAACATCGCCGGATTAAGCATCGGGCTTGCATGTGCCATGCTGATTATGTTGTATGTAAAAGACGAAGTGAGCTTTGATCGCTTTCATCAAAACGTAGATAATATATACCGCATTGCATCAAAAGCAAGCCGCCAGGGCCAGGAACGCCAGAGTGGGCATACCGGTTTTTTGCAGGGGCCGAGGTTTGCGCAAAATGTGCCCGGCATCAAATCTTTTGTAAGGGTACAAAGCGGCTCAGAAGATATCAAAACAGGCACCGAGGTGCAATCGCAGGATTTGTTGTATGTTGATTCCTCCTTCTTCTCAGTGTTTACTTTTCCGCTGCTGGATGGCAATGCTAAAACATGTTTGATAGCGCCGCACTCCGTTGTGCTAAGTGAAGATGCCGCAAAGAAGCATTTTGGCACCAGCCAGGCTGTGGGTAAAATATTAATGTTGAGAGAGGACAGTGTGTTTGTAGGTTACAAGGTAACCGCTGTGGCAAAACGAAGTCCGCAAAATTCCTCCATCCGCTTTGAAGTTTTATTGCCATTTAGACAATCTAAATCTGATGCAGCCAACAATGATAACTGGTTCAATTTTTTTCTAAACACTTTTGTGGTGCTGAACCCAGGTGCTGATCTTGCAACGGCCGAAAAACAGATGCAGCGGTTTTATGAGCGGGACGCTTCTGTTACCTTCAAGCAAATGCTGGAAAAATATGGCGGTGGTCCGGACGAACAAATGGGTACTTATTTTTTACAGCCTTACACCGATATGCACATGAATACCGCATTGCCTCCGCAGAATGGTTTAACGGGTGCAAGTAATCCGATGTATTCCTATATTCTTTCCGGTATCGCATTATTTATACTGCTGATTGCCTGCATTAATTTTGTTAATCTCACCGTAGCAAGATCTGTAAAACGTGCAAAGGAAATTGGTATCCGCAAAGTGATTGGTGGCGACCGGAAGCAGCTCATCCTGCAGTTCCTGGGAGAATCATTTTTTCTTTGTGCCATCGCTTTTCTTTTTGCAGTGTTGCTGGTGCAGTTTTTATTGCCGGTGTTCAACGATCTCTCAAATAAAGCACTGTCCATTGCGTATTTATTTGATGCAAAACTGATAGCAGGATACGGCATTCTTTTCCTGGCTACAGCGTTCCTGGCTGGCTTTTACCCTGCCCTCGTTTTGTCAGGATATAAACCGGTAGAAACCCTGTACAGCCGCTTCAATATCGCTGGGAAAAGCTACCTGCAAAAATCACTGGTAGTGTTACAGTTTACGCTGGCTTCATTTTTAATTATTGCCACATTTACCATCTACGCCCAGTTTAATTTTCTCACCAGCGAAAAGCTGGGTTATGATGATAACAACCTGGTATTGGTAAATAAACATGAACTTAAACACAGCGATGCTGCGGTGTTTAAAAATGAGTTAATGAAAGATCCAAACATCGCTGGTGTAAGTGCAAGAAATGGTGGCGGGTGGCAAACAGGTGCAAAAGTAGCGAGCGACTCTTCCATACATTTTGCGTATGAAACCATTGATGAGTCTTACCTGCCTCTGATGAATATCCCGTTGGTGGCAGGGCGAAATTTTTCAACTGACTTTCCTGCAGACTCCAATAATTCGGTCATTGTTAATGAAGCGTTTGTAAAACAGGCTGGCTGGAAAAAGCCGGTCGGCGAAATAGTGAATTTCTTTTACAACAACAATGAAATATACCATGTAATCGGTGTAGTGAAAGATCATCATTTTGCTTCGTTAAACGAGAAGATAATGCCGCAGCTATTTACCATGAAGAATGCTAATTTGTATGGAGCTTACTACATTAAAATAAAACCCAATACCCAAACGGCTGCTTTGAAGTGGATTCAAAAAACCTTTAAACAATTTTACCCGATGAGCCCGTATTCCTACGTGTTCAAAAATGAAGAGAATCTCCGAAATTATGAGGATGTGGCAAAATGGAAACAGATCTTGTTATTTGGGGCAGTGCTGACTATTTTTATTTCCTGCATCGGCTTGTTTGGTTTGTCAGTGTTATCGGCAGAAAAGCGCACGAAGGAGATAGGAATCCGCAAAGTACTGGGCGCATCTGTAAACGGTATTGTAACCATTCTTTCCAGAGACTTTTTACTACTAGTGATTATTGCGTTAATCATTGCATCGCCGCTGGCATATATGGCAGCAGGTAAATGGTTGGAAGGGTTTCCTTACCGCATTGCATTAAATGGCTGGTTGTTTGCCGGAGCCGCAATGCTGGTAATATTTGTAGCCTTGTTCACCGTAAGTTTCCAGGCGATAAAAGCAGCCATGGCCAACCCTGTAAAAAGTTTGAGAACGGAATAAGGGAAAGAAATGTGCTATTTAGCTAATTAGATAATGTGCTGATGAAAATAGATGTCAGTATTCAATAATCGACACAACCATCTACTCCCGTTAGCTTTCGGATAACAATTTAACAATACAACCCTCAACCACATCGCCATGTTCAAAAACTATTTTAAAATAATTGTAAGAAATCTCTGGCGCAATAAACTTTACACGGCTATCAATATCATTGGCCTTAGCCTGGGTATTGCTGCATTGGTATGGGGCGTGCAGGCATGGCGGTATAGTTTTAGCTTCGACAACTTTCATAACAATCGGGAGCAGGTTTTTCGGGTACTTACCAGGATGCAAGGCAACGATATGATGAAGGGGATTTGCCCTTTACCGCTGGCCAGTTTTGCGAAGCAGGATTTTTCGGGTATACAGCAGGTGGTTCGTTGGGATAGTCGTGGCCTCGATATCAAAGCCGATCAAAATGAGCCATTTGCAGCCGAGGCTGGTTTTACAGATCCTGCTTTTTTTGAGCTGTTTAATTTTCCCCTGCTAAAAGGAGTAATCAACCTGGTTGACAAATCAACGGTAGTTATTACAGAGCAAGCTGCAAAAAAATATTTTGGCAATGTTGATCCCATCGGCAAAACATTACTTTTTTATTCGTCCCAGGATTATAAAAAAAGATTGAGCGTAACCGGGGTATTAAAAGATCCGCCTTATAATTCCACTTTTCAGTTTGAATTGATCACCAATATCGATAACAATATAAAAGGCGATGGCCTTCAAATACAAAAGGATGACTGGGGCTGGTTTGCCAATGCTGTTTTTCTTAAATTATCCAATCCTGCAGATGCTGCCCGGCTTGAGCATGATCTGGAAAAATATATTCCGCTTCAGCAGGAGGCCCGGAAGGATCTTAAAGTTACTGCCTTCAAATTGGCTTCCTTGCAAAGTATGGCAGCGCAATCCAATACGCTGGATAGCAATGCCCTGGTGGAAAGGCCAGGCGATGCCGCTGCTTATGGTCCGTTTGTGCTGGCTTTGCTGGTGTTGTTATCTGCGTGTTTAAACTTTGCAAATACTTCCATTTCACAAAGTAACCGGCGCTTAAAAGAAATGGGAATCCGCAAAGTGATGGGCGGCACTCGCAGACAAATTGTGTTGCAGCAATTAGCTGAATGCCTGTTAATCGTATTGGCCGCCATTCTTCTTTCTGTATTCATCAATAACTGGTGGTTGCCGGTTTACAGTTCCATGTTCAGTTTTATTAATTTATCTGCCAATTATTTTACTGATTACACATTGCTCTTAGTACTTGCTATTATCTTATTGGGCGTTACCATATTGGCGGGCAGTTACCCCGCATTTTATATCAGCCGTTTTAATGCGGCCGATATTTTTAGTGGTATTGTAAAATTTGGCGGACGCAATCTTTTTTCCAGGTTACTACTGGGGTTTCAAATTGTAATATCTTTTATCACAGTTATTGCAGGTATGGCTTTTTCAAGAAATGCGGACTTCCAGAAAAATTATGATTATGGATATGATAAAGACAATGTGATTGGGTTTTATGTTGAGTCGGAAAATGATTTCCATGCTTTGCGAAACGAGGTAAATAAAATACAGGGCGTTGATATAATAGCGGGTACCCGTCAACACATTGGTTTCCGGCAGCGCACAGTTTCTTTAGAATGGGGCAATGAAAAAAAAGAAAGCCAGTATCTGGACGTGGGTGAGCATTACATTAATGCGATGCAACTAAAACTGGTTGCCGGAAGAAATTTTAATGAGGAAGGAAAAGGGGATATTCAAAAATCGATGTTAATCAACCAGCAGTTGGCGTTCCGTTTTGGCTGGACAGATAAAGAAGCGATAGGTAAACAAATAAGAATGGATACCAGTTTATGCACGGTAGTGGGTGTGCTGAAAGATTTTACAACAGGCAATCTTTTTGAGGCATTACAACCCTTTGCCATGCGTACGGTAGAGGCATCAAAATACGCTCAGTTGATCGTGCACACCAGGCCGGGAGAACTGGTAAAAGTGTACGACCAAACAAGGACGGTCTGGAAAAAAATATTTCCGCTTAAACCATTTAACGGCTATTATCAAAGCCAGGCGGCCGCAGAATCTATCCGTGTAAATGCAAGTGTGGCAACCGTGTTTTTTTGGTTCGCCATCATATCGGTATTGCTCACTGCAACTGGATTGTTTGCATTGATCTCTTTAACCGTATTAAAAAAAATGAAAGAGATTGCCATTCGGAAAGTGGTGGGTGCAGAGGCAAAGCATATTTTTCAGTTAATACTAAAGGGGTATGTACTGATCTTTTTAACAGCGGCTGTATTGGGTTGTTTTGCAGGGTACAGGTTAGCCAAATTACTAATGGATATGATCTTCACGATTAATGTTGGTGTTGCTTTCTCTACGCTTTGGGTATCGTTTGCATGTGTGTTGGTAATTGCAGTAGTCACCGTAAGTTCCAGAATCTGGGTGGCATTCAATACAAAAGCATCCAAAGTACTTAAAGGGGATTAATCGGTCTGCCCTACGGTGCCGACCGCTTCGGAGCCTTCAACCTATAACCTCGTGCTAACTGTGTACGAAATCAAACACTGAACTGTTCGTTTTCGTACACTTTTTATTTACATTCGTCCCAATCCTTTAACTGGCAAGGGGTTTAACCATGGCATGGCAATTGAGTTTCCTACTGTAAAACTAGCATTTGTCATGATAAAAACATATTTCAAAACTGCCTGGAGAAATCTTGTTAAGAACAAGGCTTTCTCATTCATCAATATATTGGGTTTGTCCATTGGTATTTCGGTATGTTTCATCATAGTGCTTTTTGTGCAGCAAGAGCTAAGCTATGATCAATTCAATACAAACGCAGACCGCATAGTAAGGGTACATTTTAAAGCCAATATCAGCGGGGGCAAAATTAATGAAGGCAGCGTAATGCCACCCACGGCACAGGCATTGAAAAACGATTATCCGGAGGTGGAAGCCGCAGTAAGGCTTCGTACCTATGGAACGCCAAAAATTGTTTATGGCGATAAGAAATTCAATGAGGGATCGTTTGCTTTTGCAGACGCAAATTTATTTAAGGTATTTACAATCCCTTTTGTAAAAGGAGATCCGGCCACGGCATTGCAGCAGCCCAATACACTCGTTATAACCGAAGAACTGGCAAAAAAATATTTTGGGGATGAAGAGCCGGTAGGTAAAACACTCACTTTTAAAAGTAGTAACAATGCCCTGTTTAAAGTAACAGGCGTTATCAAAAAGCTGCCCGTCAATTCTCATTTTCATTTTGATATGTTTGGCTCCATGGCAACTTTGCCGGAGGCTAAGGGCAACTCCTGGATGGAATCCAATTTCTACACTTATTTGTTATTGCAAAAAGGCTCCGACTACAAAAAGCTGGAAGCCAAATTGCCCAATATGGTGGAGAAATATATGGGACCACAAATATTGCAGGCCATGGGTATGAGTCTCACCCAGTTTCGTACAAAGGGCAACGAACTCGGCTTCGTTCTGATGCCTTTGAAAGATATTCACCTGCATTCAGCAACCACCTCTGAATTAGAACCGGGTGGCAATGAAAAATATGTGTTCATCTTTGGCGCTATCGCTGCGTTTATGTTGTTGATAGCGGCTATTAATTTTATCAACCTCTCAACTGCAGGTGCATCAAAGCGGGCAAGAGAAGTAGGCGTACGCAAAGTAATGGGCTCCGATAAATTCACCCTGATCAAACAATTTTTGACAGAATCCGTACTGCTTACATTTATTGCAGTGCTTATTTCGTTCCTGTTGATACAATTGGCATTGCCGGGATTCAATAAGCTTTCCGGGAAAGACCTGGGCATCGGATTCAGCATTCCGTCGGTGATTGCCTTGCTCGCATTGGGATTGTTCGTTGGTTTGATAGCTGGTATTTATCCTGCTTTTTTTCTTTCATCTTTCAAACCGATTGCTGTATTAAAAGGCCGGGTGAGTTCAGGCACAAAGGGTTTTAGCCTAAGAAGCGGGCTGGTCGTTTTTCAATTCTTCATTTCCGTCGGATTAATTATAGCTACCATTGTTATTTATCAGCAAATGCAATTTATCCAAAATAAAGAACTGGGCTATGATAAGGACCAATTGATGGTATTATCAAATTCATGGTCGCTGGGAAAGAATGAAAGGGTGTTCAAAGATGAATTACTGAAAGACAGTCGTGTAATGAATGTTACCATTTCTGGTTATAAACCTGCCGGACCAAGCTTTAGCAACAATTCACTGGCTTACCCCGAAGGAAATGAAAGCAAGATTATGAGAACGCTGGAATATCATGTAGATGAACAATACATTCCAACCATGGGAATGCAACTGGCAGCAGGCAGAAATTTTTCGCCGGAGCTTACCACTGATTCATCCGGCATTATCATCAACGAAGCAGCAGCCAGGGCCTTTGGCTGGGGAGCCAATGCCGTAGGGCAAAGAATTACCCGGCAGAATAGCGGTAGAGGAAACAATTTTGTTTACACGGTGATCGGTGTGGTAAAAGATTTTCATTTTAAATCCTTGCACGAAGCTATCACGCCACTGCTGATGACGCTTAATCCTGACAATGGATTGATAGTAAAAGTAAAAGCAACGGATATTGCCGGGTTGCTAAATTCCATGAAACAACAGTGGTCAAAATTCGGAACGGAAGAGCCTTTTGAATACGCATTCATGGACGAGCTCTACATGAAAACCTATGCGGCAGAACAAAGAACCGGTCGCATTCTAAACATATTTGCCTTGCTGACAATCTTTATTGCCTGCCTTGGTTTATTTGGCCTGGCCACCTATACGGCCGAGCAGCGCACCAAAGAAATTGGCATCCGGAAAGTTTTGGGTGCAAGCGTATCGCAGGTAACGAATATGTTGTCGAAAGAATTTTTAAAACTCGTGTTGATCGCTTGTGTAATTGCTTTTCCTTTGTCCTGGTGGGCCATGCATACCTGGTTACAGGATTTTGTGTACCGCATAAATATTAATTGGTGGGTATTTTTATTGGCTGCAGGTGTAGCAATGCTGATCGCTTTGTTTACGGTTAGTTTTCAGGCGATCAAAGCAGCGCTGGCAAATCCGGTGAAGAGTTTGAGGGCGGAATAATAAAATGTAATAAAGAAACGGAGCGTTCAGGATTGAAGCAGTAAACAGAATTCAATAAGCATAAAAAAGTAAATGGATTTTTAGTTTGATAAAATGAATACATTTTTTAAAATACCTTTTCGCCATCTTTTTAAAAGTAAGTTGTATTCCGTAATTAATATTATTGGACTTGCCACAGGAATCACCTGTATGTTGATGGCTGTATTATATTGGAATGATGAACACAGCTATGATGATTTTCATGCCAATAATCCCGGCCTTTACCGCGTTACCACAACATTGAAAGAAAATAAAAATGATGATCCACAAACGATCGGCGGCACAGGGCAAGTGCAGGGCCCGGCGTTTAAAAATGCAGTGCCTGAAGTGAAAAATTATGTGAGAATATTGGGAGGTGATATTTACAGCGATGTTATCGCTAACGGAAAAGGATTGCACATTAAACCATTATTTGCAGATTCAAATTTCTTCAATGTTTTTAGTTTTAAATTATTACATGGCAATGCTGCCAGTGCCCTCTCAAATGTATATTCTGTAGTATTAACTGAAAGCACAGCCAGGAATTTTTTTAATACCGTCGATGTTATCGGCAAATCCCTTAGTATAGATGCCGATCCTTCTTTTGAAAGACTGGGAAGGTCATTAATTGTTTCAGCCGTTGTTGAAGATCCGCCAGCCAATTCTTCGCTGCAATTTGATGCATTGTTTAGTTTTCAGTTTATGCAGCTTTCATTTCAGGATAATGCGTGGCTCAATGCCTATCTCGGAACATTTGTTGTACTCGATCCATTGGCAAATCTACCAGCAGTGGTACAAAAATTTAATGCTGTTTATGCCTTGCATGCGAAAGAGCAGCTTGCAAGTAATATTAAGCTGTATGGTTACGATCCGCACATTTTTTATGGACTGCAACCCATTACTGATATACATCTTAACCCATTGATGCAACACAATAGCAACGCAGAAGGCGGTATAGTAAATGGAAGCAAACCCGTTTATTCTTATATTTTTTTTGGCATTGCATTTTTTATATTGCTGATGGCTTCTATAAACTTTATAAACATAAGCATTGCCAATTCACTTAGCCGCTCCAAAGAAGTTGGGATAAGAAAAATTTCCGGCGGCAGCAGAGGGCATATTATTATGCAGTTTATCAACGAATCTTTTATTCTTTGTTTTATTTCATTCTTATTTTCTATTGTATTATTACATATTTGTTTGCCATTATTTAATAGCCTTGCTGGTAAACAAATTCAACTGCTGCAGGCTGTTGATTGGAAATTACTTTTATACTTTGCCTTATTATTTTTATTGATCATCTCGTTGACTGGTATTTATCCTGCTTTGGTGGTTTCCCGGTTTGCCCCTGCCGAGGTTCTTTATCGCAGACAAAAATTATCCAGCCGTAGTTTATTGGGTCGTGGCCTTGTTGTGTTGCAGTTTTCATTGGCATTGTGTTTATTAATGGCATCCATTGTTTATTACAGCCAGATGGATTACATACGCAACAAAGATCTTGGCTATGCACCAAACCAAATTATTAGAACAAATATCAGTGGCAATAGAGATTACCGTTCGGTCATCACCTATTTAAGAAATGAATTTGCAAAGGATCCATCAATTGATGCCGTATCTTTTGGTAATGATGGCTATGCTGAGCGTATCGAAGCAGACGGGAAAAATCTGCAAGCGCAGTATAGAAATATCGATGAAAATTTCCTCTCTGTTATGGAGATTTCATTGAGTGCCGGCAGTGATATTGGTTCTTCTTCTGCTGCTGTAAAAAATGAAGTGCTGGTAAATCAAAGCTTTGTTAAACAATCGGGCATTCAGCATCCGGTAGGTACATCTATCAAAGTTTATAGAGACGGAGATAGTTCAACAAAAACAATAGCTGGTGTAGTAAAAGATTTTCATTTTAGTTCATTGCGTGAACCCATCGCTCCGATGGTGATGTATGCAAGTGAGGTGCCTGATGGTGGTATCTGGATTAGGTTTGATAAGGCAAAGCAAAAGGAAGCGATGATGGCTATTGAACGCATTTATAAACAAGTGATGCCAGGTGCAGTTTACCAATATAGCTTTCTGGATGAATTGAATGAACGACAGTATTTACAGGAGCTTCGCTGGCAGCAGGTTATAAGTGTAGCAACCATTTTGGCATTTATCATTTGCTGTCTTGGGTTGTTCAGTTTTGCTCATCTCTCCACCAACCAACGTACCAAAGAGATTGGCGTACGGAAAGTACTAGGTGCTTCAGTAAGCCAGGTCGCTGTTCTTCTTT
>Ga0209512_1003270_pt1 | contig 15676 bp, 14 predicted proteins | sample frozenSSSSmetaG_FD_184142 | JGI IMG/M metagenome (GOLD analysis project Ga0209512, IMG submission 184142) | Glacier valley bacterial and archeal communities from Borup Fiord, Nunavut, Canada, to study Microbial Dark Matter (Phase II) -... | ecosystem: Environmental > Aquatic > Freshwater > Ice >... | reverse complement strand
CATAAAGTAAAAAGATATGTACATGGCGATCGCCATACACTTGGTCGATCGCGTTTCCCGCCCAGAGGCAAGCGATGGGTACGGGGGGGATCGGGAGAGTGGGGGAGTGGGAATCCCCCTTCTTTTCAACCCACCACAGTGGCGTCTCTGGGGAATAATATTGGTCAACTGTTCGCGCTAGATGAGAGAAATCCTGATTGGGAAACATATCTTGATAAGTGCGCTGCATGAATTTCACTAGCAAGGCACGATCTAGACCTGAACCAGCGCGAATTAAGTACCCAGGTAACAGTTGTTGTGACACTATTAACGTTGAGCTACTTCTTCAATCGGTGCTGGCGCAGCCATATCGCTGGGTAAGAAGATGCGGGCGCTGACAGCGACGAGGGCAAATAAAAACACGAGGACGATTAAAAAAGGCGCAATGTACTGACGAAAAATAGCCATATATGAGTTTGGAAGTAAGTGAGTTGGGAGAAAATACTTGAGAGACGGGGATCGCTCCTCGGTAACTAGTGTAACTTTTTGTTTTCCTTTCTTAGTAGCGATCGCGTTCCAAATCAGCGATCACTTTTCCCCAATACCAATTTTCCGAAAAGCCAGGATATCTGCTTTTGGCTTCTGCAATTAACCTTTCGGCAGCAGCGCGATCGCCTTTTAACATCTGGAGCAATTTTTCTTGAGTTTCGATTTCCGGCGGGGTTTCATTCCGAGGGGGTGGTGATGGGATAGTGGGTGACGGCGGCTGAGGTGCTACAGAGCGCTCAGAGGGAACTGTTCGCACTGGTGTTGATTGGACTGTGATGGGTGTTTGAAACTGTGTAGGCATCGGCTCAACCATTGATTGTGCTTGTTCTGCAAGCAATCGCATCCTTTTGGCTGACCGCATGACGATATTGAACAGAATTGCCACAGTTGCGCCCAGCAGCAAAGTGAGTACAAAGCTTGATAGGTCAAGAGGCAAAATTCCTCTAAACAACTGTGATAGAAGGTAGCCAAGGATAACTGCAGTAAATAAAAGGAAAAATGTCGCGAGATAAATTCTAACTTTGAGTGTCATAAGTGTTATTCCTCATCCAATCCTGGTCTTGGCATATCTGGAGGTGGTGGATTCCACGGAGCAAAAAACGGTAACAGCATCAAACCGGGTAGAGCGAGAATTGCTGTCAACAAGAAGAAATTAGGCCAACCAATGGCTGTTGCCCAAGTACCTGTAGGCGCAACCAGAATATCACGACTAAAGGCTTGCAAACTGGATAGTAAAGCAAACTGAGTAGCGGAAAAGCTTTGATTACACAAACTCATCAAAAAAGCGACAAATGCTGCTGATTCTAAGCCATAACAGAAATTTTCTATATTAATAGCAGCTATCATTAGGTGATAATTTTTACCTACCTCTGCCAAAGCGAAGTAAGAAAGATTACCGAGCGCTTGCACAATCGCAAAAATCCACAAAGAGCGATTGATCCCAATTTTGTTCATCACCACACCGCCGACCAAAATTCCCACAATCGCGGCTGCAAGACCTAATCCGGTGGGAAATGCGAGATCGCTTTGACTGAAATTTAAGCCTTTCTTTAATAAGAATGGGGTGGCAACATTTTTCAGCATCGAATCCCCTAACTTGTAGAGCACGATGAACAATAGGATCGAAACTGCTCGCAGAGAACCGTGGCGTCGGAAAAAATCAATTGACGGTAAAATGAAAGCATCGGCTAAAGTTTGCGGTGGGTTAGAGCGCAGCACTGGTTCAGGTGCAAAAAACGAAGTAATTAAACCCACACCCATCAACAGCGCCATCAACAGATAAACGATTGACCAAGGCATTCTGTCCGCCAGCCACAAAGCTACAGCACTGGTCACAATGAGTGCCAGACGGTAGCCTAAAAGGTAAACTGATGCTCCTGGTCCAACTTCTTGTTTTTCGGTCACATCAGTCCGGTAGGCATCAGCAACAATATCTTGACTGGCGCTAAAAAAAGCGACGATCACTGCTGTGATTGCCAAGAGTTGTGGACCTTGTGCGGGCTTTTGGAAAGCCATCGCCGCGATTGCTAGTAGTAAGGCAACTTGGGTGATGGCTAACCAACCTCGTCGCCGACCTAAAAATGGCGGGGCGAAGCGGTCAAGAATCGGCGACCAGAGAAATTTTAGAGAGTAAGGCAACTTAACCAAACTAAAAGCACCAATCGTCTCTAAACTAATTCCTTCTTGAGTCAACCAGGCTTGTAATGTCGAACCTGTTAAATACAGTGGCAAACCGGATGAAAAGCCTAAAAATAGTAAGGCTTTCATTTTCTGTTTGCCAAAGACCTCTAGCAGCGATTGATTTTTCATTGTTACCAAATAAAGCTAATCACCACTCTTGTTTCGTGATTTTCGCGATTTCTTCCGGGAAAATACGCAATGTCCCCGTAATTCTACCCCATGTTCGTCAAGGTGTTTTTGCCAGCCATCACGAGTGCCAATTTCACTTTTATCTTTCAGTAGTCCTAATTCGTCTTCTTGATTAGTGAGTTGGGCAAATTGGGCGTATAACGGATGGCTGGGTGTGATAAAGGTTTCTTTGCGGTGGAGTATTGGCGGATTCGCAGAGGTGCTGTAATCACGATGGGTGATATACAGAGTTTTTAAGTCAATATTGATACTAGTGTGTAGGGCAGGATGGGGGTCGGTGTCAAATTCTGGATAGAATAGGTAAGATATTTGCTGTTTATCAGTACAGAACTTGACTAAAGTCGCGCCATCTACTCGACCAATCGTGCGACTGGCGCAGCCTTCGTAAATCCGCAGCAATGGGTCGAGTTCTTGGAGAGTGCAAACGTGAACATAAAGGGCGCTGCGGGTGTGTTTGCCAATCTTACTTTTTTGACAAGCAGTTTGAGTCACCCCTGGTTTACCTAAGCTGAAAAGCATCCGGTCAGCTACTTCGCAGGCTTCTTGATAACTGCCAAAAAAGGCTTTGATGTCGTGGCGGAGTTCGGGGGCGAGTTTCTGAACTGTCGGGCGTTGATCAAAATGGGTCAAGGCAAGATAAACCAAAATGTCTAAACTGCGACGGTATGCGATCGCATCCCATTCTGCTTCATCAGTTGCTTGTAATATTACTTTATAAGCACGGCTCATCGTGCCAAATTCCACTAGTAATTCCGAAGCAAGGGCAAATTCTCCTTTAACTGGCAATCTCCCGCGCTCGGTAATAAAACTCATCAGTGGTGCTAGCTGCTCTTGATAGTCTTCAAACCGTTTACTAGGAATCCGAATTCCAGGGATTGAGGTACGACTCCGAAAGCGCAAAGCCCGAAATCCTTCTCTTTCTTGCTCACAGCGAAACACAAAATAAATGCCTAAGGCGACAGGTACGGCGTCAGCCTGTAGCACTCCATCAATGTATGTTTTGAGTTCTGCTTGCTCGTAATATTTCTGAAATGTATTGCGTCTGGTAACTATTCCATCACTGTAAGCTACTTGGTTACGGCTGCGATCGTTAATCAAAATTTGAGCGGCAACAATTAAGACTTTGCCAGTAAGTTCCCAAGCATTCACGAGACACTGACTGCGTTCTTCTGGGTCTTCAATTACATTCAGCACATATCCCAAATTAATAATATCAGCCTGGGTAAAAGGTGTGTGAGGTGAGTAATAAGGGTCCCAACCAGAACTCGTGTATCCTAAATTGGTTGTGCGTTCAACATCGCCGCCGTGTCCGCAACCGTAATCAAAAAACGTAGTATCATTTTTTAAGATTGCCCACTCCATAGCCAATCGCACCGGACGAGAAATATCAGTGCGAACTATAGCGGCGCGATGACGCTCAATTTCCAAGGTTTCAAGCATAACACTATGGATACAGCCTTTCTGAGGGTGTGTAAATGCTTCATGCTCATGGAAGCGTAACGCACCGTTTTTTCCAATATGCTTATCTTTTCAATCTTTCAATGCCAATTCAACGAAATCTTCAATCTTCTTAATATTTAAATCACCTGCTAAATAGCCAATTCCTCGATGCAAGTGCAGGCGAAATTGTGTGGCGAGGGTTTCTTTATCAGTACTCATGCCATCATTATGACAACGTTGCTTCAGCGCCATCAGTAATAAATCAGACATTGTTCCGCCAAACACGCGCCAACTCATCTCCACATTACTATCCAAGTTAATTGGTACAGGTGAAGGTGCAGTAGGTTCTGCTAACGATTTACATAACGCCCATCGACACAAGATATTCCATTGGTCAATCTTTGTATTGCGTTTGAGCTTGGTAAGTTGGTCTTTGGCTGTTTGAGATAAGCCAATCCGTTCTAATGGTGGTTCCATCAATGTGTACCTATAGTTGTCTCATCTGGCCAAAAATAACCTGGTTGGATGGTTGTTTGGCGGGTGGATGAATCGTATTTTAAAAGATATTCATGAGCTATAGCGTCGTTAGCGCGGAGTCTTTCTACTTCTGATTTGCCAATCTCTGTGTCCGTAGACAGTAAAATTACTTGATGGCTAGCAGAAGGGAAGTAACGCTCAATCAAGTTACCTCGGTGAGAAGAATCTAATCTACCTAGCGGAGTATCAATCGCTACTGGCAATCTGCGTCCGGAAACTCTTGCTAATCCCCATAAGAAGGCGATCGCTAATAGTTGTTTTTCCCCAGCCGAGAGGCGATGTTTTGGGACAGATTTACCTGCGGAGTCATAAAGTGAAAGACCAAAAGATTTGGTGTCAATCGCCACCCGATGCACCAAATCAGATTTATGTAATAGATAGCGGAAGCACTCTGTGACTTCTACTTCTAATTTATTTAACTTTCTCAAAGTCAAGCGATCGCGAAACAGTTTGAGAGTAGCTTGCACTTTTGCCGATGCGGCAATTATATGCTCTTTATTATTGCGTTCGATATTTTGCTCTGTATACTGTCTTAATTCCTTTTTCAGCTTATCCATCGCCGTATTTAATTCGATCCGGTGCTGAAGTGTCTTTTCCTGTGCAGCCTGAAGTTTAGCTACTTGATTTTGGTCACTCTTAAGTACATCTACCAGTTTTTGATATGCTTCTGGTGATGCGGCTGTCTGCAATTGTCTTTCGAGGCTGATAATTTCCTCTTCTTGAATTTGGAGACTCTTGAGTTGCTGTTGGGCTATTTTTTTGACTGCTTCTAAGTTATTAGTAGTATTAGCTAGTTGCTCCCTGGCTGCATCATCGGCGAATAACCACGGTGTTTCCACTACTTTGTCTGTATATAATGATTCTAAATCTTGATTCAGAAACAATTGAATTTTCTCCAACTGTTCCTCACCCATATTTAGTTGACTCATCAAATTGAGCAAGCGATCGTCTCTTTTGAGTAATACATCTCGTGCTACTTGTGATTGTTGACCAATCGCTTCTTTTTCCGCTTGAATTTTTGCCTGAGTTAGTAATGGCGAAATCAACATTAAGGGTAAAACATCCGCAGCAAGTTCCCGCATTTCCTGACGGATTGACTCAGCAATCGCCGTCTTCTCTTCTTGCTGCTTATCTAACTGGCTGCGTTCTCCGGCAATTTTACCACCTTCAGAAATAAACTTATCAAAAGATGCTTGCTGCTGCTTTTCTGCAAATAATAATTCTTCTTGTAATTCAGCAAGTTGATTTTCATTCGCTTGATATTCTGTTTGCTGCTGTTTCAGCTTGTCCTCGATTTCCTCCAGGTTGGCTAATTCCTTAATATCAGCAATCTCTTTGCGTTTACGATTGACTAAAATTTCTAAATCAACCGTTAATCGATCTGCTAACTCTAATCCTAAAAGTCCGCGAATCGCATCGACAACAAGTGGTGGTGGAGTCTCTTGTTCCGCCAATTCCTTAACTTGTTCACCATCAAAAAGAAACAAATTAGAAATTCCTAGAGGTAGCATATTTTCAATATACTCATCCCAGGTATTAGTTAAGGCTTCATCAGACCAATCAGTGTTATCCTCTAAAATCTCCAGAATGCCTAAACTATCTTTGCCATCTTGAGGATTTTTTTCCCAAGTGCGGACAATTTTATGTCGTGTCGGCTGATCGTCTTTGATATGTTCAAAAGTCAATTCTATGCGAGTTTTATCTGTAGACGGAATATGACTATTAACGCACTGAGACAGAAAATCGCTATAGCTTAAATTACCACGAGTCGAGCATTGAGCACGATGCCCATAAAGAGCCAGACGAATCGCATCCATTAAGGTAGTTTTACCACCACCATTCATCCCACCCAAAAGAATGATCGGACGAGTATCCTCATCATTCCTAGTGTCAAGATTAATGACTTGACGACCACAATAAGGACCAAAGTTTTGTAATATCAGTTCGAGAAATATCATAGTTATATTTTTGCTTCACGCCAAGACGCCTTCGCTGGTGCGTGAAATTATCCTACTCATCTTTTGCCGAAAATTTCCGACTTCCCCAAGTTTCCACATTAACTTGCTTAATCGCATCGCCTAAAGTTAGCTGCTTAACTTTGTCTACATCCCCCTGATCGACAGCTTCTTTCAAATCTCGTTTAAAGTGAGCATTGTCAATCGCTTGTTGTTGCGATCGCGAACTGGTTTGAAAGCACTTCTCCAATGTGTCATATATTCCCACACGGCGAGACATTTTTCGATACTGGCGTTCGGTATCTAGCAGTTTCGCCATTAGTTCTAAGTGCATGTCGTCACCTTCACATATCTCTTCTAGCACATTCCACTCATCACTACCTAGCAGGCTATAGCCAGCAGCAGGACGCGGATCTTGGAAAAATTCACCAGTAACTTCCATATAAATGCGGGGTAAACTATCATCAAACTCGTGTCTTTCCTCTAACCAGATGCGCCTAATTTCACTCATTTCCTCATGGGTTATCAAAGTGATATCGCGCATATTTTCAGGTGCTGTGCGGCGAATTTGTGTTTGAACCGTAAGCAGCTTTCTGAGCCAGTCTTCCCGTGCGTCTTTAACATAAGGACCTGGAATAGGCTCAACGGATATTTCACCCTCTAAATTGCGCTCATACAATTGTACATCTCCGTTTCTACGTCGGAAATCGCGGCGATCACGGGTCTCTTCAGCATCCAATTCTGCACGAAAATCAAGTAGAGGTTGCAACCATTCTTTCTGTTCGTCATTTTGAATCATCGCCGTCAGTGATTTATCCTGACTAACCATCGTGCAAACCCAGCAACCAAAACGAGAGCTACCACAACTAGGAGTTGATGTATCGACAACTAAAGGACATTCATTATCAGCACTCGCACCTTTATATAAAGAAAGTAAGTCTTTATTGCTCTGTCCCCAAGGATTCTCCCCTTGCATTAAGTAAATCCAAACTTCATCATTTCCCCAATCTTCTATAGGGCTATAAACTAGGGAGTTTGGCAAGTTCATATTAGGGCTGAGGTGATCGCGTACCCGCTGGGCTTCGAGTTTATTCATTCTACCAGCGCGTTTTGTGCTTTCGGCTTTGCGAGTACCTAAGACAAGAATAGCTTCACCGCTAGAGCGGATAACATCACGAATAAAACGGTTAGATGGATTAATTTTGAGGCGCTCTGTACACCAGCGAAATTTGCCTCGCGGTGCTGGGTAGCCCTTACCTATCAGACCAACCCAAAATGTCTCCTTAAATTCTGGCTGTAGCAAATGTGGCTCAAATGGTAGTCCTTGCGATTGAGCCGCTAACTTAATATTTTTTAAGGAACTGCGTACCCAAGCAGAAACAATCGGATTCTCTACTAGTGTATCTGTTGTAATGACATGAATTGTTTTAGTCCACTTGCTGGGTGGAAGTGCTGCGATCGCATTCCAGACAAGCTGTAAAGTCGCACTAGAATCTTTACCACCCGAGTAACCCAAACACCAGGGTATTTCATCCAAGCAATATAACTCTTGAATTTCAGTAGTAAGAGCTTGGATATCTTCCCCCAACCCTGATACAGTACGCGCTGGCTGATTTTTAGTTTCTGGCTTTTGTGCTGTAGTCATTTATGCTTACCCTACTGAAATGCAAAGGTTTTTAAAAACTTTGCCATAAATACTCATCTTACAAGACAATTAACTTGTTGAAAGCTAATTATTTTTAAAAACCAGGATGAATACCAGTGCATCTGACCACACTGCTGATATTGCCAGCGAGTATTTAGAACGGGAAATCAGAGATCGACAGGTACTCACTTTACTCTTAGAGAAGCAGCTTGCACACAAAGATCGGATTCTCGTTCAAAAAACTGAGATGGGCGGAAACCAGGCGTATGTCGGTTCAGTTAGCCTAGAATGGTTTGCTGGTCGTGTGCGTTTTGCTTCGTGCTTACCCCTGCTACAGGCAAAGTATAACCCAGCGAGCGATAACATCGAGATTGACGCGAACAGTATTGATGAAATTCAGCAGCGACCTCTTGATTGGTCACGTCAACTACCGCTAGTGCAGTATTTGACAGTTCGGAAAAATCATAAATTCCCTCCCGTTCTTGTGGTGATTAACCAACCGTGGGTAGACGATCCCAACGCTGCGGAGTGGGATAGTGAGGGACGAGCCACCAAATCTACCATTGATTTTACCGCCCTGGATAAAGACGCTAAAGTCGGGGTGCTCAACATTTCGGAAGAGGATGTAACAATTTATGCACTGGACGGTCAGCACCGACTGATGGGGGTGCAAGGGTTGATGGAGTTAATCAAGACTCGCAAAATCCAGCGTTACAAAAAAGATAAAACGCCTGACGGCACTTGTATCACATTATCTGACTTGATAGAGCAGTACCAAGGATCGTCTGCTTATTTGCAAAGCTTACCCACAGAAAAAATTGGAATTGAGTTTATTTCAGCAGTTGCGGCTGGAGAAACCCGCGAACAGGCTAGGCGACGCGTGCGATCAATTTTTATTCATGTCAACTTGATGGCTGCACCGTTGAGTAAAGGTCAGTTAGCACAGCTAAATGAGGATGATGGGTTTTCGATTATTGCTAGAAAAATTGCTGTCACCCATCCGCTGTTGGAACAGAAAGAAAATCGCCAGCCGCGTGTGAATTGGAATAGTGCGACGGTAGCGGCGAAGTCAACAGTTTTGACAACGCTACAAGCTCTCAAAGATATGTCTGAGCGTTATCTGGGGCAAAAATACCCTCACTGGAAACCTTTGGAAAAAGGCTTAATTCCTATGCGACCAGAGGATGACGAACTGGAGGAGGGGATAGAGGAGTTTAATAAACTCTTTACTAGTTTGGCAAAACTCTCCAGTTATAAGTTACTTGAAGATGAGGATACACCTCAATTGCGACGATTCAACTTTGAGAAGGGTGGTGGCGAAGGAAATATGCTATTTCGTCCTGTCGGTCAAATGGCATTAGCTCAAGCTTTAGGAATCTTAGTATTTAAGAAAGGGTTCTCGTTGGAAGCTCTTTTTAAGAAGTTGCGGAAGTTTGACCAATCGGGCGGATTTAGTGGCATGGAGTATCCGCAGTCTCTTTGGTATGGTATTTTGTATGATCCAAATAGAAAGCGGGTGTTAGTTGCTGGACGGGATTTGGCAGCGAGGTTACTGATTTACATCTTGGGTGGAATTAAAGATCAGATGGATCGCGCCGAACTTCGCAAGGATTTAGCTAAAGCAAGAACAATAGAGAAACAAACAATGGGTTTTGATGGCAAGTATATTGAACCCAAGGAAGTAGGACTACCATCTGTGCTGTGATTGTTGACCGTTACTTGCTCTCATAACATCAGCGTATGTGGTTTTCACTGAGTCCAAAATAAATCTTGGTAGCATATTATGCTATATTAAATCTACCAAATTTGTCTAGGTTTTTGTATGGCTCAAATAAATGAGGATACTATTGACACCTCCCCACCTGAACCAACCCAACGTATTGAGTCTCTACTTGAGCCATATTTTTCAAAGTATCACCGAGAGCGCTGCTATCCTGGGCTAATTTTTCAACAGGGGAAGCGAAAAATGCTGCAAATTAACGTTCCGGCTGCTGACTTACCTGTTCTTCTTCAAGCCAAACCCTCCGCTGGTAACGATCCTGATTCAGGAAAGAATCGCCCAGAAGTAAAAGGTCATGCTGACGAAATTAAAGAATATATTGTAGAGCGTGCCCAAAAAGAAAAACCCTGGATTGTGGGAACACTTACTGCCAATGTAGCGCCAGAAAAGATAAACATTATTGAATTGGGTAGGGGTATTTGTATAGCCGTGATTCCTCGTGGAGTTAAGTTAGACATTACTGATGGGCAACACCGTAAAACAGCAATTCATGAATTGATCGAAAGCAGTCAAAGTGAGTTAATTGGTAACGACGATTTTCCGATTACTCTGGTTTTAGAAGGTGACTTTCATCAATGCCAAACAGATTTCCGTGACATGGCTCAAACCAGACAACTGGATAAATCGTTGTTATTATCATTTGGAGAGTTTGAAGGTAGAGTTGGCATTATAAAAAACTTGATACAGCAAGTGCCAATGTTCAATGGTAAGACTGAGAAAATTAAATCAAGTCCATCAACAAAACAAAGATTAATTTACACAACTAATTATTTAGCAAGATTTGTAAGTTGTATTTTTACTGATACCCCAAGTGATACTCTACAGGATTATGATGTTGCGGAAATATCTGAATCTCTAGCTAATTGTCTAAATAAATTTTTCTCTCAATGCAGTAATACACAGTATTTGTTTGATAAGAGTATGGACAAATTAACAATTGATGATGTGAGTGCATTCAAAGAAGACTGTTTACTAGGTGTAAGTGCAGGACTAGAAATTCTGGGACGCTTGCTGTACTGCACTTATGCACCAGACACTAATTATTTCAATGACACGAAAGTTTCAGATTTAGCACAAATAGATTGGTCAAGAGAAAACTCACTTTGGAGAGATAACGTAATTAGGGTAGATCCGAAACCGAAAAAGTCAGATAAGCCTTATAAATTATCTACTGGTAGCAATGCTGTAAATGATGCAGTTAGGATGGCAAAAACAAAACTTGGATGGATCTAAGTCTTTTTTTGAGCAAAACTTAAATCAATACAGGGATTTATTTAGCTCAAAATTTTTGAATGCATAAAATTCTTCTCACTTTTACCCCATGCACTTGCTTGCCCTTAGTAGGTGAGAGTTTTAGTAAGTTGCAATATATGATCATACTGTGTCAAATTTGACAAATTATATGACTGAGACTAACAATAATCATACAAATAGCTCCCAACCTCATCGAGATCAGCAATTTGATTCTTTGCTTGCTACATATTTATCCAAGTATCATGCTGACAGGTGTTATGTAGGGCTAGTTTTTAATCAGGGACAGCGTACTTTACTGCAATTCAATGTTCCTGCATCTGACTTAGCTAATCTTCTGCAAACTAAACCAGCTACTTCTAATAATCCTGAATCAGGAAAGGATCGCCCCGAAATAAAAGGTCATGCTGATGAAATTAAAGAATATATTGTTGAACGCGCCAGTAAAAAAGAACATTGGACTATTGGAACAATAACTGCAAATGTAGCACCAGAATTAATTACATTAATCGAATTAGGCAAAACTTTTTGTCTGATAGTTATTCCTAAAGGAGTTAAATTAGATCTTACTGACGGTCAGCATCGAAAAAAAGCGATTCAAGAACTAATCGAAAGTGAAAAGGGTGAGCTAATTAGAGATGATTATTTTCCCATTAATCTAATTTTAGAGAATGACCTTCGTCAGTGCCAAATAGATTTCAGGGATTTGGCGCAAGCAAAAGCAGTAGATAAATCATTACTATTATCATTTAGTGAATCTTCTGGAAGAGTTGGCATCACTAAAAAATTGATAGAACAAGTACGTATGTTTAAAGGCAAGACTGATAAAATTCAAAAAGCTCCTAATAAGAAAAGCAAACTAATTTACACAATTAATTATATAGCTACAACTGTAAGCTGTGCTTTTGCTGATAATCGAAATGCTCAGCTTGAGAATCTTGATATCAAGGAGTCATCTGAAGCTTTAGCTAATTGTTTAAATCAGTTTTTTTCAGAATGCTTACAAACACAAAAGATTGCTCATACAAACACCGAGAATTTGACAGTTGATGAAGTAATCACTTTTAGACAAGAATGCTTATTAGGCGTAAGTATAGGGATAGAAGTTTTAGGACGACTACTTTATTGCACTTATGACCAAAAAAATAATTATTTTAATGCATCCCAAGTTTCGCAACTTGCACAAATAGATTGGTCTAGAGACAATAAGCTTTGGCAAGACAATGTAGTTAGGATAGACAATACAAACAAAAACTCTGATAGAACTTACATGACATTTGGAGCATCTGCTGTAGCGGATGCAGTCAAAATTGTAAAAATTAGACTAGGATGGATATGATAAATTCGTGGCTATTAAAAAATAATTCACTCAGAGAATTTGCTCAATTATAATTTATCACCTTGCCTCTATTATTTAAGTATTATATTATATTTAAATAGACAATAGTCAAACATAGTAATATTATGATTGTGGACAATACTAATCCTGGCGAGAAACTATACAGTTTTTTAAAACAGCTTTTTCCAGAAAAACATGAAAGTTTAGATTCTGATAATTTGTATTGTTTTATATCTAGAATGGATGATTGCTTGATCGCTGATGGTGAATTTATTAAGATAGTTTATAATAGTAGTATTAATTACATATTAAGAAGGTTAGTAAATACTGCTGAGTACTTAAAAAGGAAATATGAAACAGACGAGTTTCCAGCAGGAAAATTTGTTGAAGAACTAAGAAAGTTTATTAAGCAGGAAACTCGTATTCCTGACAACGAATCTGAAAAAATAATAGTTTTATTGCAGGCTTGTATTCAATCCAAAGGAAAAGAACTCAAGACATCTCGAAAAAAACGTCTTATTAAAGAATATAAATCAAAAAGTCAACTACGTTGCTATATTTGTGGAAAAGACTTAAATGAAGAAGAAGTAAAAATTGAGCATATGTGGCCAAAAACAATGGGAGGTGCGACAGAAGAATTTAATCTTAAAATATCTTGTTCTGATTGTAATGACAAGAAAAAAGACTATATTAATTCAAGCGACTTTCATTATGAGCAAATATGTTTAGTAACTGATAAGGAAGATAAAAGTTTTTCTAATGAGATGAAGAAAGAATACAGAATAGCTCTATGGGCAAAAAGTGATTATAGTTGTATGAGGTGTGGAAAACCAGCTTCAATTGTAGGTAAATTAAATTTTGGTCGCATTAATCTAGAAGATAGCTGACATTTTCTGAATATTGAATCTTATTGTGATGCACATACCCCAGAATAAACTTTTAATTATAACAATAAAAGGCTTTTATGGAACATAGGACTTACTTTGGTTGCCGTGTAAGACAACGTAAAGATAGCGAAACTACCACTTTCTTTGTATTTTACACTCGTGTAAAAGATGTTATGCAGTGGGCTAGAGTTCGACGAACGCAGGATTCTGCTGATGGGTCTCAACGCTTGTTAAGAGAAACTAGACGCAAGGCAATCACTAGATTTGTAAAATATGGAGCGAAAAATACTATTCCTAATAGTATTGTTTTAGCGTTTGAGCCTGGAAAAGCACATTTTTTATCTTTAGAAGAAACATTAAATGGTTGTATGCTTGAAGTAGAAACTCACAATAAGTGTGAGCAAAACTTGGAGTGGGGAACACTTGAATTTTCATTTGATAATTCTCAAGAAGATCATTGTGCATATGTTGTAGATGGACAACATCGTCTATATGGACTGGCAGATTTTGATTCAGAAGATTTACCAGTACTAGTTGTTAGCTTGGTAGATGCGACTGTAGAAGAACAGGCATTTCAGTTCATCGTAATAAATAATAAAGCTGTAAAAGTTTCAACAAATAATGTTAAAGCTATAATCGCAAATTTAAATGAGGAAGAACTACAAAACCGCCTTTTAAAAGCAGGAGTGAAATACGGAAATACATCGCCAACACTTAGAGATATTAACGATTTAGAAACAAGCCCATTTCAATATCTACTTGATTGGCCATATAATAAAGGGCAAAAATTAGTTCCAATTGCGGCAATCGAACAAGCAATAAAATATTTAAAGATTATGTTCACCTTTTTGGAGGATGATGAAGATTCTCTAGTAGCAATTTTTTGTGCTATGTGGCGAGTTATAAAAAATAATTATGCAGAGTTGTGGGGTAAAGAAAATACATTTATGAAAAAAGTAAATATTAACGCATTAAATGAATTTATTGCTGAAAGATTAAAGTTTGCATGGGAATTAAGTATGATAGATATTTTTAATTTGGAACAGTTGGAAACTCAAGTATTAAACATTGTAAAGTTACTTCCTCAAGATTTTTGGGAAACAGAATGGTCTATTAAACTTCAAGATAGTGCTAATGTAAGAAAGCTCATAAAAGATGATTTGTCAAGTTTAGCAGATAATTGCAGGCTCAGAAGACCTTGGAGTCAAGATTTACAGTTGCCTACAGTAAATGATGATTCATTTAATGATTCTACAGATTAGTTTAAAAAAATATTTTGATATAAAATATTCATTTTGCAGATTTTACTTATCACCCATTGCGATAGTATCTCACTTTGTTACAAGGTACGTAACCTACATAAATTTTTTGTGATGTATTTCTATAATGTGTGCTTGCACCGCTCACCTCAAGTTCTCTCTGAAGCTGGAATTTCATTCACCATCTCTAAAATCTGATTGTATAGGGCTGACGATACTCTAAACTCTGACGTATCAATGAGGGCATCTATCAATGGCTTGACAGTAACAATTAAATTTTGGCGTTTAGCCTCAACCAAAATACCCAGCAATCCAGTAATCCTTAACCCCAAGCGATCAGCTTCAGATCTACCACGACGTTCATCAATCAACAGTAAATCTGCACCGAGTTCTAAAGCAAGAGCAATCGCTTCAGACTCTCCAGGATCTAACTTGACCTCGCCCCGAAGACGTTCAATCACACCACGATTCACGGCTTGCCTAACTTCAAGCCAGACAGCAGTTTGAACTTCAAAAGTTCCTGGAACGGGAGGGTCAACATCTACGAGTTCACGATACACTGCTTCAGGAATGGTGACTTGATTGTAAAGTTGAGGCAGAAGGTGCAAGTGTTGAATCGCTGCCAAATTTGTGAGCGCTGATGTATCGCTGATAACAATCAAAGTCGTCCTAACTCCCTCAAGTTTTTCAAGTCAAGCTCAAAGTCTTTAACGTCGTAGGAATAGAGTGGAATGTTTCGCTGCTTTAGAAGTTGGCGAAAAGCATTGAGTTGCATATCCGCTAATTGACTAGCATAGCCTGATGTTAATCGACCTGTTTGGAACAAATATAATGCAATTTCTTGGCGAAACTCACTTGGAGTAAGTTGGGATGCTTGTAAAATTTCGTCTGAGATTATAACACTCATAGCCGGTTTCCCTCAACAACTATACTCTCAGAGTAGCCCAAAAAATCTAGATAGTAACAGATAACCTTTGTTTACTGACTCACAGATCACATATAACCTAGGAAGTCTGACACTCTAGAGTACACACAATTTTGCTGGTTTGCTAATTCTAGACTTTAAGGATTTTATCACTTGAACCAGAGATAGCATATTTGCCTTCTCATGTAAGGGCGATCGCTACTCCTCCGGTAATATATAAATTGTTGTAAACACTGTCTATCCTAGTTTTTAGCACCATTT
>Ga0209512_1003269_pt1 | contig 15677 bp, 13 predicted proteins | sample frozenSSSSmetaG_FD_184142 | JGI IMG/M metagenome (GOLD analysis project Ga0209512, IMG submission 184142) | Glacier valley bacterial and archeal communities from Borup Fiord, Nunavut, Canada, to study Microbial Dark Matter (Phase II) -... | ecosystem: Environmental > Aquatic > Freshwater > Ice >... | reverse complement strand
GACGACGAAGTTGACCGCGTCCTCGGCCTCGAACTCGGAGCAGATGATTACCTGACGAAACCGTTCTCGCCACGCGAACTCGTCGCGCGAGTGCGCGGGCTCCTGCGCCGCCAAGACGGACCGCCGGTGCCCGGTGTGATCGAGACGGCAACGGTGACTCTCGACCCGGTGCGCAGACTCGTCACGAGCAACGGCGCGGGTGTCGCACTCACGACGACCGAGTTCGAACTGCTCGCCAAGCTCATGTCCTCCCCCGGACAAGTGTTCTCGCGCGAGCAGCTGCTCGCGAGCGTGTGGGGCCATGGGGACTACGCGGGCGGTCGGACGGTTGACGTGCACGTAGCCCAGCTGCGCGCCAAGCTCGGCGAGCCGAACCCGATCCGTACCACTCGGGGCATCGGCTACTCGGTGGCAGGAACCTGATGCGGCGCCGCCACAGCCTCCGATCGCGAATCACGCTCGTCACCGTGCTTGTCGCCGTCGTTGCTGTGCTTACGACCGGGCTCCTCTCGCTGCAGTTCGTGCGTAGCTCAACCGCAGACAACGCTCGAGCTCAACTCGCGGCGCAAGCCGAAGTGCTGACCCGCATACCCAAGCTCGCGACCGCAGCTGAGGTCAGCGATCGAGCCGCGCTCGCGCTCGGGGGAACGCTCGTGGCTATCGTTTCGCCGACCGGAGCGGTAACGGGCGATGCGGCTCAATACGTCGACAAGCTGTTACTCGCGCGGTTGACAAACGACGACAAGGTCTCGACGATCCGCCAGGGTACTTCGGGACCTGTGCTCATCGAGGCGCGCACTACGAGAGACGGCGGAGCGGTAGTGCTTGCCTTGCCCGAGTCGAGCATCGCGGGCGCCGTGGGGGCGGTATCCGGCCGGGTACTCATCGCGCTCGCGATCGGGCTCGTCCTCGCCCTGATCGGCGGCACTCTCCTCGCTCGGCTGTTGGCGAGGCCGCTCACCGCGACGGCATCCGCCGCGCGCCGACTCGCGGCGGGCGAACGCGGAGTAGAGATGCCAGAGACCCGCACGGCCGAGGTCGCCGACGTGACCGACGCACTGGAGACACTCGATGCTGCACTCGTGAGTTCCGAGGCTCGGCAGCGCGAATTCTTGCTGTCGATCTCGCACGAGTTGCGCACTCCACTGACCGCCGTGCGCGGCTACGCGGAAGCCATGGCCGACGGTCTCGTTCCCGCCAACCAGCTTGCCACCGTCGGCAATACCCTCATTGCCGAAACCGAGCGACTCGACAATTTCGTCGGCGACTTGCTCGAGCTCGCGCGACTCGAGGCCGACGACTTCAGCATCTCGCGCAGTGTCGTCGACCTACCGTCGCTCTTGCGCGAGGTGTCCGCGGCCTGGTTGGGGCGGGCAGCGACGCTCGGGGTGCTTCTCATCACTCAGGATGGCGAGGGCTCGGTAGCGACCGACCCCCGCCGACTCCGCCAAGTGATCGACGGCCTCGTCGAGAACGCGATGCGCGTGACGCCGTCGAGTGCAGCTGTCGAGATCGCCTGGCACCGCGCGGGATCCGCGACCGTGATCGAGGTGCTCGACGGCGGGCCCGGCCTCAGCGACGACGATCTCGCGGTCGCGTTCGAGCGCGGGGTGCTGCGAGCGCGTTACCGGGACATCCGCCCGGTCGGCACGGGACTGGGCCTCTCGATCGCCGCGCGGCTCGTCGCACGGCTCGGGGGAACGATCGAGGTCGCCAACCGTCCAGCGGGCGGTGCCGTGTTCACCGTGCGACTGCCGTAACCCGTCACCGAACCCGCTGGCAGTGCGCGCAGAAATGGGATCCGCGGTTCATGAACTGCTCGCGGACAATCGGTCGCCCGCACCGCGGGCACGGTTTGCCCTGCTGGCCGTAGGCGTTGAGTGAGTGTGAGAAGTAGCCGGACTGCCCGTTCACGTTGAGGTATTGCGCGTCGAAGCTCGTGCCGCCCTCGGCGAGGGCGCGGTTCAAGACCGCTCGCACCTCGCTCAACAACCCTCGCGCGCGCGCACGGCTCAGCGTGGCGGTCGGTTGGTCGTAGTGCACTCGCGCCGCCCACAGCGATTCGTCGGCATAGATGTTGCCGATTCCGCTCACGAGCGTCTGGTCGAGCAACGCCCGCTTGATCGTCGTCTTCTTCGCTGCGAGCCGAGTGAAAAACCTCGCATCATCGAAACGGGGGTCGAGCGGATCCCGCGCGATGTGGGCCACCTGCGACGGGACCGTTTCGTCCACGAAGTCTGGCGCGGACGCGAGGCGGTCGATCGCCATCGATCCGAAGATCCGCTGGTCAACGAAGTTGAGTAGTAGCGGACCGGCGCCCGGATGCTCGATGTCGATGCGAATTCGGGTGAGCGCGTCGTCCGTTCCCGGCTCGCGCAGCAACACCTGACCGCTCATCCCGAGGTGAACGACGAGCGCTTCCGGCGTAGTCACGCGATCGTCGTCGAGCGGAATCCAGAGAAACTTGCCGCGGCGTCGCGGCGCGAGAAAGGTCCGCCCGGTAAGCCGGTCGACGAAGTCTTCGCTCGGTCCGTCGTGGCGCCGAAGCGACCGCTCGTCGAGCACGGTTACGGATGTCACCCGTGCACCGGTCACGGCGGGCTCGAGCCCGGCGCGCACAACCTCCACCTCGGGTAGTTCGGGCACGGCGGACTAGGTCGCGCGTGGGGGCAGTTGTGCCGCGGGCTGAAGGATTGCCCACGCCTCGAGCGCTGCGGCCATCTCTGCGTGCTTCTTGCTCGACCCGCCGCCCGTGGCGATGACCTCGGAGCCCAGAAACACTGACGCGTGAAAACGCTTGGAGTGATCTGGTCCGCTATCGCTCACGCGGTAGCTCGGGAGGCCGCGCCCGAGGCGAGCCGAGAGCTCTTGCAAGCTCGTTTTGGGATCCATCGCCGCGCCGAACCGGTCGGGGTCGTCGAGCAGTGGGGTGATGAGCCTCAGCACGAGGGCAGTCGCGACGTCGCCTCCACGGTCAAGATAGGTCGCACCGATGATTGCCTCGACGGTGTCGGCGAGGATCGATGACTTGTCACGACCGCCGGTCTGCTCCTCGCCCTTACCGAGGCGAATGTGTGAGCCGAGACTGATGGACCTTGCCACTTCCGCGAGCGCGACGCTCGACACGAGACTCGCGCGCCGCTTCGCGAGGTCTCCCTCGTCGAGGTCCGGATTCTCGTTGTAGAGCATGACAGTCACCGCCTGCCCGAGAATCGAATCACCCAGAAATTCGAGACGTTCGTTGTGGGCGAGACCACCGTGTTCGTACGCGAAGGAGCGATGCGTGAGTGCTTGCTCAAGTAGCGCAGGGTCGATGACAACCCCGAGGACGGCGTTGAGCGATTCTGCGAGGCTCGCCGCGGGAGTGGGTTCACTCGTCACGCGCCACCTCGCTTGAGGACACGTCTATGGTCGCCCGCGACGTACAAGCCCGCTTGAAGATTTATTCGGTGTCGCCCACAGGGCGAACCGGATAACTCAGACGTCGGCGACCTTGCGGCCCTTGTACTCCATGTACAGGGGGGTGCCGGTCGAGTCTTCGACAACCCTGGCACGGTGCGGAAGGCTGTAAACCGTCTTGCCGTTCTCGACGGTCTTGACGAGCGTGGGGGCCTGCGCCTTCCACTGTGCGCGACGCATGCGCGTGCTCGCTCGTGACATTTTGCGCTTCGGTACAGCCATGGTTGTCTCTTCTCTAACTTTCTGCGGAGTCTGTCGTGTCGTTCAGGCCCTCAAGCGAGGCGAGGGCTGCCCAGCGTGGATCGACGGGAGCCTCGTGTTCGTGACCCGGATTGTCAAGAAGCCGCACCCCACACTCTGGGCACAGGCCGAGGCAATCTTGCTGACAGACCGGTTGGAACGGTAGTGACAGCACCACCGCATCCCTGATCAACGGTTCTAGGTCGACGTGATCGTCGTGAACCGTGTAATCAAAAGCTTCGTCGAAAGAATACGCGAAAACCTCTTGGAATTCGACTCGGAGTGGCTGCGTGACATCGATGAGACACCGGACGCACTCGCCCTCAGCCGTCGCATCGACCTCACCGCTGACCAAAATGCCGTCGTGGAGCGACTCAAGTCGCGTGTCAACGTGCATCGTTGAGCCCGCACGGACGCCGATCACGGCGTTGCCAAAGCCCACGGGCGCGACGATGTCGATCTGCTTCTCGCGCATCTCGCCGGGGCGATGCATCAGGTCGAACACCGGCACGGTGTACGGGGTCTTGGCGATATGGGACACGAGGATCAATTCTACCCGACCGCGCGCGGATCACATGGGTCGGAACGACCGGCGGATCGAGTGAGCCGGAAGGTCAGAGTCCAGCTTCGACCGCCGTGAACGCGTCGTCGTAGATCGCGAGCGCTTCGCCGACCTCATCGGCCGTGACGACGCAGGGCGGCACTACGTGGATGCGGTTGTCAGCCGAAAACGGGAGTAGCCCACGGCTCATGAGAGCCTTCTTGAGCTCGAGGATCACGCCGCCCGCGACCGGTTGGCGGCTCTCGCGGTCGTCGACGAGGTCGAGCGCCCAGAACACTCCGAGTCCGCGCACGTTTCCGATGAGCGGGTGCTTCTCGGCGAGCCCGGCCAAGCCGGGGCCGAGGCGATCGGTGCCGATCACGCGTGCGTTCTCGATGATGCCCTCAGACTCCATCGCGTCGATTGACGCGACAATCGACGCCATCGCGAGCGGGTGCCCGGAGTATGTGAGCCCGCCAGGGAAGACCTGCGTGTCGAAAGCGTTGGCGATCGACTCCGAGATGAGTACGCCACCAGCCGGGACGTAGCCCGAGTTGACGCCCTTCGCGAAGGTCACGAGGTCGGGGACGACATCCCCGCTCTCGTCTGAGAACCCCTGCCAGGCGAACCACTGCCCCGTGCGACCGAAACCGCACATCACTTCGTCGAGAATCAAGAGGATGCCGTACTTGTCGCACAGCTTGCGCACGCCCGGCAAGTAACCGGGAGGCGGCACGAGCACGCCCGCGGTTCCGGGAACGGTCTCGAGCAAGATTGCAGCGATCGAGTTCGATCCTTCGCCGATGATCACGTGCTCGAGGTGCTGGAGCGCGCGCTCGGTCTCCTGCTCGGGGGTCTCGGCCCAGAACTCCGAGCGGTAGGGGAACGGGCCGAAGAAGTGCGCGTGACCACGCGAGTACTCGTTGGGAACGCGGCGCCAGTCACCGGTCGCGACGATCGCGGCACCCGTGTTGCCGTGGTACGAGCGGTAGGTCGAGAGGATCTTGTCGCGTCCCGTCGTGAGCCGGGCCATCCGAATCGCGTTCTCATTTGCGTCAGCACCACCGTTAGTGAAGAACACCTTGTTGAAGTGGGCGCCGGCCTTGCTCAGGATGCGCTGTGCTGCTTGGCCGCGCGCGAGGTTCGCAGTCGCTGGAGCGACCGTGGCCAGCACGTCGGCCTGCGCCTTGATCGCTGCCACGACGGCGGGATGCTGGTGACCGATGTTCACGTTGACGAGCTGGCTCGAGAAGTCGAGGTAGTCGTTGCCGTCAAAGTCCCACACGTGGGCACCGAGGCCCCCGGCGAGCACCAGCGGGTTCAGGGCTCCCTGTGCCGACCACGAGTGGAAGACGTGCGCACGGTCGAGGTCATAGGCAAGTTGGCCATCCGCGGGGTTGAGGCCGGTGTGCAAGTCAGTCATAGTTTTCCTTTGCTACAAAAGCTGTCGAATCGCGAACCCGCTGCGAGTTCACATTACCCGGGCGGTATCGGGCTAGGCCTTGGCGACGATGTGCTCGCGGAGAGCCGGCATGACCGTCTCGCCGTACACGCGCAGAGTTTCTTCCTTGTTGTCGTGTTGGAGATATGCGGCGAACTGATCAACGCCAAGCTCTTTCAGGGCTTTGAGCTTCTCGATGTGCTGATCGGCGGTACCCAGCACGCAGAACCGGTCGACGATGTCATCCGGCACGAAGTTCGTGTGCGTGTTGCCCGCGAGTCCGTGCTCGTTGTAGTCGTAGCCCTCGCGCGCCCTGATGTAGTCGGTGAGCGCCTTAGGCACAGCGGAGTTTTCGCCATACTTCGCGACGATATCTGCGACATGATTGCCGACCATCCCCCCGAACCAGCGGGTCTGATTGCGCATGTGCTCCAGGTCCGTGCCGATATAGGCGGGCGCTGCCACGCAGAACTTGATGCTCATCGGGTCGCGGCCCGCGGCCTTCGCGGCATCCCGAACCGTCGTGATCATCCACTCGGCGATGTCGAGGTCGGCGAGCTGCAGGATGAACCCGTCGCCCACCTCTCCCGTGAGCTTGAGCGCGAGCGGACCGTATGCGGCGACCCACACTTCGGTCTTCGAGCCCTTGGACCACGGAAACTGCAACTGCGAGCCGTTGTACTCGACCGGCCGAGAATTCGCGAGCTCGCGGATGACGTGGATCGACTCGCGCAACTCGGCGAGCGTCGTGGGCTTGCCGTTGGTGACGCGCACCGCAGAGTCGCCACGTCCGATCCCGATGATAGTGCGGTTGCCATACATCTCGTTGAGGGTCGCGAAGACGGATGCCGTCACCGTCCAATCGCGGGTCGCCGGGTTAGTCACCATGGGGCCCACCATCACTCGATTGGTCTGAGCGAGGATAGCGCTGTAGATCACGTACGGTTCTTGCCACAGCAAGTGCGAGTCGAACGTCCAGACGTAGTCGAAGCCGTGCTGCTCGGCGAGTTTCGCCAAGTGAACGGTTCGCGATGCGGGCGGGTTGGTCTGCAGTACTGCGCCGAATTCCATGGGTCGCTTTTCCTTCAGATCAGGTATTGCGAGAGTGAGCGCTTCACGAACTTGCCGTCGCCCTTGGCGCCGAGGTAGGCGTTGTCGTTGATGACCACCTTGCCGCGAGCGATAACGGTATCGACGTGTCCGTCGATCTCGAAGCCCTCCCACGCGGAGTGGTCCATGTTCATGTGGTGGGTCTTTTCGTAGCCGATCGAGGTGTGACCGTTGGGGTCGTACACGACGATGTCGGCGTCGGCGCCGGGCTGGATCACGCCCTTCTTGCCGTAGAGGCCGAACATGCGTGCGGGGGTAGTCGAGGTGATCTCGACCCAGCGCTCGAGCGAGATCTGGCCGTCGACAACACCCTGGTAGAGCAAGTCCATGCGGTGTTCGACCGAGCCGATCCCGTTGGGGATTTTCGAGAAGTCGCCGAGGCCGAGGTCTTTCTGGCCCTTCATGCAGAACGGGCAGTGGTCGGTGGAGACCATCTGGATATCGTTTGTGCGTAGCGACTGCCACATGGCGTGCTGGTGACCCTCCTCCTTCGAGCGCAAGGGCGTGGAGCAGACCCACTTGGCGCCCTCAAAGCTCCCCCACTCCGCGCTCGATGCGCCGAGCTGCTCCTCGAGCGAGAGGTAGAGGTATTGCGGGCAGGTCTCGCCGAAGACGTTCTGCCCCTTGTCACGTGCGGCGGCCAATTGCTCGACGGCTTGCTTCGCGGAGACATGGACGACGTAGAGCGGCGCACCCGTGAGGTTGGCAATCATGATCGCCCGGTGGGTCGCCTCTTCTTCCATCTGCCACGCGCGCGCGACGCCGTGGAAGTACGGGTCGGTCTTACTCTGCGCGAGAAGCTGCTTGACGAGCACGTCGATGACGGGCCCGTTCTCGGCGTGCATCATCGTCATCATGCCGGTGTCGGCCGAGACCTGCATCGCCCTGAGAATCTGCGCGTCATCCGACATGAAAACACCGGGGTATGCCATGAACATCTTGAAGCTCGTGATGCCCTCGTCCGGCAACGCCCTCATCGCCTGCAGCGAGTCGTCGTTGACGTCGCCAATGATCTGGTGGAACGCGTAATCGATCGCGCAATTGCCTTCGGCTTTCGCGTGCCACGCTGCTAGCCCGTCCATGACCCGCTGCCCGTAAGTCTGCACGGCGAAGTCGATGATCGTGGTCGTTCCGCCCCACGCCGCGGCGCGCGTTCCGGTCTCGAAGGTGTCGGACGCCGCGGTTCCGCCGAAGGGCAGCTCCATGTGGGTGTGCGCATCCACGCCCCCGGGGATCACGTACTTGCCCTTCGCGTCAATGACCTGATCCACCGAGGACGCGAGGTCGGAGCCTAGGAGGACAGATCCCGGGGCGAGGACGCCGACGATCGCCTCGCCGTCGATGAGAACGTCGGCTTGCGAGCGCCCAGTGGCGGTGACGACGGTGCCGCCAGTGATGAGTGTGGTAGCCATGCTGATTCCTCCTCGTGCTGACGTTTACGGCTTCGGAATCGACGTGTACGACTCGGGACGACGGTCGCGATAGAACTGCCAATCGTCGCGCATCTGCTGGACCAGATCGAGATCGAGGTCACGGATGACGAGGTCCTCCTCGGTGCCAGACCCCTTTTCGCCGACGAAGTTGCCGCGCGGGTCGATGACTTGGCTTGTTCCATAGAAGTCGACGGCGAGGTCGCCGTACTCGTTGTCCTCGCGCCCGACGCGATTGGGCTGGAGCACGAAATATCCGTTCGCGACCGCAGCGGCGGGGCCCTCGATCTCCCACAACCGGTTCGAGAGCCCGGGCTTGGTGGCGTTGGGGTTGAAAACCATATGCGCGCCGTTGAGGCCGAGCTCGCGCCATCCCTCGGGAAAGTGGCGGTCGTAGCAGATGTAAACGCCGATCTTGCCGACCGCGGTGTCGAAGACGGGGTAGCCGAGGTTGCCGGGCCGGAAGTAGAACTTCTCCCAGAAGCGATCGAGGTGCGGGAGGTGGTGCTTGCGATACTTGCCGAGGATCGTGCCGTCGGCATCCACGACTACCGCGGTGTTGTAGTACACACCCGTGATGTCTTCCTCGTAGATGGGCAGGATCATCACGAGGTTCAACTCCTTCGCGAGGGCGGCGAAGCGCTGCACGATCGGGCCATCGGCCGGCTCGGCATACCGGTAGTACTTCTTGTCCTCGGTGATGCCGAAGTACGGACCGTAGAAGAGCTCCTGAAAGCAGACCACTTGGGCGCCATCGGCGGCGGCATCTCTGGCGAACTTCTCGTGCTTATCGAGCATGGAGGCTTTGTCACCGGTCCAGGTGGTCTGGGTGATGGCGGCACGTACTACGGTCATGCGCTGCTCCCTTGCATAGTGCTTTTTGTTATTCTGCGTGCTAAACATTTCTCGCACGTTACATATCGTGACTCTCACGCAAATCCCGTGGAGCGAGCCGGCCAGGCGAGGCAACTCCACATCGAAATCTACGGCGGTAGCAATGAAGTCGGTAGCCCTAGCGATCGAAGAATCCACCCCGCGCGGAATCGCCGGGGGAATCGCCCGCCTCATCAACTCGGGCGAGCTCGCCGGCGGCGATCGGCTCCCGACGGTCCGGGCACTCGCGAGTGAACTCGGGGTCAGCCCCGCGACGGTGAGTCACGCGTGGCAGACTCTCGCGGGCGCGGGGCTCATCGTGAGCCGAGGTCGTTCGGGGAGTATCGTGCGGTCGGTCCCCCGCGACTGGTTGCCCCTTCGCTATCGGGGCCTCGACGGATCAGCGGATGCGCGGCTCGATCTCTCGCGCGGTACCCCCGACCCGGAGCTGCTCCCGACCATCGGCTTGGCACTCGGCAGGCTCTCGGGGCGCGCGGACACTCGGAGTTACCAGGACAAGCCCGATATCCCCGAACTTCACGATCTGCTCCGTGAGACGTGGCCATCTCCCGTCGAATCCCTCACCGTGACCAACGGCGCGCTCGACGCGATCGACCGTGCAATGGCGACGCTCGTCCGATACGGCGACCGCGTGATTGTAGAGAACCCGACATTTCCGCCTTTCATGGACCTGCTCGAGCACTATGGTCTCGACGCCGTGCCGGTTGGGCTCGATGACGAGGGAATGATTCCCGCGGAGTTCGCCACTGCCCTCGCAACCGCACCGGCCCTCATCCTGCTGCAGCCGCGCGCGCACAACCCCACGGGAATTTCGATGAGTCCGGATCGAGCCGAGCACCTCGCGACGCTTCTGAGACGTAGCCGAGTCGCGACCAAGACGATCGTGATCGAGGACGATCACTCGTGGGCGATCGCAATGGCTGGCGATGTGAGCCTCGCGCGGTTCATTCCCGAGCGCGTGCTTCACGTCCGAAGCTTCTCCAAGTCGCATGGCCCTGACCTGCGCATCGGTGCGCTCGGTGGCCCACGCGAACTCATCGACCGTGCCGTCGCGCGCCGGCTGCTCGGTCCGGGATGGACCTCCCGCATGCTGCAAGGAGTGGTGTTCGAGTTGCTCACCGCGGTCGAGTCACTCGCGCAAGTCGACGCCGCGCGGCGCGCCTATGGCCAACGCCAAGTCGACTTTGCCGCGGCGCTGGGTCGCCGCGGTGTGTCCCTCATCCCGCGAGACGGAATCAACATGTGGTTACCGGTCGCCGACGAACGCGCAGCAACCGTGAGCCTTGCGGCGTCGGGGATCCGGGTCGCTCCCGGAACGCCGTTTCGGTTAGGAAGCGGCGACGCCGGCGACGGGCAGGCCCACGTGCGAGTCACGGTCGGGATGCTGCGCGACGATCCAGACACCATCGCCGGTGCCATCGCGATCGCGACGCGACTGTAGCGTCGCCGGGTTCAGGCGACGGGCAGATCCCGCGTTGCCGTTGATGCTTCCGGCTCGTAGGAGTCGGCCGTGAATGACCCGTTGAGTGCGCGGAAGGCAAAGGCGAAGTCCGGCCAGATCAGGGTCAACCGCCCGCTCCGCGGGTCTAAGTACCAGCTTTCGCAGCGGCCGGTCATCCACACCGTTGAGGCACTGCGAGCGTCGACCATGGCCACGTACTCGCGTTCCGCCCGCGCCGTGACCTCGAGCGGGGCATCCCCGTTCGATCGCTGATGCTGGAGCGCTCCCAGCACGTAGTCGATCTGGGTCTCGATCATGTAGATCGCCGAGTTGTGCCCGACGGCGGCATTCGGGCCGTTGATGATGAAGAGGTTGGGGAATCCGTGCACCGTCGTTGACGCAAAGCCGGTCATCCCGGTTGACCAGTGCTGCGCGAGAGTCTCTCCGTCGCGTCCGGTGACCGCCTTGGCATATGGCTGCTCAGCCGCGTGAAAGCCCGTCGCGAAGATCACGACGTCTGCATGATGCCGGGCGCCGTTCGCCATGACGAGGGTGTCGCGATCGATTGCTGCGAGGGCGGAGGCCTCGAGGCTCACGTGAGGCAACGTGAGTGCCGGGTAGTACTCGCTCGAGATCAGCACCCGTTTGCACCCGATTTCGTAGTGCGGAGTGAGTTTGGCGCGCAACTGCGCGTCGTCGACCTGAGCGCGAAGGTGACCGAGCGCGCGGGCGCGCGCCGACTCGAGCGCCGTCGTTTCGGCAGCGCGCTGCGAATACGCCTCCTCGGCCTTCCAGAAAAGGGCGGACCGCAGCCGCGCGAGCTCGCCCGCGTCACGCGCAAATAGCGTGCGCTCGGCGAGCGAATAGCTCGGATTCTCGCGCGGAATCACGTAGGGCGCACTGCGCTGCAAGACGCTGACTCGCGATGCCGTGCGAGCCACCTCGGGCACGATCTGCACCGACGATGCACCCGAGCCCACGACGGCAACAGACTTGCCCGCGAGGCTCACTGAGTGGTCCCACCGCGCCGAGTGGAACGACTCGCCGGGGAAAGTATCGAGCCCGGGGACGTCCGGGTATCGCGGCTCGCTGAGGCGGCCGGCCGCGAGAACGAGCACTCGAGCGGTGACGGATCCTAGGCTCGTTTCGAGCGCCCACAGATTGGCCGACTCGTTCCACACCATGCCGACAACGTCTGTGCTGAGCCGCAGGTGCTCGGCAAGCGACTCTTCGGCGACGCACGACTCGAGGTAGCGCTCGATCTCGTCACCGGGCGCGAAGTAACTCGACCAATTCGGGTTCGGCTTGAACGAGTACGAGTACAGCTGGGATGGCACGTCGCACGCGACACCCGGATACGTGTTGTCACGCCAGGTGCCTCCGACGCGGTCCGCCCGCTCGAACAGCGCGAAACTCAGTCCGCCTCGCCGCTTCAGCCTGATTCCGAGGCCGATGCCGGCAATACCGGCTCCGACCACCGCGACGTCGAGGTCGGCGATGGGTACCCCGACCGAGCCGTCGCTCATGTCGACTGCTCCGCGATGAGCGATCCCGCGGGGAATCGTTGCGGCTGCGCCGCAAACGAACTGATCAGTTCGATGAGCTCGGCGGGACGCTCGTGCGTGACCGCGTGACCGCTGCGAACTTCCGCGTACCGGGCATCCGCGATCGCTCCGAACAACAACTGACTCTGGCGGGTCGTCGCGATTTCGTCGTGAGCGCATCCGATCACGAGCGTCGGATGATCGATGAGCGGGTCAGACGCCGAAAGGTCACAGCGCGCTGCGAGAGCGATGAGCTCGTCAGTTGACGCGTCGGGAGGGAGCGTTCTGGCCCAATCCCATCCCTCCGCGCTGTAGAGACTTTGGCGCGCCACACCATCGAGAGCGAGCGAACCCTCGGCGCGCAGTGTCGCCCAGGTCGATGCGAAATTCACGAGCTTGGGCGACGGCTGCCACCACCCCGCGACCAGTACGAGGCCAGCGAGTTCGATCGACCCGCGAGCGCCGACGGATGCGGCAACGACCGCCCCGAGCGAGTAGCCGACCACGAGCGGCGCACCCGCACACGCGCCCACGCTGCTCGACACCCGATCGACGAGCCCGTCGAACCCGTCGGCAGCGGCCCCCGTCAGGTCTACGGCCACCACATCGAACGAGCGGGCGAGCATCGGCATGAGAAACGGGAAGTCCACCTCGGTACGGCCGCTCAGTCCGGGCACGAGTACGAGAGACTGAGCCCCGGTCATCCCGCGACCGCGGCCTTCCGCTCGCCGGTCGGCTCGCCGTAAGTCGTCGTTCGCACACGAAGCGGGCGCGAAATCGATTGGGTCAACGCCCGCGCTTGGGCAATGGACAGTTGATGACCGAACTCGGCACCGGAGGTCGGGAGCACCGCCCCGTCAAAGAGCGTTCCGCCTAGATCGTCAGCACCGCTCGCGAGCAGAGCGAGCACGTCACCGCGGTCGAGGCGGGTCCACGGCACCTGGATATGGTCGATACTGCCCTGAAGCATGAGCCGCGCAACCGCGTGAACCGCGCGGTGGGCGTCGAGCGGAAGTCTCGCCGAGGCGGCGGGCATGGGAACGAACTCGGTGAAACCGGATGTCTCGGCCTGAAGTTCGCGAAGCGTGCCCAGATGTGCGACGCGGTCGGCGGCCGACTCGCCGAGTCCGTAGACCATGACCGCGGTCGAACGAATCCCGAGTTGGTGTGCCACGCGGATGAGCTCAAGCCAGCGGTCGATCGAAAGGTCATCGGGAGCGACGGCACGGCGCCGCGACTCGTCGAGCACCTTGACGCCGGTGCCGGGGATTGTGTCGACGCCGGAGTCGCGCAGTCGCTCGAGAAAATCGGCGTCGCGCAGTCCCGTGCGCGCGATGCCATCGGCAAGGTCGGCCGGACGGAACGCGTGCAGATGCATTTCGGGCCGAGTGGCCTTCACGACTGCCGCGATGTCGAAATATGAGCTCGCCGGGAGGTCGGCGGGAATCCGCCCCTGAATGCAGATTTCGGTCGCACCCAGATTCCACGCGTCCTCGACGATCGCCGCGACGCCGTCCAAGGTCAATGTGTCGAGCCCAGAACCGGCACGCATTTGCGTGGCGTCGATGTTGCGGTTCGCCACGATGCTCACGGCCTCACCGACTGTGTAGCGGCGAAGGTCGCTCGCGAGCGCGGCAAGCGCGTCAAGCTCGCTTCCGGTCGCTGCCAGAAGCGCGACGTAGTCCGAGTCGCTGAGCCCGGATGGCGCAGCGCTCGCACGCGCGATGACCGCCTTGAGTCCCGCCACCGGGCGCAGTGCGATAAGGGGCTTGGCCGTCCCCGCCGTTCCGACGGCGCGGGCATCCTTGCGAGCGAGAAGGGTTTCTGGGTCGACCAGAACCGTCACACGCGGCAGAAGCGCGGGATCGATCCAGGCCGCGGCGTCGCGAATGTACGGCGCATGGACGGTCAGTCGCTCGCGCAACTCGAACCCGGTCGCGCGCGTCATCTCGGCGAGCTTGTCGAGTTCCGGCCACGGCCGTTCGGGGTTGACATGGTCGGCCGTGAGGGGGCTCACGCCTCCCCAGTCATCGATTCCGGCCCGCACGAGAGTGGCGAGTTCGGCGTCGTCAGACAGGTTGGGCGGGGTCTGGATTCGAGCATCCGGGCCCATGACGACACGAGCGACCGCGACCGTGACGGCGTAATCCATGGCGGGAAGATCGGGATCGTTTTGCATGGCGGTCGCGGGCTTAGCGCGGAAATTCTGGACGATCGTTTCTTGAATGTGACCGTGCCGCGCGTGCGAATCTCTGATCGCGATCAACGACTCTGCGCGGTCGAGTACGGTCTCGCCGATTCCCACGAGAATCCCCGTCGTGAGCGGGATGCGCGCGAGACCGGCATCCTCAAGGACCTTCAGCCGAACCACCGGATCCTTGTCGGGCGAGCCGTAGTGCACTTGGCCCTTCTCCGACCAGAGTCGATCCGACGTGGTCTCGAGCATCATTCCCATCGACGGCGCGAACGGTCGCAGCGATGCCATCTCTTCGAAGCTCATGACTCCGGGGTTCATGTGCGCAAGCAGCCCGGTCTCGGTGAGCACGAGTTCGGCCATCGCCCGCACGTAGTCGAGCGTCGACGCGTAGCCGTGCTCATCGAGCCAGGCTCGCGCGTCTGGCCACCTCTCCTCGGGGCGATCACCGAGAGTGAATAGCGCCTCTTTACAGCCGAGCGCGGCGCCCTGACGGGCGACGGTCAATATCTGCTCGGGCGACATGTAGAGCGACTTGCCCTTCTTCGCGAGCTTGCCCGGAGTGTCAACGAAGATGCAGTAGTGGCAGCGGTCTCGACACAGATTGGTGATCGGAAGGAAGACCTTCTTCGAGAATGTGATCACTCCGGGCCGGCCGGCTCGAAGCAAACCGAGGTCACGCATGCGACTCGCGGTGTCGAACAGGCGTTCCCGGTCACGACCCGTGCTGTGCAAAAGTCGCTCGGCGTCGAGGGCACTCACCGCTTCGCCGCGCTCAGCGCGCTCAAGGATTTCGGGCACGCCCGACAGCACCGGTGCTGCGGAAATCGTCACGTGGTGCCTTCGATCGTCAGGCTGGTCTCTTCAGGATAGCTTTTGCACCGCGCGCCGAGGGGCGCGCGCTACGCCCTCGACTGGGTGGCATCCGATCGCACACCGCGCCAACGAACCATGAGCGACCGAGGAAACACGGTTGCAACGATGCGGGGGATTACACCTGCGCTGCCGCGCAAGGCGCGCAGGACAACCCGCACGTCCTCGACGTCCGGATACCCGGGAACGCCCGCGAACGATTCGCGCTCGAGCGACTCACGCAGGCGCTCGAGCGCGCCGACCGCGCCCGCGTCGAGTTCGGCACCAAGCGCGCTCGCAGTCTGGCGGGGGGTGAGCGCGTCGCGTGGCCGCACGCCGAGGTCGACCGCAGTCTCCCCGACTTCGTCCCACGCTCTCACCGCCGAGCCCGCCTCGACTTCGCGGAGGTTCGAGCGGCGGCGCACGGTTCGCGCGACCGCTGGCATCGCCAGCACGAGCGCGATCAACGCCGCCACCGCGGAGAGCCAGAGCCGACCGAGTGCGATAGCCTCTCTCGCCGGTGACGTCGGA
>Ga0209512_1003268_pt1 | contig 15678 bp, 10 predicted proteins | sample frozenSSSSmetaG_FD_184142 | JGI IMG/M metagenome (GOLD analysis project Ga0209512, IMG submission 184142) | Glacier valley bacterial and archeal communities from Borup Fiord, Nunavut, Canada, to study Microbial Dark Matter (Phase II) -... | ecosystem: Environmental > Aquatic > Freshwater > Ice >... | reverse complement strand
TCGTTGAGATCTTGGATTTCCTGGTCGGTGAGGTGGATTTCAATCATTGCTTGAGCCAAGCATGATAGGGTGCCGGAGGGTCAGGGGAAAGATCTCTTTTCCACAAATCTTGATGCGCGGCAGTATAGACCGTTTCCGCAGCCTGGCCACTCGCGAGGGCGTGAAAAACATCCCGGACATCCGGATTTACCGGAGCGGGCGGCTGGTCGAGAAATTCATCGGTCTGCGCGACGAGCCCGAGGTCCGCGAGATGGTGGAGACCCATACGAAGGGCCTTTCTCCGGCGGCGCTGGTGGCGCAACCGGGCCACGCTCCTCAGGCGATCACCCAGCCGATGACGAAGGACTGGATGCCGTCCGGAGTCCGGCGGCGGTGAGCCCGGTGTTTGGATTTCAAACGGGATGACTGGGAAAAACCGATGATGCGAGCAGTCCCACTGGCGATGGTTACTTATTTAGCTAAATAACGAAATATTCGGTTGGGTGGGCAGACGTGGCGGGATCGAGTTGGGAGAATTTGTCGGACGGGAGGTCCTTGAATCGTCGGAAAGGACGAAGGCTGCGCAGGTGAAATGTGGATTTTGAGAACCGCGCTGCCATCCGGAAATGCGGCCGGTTATCCATGGCCGCCTCAATTGCGAGGTTTGTCCACCCTGCCCTTTACAAGGCGGATGATCCCTGCCACACACCTCGAAATTTAGCTGCCCTGCGCTCCGGCGGATTTTTCCCAACCTTCTCACGACCATGCCCAAAGACACCACGATCCGTAAAATCCTCGTCATCGGCTCCGGCCCCATCGTCATCGGCCAAGGCTGCGAATTCGACTACTCCGGTGTCCAGGCTTGTAAGGCGTTGAAGGAAGAGGGCTACGAGGTGATCCTAGTGAATTCGAACCCGGCGACGATCATGACCGATCCGGAATTCGCGCACCGCACTTACATTGAGCCGATTACGCCGGAGGTGGTGGAAAAGATCATCATCCGCGAAAAGCCGGACGCGCTGCTCCCTACCCTCGGTGGCCAGACGGCGCTCAACACCTCGATGTCACTTTTCAAATCCGGCGTGCTTGAGAAACACGGCGTGAAAATGATCGGCGCGAAGGCCGACGCGATCGACAAAGGCGAGGACCGCCAGCTTTTCAAAGAGGCGATGATCAAGATTGGCCTCGACATGCCGCGCTCCGGCATCGCCCACACGATGGAGGAAGCCCGCAAAGTGGCTGAGGAAATCGGGACTTTTCCACTTATCATCCGCCCGGCCTTCACCCTCGGCGGCCAGGGTGGCGGAATCGCCTACAACCGCGAGGAGTTTGAGGAAATCATCATCCGTGGCCTCGACCTTTCGCCCGTCTCCGAAGTCCTCATCGACGAATCGCTGCTTGGGTGGAAAGAGTTCGAAATGGAGGTCATGCGTGACTGCGCCGACAACTGCGTGGTCATTTGTTCCATCGAAAACCTCGACCCGATGGGCGTCCACACCGGTGACTCCATCACCGTCGCGCCGATCCAGACGCTGACCGACCGCGAATACCAAATCATGCGCGACGCGTCCTTTGCCGTCATCCGCGAGATCGGCGTCGAGACAGGCGGCTCGAACATCCAGTTCGCCACTGATCCGAAAACCGGCCGGATGATCGTCATCGAGATGAACCCGCGGGTTTCGCGCAGCTCGGCGCTGGCCTCGAAAGCGACCGGTTTCCCGATCGCCAAAATCGCGGCCAAGCTTGCCGTCGGCTACACGCTCGACGAGCTGCCCAACGACATCACCCGCGAGACGCCGGCCTCTTTCGAGCCGACCATCGATTACGTGGTCACCAAGATCCCGCGCTTCACCTTTGAAAAATTCCCGACCGCCAACCCGGTTCTAACGACCTCCATGAAATCCGTCGGCGAAGCGATGTCCATCGGCCGCACCTTCAAGGAGTCCATGCAAAAGTGCCTGCGCTCGCTCGAAACCGGCCGCTGGGGCTTCGGTTTCGACAACAAGGATCCACACAGCCCGACCCGCGATGAAATCACCCGCAAGCTCCAGATCCCGAATGCCGAGCGCATTTTCTGGCTGCAAACCGCCTTTGTGAACGGCTGGACGCTGGAGGAAATCCAAGACGCCACCGCCATCGATCCCTGGTTCCTCGGCCATCTCCAACAAATAGCTAGAGAGGGCATGGAACTCGCCACCCTCGATCTCAAGCGCGCCAAAAAACTCGGCTTCTCCGACCGCCAGATCGCCAAGGCCCGCGCCGCTTCCCCGCTCATCCACGACGCCTCGATCCACGGTGAAAAGGACCAACCCGCCGGTGCCCCGCCCCGCGCCGAACCCGAAGGCGCGGTTGTCGACGTCCCGACCGAAGACACGATCCGCGCCGAACGCAAAGCGAAAGGCATCATCCCGACTTACCGCCTCGTCGATACCTGCGCTGCGGAGTTCGAGGCCTACACACCCTATTTCTACTCCACCTACGGCGATGAAAACGAAGCCCGCAGCTCGGGTAAAAAGAAAATCATCATCCTCGGCGGCGGGCCTAACCGCATCGGCCAGGGCATCGAGTTCGACTACTGCTGCGTCCACGCCGCCTTCGCCCTGAAGGAACTCGGCTACGAGACCATCATGGTCAACTCGAACCCGGAAACCGTCTCCACCGACTACGACACGTCCGACAAACTCTTCTTCGAGCCGCTCACGTTAGAAGATGTCCTCAACATCTGCGATCAGGAAAAGCCCCACGGCGTCATCGTCCAGTTCGGCGGACAAACCCCGCTCAACCTCGCCGCCGATCTCGAGCGCCACGGCGTCCCGATCATCGGCACGTCGCCGAAATCCATCGAACAAGCCGAAGACCGCAAGTTCTTCTCCGCGCTGCTGGACAAGCTGAATCTCAAACAAGCCGAAGCCGGCACCGCCACCAACGAAGCCGAAGCACTCGTCATCGCCAACCGCATCGGTTACCCGGTGCTCGTCCGTCCGTCTTTCGTGCTCGGCGGTCGCGGCATGATGATCGTTTATTGCGACACGGAACTCACCCGCTACATGCGCGAGGCCGTGATCGCCTCGCCCGAGCGCCCGGTCCTTGTTGACCGCTTCCTCGACAACGCCACCGAAGTGGACGTGGATTGCATTTCCGATGGAGAAACCTCCGTCGTCGGCGCGATCATGGAGCACATCGAGCAGGCCGGCATCCACTCCGGGGACTCCGCCTGCGTCATCCCCTCCTTCTCTCTATCCGATTCCATCAAGGCGGAAATCACCCGCGCCGCCATCGAGCTCGCCCGCGAGTTGAAAGTGCGCGGCCTGATGAACATCCAGTTCGCCGTGAAGGACGAACAACTCTACGTCATCGAGGTCAACCCGCGCGCCTCGCGCACGGTGCCGTTCGTCAGCAAGGCCACCGGCGTTTCCCTCGCCAAGCTCGCCGCGAAAGTCATGGTCGGCGAGAAACTGAAGGACATGGGTTACACCGAAACCATCGTCCCGCCGCATTTCTCGGTGAAGGAAGCCGTCTTCCCATGGAACCGTTTCCCCGGCATCGACATCGTGCTCGGCCCGGAAATGAAATCCACCGGCGAGGTCATGGGCATCGACGCCGATTGGGGCATGGCCTACGCGAAAGCCCAGATCAGCGCCTTCAACCCGCTTCCGAAATCCGGCACCGTCTTCCTCTCCGTTTCCGATAGAGACAAGGACCGCGCCGTCGCCGTCGCCCGCGATCTCGCGGAACTCGGCTTCAAGATCTACTCCACCGGCGGCACCCACACCCGCCTCCTCGCCGAAGGCATCCCGAGCAACCGCGTTTACAAGGTCCTCGAGCAAGCCCGCCCGAACGTGATCGACATGATGAAAAACCACGAAATCCATTTCATCATCAACACCCCGAGCACCCACGAGTCCCGCGCCGACGAGATCCTGATCCGCTCCACCGCCATCGCCCAGAAGATCTCCCACGCCACCAACCTCGCCGCCGCCGAAGCCTCGGTGAAGGCGATGCGCTCGCTGAAGCACAACGAACTCACGGTGAAGAGCATCCAAGAGTATCACGCTTGAGGCGTTTCAGACGTGTATTGGAAAGGCGGTTTCAGATTGTTAGCGAATAAAAGTTAGATAGGCAGAGGCGGGGATTCGTCCAGTCTGGTTTTACAACAAACTGACTGTGAGTAACAAATACCACCGCCTCTGTGCGGAAAACCGTAAAGTGATCGCCAACATGAAACAAGCCGGAAACACCCAGGGCGAGATTGCCCAAGCCATCGGGTTCAGCCAAGGGGCCGTCAGCAAGGAGCTTTCACGCAACTGCGGCGAGCGCAGCTATCGACCCGTCCAGGCCGACCGACTTGCGAGGCAACGAAAGAGCCTCAAAAGATCGCGACCAAAGGTGATGGCTGGCATCATTTTGACCGAGGTTGAGGCCCGATTGAGGATCAAGCACAGTCCTGATCAGATCAGCAAGTCGCTGGCAATGAGTGGCTTGAAAGTCAGTCATGAGGCGATCTATCAGCATGTGGCATCCGACAGGAAGGCGGGTGGCGATTTGTCCTCCCATCTGCGGATCAACGGAAGACGCCGCTACCGCAGACGCAGCAAGATCGGGCGCGGGGAGAAGATTCCGAACCGGGTGGACATCGAAAAAAGACCAGCTGTCGTTTCCCACCGGACACGCTACGGGGATTGGGAGGCGGACCTCATTCAGGGTGGGGCGGGAAGCGGTTTCCTGCTCTCGGTCTATGAGCGAAAAAGTCGTATCGGGAGGCTCCACCTGCTACCCGACAAAAGCAGCGCGGAAACCATGAAAGCGATCGTGACAGTCCTGCACGGACTCAAGGTCAGCAGCATCACCTACGACAATGGCCTTGAGTTTGCGATGCACGGACTGGTCAACGAGCTGTTGGAATGCGAAAGCTATTTCTGCAAGCCCTACCGTTCATGGGAAAAAGGCGGGGTGGAGAATTACAACGGTCTGGTCCAGCAATATTTTCCCAAAGGGCATGACTTCGCAACGATCACTCCGCAGCGCCTGCTGGAGGTCGAGGAGGAGATCAACCACCGCCCGCGCAACATCCTCGCCTACCAGTCGCCGAGCGATCTCCTTGACCACCTGAGGGCATCATGAGCACCCTCCCCCGAGCGGCTTTCGCGGAATTGCGGGATTCCACTCCAGGACTCGCTCCGCTCGCCCTTCCGTTCCATCCCGCAATTCCGCGAAGGACCAACTAATTCTACTTAGTTTAATCGGAAGTTGGCAGAATTTCTGCTTAATCCATTCGTCCGAAGTGACATAGCAATTCAAAATCAAACCAATCGGCGGGGCCTCGAAATCCCGCCAAATAAAAAATGACACCAACCCGCTACGCGGAATAGCGTCCAGGCTCATGGAATTCTGCCGGCGATATGACCACCATTTCATCGGCCAGGGCCGCAACAGCGTCGAGCACGCGCGCCACTACATCACCGGCCTGATGGGCACCCAGAGGAGCAAGAACATCGAAACCATCGAAAATGACGTCGCCGGTAGCGACTATCAGGGCATGGAGCAATTCATCAGCTCATCGCCTTGGGATCACCGGGCGCTGCTTGATGACGTTGCCAAAGATGCGGATGAAGTGATCGGCGATGATGTGGAAGCAGGCCTGTTTCTCGATGAAACAAGCTTTCTCAAAAAGGGGAAATCCTCCGTGGGTGTCCAACGCCAATGGTCCGGGCGCATCGGGAAAGTTGAGAATTGCCAAGTCGGTGTATTCGCCTGTCTTGGTCGTGGCGACGAGTTCGCGCTGACCGACTTCCAACTCTATCTGCCAGAAAGCTGGGCGGACAATCCCGATAGATGCCGCAAGGCGGGAATTCCCGAAGATCAGCGTGTCTATCAGCCAAAATGGCGGCAGGCACTCGACTTGGTCAAACGGGCGAGAGCGAACAATGTCAGATTCGGCTGGGTGGGAGCGGACGCCCTCTATGGCAACAATCACGAGTTTCTCAACGCCCTGGAGGATGCCGGTGAGAATTTCATGGCGGACATCCATTCCAATCACAAAGTATGGCTGGAATGTCCGGCGCTCCCATACCCCTCGAAAACAAAGGCAAAGTCCGGACACCAAGCGGCGGGATTCAAGCTCAAGTCAGACGTGAACGAGTCGCGCCATCAGCGGGTGGACAAGATCTGCCGGGAGCATTTCGGGAGTGATTGCGTGGAGGTGAGTTTTCGGCAAGGCAGCAAGGGCAGGCTAACAGGACGTTTTTATACCAGGACCGTCTGGATCTGGGACGGGAAGGGAAAAAGCCGTCCGCGAGAGCGAACGTTGCTCATCAGGGAAGACGAGAGCGGCGATCTCAAATATAGCCTCACCAACCTTCCTGCCGATACGAGCGTTGCGCGTCTGGCCTACATCCAGAACCAGCGCTACTGGATAGAACATTCCTTTCACGAAGCGAAGAACGAGTTAGGGATGGCCCAATACCAGGTGCGGGTGTGGAAAGGCTGGCATCATCACATGGCGTTGATTTGTCTGGCGACCGTGTTCATGGCGAAAGAGAAGCAGAGAAGCAAATCGACGGTTCCCTTGCTGAGTTGCCGTGACATTGTGGAACTGTTGGACCACTACCTGCCCAGACGCCACCGGAAAGAAGAAGAGCTGCATGCGCAGATTGAAAAACGCCACGCCGCCCGCCAGCGCGACATCGACCGTAGAAAACACCAAAAACCGGGATTGAAACGACCAGAAACCAATTCAACTAAGTAGAACTAAACCATACAACCAGCCAGACGGAACGAATCCTCCTCTAGATATTCGCTAACAGTTTGAATCCGCCAAAGACTCATCTCCGATACACGCCGAGATAACGTGCGCATAAAAAGGCGATTTAATATGCACGTTATCTCGACGTGCATAGACAAAGCCGATTCTCTATGCGGATCCCAATGGGTACGCCCGCCAAAATCCTCCCGCTCCAGAATCTCTCCGCGGCCCGCTTTGAGACACCTGCCATTCTCAAAAAACTGGCCAGCGCGAGCAGGAAGCTGGCAGAACTCAAAGGGGTCGTTGAATTCATCCCCAACCGGGGAATCCTGATCAACATCTTGGCCATGCAGGAAGCCAAGGATAGTTCGGAGATCGAAAACATCGTCACCACCCACGACGAATTGTTTCGAGGCGACCTGAGTTCGGGTGCTTTCCTCGGCCCGGCAGCCAAGGAAGTTCTTCGCTACCGGCAGGCCTTGCAGGTCGGATTTATCGGCGTGGTCGGAAACGGACTGCTTACCAACCGCCAGATTCTTGAAATCCAAGCGACATTGGAGCAAAACAACGCGGGTTTCCGTAAAGTTCCCGGTACCGCACTCAAGGACGGGGCAGGCCAAACGGTTTATACGCCACCGCAGAACCCGGATGAAATTGAAGCGGCGATGAGCGACCTGGAGCGCTTCATCAATGAGGAGAGCCTGTTCGATGCCGATCCACTGATCAAGATGGCGTTGATCCACCACCAATTCGAAAGCATCCACCCGTTCTACGACGGTAACGGTCGCACCGGGCGGATCATCAACGTGCTCTATCTGGTGCAACAGGGCTTGCTGGATATTCCGGTGCTCTATCTCAGTCGTCATCTGGTCCGCACCAAGGCGGATTACTATCGGTTGCTCCATTCCGTCCGCACCCGAGACACATGGGAAGAATGGATTCTCTACATGCTAACCGCCGTGGAAAAAACTTCCATCGAGGCGATCGCCACCATCCAGGCGGTTAAGAAGGCGCTGATGGAAACCAAGCGGAACATCCGCGCTTCCTACAAGTTTTACAGCCAGGATCTCATCAACAATCTCTTCGATCACCCTTACGCCAAAGTCGAATTCATCGAACGGGATCTGAAGGTTTCGCGCCTCACTGCCACTAAATACCTCGAAGCCCTCGTGAAAGGCGGCTTTCTCCAAAAGCAGAAAATCGGCCGCTCCAACTACTACATCAATCCCGCACTCACCGCCATTCTCACCGGAGTTTCCATGCAGAGTCCGGGTTCGTGATTCCATTTTTACCTCGCTTACCCATGACACAGGTAAACAAACCCACCGGGCTGATCGGAGCGATCCGCGGCTGTGCGTCATGGCAGGACATCCAGAACAAGTGGCGGAATTTCCCGGAGAAACAAAAGGGCGACTTTTTCGAGGAACTCGCCAAAGCCTACATCCAGCTTGAGCCCGAATACGCCAATAAACTCAAGCACGTCTGGCTCCAGCGCGAGGTGCCGCAAGCCATCGCGCGGAAACTCAAACTTCCCGCCAGCGACCGCAATGTTCAAGACGGCACCGGACGCCAACGCCGCGCCACGGGAAGTGCCGACACTGACGCTGCACGCCGACGGCGAGAAACTGGTATCTGCGCCTTGCCGGGGAAACCTCACGGGTATTGCGGAAGGAAATTTCCTCCAGCCCGGCGATGCCTATCATGCCGTGATGTCAGGGGATGCCGCGCCAGGGACGGGCTCCGGCGGGGGTTTCCTTGCTAACAGTCAGTTGGAACGGAAGCACCGGGCCTCCGCGTTTCTGGACCGCGAGCATGCAACGGTATTGGCCGCCGGGGGATTCGCCGGTGACGATGTCGATGTCCAGCGGTTCGCCGGCGCGGAGGTTGATCCAGTCGCCCGCCGCCTGATAGCGGGCGGGGGCGGCTTCCTTCGCCACCCATTTCACGCCCATCGGCGTGCCTGGCATTTCGGCGACGAGCACCGTCTTTCCATTGATCGCCACGACGACAAAATCATCGGAATCGCCTAGGAAACGATAGGCGCCGTCCTCGGGCGCGGAGATCTGGCCCTTGTAGTGAACCATCCACTTCTGAGGCTCGACGGTTTTCTCCACCCCGAAGGCCTTCGGCGCGGAGTCCGCGGTGATCGTGGGAATCTGCAGCTGGGTGGTGTAGAGCGCGCGGGGGACGCGGTAGTATTTGTTCAGCAGGCCCTCGTCGTAGCCGCTGTCGACGAATTCCGCGACGGCGCGCTCGAAGGCCTTGTTGTCCATCGGCGTCTTCTGCCGCTTCTGGTCCTGTTTGAAATCGTAGAGAATGCCGATCAGCGCGCCGGCGGTGCGCTTCGACGAGCCGAACATGGAGTCCCGCTTGTCGGCCGGTGTCTGGGCGGAAACGCAGGCGGCCATGCCGAAAAATGTTAGGAGCAAGCGTGCGGTCATGTCAGAAGCCACCTCCATCGGCGATGTTTTTGTAGTATTGCTGGACCTCGGAAACGAACTCGCGGGGCGGTGCCTCTTTCTGAAGTTGCGAAACGGCATCCCGTTCCTTCGGGCTGAGGCCCTGAAGCACCTCGGCCGGGCCGCCCTGGTGACCGGCGCCGGCCAGATTGTCGCCACTGTCGCCGCCACCACCGTTGCCCTTGCCTTTCGGACCCGGTCCCTTTCCGATAGACTGCGAAACGCCGTTGCCCATGCCCGGCAGCTGTCCGGCGGCTTGGGCCAGGCCCTGTGCCGCTTCCGCGAGTGCGGCTGCGGCGTCGCCGGCTTTTGATTCCGCGGCCTCGCCTTGTTTCTGGCCGGCCTCCTGCTTCGCCGCGCCAAGGTCGCTTGCCGCTTGTTGGGCGTCCTGTGCCGCTTCGGGCGCGGCAGCCTGGGCGTCCTGTTGGGCGGCATCGGCGCTTTTCTGCGCCTCGCTCAGATCGGACTCCGCGGCGGCGGTTTCGCCATTTTCAAGTTTCTCCTGCGCATTTTCCGTTAGTTCCTGCGCCTTCTCGATTTCCTTCTGTGCGTCGGCGATGGCCTCGGCCTTTTCCTTTTGTTTCAGAAGGTCGTCCGCCGCTTCCGCCAGTTTTTTAGCGGCGGCCATCTGGGCTTCCGGTGTCGCTGTGCCGAGCTCGGTCGCGGCCTCGCCCAGAGCCGTGGCGGCTTCCGGGGAAATGGGAAGCGCGCGCTGTTGGAAATCATACACGCGGGCCACCTTGGCCGCCTGCAGGTCGGGCGCTGGCATCGGCTGCCTGGAAGCCTGTGCCTGTTGCGCTGCGGCGGCCGCGACTTCCTTCTGCAGCGAATCGAGCATCGCGGCGAGTTCCGCGGCGGTCTGCGGTTCGGCGGCCTCGGCTTTGGCGATCTGTTGCCTGAGTGCCTCGTGAGCGGCGGTGATGTATTTGAACGAGTCCTGCGTGTTCACCCGCGCGTCCATGTGCTCCTCCCACATCCTGCGGAAATTTTTCAACGACTTGGCGCTCGCCACACCCGCCGGTGCGAGCAGTTCGGCGACCGGGTTGTTCACTGGCTGCAGCTCGTATTGGATGGTGACGATCTCTTCATCCAGGCTCGCCTGCACCTGCTTGAAACCGCGGTCCAGGTCCTGCCGCTCGCCGATGAGCATCACCGCGTCCACGACCGATTTCTGGTCGCTGATGGCCTGCTGGAGGCGGTCGGCGAATTTGCGCAAACGGTCCAACGGATCCTGGCTGCCGGCGAGCGCCTGCTCCATCGCCACGAGCGTCTTGATCACCTCCATCTGCGCGGTGCTCGCGTCATTGAACGGACCGCTCTCTATCAACGATTGCGCCTTGTCCGTCAGACCGGATAGATCCTGGCTTTTGGCGACCTCCGCTGCGAGGACGAGGCCGTTTTTCGAATCGTCGTTGATGTCCTGCGCGAGAGTGTCGATGCGTTTTCCGAGGAGCTTCAGATCCACCCCGAGGGCTTTTTGCGCCTCGATCGCGAGCTTGCAGCGGGTTCCGTCGTTCCCGCGCAGGTCCTTGGGCATCTGCTGGATCGCACCGAGGCGGTTGGTCTCCAGATTAGACGACACCTGGCGGCGGACCAGTCCGGTGAGCGCGGTGTCCATGCTGAGCAGCGTCTCGCGCATCCTGAGATCCACCGCGAGCTTGTTCAGTTCGTTGCTCGCGGCTCCCTGGTTTTTCATGGCCTCGGAAATTTTGGCGGCCCCATCCTTGCTGCGGCTGGCGGCTTCCAGCGCCTTCATGGCGTCCGCCATTTCACCGGCGGAGAGCGTTTGCAGTTTTTTGATCGCCTGGTCCACGGCCGCGAGGTCGTCGGGCATGAGCTGGCGCATCTGGTTGCGCAGCTCGACAAGCTGCGCCTCGATCGCGGCCGCGTCCCGGCGGACATCGCCCTGCGTCATTCCTGCCTGATAGATCTCGCCCTGCGGGTCGGCGCTTTCCTGGGCGAACGCCGCTGGCAGGAACAACCAGGCGGTGAAAAACGAGATCCCGCGCAGGATGGCGGCCGGATGCATGTTTGATGAGGTTTTCATTTTTGATTGTCCTGTTTTAACAAATCTCCGGTCTGGTTGCGCAGGTTCTCCTGCGCTCCGGACAGGTCCTTGATCGATTCGGCGTGCTTGCGCAACTGCTCGGCAAGTTCCTCCCGCTTGGTTTGCAGGGAAACGACCGACCATTCGCGCGGAGAGGTATGAACGATGCCGGGGCCGGTCACGTTGTTGTTGTCGACCGCCTCGATCCACCAGGTGAACGTGTTGCCTTCCCGCCAGTCGACGTTCTTGGCCGGCTCCTTCCATTCGAAATCGAACGTCAGTCCGGCGGCGTGTTGGGCCATGGGGATGGGAATGCGGGTCGCCTTGCCGGGGTTCGGTTCCTCGCCCTCGCCGAGCGTGTTCGTCTGCTGCACGCAGAGCACGACCTGGCTGATCTTGAAATCGTCGCGCACCTGGAAACGAATCCGCGGTTTCTGTTCGGCGACGAGACTCACCTTTTCCAACTGCCCCTCGGTAAACTCGATCTCCGGCGGCTTGTCCGGCAGCACTTCGATCGAGTAAATGGTGTTGTTCTGCGAGACGATGTCGCCGTCGTTTTTGAGTTCGATCCACAGACCTTCGAGTCCCTCTTTCGGAACATCCACCTGTGTGGCAAAATCCGTGCGTCCGGCACCTCCGGGCTTCATCTCCAGCGTGCGCTCGTTGCCGGTTAGGATGGCCCGCGCTCCTTTGAGAGATTGGGTCGCCTTGCCGGTGACCTTGAGCTTGCTGCCCGCGAGCAGGCTCAGGCTCCCTGCGGAAAGCTGGGCCGGCGGCATCCCGGTGTAGGCCGGATAGGTGGCCTCGAATTTGATTTCCTTCACCGCCGGCGGATGGAGCAGGCCGACTTTCCACTCCTCGCCGCGGCCGTCGTTCAGGTGGAACCGATAGGTCAGCGGCTGTTGGACGTTCGGGAGCTGGAGTGAGAACACATCCGGGCTCGCGGCCTTCGCGGACACGGTGATCATCTCGGGCTTTTTCCCCTCATAGGTCACCTCCACCCGGCCCGAACGCGGAATCACGCCGGTCGCCTTCGCGGATAGTTCGATCGTCTGGCCGACCGGGATTGAAAAATCCCGGCTCACCGCGGTGACGATGGTTTCCGTCGGCAGCGGGACCGTGGAGAGCGCCATGCGCTGCAGCAGGATGAGGCTCTTGGGAGCCAGCGCCACGATCAGTCCCACCGCAGCAACTGCTAGAACGAGCGCGAGTCCGATGAGTTTGGCCAGCCGCTTCCATTGCACCGCCAGGCGGAGATCGAGCTTCGCGATACGCCCGGCCATTTCGTCGAGCAGCGCCTTGACGATGGCTTCCGAGCCGTTGGGTTTGCGGGCCAGTTGCACCGCGGAGATCAGGCTCGAGCGCAGTTCCGGCCAGTGACGCTCGGCATAGAGTGCGGTTTCGTCCGGGGTGAGCCGTTGGAGCCATGGCTGGACGCCGAACCGGAAAACGATGTATCCAATGATTGTTAGATCGCCGGTGACAAACAGGAAACGCACCAGCCGCGGCAGATCGAACACCCAGTCCAGCGCGCCTTGGAGGATCACCAGTCCGCAGAGCGCGGCGACGAACCAGAGCAATCCTTCCGCCCATGAAACGTGGAGCACGCGCGAGGCGAGGGCGTTCAGCCGGCGGACGATCGCTTTCGGCAGCGCCTTGGGCATGCGTCTCAGCTCGCCGCGGCTAACGGCCGGACGGGGTTTGCTTTTGACAGCCGGTTTTTTAAGAAGCTTGTTCATTTCAATTGCCAGAGCCGCCTCAGCAGCCATTCGGTGCAGGCCAAGGTCGCGAGAACCACCATCCACCAGGGGGAATAAAACAGTTCGCGCTTTTTGAAGGTCGGAACCGTCGCGCTGCGGCTTGATACGAGCGACGGCAGTTCGTTCAGATTTTCCTCGCGCAGGAATTTTCCGCCCGATGCATCCGCCATCGACTGGAGCAGCGAGGCGTCCATCGCGGTCTCGGCTTGTTCGAGTTTCGGCGGGACGACGGTGAATTTCAAAACCGCCTTCGGATCCATCAGCGTGGAGAATTGATACTGCCCGGCGAGGTGCGCGGCGAACTCCGCCTGATAGGTGCCGGGCTGGTCGGAAATCTGGATGAGGCGCAGTTCGCCGGACTGTTCCTTCGGACCCATCAGGGTCAGCGTGCCCGGCACGGACGCGTCCTTGAGCGGTGCGAATCCCTGCGAGAAAAGTTTGCCGGAAATCACGACCTTGTCGCCGATCATGTATTCGGGCCGGTCCATTTTGAGCTGGGTGCGGGCCGATGCGCCGAGCTGGCGGTCGAGCGAGAAGTTCTGGATGATCTGGTTCCAGATTTTCGAGTAATACTTTTCACCGAGTTTGCTGCGCCAGCGGTAGGTCTCGTCGAAGCCGAAATACATGACCGAGCCCTGGCCGTAGGTCTGCTGCGCGATGACCGGCATCGGCTGGCCGTTGGTCGCGTGCCCGGGATCCGTATCGACGAGAAAGACCTGGGCCGTGGGCCGTGCGCCGGCCACCCGCGCGGTCCAGCGCACGCCGGGGAACGAGTTCCAGATCTGGCGGTTTTCGAGGTTTTCATCGGCCATTCGCAGCAGCGGCGAATATTCGCCCATGGCCGTTAGTTTCAGTTGGATGGGCTCCCGGCTGCGCGCCGCCAGTTGATCGGCGGTGAGGTTCTTGTCGAGTTTCACGGGCAGCAGCGGTTCGAGCGGCGTGCCGATGAAGCGGAAGGGATTGTTTTTTGGTCCTGCTAGAAATATCAGTCCGCCGCCGAGCTCGCTCACCCACTCGTTGATGAGTTTCATGTTCGCATCGCCGAGCGCTGCGGGATCGACGTCGCCGATGATCATGATTTCGTTGGAAACCACGTCGGCGCGGCTGGTGGGAAATCCCTTGAGGAACGGGCTGTCCGGCTCGTCCGCCAGATCCGCGCCGCCGTCGAAGAGCACGCACTTCACCCCGAGGCGGCGGTCGCGCTGCAGGGTGGATAACAGATAACGGAAATCCCAGCGTGGCTCCTGTTCGACGTAGAGGACCTTCACCTGGCTGTCGAGCACGCGCACCTTGGTGGTCGCGACGTTGTTTTCCTTCGATGATTCGCCTTCCACCGGGGTGATCGACGCCTCGATCTTGACCTCGGCCTTTTCCTTCGGTTCGTAGCCGAGGCGGTATTCGGCATCGCCGTCGCCGGTGAGCCTCACGTCCTGTTCGTCAACGACCTTGCCATCCGCCTTGAGCTGGATTTTCACGCTGCGGCCGTTGTAACCCGACGAGCGGACCTTCACGGTGAACTCTGCGCGCTCCTCGATGAAAGCGCCGCGCGGGCCGGCCACTTCGCGAACGTTGATGTCCTTCGGGCCGACGATTCCCACGCCGTAGAGAAACAGCGGGATGCCGTCCTGTTTCGCCAGATCGGCGATTTCCGCAGGCGGCGTGCCGGTGTTGTTAGCACCGTCGGTGATGACGAGCACGCCCGCGACCGGCTGGCCGCGGTTGTCGTCGAGGACCTGCCGCAGCGAGTCGCCGAGGGTGGTGACATCGTCGGTGAACTTCAGGCCGTCGAAAAACGCCTTCGCGCCGGCGGTGCTGACTGCCTCGCCAATGCCGTTGGTTTTCCGGGCGTCGCGGCCGAATTGATAAAACTCGAGGTCGGCCTTTTCCTGCAGGCGCGGCCAGAGTTTGAGTTTGTCGTTGCCGGCGAGTGCCTTGAGCACGTCGGCACGCGAGACGCCGCGCCAGAGGTCGATGCCGCGGGGAGGGGAGTCCTTGATGTCATCGTCCGGATCGACCATGCCACCGGCGAGTGCGGCGCGGTTGAGGTCCTCATTCGCCACGCGCTGGTCCTTGATCTCCATGCTCTGCGAGGTATCGATGAGCACCAGCAGACGTTCTCTAACCGGCTCGTTCATGGTCAGCAGCACGACCGGCTTGACCAGAAGGAAAAGGAACACCGCGACCAGCGCGATGCGCAGCCCGGTGAGCAGGCCGCGTTGTTTTCCGGAAAGCGCGGAAGCCCCCCAGCGGTACGACCACCAGATGACGCCGCTGAGCACGAGCAGCAGGAAAAACGCCCAGCCCCAGCTGATGCCCTCATAGCCCAGCGCGACGTCCGTGCTGCCGCCGGAAGATGAGGAGAAGATACTGCTGAAAAGGGCGGGGATCATTTGGCGAAGCTGAACCGGTGGGCGAGAGCTGTTTCTAGAAGGGCGACGAAGATCGCGCAGCCGATGAAGAAGACCCAGAACTCTCGCCGCACCTTGGCAGGTGGAGCGGTGGTGGTTGGAGTGGCTTGGGCGGCGGTGGTGGCTTTCCCGCTGTTGATATCCGCCAGGGTTCCGGAGGAGACCATGCGCAGGTCGGATTCCTTCGCGTCCATTTGCACGGCCAGCGCGGCGACGGGTTTTTCCACCCCGGCGACGACAAACCGATAGGCACCGGGTTTCGCCGTGTCACGATAGCGCACGA
>Ga0209512_1003265_pt1 | contig 15700 bp, 9 predicted proteins | sample frozenSSSSmetaG_FD_184142 | JGI IMG/M metagenome (GOLD analysis project Ga0209512, IMG submission 184142) | Glacier valley bacterial and archeal communities from Borup Fiord, Nunavut, Canada, to study Microbial Dark Matter (Phase II) -... | ecosystem: Environmental > Aquatic > Freshwater > Ice >... | reverse complement strand
CGAGACGTTCGAGGTGGGCGTCGCCCAGGAGCGACTGCATCTGGCGGAGCGCATACCACGAGGGCTTGGGCTTGCCGTTGCGCATGATGCCGCTCGCGGCGTGCATCTGCGGCTCGTCCTTGTCGTCGAAGAAATAGATGTCCGCGCGCTCCACGCCTTCGTTGAGAAAAAGGGGTATGGAGCGCACGAGATAGGCGGCTTGCGCGGCGTCGGACACGTTGCCCGCCCACTTGGCGAAGTCGCCCTTGCGGCCGGCGAGGCTGGTGGGGCAATCCCAGCCGAATTCCGTCACCCACACGGGTTTGCCGGGGGCATGGGCGTCGCGCCAGGCGATGACGTCGCGCACGTCCTTGAGGTAGGGTGTGGCGGGATCTTCGGGAAACGTGCGGTGCCAGGTGGGCCAGCCGTCGGTCTGCGCGTAGGTGTGGACGGTGAAAATATCCACGCGGTCGAGGCGCGTGAGAAAAAGGGAGAGGGGCTTGTCGTATTTGCCGCCCTTGCCGGCGGTGACGTTGCAGGTGGCGATCTTCAGCTTCGGGTCGCCTTCGCGGATGCCGGCGGTCATGGCGTCGAACGCGCGTGCGTAGTCGGCGTCGGAGTAGTTGCCGGGCTCGTTGCCGATCTCGACGGCCTCCAGCCAATTTTTGACGCCGGGGCCGGCCATCTGGGCAAATGCGAGTCCGTAGGCGCGGGCATCAGTTTCGAGGTTTTTCCATTTCGTTGGAGGGATACTGTCGATCATCAGACTGGCGTGGACGCGCATGCCGGCCTTGTTCCAGCTCCCGTATATTTGCTCCCAGCTTACGCGGTTTTTGGCGAAGGGCAGTGGCGCAGGAGTGGCGGTGTCGTCGGCGAGATCCCACGCGACGGGGTGGTAGTCGCGCACGACGCTGACTACGCCGGCGTAGCGGTCGGGGTGGAACTGCACGGTGTGGCCGCAGATGCCGAGGAAGTCCTTGAGCGGGACGGGCGGGATGGGGGCAGCCGACAAACCAGTGGCGAAAACCAAGGCGGCGAGGAGGGGCGAGTATGCGAGTCGGGGTATCAGGGGCATGACGCGCCGAGGTTGGGGAATGGCGCGGCGTGGTGCAATCTGTCAGGTTTTTGCGAGCTTACGTCCGTGCAGCCAGGCGAAGATCACGGGCGTCACGATCAGGATGTGGACCAGCGATGACAGCATGCCGCCGATCACGGGGGCGGCGATGGGGCGCATCACTTCGGCGCCCGTGCGTGCGCTCCAAAAGATGGGGAGGAGCGAGGCGACGGTGGTCGCGACGGTCATGACTTTCGGGCGCAGGCGGAGGCGCGCGCCGGACTTGATGGCGGTGACGAGTTCGGAGCGGGTGAGTTCGCGGCCGAGTTTTTCACGGAGCTCGACCACCGCTTCGTTGAGGTAGACCACCATGACGACGCCGGTTTGAATAGCGGTGCCGAAGAGCGCGATGTAGCCGACCCACACGGCAACGCTGAAGTTGTAGCCGAGGATTGACTGCAGGATCACGCCGCCGGTGAGCGCGAAGGGCACGGCGAGGAGCACGTGGGTGGCTTCGCCCACGCTGCGGAAGGTCATCACGAGGAGGATGAAGATGATCGCGATGGCGGCGGGGAAGACGATCTGCAGCGTGCGGCGCGCGTGGATCTGGTTTTCGTATTGCCCAGAGTAGTCGATGATCATGCCGGGATCGAGCTGCACGTCGCGGCCGACGCGTTCCTTGATCTCGTCCACGAAGCCGCCGAGGTCGCGGCCTTGGACGTTGGTCTGCACGAAGACGCGGAGGCGGCCGTTTTCGCTTTGGATTTCGGCGGGGCCGACGATGCGTTTGATATCGGCGACTTGTTTGAGCGGCACGGACGGGCCGGAGGGAGTGGGGATGAGGAGTTCGCCGAGTTTTTCCATGTCGTCGCGGTCCGCGCGGTCGAGGCGGACTTGGATGGGCCAGCGTTCGCGGCCTTTGATGGTGGTGGTGACGGCGGTGCCGCCGATGCCGGTTTCGATGTAACGAAACACGTCGCCGACGGTGAGGCCATAGCGACCCATGACGTCGCGCTTCACGACGATTTCGAGGTATGGTTTGCCGAGGGAGCGGGAGGGCGCGACGCCGGTGGCGCCGGGGATGGTGGCGACGATGCGGGAGATTTCGTAGGCCTTGCGTTGAAGCGTATCGAGGTCGTCGCCGAAGAGTTTCACGCCGACCTGCGCGCGGATGCCGGTGCTCGTCATCAGAATGCGGTTCTCGATGGGCTGGAGGAAGCCGGGGACGTAGCCGGGGATTTGCGTGAGGCGCTGCGAGAGGTCAGAGATGATCTGGTCCTTGGTGATGCCGGGGCGCCACTCGGAGGGCGGGCGGAGCATGATGGTAGTTTCGATCATCTCGACGGGCGCGGGATCGGTGGCGGTGTCGGCGCGGCCGAGTTTGCCGGCGACGGAAGCGACTTCGGGGTAGCTGCCGATGGTTTTGTCCTGCCACGCCATGATGCGCTTCACCTCGGTGAGCGAGGTCGAGGGGAGGAGCACGGGCATGAAGAGGAGGGAACCTTCTTCGAGCGTGGGCATGAATTCGGAGCCGAAGCCGCCGAGTCGAGTTGAGAGTTGAGGGTTGAGAGTTGAGAGTTTGTTCAGCACTGGACGGGGGAGACCGAAGGCGAGGACGCAGGCGGAGGCGAGGAGCGCGAAGGCGAGGCCGAGGACGGTTTTGCGGTGGGTGAGCGCCCAATCGAGGGCGGGGTCGTAGATCTTGAGGAGACCGCGCATGAGCAGATTTTTGCTCTCCGGTTTGAACGGGCCGCGCACGAGCCAAGTGCAGAAAACGGGGACGGCGGTGATGGCGAGGACGACCGCGCCGAGAAGCGCGAAGGACTTGGTGTAGGCGAGCGGGTGGAAGAGTTTTCCCTCCTGGCCGGAGAGCATGAAGACGGGCACGAAGGCGAGGATGATGATCATCATCGAGAAGAACATCGGGCGGCCGACCTGCATGGCGGCTTCGAGCGTGTGTTGAAACACCTCCGGCGGCGTGAGTCGTCGGCGCAGTTCTTCCTCGGCGCGTTCGCAGTGGCGGATGACATTTTCCGTCATGACGATGCCGGCGTCCACGAGCACGCCGATGGAGATGGCGATGCCGGTGAGCGACATGATGTTCGACGGGATGCCGAACTCTTTCATCAGGACGAACGCGATGAGAATCGAGGCGGGCAGGGGCAGCGTGACGATGAGGATGCTGCGGAAGTGGAAGAGGAAGAGGATGTGCGCGAGCGTCACCAGGATGATCTCCTCGGTGAGCGCGTGTTTGAGCGTGTCGATGGCGCGGGAGATGAGGTCGCTGCGGTCGTAGAACGACTCGACGGTCACGCCTTTCGGCAGGCCGGGGGAGAGGGCGGCGATGCGGGCCTTCACGTCCTGAATGACCTTGTAGGCGTTTTCGCCGTAGCGCATGACGATGATGCCGCCGACGACTTCGCGGCCATCCACATCGAGCGCGCCTCGGCGAAAGTCGCCGCCGATCTGCACGGTGGCGAGGTCGCGCAGGTAGAGGGGTGTGCCGTTGCGGGCTTTGACGGGAATCGCTTCGAGATCGGCGGGCGAGGTGACGAGGCCGACGCCGCGCACGACGAATTCGGCGCCGTTTTCCTCGAGGGTTTTTCCGCCGACGTTGGCGTTGCTGGCGCCGACGGCGTCCATGATGTCGCCGAGGGTGACGTCGAATTGTTTCAGTTTCAGCGAGGAGACCTCGATCTGATACTGGCGCACGAAGCCGCCGATGCTGGCGACCTCGGCCACGCCGGAGACGGCGGCGAGCTGGTAGCGCACGTAGGTATCCTGCAGCGTGCGGAGCGAGCCGAGGTCGTGGGTGCCGGAGGTGTCCTTGAGGTAGTATTGGTAAACCCAGCCGAGGCCGGTGGCGTCGGGGCCGAGGCGGGCGGTGACGCCGGAGGGGAGGAGTTCCCCGAGGGAGTTGAGGCGTTCGAGGACGCGGGTGCGGGCGAAGTAGTTGTCGATCTCGTCGCGGAAGATGACCGTGATGAAGGAGAATCCGAACATCGACGAGGCGCGCACGGTTTTGACGCCGGCAAGGCCCTGGAGCGAAACAGAGAGCGGGTAAGTGACCTGGTCTTCGACTTCCTGCGGCGAGCGGCCGGGCCAGTCGGTGTAAACGATGACCTGGTTTTCCGAGAGGTCGGGAATCGCGTCAACCGGGGTGGTGCGGAGCGCGACCACGCCCCACGCGCAGAGCGCGATGAGGGCGGCGACGACGAGGAAACGGTTGTGGAGGGACCACTTGATGATGCGGGCGATCATAGGTGGTCGGGATCAAGGATTGGCTGCGGTGGCGGGATTGATCTGGGCCTGGCCGTCGATGAGCAGCGCGCCATGGGTGACGACCTCGTCGCCGGCTTCGAGACCGGAGAGGACTTCGTAGGCATCGTCGCCGGCGCGACCGAGTTTTACGTGACGCGGTTCGTAGGCGTGACCGCCGACGTCGAGGTAAACCACGGGTTCGCGTTGGGTGAACAGCACGGCGGCGCGAGGGACGAGCAGGACTTCGGGCGACTGGCTGACGACGAGGCCGTAGGCGGTCTGGCGGTGGAGGAGGTGGCGGTCGGCGTTGTCTAGGATGACGCGGACTTTCACGGTGCGGGTGGCGGGATCTAAGTTGGGATCGATGAAGGCGACGGGCGCAGTGAAGACCTCGCCGGGGAGCGATGGCACGGTGACCTCGACGCGGGTGGCGGACTTCAGCGCGGGGAAATCGGATTCGTAGGTGTCGAACATGAACCACATCTTTTTGAAGTCGCCGATGGCGAAGATCATTTCGCCGGCCTTCACGTAGCCGCCTTCGTAGGCGGTCTGGCTGCGCTCGACGACGGTGCCGGTGAGCGGCGCGAGGATTTCGGTGTCGCGGGAAACTTCCTTGGCGGTGGCGAGGGCGTCGATCTGCGTGTCGAGCAGGCCGAGGCGGAGAAGTTTTTCGCGCGCGGCGGCGACGAGCGGAGAGTTGGGCGTGGTCGTGGCGAGAGTGTTGAACTCCTGGCGGGCGGTGAGCAGGTCCGGGCTGTAGAGCACGGCGAGCGGCTGGCCGGCGGTCACCTCGACGCCAGTGGTGTGGACGAAGAGCTTCGTGATGCGGGCGTCGGTGTAGCTGGCGAGGTAACGGTGGCGGGTTTCCTCGTCATCGATGACGCCGGTGACGCGCAGGGTGCGGACGAGCGGACCGCTGACGACCTTGGCGGTCTGCACGCCGACGGCGGTCGCGGAACTGGCGGACAGCGTGATCATGGCGGCACTGGTCGCGATGCCGGCCTCGCCCTCGTAAACGGGTGCGAGAGTCATGCCGCAGATGGTGCACTTGCCGGGCTTGTCGGACTTGATCCAGGGGTGCATCGGCGACTGGTAGAATTTGATTTTGCGCGCGGTGTCCGTGGCGACGGGGCCGGCGGGCGAGGACGTCGGATGTTTGGCGGCAAACCAGCCGCCGGCTCCGGCGAGGGCGGCGATGAGGACGATAAAGGGAATGTGTTTTGCGTTCATGGCGTGACGTCCTGACTGGTGAGGAAACAAAGTTCCGCGGAGGCGAGGGCCTGCTCGGCGCGGGTGTCGGTGAGCTTGAGCTCGGTTTCGAGAAGCATTTTTTCGGCGGTGAGCACGACAGGAAGCTGGACGCGGCCGGTTTCGTAGTCGCGTTGCGCGGCGGCGGAGGAGGCGCGGGCGAGGGGAACGAGTTCGTTTTCGTAGCGTTTCACCTGGGTGTAGCCGGAGGTGGCGCGGGTGTGGGCGGCGGCGACCATGTTGGTGATCTCGGCTTCGCCCGTCTCGACGTCGGCGCGGGCGGCGGTGAGACGGCTCAACGCCTCGCGGCGTTCGCCGTCGGTGCGTCCGGATTGAAACCAGGGAAGGGAAAACGAGATGCCGGTGTCGTAGCTGCTGATGCCTTCGCCGGAGCCTTTCATTTGGCGGGCGGTGACGGAGACCTCGGGATCGATGGAGCGGTTTTTGCGGACGACGGCGAGGCGGGCTTGGGCGACATCGGCTTGTTTGAGGGCGATGGCGATGTCGGGGCTCATCGCGCGTGCGCGGGCCACGGCGTCGGGCAGGCTGAGCATGGGAGGGGCGGGGGTGGGCAACGTGAGGGCGGGGATGGGCGTCTCGACGGGGCGAAGCATGAGGGCGTTGAGCGCGGCGGTTTCCTGAGTGCGGGCCGATTCCAAGTCGGTGCGGTCGGCGTCGATGCGGGCGAGGTCGGTTTCGAGGGCGAGTAACTCGGACTGCGGACGGAGGCCGGTCTCGTAGGAGCGGCGGGCGAGGGCGAGCGTCTGGGCGAGGTTGTCGTGGAGAAGGCGGTTGACCGAGAGACGTTCATCGGCGGCGGCGAGTTTGGTGAACGCGGTGCGCGCTTGGTTGAGGAGCATCCATTCGCGTTTGCGAGTTTCGGCATTTGCGACGCCGGCCTCGGCGGAGGCGGCCTTGGCGCGAAGCTGGTTGCGTCCGCTGAGGGGAAGTTCTTGGGAGACGGAGACTTCGAGTTCGTTGTAGGTGTTGAGCTTGGTGGTGGCGGCGTTGTTTGCGGTGTCGTCGCGCTTGAGATCGATCCCGACGCGTGGGTCGGCCCAGGCGCTTTCCTGTCCGATGCGGGCTTGGGCGGCGTCGGTGTTTGCGCGGGCGGCAGCGAGGGCAGGGTGGTGGGCGCGGATCTCGGCAAAGACGTCCGAAAGGGTCAGCGGTGCGGGTGCAGGAGTCTCGGCGCGGGTGCACGCCGCTCCTGCGGCCAAAGTCAGAATAATGAGAATCGGCAGACGCATGTGACCAGTGATACGTCGTTCGCCGGCCAATCCCTTGATAAAAAGCGCCTCGGGAGCTTTTTCTGCGGGATTACGCCGACACTGCGACGCGCGACTCTGTTGGTCGCACGGTGGTGCCATCCATCCAGGAACCACCGATGAGGGTCGCGCGAGGAAAGAGCGGCACGCCGGTCTCGTTGTTGTGCAGCAGGGTCACCAGCATATCCACGGACGCCTCGCCGGTGAGGTCGTTGTGCTGCTCCATGCCGGCCCAGTCTTCGCAGCCGCGGCGGCGCTCCAACTGGATCAGGCCGACGTCGCGAGGGGCTTGCACGCCGATGCCGGACAGCCACTCGCGAACTACGGTGTGCAGGGTGAAGATGACGTCGGGGCGGTGCTTGCGAAACCAGGTGTGAAATTTTCCCGGGGCCGCGCGGGCGGACTCGACGCCGTAAAACCCCGGCAGGCGATTGGAGGCGGGAAGTTTTTTTTGGGCGGCCCAGAAACCTGCGCTGAAACGCTCCTCCACCAGGCGGTCGATGCTCTCCTCAAGGACAAGGGCGGGGCGTTGGTAGCCGAGCCGGCGGGCGTGCTCCATCGCCTCCAGCACCAAGGCGTGATGATCCGCGCTGGCAAACGACAGGGTAGGCTCGTGCGTGCGCACACCGGTGACCACCACGGCGTGCCGCTGCCACGTCACAGAGAAACGCGACGGCAGGCGGTTCTCATTCATCAGGCCGACGACGATCACACCGCGAATGCCGCGGGCGCGCAGGATGCGGTTGAGTTGTTCTCCGTAGAGGCCGGGCTCGTGCAGCCAAAATTCATCGAGCGCGTAGCCGTGTTGCGCCGCCCTTCGCCGGCAACCGTAAACATAGGAGGGGATGGTCGGGTGGCGTGCGAAGGCCTTGGGGTCGAGGTTGGCGTTGAGCAGCGCGAACGTGCGCTGATAACCGGCCGGATGCGCCTTACGGAGCTCGACCATGAGCTGGGCGACCACGGGGTTCTTGGCGTAGCCGAGTTCGCGGGCGATGCGCTCGATGCGCTCGCGGGTCGCCGCCGGGATCTGCGGGTTGTGACGCAGCGCGAGCGAGACGGTGTTTTTTGATAAACCCGCTTTCTCGGCAATCATGGTCATGGTTACGCGTGGCATTCGGCATTACTGTCAAGTAACGCGCGCGTTTACCAATCGCAAAATTCGACCGATTGTTTTCATCTCCGGCTTTCACCCCTCTGTCTCCCTATGTTTACCATTGGCATTGATTACGGCACCAACTCCGTCCGCGCCCTTGTCGTCCGCACCAAAGACGGCGCCGAGCTCGGCACCGGCGTGGTCAACTATCCCAGCGGGACGCAAGGCGTGCTGCTTGATCCCAAGGACCACAACCTTGCCCGTCAAAACCCGGCAGACCATCTGCTCGGCCTGGAAAAATCCATCAAGCTCGCCCTCGCGCAGGCGAAGAAGACCAAGGGTTTCGATGCCCGCCAGGTCATCGGCCTCGGCGTGGATACCACCGGCTCCAGCCCGATCCCGGTCGACGCCACCAACACCCCTCTCGCCCTCCAGAAAAAGTGGTCCGGCAACCTCGCCGCGAACTGCTGGCTTTGGAAGGACCACACCAGTGTGAAGGAAGCCGCCGAGATCACCGCGTTGTCCGCGAAGATCCGTCCGCAGTTCATCGCCAAGTGCGGCAACACCTATTCATCCGAATGGTTCTGGTCGAAGATTCTCCACTGTCGCCGCACCGCGCCCGCCGTCTTCAAAGCCGCCTACTCCTGGGTCGAACTCGCCGACTGGATTCCCTCCGTGCTCGCCGGCATCAAGGATCCGAAGGCCGTCAAACGCGGCATCTGCTGCGCCGGCCACAAGGCCCTCTATGCCGACGATTGGGGTGGTTTGCCTGACAAGGAATTCCTTGCGCAACTTGACCCCGCGCTCGCCGATCTGCGCGACCGTCTCTACGAAACCGCCCACGACGCCACCGCCTCAGCCGGCACGCTCTGCGGCGAATGGGCGAAGAAGCTCGGCCTGCCTGCAGGCATCCCGATCGCCATCGGCGAGATGGATGTTCACTACGGCGCCATCGGCTCCGGCGTGACCGAAGGCACGCTGGTCAAAGTCATCGGCACTTCCACCTGCGATTGCGGCGTGGTTTCGGCCGACAAGACCGTGGCCGACATCCCCGGCATCTGCGGCATCGTCAAGGGAGCCATCCTTCCCGGCTATTACGGCCTCGAAGCCGGCCAGTCTGCGGTTGGTGACATCTTTAAATGGTTTGTCGAAGGCGTGCTCGGCGACGTGAAACTCCACGCCAAGCTCACCGCCGAAGCCGCGAAACTGAAGCCCGGCCAGTCCGGCATTCTTTCGCTCGATTGGAACAACGGCAACCGCACCGTCCTCGTTGATCCGCTGCTCACCGGCCTCACCCTCGGCACCACGCTCTACACGACGAAGGCCGAACTCTATCGCGCCCTCATTGAAGCGACTGCCTTTGGCGCACGCGCCATCATTGAGCGCTTCAAGGAATATGGCGTGCCCATCGATCGCGTCGTCTGTGCCGGCGGCATCGCGGAGAAGAATCAGATGCTCATGCAAATCTACGCCGACGTCACGGGTTGCACGATGCTGCTCGCCGGCTCTTCGCAGGCCTGCGCGCTCGGCTCCGCAGTCTCCGCGGCCGTTCTCGCCGGCGCTCATCCCGACTTCGCCACCGCGCAGAAAAAGATGACCCGCCTCAAACCCGGCGTCGCCTACAAGCCCAAGGCCGCGAACCAGAAGGTCTACAACGAACTCTACGCGATCTATCGCCAGCTCCACGACAGCTTCGGCGGCGTTAACAAATCCGCCGACCTCTCGCGCGTCATGAAGGATCTCCTCGCGATCAAGTCCGCTGCGCACGCCTAACCCTCCGGCTCCGACCTACTCGCTACCCACTCCTTTTCTCACTCCCATGTCCCTCGTAAACCTCTCCACTCCCGAAATCTGGTTCGTCTGCGGTTCGCAGCATCTTTACGGCCCCGGCCCGCTCAAGCAGGTCGCCGCCAACGCCCAGGCCGTCGTTGACGGTCTTGTCAAATCCAAGCGCCTCGCGCTTCCCCTCAAGTTCAAGGCCCTGCTCACCACGCCCGAGGAAATCTCCAAGGTCTGCATCGAAGCCAACTCCGACACCAACTGCGCCGGGCTCGTCCTCTGGATGCACACGTTCTCGCCGTCCAAGATGTGGATCCGCGGCCTGACCACGCTCAAGAAGCCGTTCCTCCACTTGCACACCCAGTTCAATCGCGATCTGCCTTGGTCCACGATCGACATGGACTTCATGAACCTCAATCAGGCCGCCCACGGTGACCGCGAGGCCGGGTTCATCCACACGCGCCTGCGTCTCGGCCGCAAGGTCGTCGTCGGCCACTGGTCGGACTCCGAGGTGCAGGACCGCATCTCCGCCTGGATGCGCGCGACGCACGCCTGGCATGATTGGCAGGGCGCCAAGTTCGCCCGCTTCGGCGACAACATGCGCTACGTCGCCGTCACCGAGGGCGACAAGGTCGCCTCCGAAATCAAGTTCGGCTTTGAGGTCAACGGCTACGGCGTCGGCGATCTCGTCGCCAAGGTCAATGCGGTCTCCGACAAGGCCATCGCCGATCTTGTCGCCTCTTACGAAAAACTCTACGCCGTTTCCCCGGTCCTCAAGAAGGCAGGCAAACGCCACGACGAACTCCGCTACAGCGCCCGCCTCGAACTCGGCCTCTCTGCCATGCTCACTGAAATCGGCGCCAAGGGCTTCACCGACACCTTCGAGGATCTCCACGGCCTCCGCCAACTCCCCGGCATGGCCACGCAGCGCCTCATGGCGGCCGGCTACGGCTTCGGCGGCGAAGGCGATTGGAAGACCGCCGCGCTCGTCCGCGCGATGAAGGTCATGGGCGACGGCCTCCCCGGCGGCACGTCCTTCATGGAGGACTACACCTACCATATGTCGCCCAAGGGCCACCAGGTCCTCGGTTCGCACATGCTCGAAATCTGCCCGACCATCGCGTCCGGCAAACCCAAGGTCGAAATCCACCCGCTCGGCATCGGCGGCAAGGAAGACCCCGTGCGCTTCGTGTTCGACGCGCCTACCGGCGAAGCCCTCAACGCATCCCTCGTTCACCTCGGCAACCGCTTCCGCCTCCTCATCAACGAGGTCGTGGCCGTCAAGGTTCCGAAGATGGACAAGCTTCCTGTCGCCCGCGCCGTCTGGGAGTGCAAACCCGACTTCAAGACCGCCTGCGCCTCGTGGATCTACGCCGGCGGCGCCCATCACACCGGCTACAGCTACTCGGTCACGAGCGAGATGCTCGAAGATTTCGCGACTATCGCCGGCATCGAGACCGTTCACATCAACGCCGACACGCGCCTGCCGCAGCTCAAGCAGGATCTCCGCAACAACGAAGTGTTCTACCACCTCGAGAACGGCTTCAAAGCCTAAGGATCGATCAATAGGGAACTCAGGAAATCAGGAACAAGCCCGGTCTTTATTCCGTTTCCTGAGTCCCTGAGTTCCCCATTAACTCCTTCTCCATGCTCGAATCTCTTAAGCAAGAAGCCTACGAGGCGAACCTCGCCCTGCCCAAGCACGGCCTGATCAATCTCACCTTTGGCAACGCTTCCGCCATCGACCGCGCCAAGGGCGTCTTCGCGATCAAGCCCAGCGGCGTCGCCTACGAGGACCTCAAGCCTGCCGACATGGTTCTCGTCGACCTCGACGGCAAACAAGTTGAAGGCTCGTTCCGCCCGTCCTCAGACACTCCTACGCACCGTCGCCTCTTTCTCGCGTTTCCCGAGATCGGTTGCGTCGTCCACACGCACTCGTCGCACGCCACCGCGTTTGCGCAGGCCGGCCGCGAGATCCCGATTTTCGGCACCACCCACGCGGACTACTTTTACGGCAACGTCCCCGTTACCCGCAAAATGACCGCAGTCGAAATCGGCGGCGGTGCCTACGAGTGGGAAACGGGCAATGTTATCGTCGAACTCTTCACGCAGCGCGCCTTTGATCCGGCCGATTATCCCGCGGTGCTCGTCAACCGCCACGCTCCCTTCACGTGGGGCAAGACCGTCGCGAAGGCCGTCGAGGTCGCCGTCGCCACCGAGTGCATCGCGCACATGGCGCTCATGTCGCTCCAGCTTGAGCCGAAGCTCGCGACCATCGAAGGCGAGCTCCTCAACAAGCATTTCAAGCGCAAGCACGGGCCCGGCGCCTACTATGGCCAGGGCAACTGCTAGCCCGTATGGGTTGTGATAAATTCCTGTGACGCCTCCGCTTGGAGATTGTCGGAGCGCGTCGAAGGGTTTTGTTTCATCAGATGATCCATCCCGGATTGGTCTCGGTCACTTTTCGTAAACTCTCTCCCGCGGAGGTTATCGCGCTGGTGAAGCAGGCCGGCCTGAAAGGCATAGAGTGGGGAGGAGATGTTCATGTGCCGTCCGGCGATCTCGGGCGGGCGCGCGAGGTGCGCGAGATTACGCAGGAGAACGGCCTGAGTGTGGCCGCTTACGGCAGCTATTATCGCGTGGGCCAGAGCGAAAGCGCGGGCATGTCCTTCGAGCGGGTGCTGGCGACCGCCGTGGAACTGGGTGCGCCCACGATCCGCGTGTGGGCCGGCGGGGCGGGCTCCGATTCGGTGGATGAGGAAGGCCGCTGGAAGATCATCCAGGATTTGCGCCGCATCGCCGATCTTGCGTCGCGCGCGCTGGTGAGCGTCTCGCTGGAGTTTCACGGCGGCACGCTGACGGATACCAACGAATCCGCCGGCAAACTCATGGTAGAAGTCGATCACCCCAATGTTCTGATCAACTGGCAGCCGCACAACGGTGAGGCGACCATGGAGTGCGTGCGCGGACTGCGCGAGTTGTTGCCGCGCGTGGCCAACGTGCACGTCTTTCACTGGTGGCCTACGTCGGCGGAGCGGCATCCGCTGGCGGAGGGCGCGAAACGCTGGGCGGCATTCTGGCCGCTGCTACGCCATTCGCCGGGCGACCGGTTTGCGTTGCTGGAATTTGTGCAGGGCGACGAGCCGGCGGCCTTTTTGCGCGACGCCGCCACGCTCAAGGCGTGGCTCGCCCAATCGTGATGAGCACCGGAGATTTTCAGGCGGATTTCAGGCGGAACGTCTCTGCGGTAGTGACGCGATTCCTGGCTCAGAACGGATTCGCGCCGCTTGGAGAGGACGCGCTTTGCGCGCTGGCCGATGCGCTCATGGCGGCGGGTGAGGATGCATCGTGTGAAGGCGAATTGCCGGACGAGATCGTGAAGGCGGGGGTGGCGCGGCTGCTGGCGGGGTTTTCTCCGCCGCGCCCCGAGCTGGGGAATCTCGCGAAGCAGCTCATCAAGGGCTGTTACCAGCCGGACAAGTCTCCCTGCTGCGAATCGTATCGCGAAACGGATGAGGCGGGTCGCTGTCGCCGGCAGGAACTGGCCTACGATCTCGCGCGGGCGAGCGGGGCGCATTGCGTGGACTGCCCCCACTGGAGCGAATGGTCGCCGGAAGATCACGCCGTCCGGCTGGCCGCCGCATGGAAAGACGGGGAGGCGGCGTTTGCCGCCAATCGCGGGGTGTTTTTGCCGGAGGATTTCCGGGTGCTGCGTTTGAGTACGGTCGTAAAAAAATAATAAAACTGGGCTCGCGACACCCAAAGCGAGCGCTTGAGGTGACATCGAAATATAGGGTAATTTACCTATGACGATAAGGTGAGCGGAAGGAAACGGGCCGAGCTGAGCGCGGGGCTTTGCGCCTCGACAAGGCTTCCTGTGGCGGATTGCTTGGGCGACTTTGTTGGAAAGCGCATGAAACGATTCATCCCCTTGATTCCGATTGGTTTTGGCGCGGCGCTGATGACCCTTATCCCGGTTGCAGCGTCAGGGGCGCAGCCATCGATTTTTGCGAGCATCGGGAGCGAGGCTGATTGGTTGCGCTGGATGGGCGGGGTTTTTGTGGTGATCGCCGCGGGCGGTCTGCTGGTCTTCTGGATCAACCTGCGGCTGCAAGTGCAGGTGGGCGTCCAGACGCGGGCGCTGCGCGTATCGGAAGCGCGGATGCGCAATCTTTTTGAAAACACGCCGGTGGCCATCGTGGAGGAGGATTTTTCCGCCGTCGTTCGCTGGCTCGAAGAATTGCGCCGGCGCGGCGTGGCGGACCTGCGCATTCACCTCGCGGCCCATCCGGCGCTTTCCGGAGAAAAATACCGGCTGGTGCGCGTGGTCGCGGCCAACCGTACGGTGCTCAAGCTGAGCGGGACCCTGGATGTGGCGGATTACGCCCGCTTGATGGTGGATATGCGGACGCCCGCGGTGCTTGATGCGTTCGAGGCGCAGTTGCAGGCGCTTTGGGACGGATCCACCGAGATGACTCGCGAGCTGCGTTACCGCGGGGTGGACGGACGGCCCGGGCACAGCCTCATGCATTGGAGCGTGCCGGATGAAGGCGGCCGGCCCGACTACACCCGTGTGCAGGTGGCTTTCACGGATCTCGGAGTATTGCGCGCCACCGAGGAAAAACTCCGCGACATCGAGGATCGCTGGCGGCTGGCGGTGATCAGCATCAACGCGGGCATCTGGGAGTATAATTTTGTGACGAGGGAAACCTTTCTGTCCGACCGGTGGAAGGAGATCATCGGGTATTCGGCTTCGGATATTCCCAGCGTGCGCGGCGAGTTCTGGGTGCGTGTCCATCCCGAGGACATCGACCGGGTGAAGCTGGCCATGAACGACTACCTTTCCGGGCACAGCGGAAGCTATTCGGTTGAGTTCCGGATGCGCTGCAAGGACGGCAACTACAAGTGGATCCTCTCGCGCGGCCACGCGCTCTTCAACGCGGCGGGCGAACCGCAGCGGTTGGTCGGGGCTCATTCCGACATCGACAAGCGCAAGCGGGCCGAGGAGGCCCTGCGGGCGTCCGAGGAACGCTACCGCGTGCTCTTTGAAAATTCGCCGGTCGCCATCCTGGAATACGATTTGCGCGGGTTGCGGACATGGTTGCTGGAGGCCCGCAAGTCGGGCACGGCGGATTTCGACGAATACGTGAGGAGCCGGCCTGCGCTTTTTGACGGACTTCTTGAAGGCGCCACGCTGGTGGGGCTGAACCGCGAGACGCTTCATCTGGTCGGCGCGAGCACGAAGGACGAAGTCATCGAGGCCGCCCCGCGCATCGTCACGATGGACATGGGCCGGGTGCGCCGCTCCCTCTGCCGGGCGATCTGGGAGGGACGCAATGCGATCGAGGGCGAGGTGGTGATCCACGCGCTCGACGGCACGCCGCGCCGGGTTTTCTACCGCTGGTGGGTGCCGTCGCTGGGGGGCGAGCCGAGCTTTGCTTGGACGCAGGTCGTGCTGGTCGATCTCACCGGCATCAAGCGCACGGAGGAGGCCCTCGCGGCCGAGCGCGAGCGCCTGAGCGTGACCTTGCGCGCCATGGCGGAGGGCGTGGTCACGACCGACATGCAGGGGCGCGTGTTGTTTTTCAACGAGGCGGCGGCCCAGCTTACCGGATGGAACGAAGAGACGGCCATCGGGCGGGGCATCGACGAGGTTTGCGTGTTGCGTCACGAGAAATCCAATGCGCCCGTGCCTTCGCTCACGGTGGCGGCGCTCTCCGGGCACAGCGTCATCGAGCTGCCGCCCAGCACGGTGTTGCTGGACCGCCAGGGTGTGCCGCGCCTCGTCGAAGGACGTTGCGCGCCCATTCACGACATGGACAGCCAGGCGATCGGCACGGTGTTCGTGCTGCGCGATGTCACGGAGCGCGCGCGTCTGGAAGGCGAGCTCCTGCGGGCCTCGAAGCTGGAGTCGGTGGGGATTCTCGCCGGCGGCATCGCGCATGATTTCAACAACCTGCTTACCGTCGTGATGGGCAACCTCACGCTGGCGATGCTCGATTCTCAGGTGATGGCGGC
>Ga0209512_1003261_pt1 | contig 15705 bp, 16 predicted proteins | sample frozenSSSSmetaG_FD_184142 | JGI IMG/M metagenome (GOLD analysis project Ga0209512, IMG submission 184142) | Glacier valley bacterial and archeal communities from Borup Fiord, Nunavut, Canada, to study Microbial Dark Matter (Phase II) -... | ecosystem: Environmental > Aquatic > Freshwater > Ice >... | reverse complement strand
AGTAGTAATTTGGTAAAGTGGTCAATGAATTAAGAAATTTACAAAAGTAGGTGTCAAAAAAGCGACGCGTCGCGATGCTCGCTTAGGTGGGCGGAGAGTAATGGCCCCAACTCTTACGTTTAAGACCTAGCGTTATAGTTACTTAAAGCCTTTGTGTTTAATCCCCTACCTCCTCTGTTAAGTTAAAACCTTTATGTAAGAAACCTTTATAAGTCTTATACGTTTAAGACCTAGCATTATAGTAAGGTCTTATTCATTAAGTGTTAACATAACGTAGGTGTGTTAGTTAAGCTAAAAGGTATAACCTTATACTTAAATAAGCTATAATAGGTGTGGAATGCTATTTTCTACTCTTCCCTAGCTTTAATTTAAATTAGATTATATACTCCTTGCAAGTCTAGCTTACTAAACACCTTTACTCCTTAAAATCTATTGTGTAACTTATTAATAAGGGGTAACGTGTACTAGTCTTTTATTATAATGTTATTTAGTGCATAGTAGTCTACATAAAGTTATAGGGAGCTATCTTTCTTAGGTATAAATAGTACTAGGCTACCTATAGACGATGTAGATAATTATATAAATCCCTTTGCTAGGTTTTTATTAATGTACTACTTAAGTACCTTTAGCTCCTTCTCTAATAGCTAGTAAATAAGTCTAAACGGTAGACTCTTTCCTTCTTTAATAGGTATAACGTGATCCTATAGTTAGTGCTAAGGAAGCGCCTCGTTCATAGGGGCTTCTTAGAATAGCTCTTTATATTCCTTATACTCTACTAGTATTTGCTTTAGTAAGGAGGCTTAGGCTAAGTCCTCTAGCATCTTAAAGGTTGTATATAACTCACTTTAGCCTAGGGTAGCATTTTCCCTCTTTAGCTATAGCGCTCACTAGTAGTTATACTAGTCTAGTGTAATCTTTTCACTTTACTAATCTACTTATAGATTATGTCTTTTTAACTAAGGCATGCTAAGTATTACTACATAGTTCTCTATGTTAATGACATTAAATTGTATTTGTTTTATATGCCCTCATAAGGTAACTATCGTTAATAGTACCATTTCTTACATTACTATACTGTCGTTAGATAATATTACTTCACTATCTATAACGAATAGTAGGTATAGTTCTTCTTTTAATTATAATTAGAATCTGTTTTCTATTACTACTTTCACTATTATAAAGTTACCCATTACTCTAAAGTCTAACATACTTTAGAGGTGTCGTCCTTATATTATAATGACTAAGTATAGCTATCTATTACCTACTATAGTACACAACTATTGTTTTTATTTCTTAAGCTCTTCTTTATTACTCATCTATAGCCTATTAATGATAAGGACTCTTAGTTTTTTAACTATAGTTGTCTAGTAGATCTCTGTCTTTAAATAATCTCTATTATTTCATTCTAGTCATAGTACATAGGTATCTATAACTAAGGAAAATAGTTGTTCTTATCTTTCTCTAACTAATGTATTATGTAGTCATGTTAATAGTAGTCCTTTTAAGGTAGGTAATAGTGCTAGGGGTAATTAGTCTCTATCACGTTATTCTTCTTATTACTTTAGCGGCTCTCCTTTACTCTTTCCTTTAATTCCTCTACCTCTGCTTAAGTAGGGTTGTAATTTATTAAGTACTTGTTAGCTACTACCTCTTCTAGTGTAGTAAGCGCTAGTTTGCGAAACTCTTCTTCTATTATTTCATTTTAGTTCCTCTATAAGTAGATTACTTAATAATGCTTAACAAAGCTAAGAAGGTCCCCTACCTTTTCCTTAGCTAGTTTATTTATAGATTCGTCTACTTATTCCTAGAAGTAGGGGTCTTCCTTTACTTTTTAGAGAACTAGCTCGTCCTATTTCCTAAGGTCTCCTTTAGTACTTAGAAAGGTTCTTATAGTGCTAGGGTAGTCGTGCGCTCCTTTGTCTTATATAGCGCGACATTACCTATAGTACTCTACTATTGCTTCCTTTCGTATAAAGGATTCCTTTAATCACGTAAGGGGGTCATTTATAAGTGAGTATTCTAACTTATCGTTACTTCCTACCATTGCTAGGAAGGCTTCCATTTCTTTGTTTATAATAACCTAATCATTGTATAGGCTTCCCCTAGTCACGTTTAGTTAACTTTAGAAGGTAGCATTTACTTATTAGCCTTTTCTTAAGAACTTACGTTCCTAGTTCTTCTTAGGCTATCTATAGTCTTAGGCTATATGCCCTAGCTTATCATAATTAAAACATAAGTGTTCTTTAAACTAACGATCTTTAGTAGTGTTCTAAGGTCGTTTACCTTATTTAAATGCAGCATTAAGCTCTATAAGGTCTAACTAGCAGTTGTCCTATAGTTAGTTATCCCTCTTCTACCCCTCATTTCCTTAGTATCTATAGTTCCTCTTTAGGCCATCGTAGGTTCGTCACTCCTTCTAAAATTTATATAACTAGTTGTTAATTTAGACTATATGTTTAATTAACAAGACTATATCTTATAGTTAATGTTCTATTCGTGCGAGTTCTATATAGACGTAGCTCTTTAGCCTATAGCGATAGTAGCTAATTAGTGCGCTAGTGTCCTAACTTGTTTAGTTAGTGTATCTTTAGAATTCTATAGTGTACGTAAGGGCGCTACTAGTCTATTGTAGTCTATATAGATGGTCTTCTATAGTCTTAATCTCATTAATATTACTAAACATGTAGTGAATTTCTTTCTTAAATCCCTTCTAAGTGCTAAACATAGATTATGTAGTAGCTATAATTCTATAGGTGCCTTTGTGTTAGAAATAGTCCTTAAGAAAGGGCTTAACCTATTAAAAGGCTTCCCCTCTTAAGTAAGACGACGTCTATAGACTATAGCTTTCGTTTTAGTAGGGAACTTGTCGTTGTTAAAGTGTAAGTAGAGCTTAACTTAGAGTAAGAACACTTTAAGTTCCTTCTAGTTGCTAAAGTAAGTGTTAAGCAACTTAACGCGTAGGGTCTCCCTAAGTTCTAAGATAATAGGTAGGTTAGCGTTAGGCATCTCCTCATCCTTAGTTTTAGTCCTCTAAGATAATGTTAGCGTAGATAGGGTGCTAACGATGCTTCTTTTTAAGCTAAGCATAGTAGTAGCTTTCCCTAATCTTAACATAGTTACTTTATATATAAGCTAGTACCTTATAGAAGTAGTGCTTAAAGTGTAACGCTAGGTCTTAAACGTATAAGACTTATAGAGGTTTGTTACGAATATCAAATATTAAAGGCTTCACCTTATGTGTTGCTCTTGTTGTTGTGGTATTCACGTGTACTGTTCGCTAGCTAGCTGTGCGCTTATGCGCTTAGAGCCCTACACTGTATATATAGATCTTTCCTCTCCTCTCTCTTTCCTCTTTTCCTTCTTTTCTCTCTAGATTGAATCTAGCACTTTAGATCCGCATGACCTGCTCTGCGTGACTGTGACAAGGTTTATTACATAAAGGGTTAACTTAATAGAGGAGGTAGGGGATTAGACATAAAGGCTTTAAGTAACACGTTATAGTATATAATAAAATACTATATTAAGTTAAGCACAAAGCTCCTATCTAAGGAAATGCTATCTACTTATATAGAGGCGTTATGCTAAAGGATCTTTTTAAGATTATAGATCCCCTATAATCCTATATAATTTATTACATAACTAGGATCACTCTTAGATCGCTAATCTGCTATAATCTATCATGTACTAAACTACGCTAGTAGTAGGGTGTTGTAACACTTAAGGCATTCTTATTACATTAATAATCTATACTATGTATTATCTTAATGTACTTAGTAGATAAAGTGTTACTAAGGAATGCTAATAATACATTTATCTTAACAATCTTTAACATATAAGATCTATTATATATTTTTATACTTTTATAGCCTAAGAGCTACTTATGCTATTTTAGATCTTAATATAGTTTAAAGGAATAATAACTACTAAGAAGGGTGTAGACTTACCTTTAATTTTATTTATAACACTAGCATAAATAGCATGAATCTTTATAGCATCTTTATAACCTATGCAATTACTAAGAGAGATAATCTAGTTCTAAAGTGCTATATAGGTAAATGCTTAAGTTTTATTTACCCCCTTTATAAATGCTATCTATAGGATAAGAAGGTTGTATGCATTCTCTTTCCACTCTAGTTCCTATAAGTCTCTATCCTCTAATAAACAAACCTTTATAAGGTTGTCTAATGTCTTATAGCCTTTTAAAGCATTAGTTGTGATTATAAGGGTGAAAAAGAACATTAACCTATTATATTATATATAACTCTTTAATGTTATAATAATATAGAGGCTATTGTTTTATAAGCTTTATTCTAATGTAATCACTTAATGAAGTTTACATAGTCATTCTCATTATTACATCTTCCCTTTATAAATCGTTAAATGACTTTAAGTTTAAAAGAGAAATCACTATTAGATTCCTATAATAAATAAATGTAGCAATCCTAGTTAATTAGTAGGTATGACTTTCTATAAGGACTTAATATACTTTATAAGTAAGCACTTAATTTATCCCTCTATAGGAGCTTAACTCTATAATAGCACTAGCTCTAGCACTAGTAGTAGAAAAGACTATTAGAAGAAAGGATAACTAGACTCTATAGCACTTATAAAGATACTTATAATCATTAGAACACTAGAGATGCGCTATTAATATTACTAGATCTTTTTATATAACTAAGTACTTATTATGCTTTTTTATGCTTACATTAAGTTTCTACTTTAAAGTCCTATTAATAAACTATAATGTGTGTTAGTTAAAGCTATACTAATTAGAGGAGTGCTAAGAGCATATAGTAGAGACATTATTAATGACTTACTAGTCTAATTTAGATTTTATAAGGTAGTTTTAATAGCTAATGTATCTATACTAGATAGTCTAAATACTATAGACTATAAGTGTCACGATCACGTAGAGCGAGTCATACGGAGTTGAAGTGCTAGATTCAGTCTAGAGAGGAAAGAAGAAAAAGAGGAAAAGAGAGAGTGAGAGAGAGTCTATATACAGGATGGGGTTCTCATGCACAAACGCACACCCGGCTAGCTACCTTGCTAGCGAACACTTCTGCCTTGTACACGTGAATGAGCAACACATAAGGTGAAGCTCTCTATATTCGTGACAATAAGGATCTTGTTAATGCCTTAATTTTTATTCCCTTATATTAAGGAACTTAATATCTTTATAAGTAGACCTCTATAAAGTGACAATTTATACGTACTCTTACTATCGCTCCCCTACATCCCTATGTCTTACTTAGGTAGCGCTAGTAAGGGAGGATTGTTTAGTCTAGTTTAATAGATGCTGTTGTCTAGATGTACTCTATATAGCAGCATAGGGCCTCAACATTCTAAGGGCGGCGACGCTCACCCACTAGGCTAGATGGCACCGTTCTAACTACTATCTAGGTGATTCCTCTAGATCGGCAGATTAGTAGTTAGGTGGGTGACCACCAGCGAATACCTGCTGTTGTATGTTTCTGTCCTTTTTTTGCCTCTTGTTTGGCTTTTGTACAGCTTGCGTCTAGATCTGGATGTCTGGACGCGGACGAGGTGGGACTTCTGTCCTCTCACGCATGATACATCACGGCTTTTCTCAATTTAGCAGTATCGCGTTCGGTCTATCTTCAATTATGTAGCTACAGTACCATTCACATATATCCCACTTAATCTGCCTTCTTCTTGGCCTTCCTCCTCTTCTTCTTTGCTGGCGTTGAACTCCCAATGGAAACGGGGTGTGGATACCCCGATCCAATGGGCGGATTTCAGATATGCGACGAGTAATGTAGGCTGTGACAATGGAAGTTGTACTGTGAGCACGCACTTCGTCGGAATCGGCGCCTTGAGCTCCCAAGCACCTGCCATGCTTCCCATCTCGAAATCTCAGATCTCAGTTGGTCCAAAGGAACTCAGACAAACCTCGCACTGCCGCTGTTCAGTCAGTGATCTCATAACCACACACCTGGAAACGCTCTTTCACGGCATACACGAGGTGCATGGACTGCGTGCCTAACTCACCCGTATAAATACACCCCTTCCCCAAAGAGCCTTTGTTCTGCACAGAGGACAGAACTTATGGAGAGAGAAGATGGAATGTGAGATGGCGAGTGCTCTCTGTGGTAGTGGGGTATCGAAGCTGAAATGCTCGACAGCTTTTGCTCAGTGGGTTCAAGACAGAACATTCAACAATCCCCACCGCCATTTGCCCACCGTTGCAAGCATCCGCGCCACCGACACAGGTCTCACCGTCATGGCAAGGCTGAGGCTCAAAGTCACGCCCTGGGAGCCTGATTCGGGGGAGTCTGACCGGCGATGACAGTCAGCGTCAGCAAGAGGCTATGCAATGTTCTGCTCTGGCAACGGAAGGAATATAAAAGGGAATACGGCCCAAGTGCGAGTATTAATCGAGGGAATTCAACGCGAGTTGTTAAGAGAATCACGTGATCGGATTCCGGCCGTACCAACCAACTTTAGACACGAGACGGAAACTTCAATCAGCAGCTGATTAGGACCAGCAGTACTAGGACAGCGAGGGAAAACGGTTTATGGTCAGAACAGGAAATCCTCCGCCGTGATTCACGTGATGGCAGAGATCGTCCAGGAGAAGTTCTCAACACGGTCGCAGCTGGCAGAGTGGTAACTGTGCGGTTAATAGACCTATATATCGAGGCTTCAAAGTCGCAAGACGACACGAAAAGAAAAAAAAATGAAATCGATCGCGGAATGACATGAAAAAAAAAAGTGAAGCCGGAGGACAGACACATCGAGAACAGGAGCGAGAAGCAGAAAGGCAAATAGACTCATCACGGACAGCGCATCTGCGTCGGCAGATCTGAGACGGTAGAGACACGATGAGGATCCATGACTCCGTGTCCGACTTGTCGAAGTCATAGGTACTCGATGACTCTGTATCCGACTTGCCGAAGTCATACGTCCTCCATGCATACTAGAGCAAAACGAGGTACGAACTGGACCTGAGCAGGGTAATGCGGCGATCGAGGCGCAGGGCTCTGCTCACGAGGCCGTCCCTTGCGTCGAGGACGAGATAACGGAGAGAAGCCGTGCGGGGAGCTCGCGATGAATCATGAGGGAAAGCGGGAGAAGCAGTCCTCAGAGTGGGATGAGAGCCGCGTTGAGAGGAATCGTCGCGGTGGGGAAGTGGCGGTGAAGCGAGAGGGTGTCGTGGAGGAGGAGGAGGAGGAGGAGGAGGAGCTGCAATTGGGTGATGGGAGTTGCTTTGGATAGTGGGATACATACACAGAACAATGTGGATGTGATATTTGGAACATAAATGAGATCAACTCTCCGAGGTTGAGGAGGTTGAGGAGGTTGGGATGAAGGAAATGTTTCTCTTACGGTCTGATGCTGTAAACGTTCTGCTGCTGTGTGAGGCCTCCGAGTGTTCGAGAAGAGCAGTCCTCCGTCACGAGTGTACAATGCAAAGAGCAAGTCACGATCTCGCAGCCTCGCCGTGCTCATCGAGCCATGGCTTCCGCGACGGCGTACTACTCACTCGCCAGCCCGAGGACAATGACGACAAGGTGAAAGGTTTGTGGACACCAAGATCGTCGCGCTGCGAGCTGCGAGCTCCTAGCTCCCAGCTGCATGTATCCGTCGAAGTCACGTCGAAGTCCCGTCGAAGCAAAGCACCTCCCACTCCCCCCAAGCCACACTTGGAGCGTCCTCGTCGAGTCGAGTCGAGTCGAGTCGTCGTCGTCTGGAGTCGCAGGCAAGGATAGGCCATGCATGCAGCACTCATGCACGCACCCGATATCATAGCCGGCTGCCATTTGACGACATGACGAATCCTTCGAGATGACGCCGGAGCTCTGTTGGAGGCGGGTATCGAAATTCGTGCGGGCGATGCTCAGATGTCGATGTTGTTGAATCAATCATGCGCCTGGTATTTAGAAGACACGGACTGATGTTTGAGGAGTCGTTGAAACAGTTCGGAGAGTGTTTCGTATCGCCTTGCGCTTTGGAAACATGAAACTCTGCGCTGATCATGCACGTGCTCGAGTACTTGCATACTTACCTACATACCTCTCTACCTCAGACGACTGCCACGACGAGTCTGAAGCGTGAAGTTCGTGGAGAGTCGCCATCGAGGTCTGTATGCTTCAGCGAATGCGATAGAGAGACGGAGAATGTACATGTACATACATGTACAAGATGTCTATTTTATCCCTCGTCGATGTAATGATGATGTGCATGGCTCGCATGAAGGAGCAGGCAGCAGGCAGCAGGCAGCAGCAGGCTCCAGAGTGTATCTTTAGGTATCTAAGGTATCTATAAGTATCTATAAGTATCTGTAAGTATCTGTAAGTATCTGTCAAATTCTCACCAGTTATTAGCCGATATTAGGCATCTAGAGTACCTATAGATACTAAATAGGTATGTATTCTACTTAGTATGTTTAGAGTTACTACAAGTGAATAATGTGGATATAGATTAGGCACCTTAGCTACCTTAGATACATATCCAAAGTAGCATTCGGGGGGCACAGCAGCCGAGAGACGCCGCTAGAGTTGAACTTGGCCAGTAGCTTTACATTTTATATTTATATTTTTACATTTATATTTATATTTATATTTTTACATTTATATTTATATTTATATTTTTATATTTATATTTATATTTATATTTTTACATTTATATTTATATTTATATTTTTATATTTATATTTATATTTATATTTATATATTTATATTTATATTTATATATTTATATTTTTATATTTTTACATTTATATTTTTACTTTTTTACATGGCTACCTGGAGACGTCGTTACCTGGAGACCCGTCTGCCTCAGCCTTGCCTTAGATACGTACGAAGTATTCTCTTCAGGTATGTATCTGCCTCAAGGCTCCTCCTCTACATACTCCGTCCGTATGTATCTTATGTACATCATCGTCGACCTCAACCTGACGGCCAAGCCAAGTCATAGCCTTACGACGGTTGCCTGGACGCTCATGCACATTGCAGAGAATCCATTGCAGAGAATACATTGCAGAGAATAGCATGAAGGAGATTCTTGAATGATGTGACTCCCTCATGCAACATGCAACACTCATTCTCATACTCATTCTCATTCGCCCAAGTCACGAAACGAACAACACCATGCCATACATGCCATACCAGCGCATCTCAGCTGTACAGTACATCTATGTACATATCCACGTACAGAAAGACACAGCGAGACACAGTACTACACGCTCTGAGTCGTTTCTTGTTGTAAAGGATAAAGGGTCCATCGTCTCAACAACCAGTGGAACCAGCGACCACAACCACTGCCACCACTACGACAACCAGTAACACCACCACTACGACAACCACTACAACCAGCGACCACAATCACTGCCACCACTAAGACAACCACTACCACGACCACTACGACAGCCACTACGACCACTACGACCACTACCACATACACTGTATACACACTGTATACACACTGTATACACTATATACATACCATATGTACCTCGCTCAATGGCCCCATCACATCCATTCTCCCTCTGCGACCACCATCGACCACCATCCACCACCATACCACCACCATCTTATAGTTCATTCTTCATCATCTTCCTCTTCTTCTTCCTCTTCCTCCTCTTCATTAATCTACATTCATCGTCGTTGCCTTCACAACCTCTCATCCTCGCATCATCGCATCATCGCATCATCGCATCATCACATCAACATCACTCCCTCTCTTCATCTATTTTGCGACCTAAACATCAAAAAATCGCTATCGATAAGGACCAAGCGTCGACGCCCGAAATAAAAAATAAAATAAAAATAAAAAAAAGAGTCCGGTCGCTCCCCAGCTCACCCGACCGACGACCCCTCGCTCTGCCTCGCTAACAAAAAGTTCGGCCACCCCAGAAAATCGTGGCTCCCGCACCTAACCCACACCAACCGTCCCGCTTCGCAACCTGTCTACCTGTCTACCTACCCACCTACAATACCCAAACTTTTACATTACCAGCGAAACCTCATACTCTACTTCACCGGCTGTCAACAAACATACAAACACACTCCGCGCGTCGACCGCTTAGTCGTCGCCATCCGACTTCACCTTCAGACATGGGTTCCGACAAAGCTTGTCCCGCCTACGTCGAGGATCTCGAGGGAGACAGCGACAACAACAGGACCGTAAAGGACTCGAGACGCTCGGCAACCTCGTCCTCGTCCACGAAAGATAAGAAATCCACCCATGACAGCAAGCCAACACCACCACCGAAGGAGAAGAAGAAGTCACACAGCGACTCGGGCTACTCGTCGCTCGCCGTGCCCACGAGAGCTGATGTCTCGACGACCGTCAAGGAGGTCCGCGTCATTCCTGATCCTCGAGAGTCACGGCGCAAGTCGGCCCAGGCCGCGAAAAGTCCCCGGAAATCCTCGCGACCTCCAGCACAGCGCGTCACATTTGATCATCAGAGGGATCTGGCCTCGCGCCCGAAGAACAGGGACGACCCGAGGTACTTTGGCGAGAGAGACGGGCATCCCGTCGTCATCCAGACCACCAAGCCGACCTCTCGTCCGCCCGCGCCCGCATCATCGGCGCCATCGCAGCCAGCACGCGCACCAAGGCCAACAAGTCTCCACGGAGCTCAAGCATTCGAGCCAAGTCGCCCGCCTCTGTCGACTTCGGCATATTATTCGCAGCAGGCCTATGCGATCCCTATCGCTCCTCAGCCCTATCCACTGCCAAATCCAATGCAAGGCTCATACTTCCCAGTCCAACCGTCATCGCCGAGTCGCGATAGTCTGCACGATCGTTTCGCTCGCACCGGCGCAGCAATTGTGCGCCCTGCGTCGGCAGCAGGCTACATGAACTCTAATTCTCGTGTGATGGACAGAGCCTCCGAGTATGACTATGAGTCACCAGAGGAGGAGCCATTGCCAACGAGGGCAGATAAGCGTGAGGCAAGGAGGCGAGCAAAGGAGCTCGAGGACGCCATTGCGATGCCTCCTCCACCGAAGAATAGACGTGCAAGTATTCGCCAGCCGGCCGAATACCCGACGTTCCCCGATGCCAGAGACTTCAGAGACGCGAGGGGTGAATATGATGGACGTCGCTCGATGGAGTTCGAGCCACGTCCTTCTCTTGAGGAACGCCCATCACGACCGAAAATCATGTATCGCGAGACTGAACCGCCTGCGCGACCACGGCGCCAGAGCATTTCTCGCGTCCCAACCCCGTCGTTTGAGCCCTCATTCGATTACGACAAAGGCAATGCGAACATAAGGGTTGAGAGGAGGGACGGCCGCCGAAACAGCTACTATGACGGGACGTCGCCGCTATCCAGCAATTACGAGGAGAAGGTCCGCGACGCTGCTGGATACCAAAATGAGGTATCGGGTGGTGAGACGATGAAGCTCACGGCAGATGTGCTGCGGAAGCAGCAACACACAATCGGGAGTAGCCGAGGCACTCGCAGCAGCGGGAGCAGAGACGAGAGCGACTTCAAGCGCTCCGTCACAACGAGAACTACGAGGAGTGGGAGTGGTCCGGATGCTGATAATGTCACCATCCGCATCAAAGGCAACGCAACCGTCAACATTGCCGGCGCCGAGATCACGAATGCGGATGGCCTCGAGCTCAACATCATCAATCGCCGAAAGAGCATTCGCAATGGGAGTGAAGCGTCACGATCGGAGTATACTCCTTCGATTGCCCCTTCACATGTCCCTTCAGCTGCCGACGAACGACGAAGCCGCCATGGACGAGGGAGCAATCATACAAGATCCAGCTCTCAATCGGTCAGGAACAGAGGGGTTTTCTGAATTATGCCAGATAGTTCAGCGATCTATTGTCATTTGAGCGTGTTAGCGTTGCTTTTAATCTTGTTTGCAGATAGTATTAGCAGGCGTTGCTTTTCACATCTCTCTGCCTGGTTGTCATCTTCTCCTCCTTTGTCATCACAAAAGCGGAAAAGTCCGGGCTTTTGAGAGGTTTCTTGGATATATAGTTTTCATTTGTTTGTTATGAAGCACGGCATGTATGATTTATGAGACTTTGGGCTCGAGCTGGACACTCGACGACGAATCAAGAGCAGGATACCCCGGGTTATGAGGAGCATGTACTGGCTGTGCATCTTGCGGCATTGCGCGATGCCGATACCTACATTTTAGATATGGTTCTGCGCGGCTTCGCATCTGCATGGCGTAAGAGTTTGGGAAAAACTTATATAGAGATTGTAGTCCTCGGGGATACTTGTACAGGGATTCTCTGGGCTGTACAGACACGTTAGGGATTCTTCGAGGATGGGATGGCGGGAGATGTGGATATGGGAAACACTTGGAGGGATGGCCGGTGGCCGGGAGGATCACTCACTCCTTTACTTAATGTAGACGAAGATCATTAGGATCTCGACGGAAATAAAATCAAAAGCATTTCCTAACTTTTCGTGCCAGAAGGTGACATTGAGTGATTAATTTCCCCTTCGTGCCCAATAGTGAGCATATCCGTGCCTGACATCCGGTGACATGGAAAATGTTGGCGAGGCTCTGATGTCACATGACACATGAGATTGTTGCTTATGTAATGGATGATAGATAGTTGCCCTGCCAAATCTGCTTTGTTTACTGCGGCTTCCAGCCTCGTCAATGCTGTGGTCGCTTCCAGCCACACAATTCTGTCACCTTGACAACACAGCAGATCGTTCAACTGCGCTGTCTTCATTCCCCTTCGTCGAACCTTTCATCAGATGAGCTTCTGTATACCTATACGGATCAATCAATCACCATACTTCATGAGAATTCCAACTTGGATGAGGTCATATTAGGGGGAATCTCACCCGACGCTTGTGAACGACATTCCACAAAGAACAATCGCATCCATTCCGAACAAAGCATTCCAGTGATTGACACATTCCACAATTCACCATGGCACCGGTTCCAGAAGCCGTCTCTTCACCGCTCCACAACCTCTTCGCCAGCATCTCCCGTCGCTCAGCTTCCGCCTTCTCCTCAATCCCCCCCATCGTCCCTCGCGACGCAACCGCTGCGAGCTTTGTCCACGGCTCCGGCACAATCCAACCAACTAGCATCCCGTCCAACGCCATCTTTGCCATCTTCGGCATCATCGGCGCCGGCTTCGTGGTCACGGGCGTCTGGTTCTTCTTCGTTGCCAAAAATGGCGGGTTCCACTTCAAGGAGGGCGACTGGGAGGACTACAAGAGCACGGTCCTCAGACGCAAGGGACCGAACGGCACAACACTGAGCGGTGCGACGAGGACGACCGACCTCGGGGGAGGCAGTGTCGTGGGGAAGAGGTACAGAGACAGCGACACGAGCAGCAGCTCCGCCTCCAAGAGCCAGGCCTCGGAGAGCTTGGTGGGCACGGAGACGGTCGTCAGCGAGATGACCTCCATCACCCGCGGCGTCAGCGGCCGCTTCAAGAAGGAAAAGACCAGCAAGGGCGAGAAGAAGCGTCTCCGCGAGAAGGGCAGCAGGCGCGAGAAGTCCCGCCTCCGCGACGAAGAATCCCGCGTCGGCCTCGACGACGAACAGCCCGACGAGGTCGTCCGCTCCTACCGCCACGAGAAGCCGGCCAAGGTCGGCGGCATGAACCGCGCGGCCGACGGATCGGCGTTCGCGTCGACCCTCGACGGATCGAGCGAGAGCCACTCGGAGCTGCTCGCGAACCGCGAGGTCACGCCGACGAACACGCCGAAGAAGGTCAGGAAGCCCCGCGACGACAGCTACACCGGCGGCAGTGGCAGTCCCAGCAGTCGCGCGCCGGGGATCCGAAAGGTCGAGACGGTCAGGGAGCAGGACCGCATCAAGGCCGAGGCGAGGAGGCTGCAGGAGAAGGGGCGGTCGGCGGCGGGCAGTGGCTCGCTGGTCCCGAAGAGGAATTTCAGCTACACGCCTGGCGACGACGCGGGGAGCGCGATCAGCGAGAGGAGCGAGAGGGTGGGGCGGCGGAGCCCGGGCAGGAACGTGCCGGGGAGCTATGTGGAGAGCGAGACGGGGAGCGAGGCGACGGGCACGAAGAGCTATCATCATCCGATTCCGGGGCTGAGCAGCGTGGCGACGAGTGAGAGTTATGTGGATGAGCGGCGGAGGAGGAGGGCGGAGGGTGGGGGGTATAGGAGGGAGAGGGAGAGGGAGTAGGCTGGTGACTGGGGTAAGCGGTGATGATGAGATTGGGAGGAGGAGGAGGGAGGAGGGAGCATGACGATGGGACGGGCGTAGGAGGGATGAAGCATGATTGATGATTATCTTGGGCGGTGGGATTATGGGGATTATGGCAACGGTGCTTGGCTTGGGTATTGTTGGAGTCAAAGCGAGCGAGCGAGGGGATTTGAGAATTCTACGTCTGGTATTACGGGCGGAAGCGATGCGATGGATGGGCGAGATAAAGATGGTGTGCGGGATCAGTTACTCATTAACGTATTGTAAGCATAGCATAGCATAGCACGAATGGAGAAGACGGAATGCAAAGAAAGAAGTGTGTGTGTGTGTGTGTGATGAAGGGGTGCCGTCTGAGCAGTGAGAACTGCGTAAAGACGGCCATCACGAGCGTTCCCCGCCATTTCCTCATTTCCTCAATTCCTCAGCACAGTCAGCAGTCAGCCACCCAGCACGAAGACATGCATCCATCCATCCATTCCTCATGCCATGCATGATGCCATCCTACCCACAACCATCAACGTGCATGAACCACACATTCTCCTTAGGACGCCACCCAGCTCATCTCACTCCATTCCATCGTCTCTCTCCATCTCTCTCCATCGTCTCTCCTCCCAACAACACGAAATAGCACGAATACCATCGACCAGACGACCACACCCTCTCTCTCCCATGAGAAAGACGTCTATCCGCGCAACTCCACAGCGCCGCCGCAGCATCACCTGACCTGCCTCGGTGACTCCGCAGTCCGCCCGCCCAGTCAGTCAGTCATCTGCCCTGTCTTGGCCGTCCGTCGTAGTCGGGCTCAATGTCTCACATCGCGGCCATCGCGTCACGGCTTCCCCCCATCGCGGATTCCTCGTCGAGAGCCAGAGGGACGTCCCGTTTCTGATACGGACTGAACTGCATCACGGATTCACCGGCGACTGACTGCTGTGAGGGGGATGGTGGATGGATGGTGGATGGTGGCAGATGCGGCGTGTCCGCGAGGAGAGGAGGTGGTGGCCTGGGGATAGTGGCCGAGGGTGTCTGTCGCGGATGATTCATACTCGTCAGCCTTTACGAGGAGAATGCGGCGCACGCACGCACGTGTGCCCTGCCACCTACACCACCACTAGGGGACTCCATGACCATGACCATCCAGCACGGCATGCGCGGCTACCTCCTTCTCCTGTGCACTGCGTCATGCATCGCACACGGAGCTTATAAGTAGGTTCCTGCATCTCCTTCTCATTCTCCCTTCGCTCCGATTTGCTCTTTTGTGCCCATTTCGTCTGTACTTCTTCTTCGTCAGTGCCCGAGGGTTCCAAACAGACAGCACAACAGACAGCACCTCGACGGCTCCCACGTTGTGAGCCCGGAACCGGCCAGAGGGCCGGAGAAGCCTGTCGTTAATCCATTCACGCGCCGGAAGTCGAGATTCATCTCCCCCACCTCCATAATGCCCTCCCACCACCTCCCCCGCCGCGACTCCTGGCCCCCAACCATCGTCCGCCTCCTCTCCCCCGCCGCCCCCGACCTCCCCGACATGGACGACAACCCCTTCGCGCACTTCCTCGAGCCCCCCGAC
>Ga0209512_1003260_pt1 | contig 15706 bp, 19 predicted proteins | sample frozenSSSSmetaG_FD_184142 | JGI IMG/M metagenome (GOLD analysis project Ga0209512, IMG submission 184142) | Glacier valley bacterial and archeal communities from Borup Fiord, Nunavut, Canada, to study Microbial Dark Matter (Phase II) -... | ecosystem: Environmental > Aquatic > Freshwater > Ice >... | reverse complement strand
TCGACTTTCCCCCGCGCGCCGTTCGGATGGCTACTTCACGAGGTCGACCAGGGCATCGATCTCGTCCGCGCAAGCCTCGGCCGCGCGCTCCTCGATGCGTCGATAGACGGCGAGCAAGGCGACGCCGACGGCGGTCAGCTGGCTGCCGCCGCCGTCCTTGCCTCCGTTGGTGGACGCGACGGCGGGCTTCTTCAGCGAGCTGTTGAGCTGGTCGATCAGCATCCAGGCTCTGCGATAGGACATGTCGAGCGACTTGGCTGCCTGGGTGATCGAGTGCGTCGCTTGGATCGCCTCGAGGAGCGCGATTTTCCCGGGTCCCACGGCGATCGCCTCTCCCGATGTCACGCGCATCCGGAAGCGCGCGATCGGCCTGGTGGCGACTGGCTTCGTGCGTGTCGGGATCTTCATCGCGCGTCGGCTCCGCTGCGCTCTCGTTCGTGAGGTACGTTACACCACCGACCCTGGAAGGCGCGCCATTCAGGTGCGATTCAACGGCGCAGCCGAATCGCTTCTCGGCCGCAATCCAAAGCACTCGCGCGCTTCCGGCGCATCGCCTTGCTTGAGCTCGGACAACTTCTGCCAGCGCAGGTTGTAGGCCACGTCCGGACCGCCCAGGCAGAGGGGAACGACGTGGAGCATGGCGTAGCCGGGGCACTCGCCCTCTTTCGCATCGTTGGCCGGGCACGGGTGGAGGCGCTGGAACTCCGCCTCGGCGGCCGGAGGCGATGCGAATGCCCGCGAGCTCGCCAGCAGCGCGACGATCAGCGGCAAGACGACTCTGGATGAACGCATGGCAGGGCTCTCCCGGACTCTGGCGGCTCGGCCGTCCGACGATGGCAACCGTCATGCCGACGCTCGTGCCATCGTCACCGTGTTTGACGAGCCCTGCATGCTGCCGCCATGACTGCCGCTTCGCCCGCGCACTCGATCGTCAGTTGGCACGCGCATGTCTATTTCGATCCGGCCTCGACCCGGTCGATGGCCGGAGCGTTCGGACAGGCGTCGCGCAACGGTTCGAGGTGTAGCTCCATCGCCGACACGAGGTGCCCATCGGCCCGCACACGGCAGCGACGTACCAGATCGCATTCGACGTCGACGTCTTCGCCGATCTCGTGTCGTGGCTGGCGCTGCATCGCGAGGGCCTAAGCGTGCTTGTTCACGCCAACACTTTGGCGCCGCGGGCCGATCACCTCATCCACGCCCTCCGGCTCGGTCCGCAGCTTCCCTTGCGGGTCGACATGCTGCTGGAGTCGATCGCCGCTGCCGACGAAACGCCGGTGGTCCAGAACACCTAGGCGGCGGCGCCCGTCGCGTCCGCCGTCATAGCGGCGCGACGCCATCGCGGCCGACGTTGATGCGGCTGGCTTCGAGCGAGCCGTCGGCCTTGCGGAGGGGAGCGAACACCGTGAACCGGGCGCCCGGCTTGAGATCGCTCCTGCTGCCGATCTCGTAGCGCACGATCGGCACGTCCTTCGACACGACGATCTTCTTCTCGCCGTCCTTGTACTTGACGACGATGGTCGAGCCGTCGATGCCGGTGACGATCGGCCCGGACGTGGCGCCGTTGGTCATCGTGCCGCTCGGCACCTGCGCATATGGCCGGTGTCCGTCGCCCGTGCCGCGCATCTGGTCGGGAAAGATGTGGATCTCGAGCGCCTTCTGGCTGCCGTCGGCCTGCGGCATTGCCGCGCTGCCGAGGTAGGTGCCCTCCTTGATGTCGGCCATCGAGGCCTTGACGAGGGCGACGACCATGACGGTGTCGACCAGCGTCATCTTGAGCTCTGCACCTTCGCTCGAGCGGAACGAGACGACGTTGCCGTCGACCTTCTCGATCGTGCCGCGTACCGGCTGTGCCACGGCCGCTGCGCAGGAAAGGGCGACGGCCGCGGCGACGAGGGCCACGCGAATGAATCCGGACATGAGGTGGTGCTCCGACGAGTTGATGGGTCGCTCTCACCCCGCGACCGAGGGGGATTGGTCCCGACGAGAAGGCACCACGACAAAGCAGCTTCGCCGTATCGTCCGCGCTGGGAGGCAGGGACATGAGAACAATCGCTTCGGCTCTGGCATCGGGATGGTATCGGGTGATGCGGCGAGGCACGCCGTACCAGGTCGTCCCGCGCCGCACGCGGCGCGACCAGCGCGTCATCTGGGGCGATCCGTCGATGGTCCTGACGCCGGCCCAGCGCCGCGCCCGTTTCGCGCGCAGCCCGTTCTGGCGCTGCATCTCCTGCGGCAAGATCCACGAGTTCGAAGAGTCGGTCGCCGTGCTCTACGCATCGCCCTGCACCTGCGGCAACTTCGAGTTCGAGTCGCCGTTCTCGGTCTTCCTGCGCTAGCGCGCTTCGGCAAGGGCGACGGGCGCGACGATCAGCTCGCCGCTCCGCCCGGGCACCTCGCCCCACGCGATCGGCAACGTCGGCAACCGGCGTCGATCGAGCCCCGCGAACAGTCCCCCCAGATCGACCAGCTCGTGACCCTGCGCGCGCCAGCCTGAGAGCAGCGCGTCGAAGGCGGGCGCCAGCAGGCCGCCCTCGAGCTCGGCATGCAGCGTGAAGACCTGATCGCGGTCGACCTCCGTCCTCTTCAGCAGCGCCGAGGCGACGTTGCCGGCGTCGAGCCCGTCGGTGCCGATCAGCTCGTCGAGCGTCGGCAGCGTCGTCGGCAGCTGGACATGAGCGAGGGCGATGCCGTCGATCTGCGGCACGTACGGACCCGTGCCGCGGCCGTCGGAGGCATAGGCCACGCCCCAGGCGTCGATGCGGCGAAACGCTGCCGTGTTCATCTGCCAGCCGGCGGCGCCGTGGGTTGCGGGCGGCGCGCCGAAGACGTCGACGAAGCGATCGAAGGCGAGCGTCATCTGGCGCTCGGTCCAGGCGGCGTCGCGGCGGCGCACGTTGTCCTGCCAGACGACGTGGTCCCAGCAATGGATGCCGCACTCGTGGCCGGCGTCGCGCGCCACGCGCATCGCGTCCGCGGCCTTGCGGCCGATGTCGGGGGCGGGCAGGAGCACGCCGTACATGAGCGTGCGCAGGCCGTAGTGCTCGAGCACCGAGGTGCGCTGCACCTTGGCGAGGAAGCCCGGCCGAAACGCTCGGCGTAGCGCCCAGCCGGTGTGATCGGGACCGAGGCTGAACAGGAACGTGGCCCGGGCCGCGGCTCGCCCGAGCGAGGCGAGGAGCCTGGGCACGCCCTCGCGCGTGCCGCGCAGGGTGTCGACGTCGACCTTGAGGGCGATCCGCGCCAACCGGTCCTCAGTCGTTCTGGGTCAGCGAGCGAGCGTCGACGACCTTGGTGCGGTACGACTCGAAGATCCGGCGCAGCGATTCCTCCATGCCCACGGTCGGCTCCCAGCCGAGGTCGGCAACGGTGCCGGAGATCTTCGGCAGGCGGTCCTGCACGTCCTGATAGCCGGCGCCGTAGAAGTCGCTGGCGGAAGTCTCGACGATCCTGCAGCCCGCGGCCGCGCTCGCGTATTCGGGGTACTCGGCCGCCATCGCCAGCATCGACTCGGCGAGCTCCTTCACCGACCAGTGGTTCGCCGGGTTGCCGACGTTGTAGATCTTCCCCGAGGCGATGCCTTCCCTGTTCTCGAGGATCTTCATCAGCGCGCCGATGCCGTCGGAGATGTCGGCGAAGGCGCGCTTCTGCCGGCCGCCGTCGACGAGGTGGATGTTCTCGCCGCGCACGATCTGACCGAGGAACTGGGTGACCACGCGCGACGATCCTTCCTTCGATTCGAAGATCGAGTCGAGGCCGGAGCCGATCCAGTTGAACGGGCGGAAGAGGGTGTAGTTCAGGCCCTGCTCCATGCCGTACGCCGCGATGACCCGGTCGAGCAGCTGCTTCGAGCAGGCGTAAATCCAGCGCGGCTTGTTGATCGGGCCGTAGACGAGGGTCGAGGTCTCGGGGTCGAACTCGCGGTCGGGGCTCATGCCGTAGACCTCGGAGGTCGACGGGAAGACGAGGTGCTTCTTGTAGCGCACGGCCGCGCGCACGATCGGCAGGTTGGCCTCGAAGTCGAGCTCGAACACGCGCAGCGGCTCGCGCACGTAGGTCGCGGGCGTCGCGATCGCCACCAGCGGCAGGATCGTGTCGCACTTCTTGACGTGGTATTCGATCCACTCCTTGTTGATCGTGATGTCGCCCTCGAAGAAGTGCATGCGCGGATGCGAGGCCGAATCGCCGAGGCGATGCGACGCCATGTCCATGCCGTAGACCTCCCAGTCGGTGGTCTCGAGGATGCGCTGCGTCAGGTGGTGGCCGATAAAGCCGTTGACGCCGAGGATGAGGATCTTTTTCATGGCTTGCCTGCGTTGTCGTGGCCGGCGAGAAGCGCGGCCAGCGTGTCGGGTCGAAGGCTCCGGCCATCGCCTAGGAGCTCGTGGATGATGATCCGCCCGCCGTCGCCGCAGACGCCGACGATGGCCAAGTCGACGACGTGCAGTCCGGGTGCGAGTGTCGCTGCCTCGGCGCGGCTGGCTCCGGCAAGACGCGCTTTCGCGACGACGAGGCGCGCGCCGCCGACCTCGGTGAACGCGCCCGGATACGGCGGCGCGACGGCGCGCACGAGGTTGTAGACCTCGGCCGCCGGCTGGCTCCAGTCGATGCGGCCGTCTTCCGGACGACGGCCGCCGAAGTAGCTGCCGCGCGCGAGGTTGTTGTCGCGCCACGCGATCTCGCCCGCGACGATCGCGGGCAGGCTGCGCCAGAGCACCATCTCCGCCGCGACCGTGACCTTGTCGAAGACCTGGCGCGCCGTGTCGTCGGGCAGGATCGGCACCGCCTGCTGGTCGACGATCCTGCCGGCGTCGGCCTTGGCGACCATCTCGTGCAACGTGGCGCCGGTCTCGCTCTCGCCCTTCAGCACCGCCCAGTTCGTCGGCGCACGACCGCGAAAGCGCGGCAGCAGCGAGCCGTGCATGTTGAAGGCTCCGCGCGGTGCGAGGCCGAGCACGCTCATCGGCAGCATCGAGCGGAAGTAGAACGAGAACATGACGTCGGCGCGGGCGCGTTCGACGGCGGCTTGCCACGCGGGATCGTCGTCGTAGACGCACGGCAGGCCGAGCTCGGCGGCGGTGTCGGCGACGCGCTCGAACCAGACCGTCTCACCCGGATGGTCGCGGTGCGTCACGACGAGCGCGACCTCGATGCCGCGCGCGCGCAGCACGCGCAGGCACCGGTCGCCGACGTTCGAGTACGCGAAGACGACGGCCTTCATCTCGCCCTGACCGACTCGGGCAGCGTTCGCAGCGTGTCCGTTGCCGCGGTCTTCTCGAGCACCGCACTGATCCGGTAGCGCGGCCGGCGCCGCACTTCCTGCTGGATCCGGCCGACGTACTCGCCCATCAGGCCGACGCCGAACAGCATGATCCCGGTGAGGAAGAACTGGAGCGCGAAGAGCGTGAACACGCCCTCGACCTCGGCGCCGAACAGGAAGCGCCGCACGACGAGCAGGATGAAGAGCGCGCCCGAGGCCAGCGCCAGCACGGTGCCGATGAGCGAGAAGAGCTGCAGCGGCACGGTCGAGAAGCCCGTGACCAGATCGAAGTTCAGGCGGATCAGGCTGTAGAGCGAATACTTCGATTCGCCGGCGAACCGCGCCTCGTGGCTGACCTCGATCTCTGTCGGGTGCGCCGCGTAGGTGTAGGCCAGCGCGGGGATGAAGGTGTTCACCTCCTGGCAGGCGTTGATGGTGTCGACCAGCGCGCGGTCGTAGGCGCAGAGCATGCAGCCCTGGTCTGTCATGTGGATCCGCGTCGTGCGCTCGCGGATCGCGTTCATCATGCGCGACGCGACGCGGCGGAAGGTGCTGTCCTGGCGCGCGTGACGGAAGGTGCCGACGTAGTCGTGGCCGGCGCGGACCGCCTCGACGAGCTTCGGGATTTCCTCGGGCGGGTTCTGCAGGTCGGCGTCGAGCGTGATCGCGATCTGCCCGCGCACGTGCTCGAAGCCGGCGAGGATCGCCATGTGCTGGCCGAAGTTGCCGTTGAAGAGGACGACGCGGGTGACGTCGGGCCGGGCGCGGAACTGGTCGGCGAGGAGCTGCGCCGAGCGGTCGACGCTGCCGTCGTTGACGAAGATGATTTCGTAAGGCTCGCAGATGGCATCGAGCACCGGATAGAGCCGCGCGAACAGTGCCGCGAGCACGTCCTCCTCGTTGTAGACCGGGATGACGATCGACAGGATGGGCGAGATCACGTGAGGAGGCTCCGGCAGGTGCTGGCGAGGGCGGTGCAGACGCGATCGACGTCGTCGTCGGCCAGGCTCGGGTAGAGCGGCAGCGTCAGGATGGCGCGGCCGATGCGCTCGGCGTGCGGCAGCATGCCGTCGCGCCAGCCGAGGCCGCGGTAGAGAGAGAAGGTATGCACCGCCGGATAGTGGACGCCGGTGCCGATGCCTGCCGCGCGCAACCCCGCCATGACCGCGGCGCGGCCACCGCGCAGCCGATCCGTCGGCAGGACCACCTGGAACATGTGCCAGTTCGTCGTCGCGCCGGTGGTCGCGAGCGGCCGCGGCAGCTCGATGCCGAGCGACTCGAGGCCTGCGCGCTCGGCTGCGGCGAAGTAGCGCTCGGCCAGCTCGGCGCGGCGGCGCGTCACCTCGGCGAGGCCGTCGAGCTGGTGCAGGCCGATGGTCGCGTTGATGTCGGTGAGGTTGAACTTGCCGCCGGGCTCGGCGACCTCCATGCCGTCCTCGCCCGAGCGGACGACGCCTTGCAGGCGCAGCCGCTCGGCACGCTCGGCTTCGGCCTCGGTGTTCATCACCAGACAGCCGCCTTCGGCGCAGGTGATGTTCTTGTTGGCCTGGAAGCTGATGCTGACGAGATCGCCGAAGCTGCCGATGCGCGCTCCGTTCCAGCGCGAGTCGATCGCCTGCGCAGCGTCCTCGATCACGCGCAGGTCGTGGCGCTTCGCGATCGCGTAGAGCCGGTCCATGTCGACCGGCAGGCCCGAAAGACAGACCGGCATCAGTGCGCGCGTGCGCGGCGTGATCGCGGCCTCGACGGCGTCGAGGTCGATGTTGCGCGTGCGCGGATCGACGTCGACGAAGACCGGCCGCGCGCCGACCGCGAGGACGACGTTGGCCGTCGCGACCCAGCTGATCGGTGTCGTGATGACTTGGTCGCCCGGGCCGATGCCGGCGATGCGCAGGGCCACCTCCATTGTCGCCGTGCCGTTGGCGAAGGAGCGCACCGGCCGGCCGCCGAAGAGCGTCGACAGGCGCGCCTCGAACTCGCGCATCTTCGGGCCGGAAGTGATCCAGCCGGAGGCGAGCACCTCGCCGACGGCGGCGATGGTCGCGGCGTCGATGACCGGCTTGGCGAAGGGCAGGAAGCGTGGATCGGACATGGTGCGACGTCAGGTGCGGGCGATCACGAAGACGCCGACCAGGATGATGGCGATGCCGGCGCATCGCATCGGGCCGAGAGCCTCGCCGAACAGCCAGTACGCGGCGACGGCGTTGACGACGTAGCCGAGCGAGAGCATCGGATAGGCGAGCGAGACCTCGACCCGCGACAGCGCCACCAGCCACACGCCGACGCTGATCACGTAGCAGGCGAGGCCGGCGAGGATCGGCCACTGCGTCAGCACGCGCGCGCCGGTCGCGAGCAAGGTCGAGGCGTCGACGCTGAGCGCGCCGAGCGGCTTCACGCCGGCCTTCAGCAGCAGCTGTGCGCCGGCGTTGAGGAGCACGCCGGTGAGGAGGAAGAAGAAGGTGGTCAGTGTCATCGGCGTTGACTTTCGAAGTTGGCGACGACGACGCGACGGTCGTCCTCGGCGACCGGCGTCATCGGCAGGCGGCGCTCGCGCAATGTCGCGAAGGTCTCGTGCGACATCAGCGCCAGCGCCCTCTGCCCCGAGCTCCAGCGCTGCTCAAAGGCGGCGAGCGTCGGCAGCGATTGTCCGGGCTCCTGGGCCAGGCCGAATTCGAGCTCGTCGGTGACGTCGACCATGACCGGCGTGCGTCGCAGGTAGAAGGGCAGCGTGTGGTCGAGCGTGCGGACCGAATAGAGCGGCACCTCGGGTCCGGCCATCGCCGCGATCGCCGGGACGAGATCGGCGCCTGAGCTCGTGCCCCCGAATGCTTCGTGGCCGCGCAGCGTTGCCGTCGCCATCAGGAAGAGCGCGATCGCGTAGACGACCATGCTGCGGAGCGGATCACCCGTGTTCAGTCGCCAGGCGGCGACGAGGCCGACGAGCGCGAGCGCGCAGCCGATCGCGAGCCACGTCGCGAAGCTCCTGTAGCTCGCGGCCTGCGCCGCCGTCCGGGCAAAGCGCTCGGCGAACGGCGTCGCGACGAGCAGGGCGGCGACGACCACGATCGCACCGATGAGGTGACGGCGCCATTGCGCCGGCGTCAGGCGTTCGAGCGCGACGGCCGCGAGCAACGCGAGTGCCGGGAAGACCGGCAGGATGTAGCCGGGCAGCTTCGAGCTCGACGCGCTGAAGAAGAGAAAGATCGCCACGGCCCAGATCGCGAGCAGGAGCACCGGCCGAAAGCTCGCGGGGCGCGACTCGTCGCGGACCGCCATCGCCATGCGCGGAAAGAGCGCGATCCACGGCAGGAAGCCGCCGATGAGCAGGGGGATGAAGTACCACCACGGCCCGTCGCGCAGATGCACGGTCGAGAGGTAGCGCTGGAAGTGCTCGTGGATGAAGAAGAAGCGCGCGAACTCGGGATTGCGCGACGAGATCAGCACGAACCACGGTGCCGCGACCACGAGCATCAGCAGCGCGCCGCTCGCGAGATGGATGCGCCGCCAGATCGCGAGGTCGCGCGCGACCGCGGTGTAGACGACGAGGACGAGCCCGGGCAAAGCGATGCCGATGAGCCCCTTGGTCAGCACCGCGATCGCCATCGAACCCCAGGCGAACCACATCCAGAGGCGCCGCGCCGCGGGCGACGCCGACGGATGCTGCGCCATCAGCACGCCGGCGAGCACGCAGGCGAGCGCGCCCGAGACGCCCATGTCGAGCGAGTTGAAGTGGCTGCCGAGGTTCCATCCCGGCGCGGCCAGCAGCACCGCGCCCGAGAGCACGGCGACCGTCGGGCCGAACCAGCGCCGCGCCGCGACCATCGTCATGGCGATGCCGAGCGCGCCGCTGACGGCGACCCAGAGCCGCGCCTGCCACTCGCCGATGCCGAAGCCTTCGTACGCCAGCGCCGTCATCCACATCTGGAACGGCGGCTTCTCGAAGTACTTGACGCCGTTGTAGCGGATCGTCACCCAGTCGCCGGTCGCGACCATCTCGCGCGCGATCTCGGCGTAGCGGCCTTCGTCGCTGCGCAGCAGGTGGCGCGCGTCGAGCGTCCCGAACCAGACGCAGGCGATCGCGACGATGCAGGACCAGAAGAGGACTCTCCGCGACGCGGGGGCGCTTCCCCTCACTTCCAGAGCCAGTCCGAGAACTCGGCGGACGGCGCCGAGCGCGGCCGCAGCACGACGTCGTGCCGGATCGGCGAGCGCCTGGTGTCGATGCCGTACGGCATGTAGCCAAGTTCCTGCAGGAATTCGTGGACCTCGTCGGCGCTGGTGCCGGCGCGCGTTAAGTGGTCGTCGACCAGCTCCGTGATGAGGAAGGGCTTGTGCCTGGCCAACGTCTTGTGCAGGCCCTGCAGCACCTGCAGCTCGAAGCCCTCGACGTCGATCTTGATCACCTTCGGCGCGATTCGCTCCAGCTCGTCGTCGCCGACGCGGACCGCGACCTGGATCGCCTTGAGCGAGCCCGAGACGGGCGCCAGCGTCGCGGTGCCGGTGTGCTCCGACGTGAGGTTCAACGTCAGCGTGCCCGGCTGGGCTGCGAGCGCGCAACGCCGGACCTCGACGTTGCGGATGTCGTTTATCTTCATGTGCTCCTCGACCGCATCCGCGCATTCCGGATTGGGCTCGAAGCAGATCACGCGGCCGGTCTTGCCGACGAGCGAGCGAGCGTGCAGCGCGATCATGCCGATGTTGGCGCCGATGTCGATCATCGTGTCGCCCTCGCGCAGCAGCTGGTCGAGCGTGCGCTGGACGCCGAGCTCGCAGTAGCGGCCGAGGAACCAGGTCGAGCACTGAGCCCAGTCGGAGCGGTCGAGCTTCATCTTGAAGCCATGCCACTTGCCGCGCAGGATCGCCTTCGGCATCAGCTTCCAGGCCGGTCCCATCGGCTTGGCGCCGCCGAGGGCGGTGCCGAAGCCGAACATCCGCATCACCCGCGACCAGCCCGGAAGCTCGGTGCGCGTGTAGGGCAGGATCAGGAAGGCGAGGCGTGGATGCATCGTGCCGATTTTGCCGTGCGCCGGAGGGCCGCCGTCCGGCATCGAAACGATCAACGGCCGGGCCGGATCGGCGTGTAGAGCTGCTCGGCGGCCGCCTCGGGCTTCATCAGGCGCCAGCGCTCGAGCTCGGCGAGCTCGGTGACCGAGCGGCGCGCCTCGTCGGCCTTGATGATCGGATCGAGCTCGAGGACGCGGGCGAGGCAGCGGGCGATCCACTCGTCGGTGTCGCGAACGTATTCGCCGGCCGTCATCAGGCGCTCGACCGGGATGCGCTCGGTGCGCTCGAAGCGCGACTCGGCCTCGGGGTCGTGGGCGACGGCGCCGGTGCGCGAGCCCGCCTGCAGCCGGGTCGCGAACTCGTCGTCGGCCGCCATCACCGGATCGAGGTGGCCGTGCGTGGCGAAGAGGCGCTGGGCGAGGGTCGCGAAGTCCGCGGGCTCGGCGCCGACCTCGAGCTGGCTCAGGTGCATCGCGAAGCGCTCGACCCATTGTTCGCGCGTGACGTCGAACTCCATGGCGTCAGTCCCGCTCCGCCGCGGCCGGGCGCCACTCGCCACCGACGAGCAGCTCGTGCGGACCGAACTGGGCCTTGTAGGCCATCTTGCCGCTGCCGTCGATCCAGTAGCCGAGGTAGACGTGGGGCAGGCCGAGCTGCCGCGTCTGCTCGATCTGCCAGAGCACGTTGTAGGTGCCGTAGCTCGTCTTCGGCTCGGGCTCGAAGAAGGTGTAGACGGCAGACAGGCCGTCGTTCAGGACATCGAGGATCGAGACCATCTTCAGCGCGCCGAGGCCGTCTGCGCTCGGCTCGCGGAACTCGACGAGGCGCGAGTTGACGCGGCTCTGCAGCAGGAACTGGGTGTACTGGTCGATCGAGTCGTGGTCCATGCCGCCGCCGATGTGACGGCCGGCCTGGTAGCGCAGGTAGAGCTGGTAGTGCTCGGCGACGAAGCCGAGCCGCAACACGCGTGCGTCGAGCGCTCCGTGCGCGCGCACCGCGCGGCGCTGGCTGCGGGTCGGCTCGAAGGTCGCGACCGGCACGCGCAGCGGCAGGCAGGCACGGCAGCCGTCGCAGTAGGGCCGATAGGTGAACATGCCGCTGCGCCGGAAGCCGTTGGCGACGAGGCCCGAGTAGGCGTCGGCGTGGATCAGGTGGCTCGGCGTCGCGACCTGCGACCTCGCCATGCGTCCCGGCAGATAGCTGCACGGATAGGGTGCAGTGGCGTAGAACTGCAGCGACGCGAGCGGGAGTTCCTTCGGATGGGTCACGGGCGGGTGTCCTCGAGGGCAGACTGCGTCACACCGATCAGCTCCCACAGACGCAAATCATAGGACCAATCGGCGACATCCACCTCCGCAAGAGCCGTGCCGAGACGCTGACGAAAGTCACGCCGCGCGAGCTCTCGTCCACCGAGCGAGGCCAGGTGCGAGGTCCGCTGCTGGCAGTCGATCGTCTCGATGCCGTTGGCGCGGCAGAAGGCGACCAGTCCGGCGAGCGCGATCTTCGACGCATCCGTCCTGTGCGCGAACATCGACTCGCCAAAGAACATGCGGCCGAGGCCGACGCCGTAGAGGCCGCCGACGAGCTCGCCATCGATCCAGGTCTCGAAGCTGTGCACATGGCCCTCGCGGTGCCACGCCTGGTAGGCGGCGATCATCTCGGGAACGATCCAGGTGCCGCTCTCGCCGCCGCGCGGCGTTCCTGCGCAATGTTCGATGACGCGGTCGGTGGCGGCGTCGATGCGCAGCTCGCACGACGGCGTCGCGGCGAAGCGGCGTACGGTCTTCTTCAGTGAGCGGCTCAGCTTGAACTCGGCCGGCAGCAGCACCATGCGCGGGTCGGGCGACCACCAGAGAATCGGGCTGTCGTCGCTGTACCAGGGGAAGACGCCCTTCGAATACGCCTCGGCCAGGCGAGTCGTCGTCAGCTCGCCGCCGGCGGCGAGCAGGCCGGGGACGTCGCTGTCGCGCGGTTGCGCCCCCTCGGGATCGGGCAGGGGATCGTCGGGACCCTTCAGCCAGCGGATCACGCCGCCGCGTTCAGTGCTCGGCGGCCGCGGCCACGACCGGCTTCTTCTGCGTGACGGCGACACCGTTCTTCACGGCGACGACCTCGGCCAGGATCGCGACGGCGATCTCGGCCGGCGTCCTGCTGCCGATGTCGAGCCCGATCGGGCCGTGCAGCCGCTCGATCTCGGCCGAGCTGAGGTCGAACAGCGCCAGCCGTTCCTTCCTCTTGGCAGTGTTTCCGCGCGAGCCGAGTGCCCCGACGTAGAACGCCGGCGACTTGAGCGCCTCGAGGAGGGCGAGGTCGTCGAGCTTCGGATCGTGCGTGACGGCGACGACGGCTGTATGCGGATCGAGCCGCATCTCGGCGGCGAGGTCGTCCGGCATCGCGGTGCTGAAGGTCGTGCCTGGAACGTCCCACGCAAGACCATATTCCTCGCGCGGGTCGCAGACGACAACCTCGAAGTCGAGGCCGAGCGCCATCTGCGCGAGCGAGCGCGAGAGCTGGCCGGCGCCGATGACGAGCATGCGCCAGCGCGGGCCGTAAAGCGCGCGCATCGTCTTGCCGTCGAATCGGAACGACTCGCCACGACGAGCCGCCTCGACGCGGACCGCGCCGGTCTCGAGGTCGACGACGCGGGCGACGAGCTCGTGGCGCGCGGCACGCTCGAGAACCTCGGAGATCCAGGCGGTGTCGACGAGCGGTTCCTGCACGAGGCGCAGGTTCCCGCCGCACGGCAGGCCGAAGCGCGCCGCTTCTTCCTTGTTGACGCCATAGGTCACGAGCGACGGGGTCGCGACGCGCTCGCCCTTCCTGACGCGATCGATCAGGTCGTCCTCGACGCAGCCGCCAGAGACCGAGCCGACGACGACGCCATCGTCGCGCATCGCCAGCAGCGCGCCGGGCGGACGCGGCGCCGAGCCCCAGGTCTCGATCACGCTCACGAGCCAGACGGCACGGCCCTGCTCGCGCCAGTCGCGGGCTTGCTGGAGAACCTGGAGATCGAGACTGTCCATGGAAGGATCGGAGGGAACCGGCGGGACGCGGCTCTCGCGAACATGGTACAGACCGAGCGGTGGACGTGCGCGATAGTTCTCGCGACGTCCCTGCCGAGACGACTTCCGCTGCTAGATCTTGCCCATGACCAGCAGAACCACCACGATCAGCAGGACCAGTCCGAGACCGCCGCTCGGGCCATAGCCCCAGCTCCGGCTGTGGCCCCAGGTCGGCAACGCGCCGATCAGGATCAGGATCAGCACGATCAGCAGAATGGTTCCGAGCGTCATGGCGGTCTTTCCGTGGAGTCGAGCCGCGGGGGCGGGCATCGCGACGTGGAGCCTAGGGCTCGTGTTTGGCCACAGAGGCAGGCGAACGACCCGCCGCCGCGTGGGCCGACAGGCTCCCTCGGCGTGGTTGCTCTCCTACGTCGCGCGCAATGGCGCAACGTCGTCGGCTACTGCATGAACCAGCCGTGGCTCACGACCAGCGACTGGCCGGTGAGAGCGTTGCTCGGGAAGGCGGCGAAGAAGAGTGCCGTTGCGGCGACGTCGGCGACGGTCGTGAACTCGCCGTCGACGGTCTCCTTCAGCATCACCTTCTTGATGACGTCGTCCTCGCTGATGCCGAGTGCCTTGGCCTGCTCCGGGATCTGCTTTTCCACCAGCGGTGTGCGCACGAAGCCCGGGCAGATCACGTTGGCGCGCACATTGTGCTGGGCGCCTTCCTTGGCGATCACCTTGGCCAGGCCGATCAGGCCGTGCTTGGCGGCGACGTACGGCGCCTTCAGCATCGACGCTTCCTTCGAGTGCACCGAACCCATGTAGATGACGCTGCCGCCGCGGCCCGAGGCGTACATGTGCGGCAAGCAGGCCTTGGTGGTCAGGAAGGCGCCGTCGAGATGGATCGCGATCATCTTCTTCCACTCGGCGAACGGAAAGTCCTCGACCGCATGGACGATCTGGATGCCGGCATTGCTCACCAGGATGTCGACGCCGCCCCAGGCCTTCACGACCTCGGCGACGGCGGCGTTGACCTGCGCTTCGTCGGTGACGTCCATCGCCACGGCCATCGCCTGCGCGCCGGTCGCCTTGATCTGCTCGGCGGCCGCCTGCCCCGCAGCCATGTTGAGGTCGGCGATCACGACCTTCGCGCCTTCGGCCGCGTAGACGTCGGCGATCTCCTTGCCGATGCCGCTGGCCGAGCCGGTGATGATGGCGATCTTGTCCTGAAGCTGCTTGCTCATGATGGTGCGGCGGCCTTGAAGCCGGTGGTCGGAGTGATGGTCTTGGAGGCGCTCGGTGCGGCCGACGCGAGATCGAATACGTGCACACCTTCGGCGCTGCGGTCGCGACCGAGCCAGCGCGGGTCCTCGAGCGTCGATTGAGTGTCGGACAGGCCCGCAGACCAGTGCTCGAGCATGGATGCTCGCGAGAACTCGTAGTCCTTCGACTGGCTCTCGTAGTGCTTGCTGCGGTAGATGAGGTGGACGACGGCCACCGAGCTTTCCGAATGCAGCGCGGCGAGCGCCTTCGCGTCGGGATCGTCGCGCAGGCTCGCCGGCAGCTTGGCGACGAGGCGGCGCGCCGCCTGCAGCGTCGCCTGGCGGCGCAGCTCGTAGGTCGTGTTCAGGCGCGTGCGGCTCGAGAAGCGGATGTCCTTCTCGCGCTCGTTCGCCTCGCCGAGGTTGGCCGGCATCGCGCCGCGCGCCGCGAACAGGTCGACCTGGAACACGAGGCGCGGCGCCTTGCCCGGCTCGTCGAGCACGTACTGGAGCGGCGTGTTCGAGACGATGCCGCCGTCCCAGTAGAACTCGCCGTCGATGTCGATCGGCGGAAAACCCGGCGGCAGCGCGCCGCTGGCCATGATGTGGCGCGCGTCGATGTGCCGCTCGGTGGTGTCGAAGTACTGGAAGTTGCCGGTCGTGACGCTGACAGCGCCGACCGACAGCCGTACGGCGCCGGAATTGAGCAGGTCGAAATCGACCAGCCGCTCGAGCGAGCGGCGCAGCGGCTCGGTGTCGTAGTAGCTGATCGCCGCCGGCGTGCCGGCCGGCTGGAACGGCGCGGCGGGCACGCGCGGCGAGAAGAAGCCGGCGACGCCGAACAGGACCGCGATGTTGGCGCTGGTCTTGTTGAGCGCATCGCGCGCGCCGTCGACGCCTTGCGCGCCGGTCGGCAGCGGCGGCGGCGCGAAAGGAAACGACGAGACGCCTTCCCAGAACTCGCGCAGACGCTCGACCCGGCGCGCCGGCGGGTTGCCGGCGATCAGCGCGGCGTTGATCGCGCCGATCGAGATTCCCGCGACCCAGTCGGGCATGTGGCCCATCAAGGCGAGCGACTCGAACACGCCCGCCTGGTAGGCGCCGAGCGCGCCACCGCCCTGCAGGACGAGGATGCACTGTTCGGCGCGACGGCTCCTCGCGGGCGGCTTCTTGCG
>Ga0209512_1003258_pt1 | contig 15710 bp, 1 predicted proteins | sample frozenSSSSmetaG_FD_184142 | JGI IMG/M metagenome (GOLD analysis project Ga0209512, IMG submission 184142) | Glacier valley bacterial and archeal communities from Borup Fiord, Nunavut, Canada, to study Microbial Dark Matter (Phase II) -... | ecosystem: Environmental > Aquatic > Freshwater > Ice >... | reverse complement strand
TTCCTGTGTTTTTCTGAAGATAATATTCAGCCAAAACACATGCATTTGTATTTGAATCATCACCACCAATTATAACAATTGCTTTAATTTCCAAAAGGTTACAAATTTGAATCCCTTTGTCAAATTGCGCTGGTTCTTCCAATTTAGTACGTCCAGATCCGATAATATCAAATCCACCTGTATTCCGGTATTCGTCAACGATTTCGGATGTCAACTCAAGGTATTGGTGATCAACAAGACCTGCTGGTCCACCAAGGAATCCAAATAATTTGTTGGCGGGATTTAGTTTTTTTAAACCATCGAACAATCCCGCAATAACATTGTGTCCACCCGGTGCCTGTCCGCCAGATAATATAACACCAACGTTAAGTTCCGGAAAGGCAACACCTTTTCCACCCTCTTCAAACGTGATAATCGGCATCCCGTATGTACCTGGAAAAAGTTTTTTAATTTCCTTCTGGTCAGCCACTGAATCGGTTTTTCCGCCTTCAACAACCTTTACCGAACCCGCCAAAGCCTTTGGCATCTTGGGAGAATACTTTGCGCGTTCAATTTGAAATACACTTTTAATCATTGCTATGATATTATGATTCAACACTGTAATACTAAAAAAATTCAAAAGCGCCGTAAAGTTAGTTAAATAAAACATTCCGGTAAAACGGAACGATTCAGTTAAAACAAATTTAAAGTAAACTTAATATCAAAAAAAACATCCACCAGATGATATTCTGGCGAATGTTTTTTTAAATGATTTCCATGGTCTGATAAACCACGACTTATCAAGAATGAAGAAGCTTATTTTAAAATCAATTTAAAGGTTTTTGGAATCTTCTGATCGATCTTAATGAAATACAATCCAGGCGAATTACCCGAGAGATTTAAGTTCTCGTCCCTGCCTTCAGCTTTCAATTTGAGGATAATTTTGCCGTAAATATCTATCACGGTTATCCATGTATCTGCTTTAGGAACACTACTAAATTTGATCTGAACTTTTCCGCTGGTTGGGTTCGGATATACCTGAATAGCCTCATTATCTATAACATCATTAATTCCGGTTGGCAATTTCACCTCAACTTTAAATTTAGATTGAACCTCCCTTCCATTGGTAGTTGCAGTTATCACAACATCAACTGTACCAGTATTTGTAGTTGAAAAATGCAATGTCAGAACCGTATTACTAATTGTTGCAGTAACAACCTGATCATTTGAATTTGAAGTAACAGAATAGTTTAGCACATCGGTAACATCATCATCCGCAAAAATGGTTGTCAGATCGGTCAATTGATCTACTGCGCCGTTTTCTACAGACACATCTGGTATCGCATTTTTCACATATGGCAGATGATCGACATTCTTAACAGTGATTACTACCTGATCGGTATGAGAATTAAGCAATCCGTCATTAACCACCAATGTTAAAGTATAGCTAGTATTTATTGTCACTTCTTGAGCTGTAAATGAAGGATTTACAGCAGCTGTTGAACTCAAAGTTATCCCGGCTGGTGCCGTCCATTTGTAAGTTAGCGGATCGCCATCAGCATCTTTTGATGCAGAACCATCCAAGGTAACAATGGAAAGTTCATTAACAGATTGATCAGGTCCGGCATTCGCGACAGGAGCCTTATTTACATTTTCAACTGTAATTACTACATGATCAACTGGTGAATCCACTAATCCATCGCTAACAATCAGAGAGATTGTGAAAACCTTGTAATCTGTGACTTCGGGTGCTGTAAATGTAGGCTTTGAGGCAGTTAATGAACTCAACTTAATCCCTGATGGTGCACTCCACTTGTAAGTTAATGGATTTCCATCCGGATCAGTTGATGCCAAACCGTCCAAAGTAACAAGTGTCCCTTCATTGACAGTCTGATCTGGTCCGGCGTTTGCCAGCGGAGCCTTATTTACTTGCCTTACAGTAATTACCACCTGATCGGCAGGAGAATCAACCAATCCATCATTGACCAACAGTGTTAAAGTGTAACTTGTGTTTACTGTTACTTCAGGAGCTGTGAACGTAGGATTCGAAGCAGTCGATGAGCTTAAAGTAATCCCGGAAGGTGCAGTCCATTTGTAAGTCAATGGATTTCCATCAGGATCTGTTGATGCCAAACCGTTCAAAGTAACTGATGCCCCTTCGTTAACAGATTGATCAGGTCCAGCGTTGGCCACCGGAGCTTTATTCACCTGATTAACTGTGATTGCTACCTGATCGGCAGGAGAATCAACCAATCCATCGTTAACCACCAAAGCTAAAATATAACTGGTGTTTACGGTTACCTCCGGAGCTATGAAAGTTGGTTTTGCGACCGTAGATGAACTCAATGTTATCCCAACCGGTGCAGTCCATTTATAGGTCAACGGATTATTATCAGGATCTGTTGATGCAGAACCGTCCAGCGTGACAGCAGATAATTCATTTACAGTCTGATTAGGCCCGGCATTTGCTACCGGAACTTTATTAACATTCCTAACTGTGATGACCACCTGATCAACAGAGGAATTAACCAATCCATCGTTAACTACCAGGGTTAAGGTGTAACTTGTATTTACCATTACCTCGGGAGCAACAAAGGTAGGCTTGGAAGCTGTCGATGAACTTAAGGTAATCCCTGAAGGTACAGTCCATTTGTAGGTCAACGGATTTCCATCCGGATCTGTTGATGCAGAACCATCCAAGGTAACAGTTGAACCTTCATTAACAGTTTGATCAGCACCAGCATTTGCAATAGGAGTCCGATTCTCCAACCTTACAGTAATCACAACCTGATCAGAAGGAGAATCAATCAATCCATCGTTAACCACCAGCGTTAAGGTATAACTTGTGTTTACAGTAATATTTGGTGCGGTAAACGTTGGTTTAGAAGCTGTAACTGAACTCAGGGTAATCCCTGCCGGAGCTGTCCATTTGTAAGTAAGCGGATTGCCATCCGGATCTGATGATAAGGAGCCGTCCAACGAAACAACTGCACCCCTGTTTACCGACTGATCGATACCGGCATTTGCAACAGGCGTTCTATTTACAGTTTGAACTGTGATCACAACCTGATCAATTGGCGAATCCACGATTCCGTCATTGACTACAAGCGCAAATGTGTAACTTGTGTTAATCGTTACATCGGGGGCAGTACATGTTGGTTTCGCATCAGTTGTTGAACTCAACGTAATCCCAGCCGGTGCTGTCCATTTGTATGTCAATGAACTGCCCTCCGGATCTGCGGATGCCGAACCATCCAAATAAACCACAACTCCCTTATTAACTGAAATATCAGGGCCTGCATTTGCAACAGGCACTTTATTTACATTCTGAACTGTTATTACAACCTGATCTGCCACAGAATTTACCAGTCCATCATTAACAACGAGCGTAAATGTGTAATTGGTGTTCACTGTTACCTCGGGCGCATTAAACGTAGGCTTTGCCGCACTTGTTGAACTAAGCGAAATTCCGGAAGGTGCAATCCAATTATAGGTTAATGGATTGCTATCAGGGTCAGCGGACAATGTTCCGTCCAAAGTAACCATTGTTCCTTCATTAACTGAACGATCAGTTCCGGCATTTGCAATAGGCGCCTTATTCACTTGCCTGACTGTGATTATTACCTGGTCAGCCGGAGAATCTACCAATCCGTCTTTAACTGACAGGGTTAAAGTATAACTGGTGTTCACTGCTACCTCAGGTGCAATAAACGTCGGTCTGGAAACGGTTGATGAACTTAATGTGATTCCTGCTGGTACAGTCCATTTATAAGTCAGCTGATTCCCGTCTGGGTCAGATGATATCGAACCATCCAAAGTTACAAATGCACCTTCATTAACCGACTGATCTGGTCCGGCATTGGCTACAGGAGCATTATTCACTTGATTTACTGTGATCAAAACCTGATCAGGTGGAGAATCAACCAATCCATCATTGACCACAAGTATAAACATATAAACCGTTTTTCCGGTCACATCAGGAGCAACAAATACGGGTTTAGAAGTAATTGCAGAACTTAATGTAATCCCGGCTGGTGCAGTCCATTGGTAAGTCAACGGGTTTCCATCAGGGTCTGATGATGCAGAACCATCCAATGTAACAGTTGTTCCGATGTTAACTACCTGGTCGGAACCGGCGTTGGAAACGGGTGCTTTATTGACATTTTGAACTGTGATCACTACCTGATCTGCAGGAGAATCAACGGTCCCGTCATTCACAATAAGAATAAGCGTGTAACTTGTATTTATAGTTACAGCCGGAGCGGTGAATGTAGGCTTCTCCACACTTGTTGAACTCAATGTAATCCCTGCCGGAGCAGTCCATTTGTAAGTAAGCGGAGTTCCATCCGGGTCTGTTGATGCAGAACCGTCCAATGAAACAGTTGCTCCCTTATTAACAGTCTGGTCAAAACCGGCATTGGCAACTGGAGTTTTATTTACATTTTGAACTGTGATCACTACCTGATCGACTGGTGAATCGACGATTCCATCGTTCACCACCAGCGTTAAAGTGTAACTTGTATTGATTGTCACATCAGGCGTTATAAACGTCGGTTTTGCAATTGATGTTGAACTCAATGTAATTCCAACTGGTGCAGTCCATTTGTAAGTCAGCGGACTGCCTTCAGGATCTGTTGAAGCAGAACCATCCAATGTAACAGTGGATAACTCTTTAACAGATTGATCTGTACCAGAATTGGCCACCGGAGCCTTATTCACTTGCTTTACGGTTATTATAACCTGATCAGCAGGAGAATCAACCAATCCATCGTTAACCACCAAGGTTAATGTGTAACTTGTATTTATCGTTACTTCAGGGGCCGTAAATGTTGGTTTGACTGCGCTTGTTGAACTCAATACTATGCCTGATGGTGCAGTCCACTTGTAAGTTAGCGGATTGCCATCTGCATCTGATGATGTTAAACCATCCAATGTGACCAATGATAATTCATTAACAGATTGATCAGAACCCGCATTGGCTACCGGCACCTTATTGACATTCTTAATAGTGATTATTACCGGGTCTGGAGGAGAATCAGTGACTCCATCATTAACCACCAAGGTTAACGTGAAACTTGTATTTACGGTCACTTCAGGGGCCATAAATTTGGGTTTTGCATCAGTTATTGAACTCAAAGTAATCCCTGATGGTGCAGTCCATTTGTAGGTCAGCGGATTGCCATCAGCATCTGATGACGCAGAGCCATCCAAAGCTACAGTCGCACCTTCATTCACTGACTGATCAGCGCTGGCGTTGGCAACAGGAACATTATTCACTTGATTTACGGTGATCACGACCTCATCTGCAGGAGAGTCTATCAATCCATCGTTTACCACCAGTTTAAATGTGAAACTTGTGTTTATAGTAACACCAGGAGCAACGAATGTCGGCTTGGAAGTAGTCGTTGAACTCAATGTAATTCCACCAGGGGCAGTCCATTTATAGATAAGCGGATTTCCATCCGGGTCTGTTGATCCGGAACCGTCCAAAGTAACAGTTGTACCTTTATTTACTGCCTGGTCGGGACCAGCATTTGAAACAGGTGTCTTGTTTCCATTTTGAACAGTGACCACAACCTGGTCAACAGGTGAATCCACCATTCCATCATTGATAACAAGTGTAAAAGTGTAACTGGTATTAATAGTTACAACAGGAGCTGTAAATGTAGGTTTTGCTATAGTTGAGGAACTCAATGTAATCCCTTCTGGTGCAGTCCATTTGTAAGTTAATGGATTTCCATCAGGGTCTGTCGATGTCGAACCATCCAAAGAAACCGTTACTCCCTTATTAACTGTAAAATCGGAACCGGCATTGGCAACCGGTGCTTTATTCACATTTTGAACTGTAACTACAACCTGATCTGCCTGAGAATTCACCAGTCCATCATTTACAACAAGCGTAATGGTGTAGTTGGTGTTTTCTTTTACATCGGGTGCCGTAAATATCGGCTTCGCAGTAGTTGTAGAACTCAATATAATTTCAGCAGGCGCTGACCATTTGTAGGATAATGCATTTCCATCTGCATCAGAAGATAAGGAACCATCCAGAGTAACGAGGGCTCCTTCCTGAACAGATTGATTAGTGCCGGCGTTCGCAACAGGTTCATTGTTCAATTTCAGAATACGCCACTCAGTTTTTGATGCCGCAATTCCTTGTTTTCCACTGTTGTATTTCTGCAATTTACTGAGATCAATAATTAAACGATAAGTGCCATCGGCAGATCCAGACTGATCCATTCCTGACAAAACATATAGTTTGTCATTAGATTTCGAAACTGTCAGATTCTGTGTTTCCAAAGACTGCCCATCATGTTCAAATTTCAGGTATTCTTTCAGCTTTGTGTCATCGAGTAATTTATCCGAGAATTCAATTTGCAATGTTGCTGGTTGCGAATTCGCTACAGATTGCGGTGAATTCTTCCAGACACAAGCTAGTGCAGATTCATCGATAAAGACCGGGATTTCGGTAGTTATATCATTGGTATACTTATCGATACAACGCGCCTGCAAAGTCAGGTTTCCTGAATAACCAAAATTGACTGGTAATAAAAGCTGACCGGTTTTCACACCTGAAGTATCGGCCAGAAGAACCGTGTTCACCTGGTCGGTTTGATAGATTTGAATCCTTGAATCCGGTTCGTTTACAGTCATTGAAGCAACCAGATTCCTTGTTGCAGTGACATCGTCAGAATTTGAAAATCCCATGTCAGGCGAAATGTGCAAATTTGTCACAGCTTTGGGCCTTGTACGGAAAACGATCCAATCATACTTCACAGTATCGGAAGACGAGTTACCGGCAATATCTGTAATGTCTTTCAGTTTAATTCGCAGCTGGTAATTGCCTTCATAATAGGTTAGCAGCCTGAATTCACTGACCACGTATTCCGAATCGGACTTCTTCGCATAATTTAATTGCGAAAGCGGTTGTTTTTGCCCGTCCTTCCACAATTCCAACGAACCAGGTCCAATGCCTTTCACTGGTTTATCGAACGATACAGTAAAAGTTGTTTTATGTTGTGCATCATAACCGCCATCGCTCGATGGCGTTATTTTGCTCACCTTAGGAGGTGTCTGGTCTATTTCCCAATCAACACTTTGATCCAGTATTCCATTGCTCCCATCCAGTGACTTAATGTTTTTCAAATCGACAGTCAATGAATATTTTCCATCGGAAGTCATAATTCCCTTTAGCCCTGACAATTGGAACAAATTGCCCTCGGTATCCATTTCTGTGACAGAGATCGAACCACTAACCGGCGTTCCGTCTTTCGTCCATACAAAACTTGCCGGTACCAATGTTGTCTTATCAATGGGCACATTGAATTTCAACAAAATAAAATCGAATGGTGCACCAATTTTATTGTCAGGTAGTCCAATAAACTCACTGATAGCCGGTATACTGATGAATTGTGTCCAGGTCGCCTGTTTTCCGGTCAGTCCCTTTGTACCGGTCAGATCGCTAATCTCACTTGCCTGTACTGTAAGAACATAGTATCCATTTTGGGTCGATTTACTTGTGAGATTGACCTTAAATGTTACCGGATCAATTTGAGTAACTATAACTGAGGCATCCATCACGTCAGCACCACCCTGAACACGCAAAGTCATATCGTCGAATGTGAAGGTTTCCGGGTCAATTGGCTTGTTAAATACCACGTTTACTGAAGTTAACGGAGTTGTAACAGCCGCTGCGGGAACATTCTCAAACCGAACTATTTCAGGCGGGTTCTGCTCGATAGCAGTGAACCGGATGACATATTTCTGGGTGCTGGTTGCTGCAAATGCATCGATAAAATGCATCATATTTTCGTAAACAGGTTCTTTTCCATCTGGCATTGTAACATGCGTTTGCCAGACATTATCCAACGGAATAACCTGACCATCGCTTCGAGTAACACTGACAATTTTGTAGATGCCATTTCCCGGATCATTAAATTTGATATAGTTCCAGCCAATTTGCTTTGGCGTAACCTGCAGTTCGACTTCATGAATTCCGGAAGCAATTGATCCTTTAATACTTGAGGAAGAAGCCGGATAAACGTCGAGTGTACCTCCATTAGAGAGGTATATGATATCAGGAAGCTCTTTCGAATCCTGAACCTCATTCACAAGAAAATCATTGATCCCATCTTCAACTCCCTGATAAACCCTGATACTCTTAATCAGTTCGTGTAGTGCCACTCCGCTTATCAGGCTAAGATCCGGATTACCACGACTATCGAGATGCGTTAACTTCGTTTCGTAGGAAACGAAATGCCCCAGTAAATCGCTTGTAAACCACCATTGACCGATTGTAGACGTCTTAGGCAGAATGTTGCCAAAATCGATGTCAATCAATCCTAACTGACGAGGTTGACCATTCAGATTAGAACCAATTAATTTAAAATTGATAGCAAGCCCTTTTTCGTTTTCAACAATTTTTGGCTGAGCACTTTCGATCCGTACATTTTTAGCTGTACCAAATCCATTGTTTTGCACCATTACAGCAAATTCAGCCGGAACGATCGGTTCAATAGGTACCGTCAAAGCATCATCACCCAGGATATCGCGTTGCATAAAGTAGTGCAGGAATAAATCGGGACTTGGATTTACATCGAGGGTTACCGGGAACAATGGTTTTGTTACTGTTACACTGGTGAATGGATCGAGGTAAGAGAATGAACCACCAAATGAATAACTTTTGGGAACTTCGGGTGCTGCACCTTTTTCAGGAATAAATAAAACGGTTGCACTTCCTTTTTCGTCAGGACCTAATGTTCCGGTACCATCAATTCCGGTAATAATATCAAGCGCCTTGGTATCAATCTGGAAAAGATCGTTGCTTAATACTCCGTTTTCATCCTTAATTTCCAGGTTCAGCTTGATTTCCTTCATGGCAGTGGTTTTGTTGCCATTGTAGATAGTAAGCGTACCTTCAAAAGCCTCACGGGTCATCACTACTTTCTGGGTAATGTTAATGGTAACAGAAGCGCAAACAGAATTCCTTCCCGAATTAATTTGGTCTTCTATAGATGCCATCGATTTGATGTACATATCACCAACATCAGTAAATCCTCTGGAAATGGTATAATTCTGCACTGAATCAATCCTTTGTTTACACTTGAGTAATACATTATAGTCAACTATATTAGGGTAATCAGCTGTTGGAATAATGATTTTCTTATCATGCGCTTCCAGCGTACTGTTCCAACGAGAAACAAAAGCACTGATTTCGTTAGCGGTCAAGTCGGTTCCGGCCATATTCTTCTGAATTAATAGAAGATCAGCAGGCTGAATCATTATAACTTTCGATGTGAAAGGTTGGATTTGATCTACGAAATCATTAAAATTCTCTTTCGAATTCCAATCAACACTTCCCATAAATTCGCTGATAATGGAATTTGCTGCACTGTTCCCATAGAGGAAAGCTTCGAGATCATGCACCGACTGTTGAAGTATTGGTGGCATTTTGCTGCTTTGCGGGCTCCTTAATGTCCGGGAAGAAGCACTTTTCAGGAAAAATGGAGGGTCTTCATAACACGTCTTGGCTGCATTGGCGATTCCAAGTGCACATTTATACCCATCTCTTGCATATTTGGCAGGAGTAAAGCTGATTACACAATTAAAGACATCCATGAAAGTTATTTCGAAGTCCATTGCTGAATAGGCACAACCAGCCACATTTACAGCCAATGCAACATAAGGATGTAATTTAACACAACCCAAAATAGCCTGGGCTACATCAATCAAGCATTTATCGCAACCAATCGTTGGTGCTGCAATACCCGGTGTATTGTTGTTTGGGTCGTAATGGGTTGGCCAGGAACCACCCCTGGATGGATCACCTCCATAGCCAGGTCCATAACCACCCCAACCTGGCCCTCCGTCGCTACTTCCGATACAAATTCTTCCGGAGAAGGTGATCCCATTCTTTGTCTCATGCCATTGATGATCTTTTCCGCATTCCCATCCGTAAACAGTGAATGCATAATCGGTACATGGCCCGGTGGAAGGTGGCGATTTTGCTAAACCTGATGATTTTAGTGAAGCTCTCCTTTTCATAACAACCGGAATCTGAATGGCTTGTTGCGCCAAAAGATCCATCTTATTGAAACTAGTCACGAATTCATATTCAGGATCGCTTTGGGGGAATGTAATCAGCACATCTTTGGCAGTTATCAGCCCCTTATTGGTCATGGTAACAAGGAACGGATAAGTTTCGTCGTTAAAGAGCTGTGGCATTGTATCTGGCATCTCCACAATAACAACCGGAACCGGGACATTGGTTTCGTATTTCATCACCAACTGCACTTCATAATGGTCTACAATTTGGGTCGGGACCACTTCCCAGCTGTAAGTAATTGCCTGGAAACTAAGAAATACACTTTGCTCGTTTACACGGCCAGGATCAATGGTCAGGGTGGTCTGGAAACCTTCATGTTTTTCGGCTTCCACGGTCATTCTATATGCACCCTCTGGTAGATTGTCTACCGAAAAAGTGCCGTCATCACCTGTAAACCCATCGGCCATAATTTTCCCGGAGAAAGGATGACGAACTACCACATGTGCATTTTTAACATGCGGTTTATCGACTGTATAATAAGTATATTCATCAATCACATCAACTTTAAGTCCTCCGGTTTCTTCGGAAACTGCCTCGATACGATATGGCACCGATACGCCATTGCCGTTTACGCAATTAATAGCAATATTTCCGGAGATAGGCGTGTTTAAAGGAACATCGCTCGTCGGCGACAAGTTTAATATGACTTTGGCAGTATCCTGTGGAGCCAAATTAGGAATGGTAGCCTGGCTCACGAGGGTCATCCAAGTCACATTGGGTAAGTTGATGGTAATTGCACCCGTTTCGCCTGCCCCATTGTTGTAAATGAACAGCTCGTAAACTCGCGATTTTCCTTTCGTCATCGTGGTATTGATGCTTACCGGATCAGCTTTTAACTGGGCCTGCAATGCCTGGCAATAGTAGAATGCCGGGAAATTGGTGGTAATTTCTTCATTCGATTTTACCTGAAAGTTAATTTTCTCATAATCCTTTCCGCTTGTCAGTTCGGTTGCTTTCAGGGTGAAACTGAACTCTTTGGTTTGATTTCCGGCAAGTACTTTTATCGTATCAAATTTAAGTTCACAACCAAACGGAAGTTTATCCGCTTTAATAACTACTTGGTTTAATGGAGCTCCACTTGTATTTTTGACGGCAATTTTACCAGTCAGGATCTGTCCGAGCTTCATTTCCCAGATGATATTCGAAGTTGATTCAAGCCGAAGTCCCGGGATATCGAAAGCATCCTGAACGACGCTCAGGTTTTGTTTGGGGTAACATCCTCCGATTTCAAAGTGACCCGATTCGTTACTAATAGGAACAAAATCAACCGTATATTCACCGGCATTGTTCGTTTTTGCTTTCAATTCGCGCCGTGTGCCGCTAATCAAAATATATACATCAACATCCACATTGGGTACAGCCTCTTTTTTGGAGTTCAATGCCGTACCATGAATGGTTACAGTGTTATTAGGCAGGTACAAGTCTTTGTCGGTAATGGCAGTGACAGAATATTCCGGATTTATCGTAATGGCTTTAGCTTCAGATTCATTGTTGAAATAAACCAGTTCGGTAATCTGCTCACCCGGGTTAATTTTAGCAAGGATAAAAAAGTTCCCTGTTTCATCCGGAACATCAACTATCTTCGAAAAATTAGCGGTTGTTCCCTGAACGATTTGAGCAGGAAAGACAAATTCACCCAGCAACTTATCACTGGCATCGATTGTTTTGTCCTTCGAACAATAGAAATTTATTTTAACTCCGGAAGCGGCATTCGAAAAACCACTGTTAAAAGCGGATCCCGAAATTTCGATAACATCATTTGTTGCAACTACATTGTTATTTAAAGCAATCTTTGTGATTTCCAGATCAGGTTTATTCTGGTCCGTAACAAAAACATAACCATATCCCGACGAAAAAGACACTGCACTGGCCTGAACAGATACCATTTGGTTTCCATCTTCGATATGATCATTTTTGGTGTCGATCGGTACTTGTACCGATTTTTGCCCAACCAAAATTGTGGCAGATGTTTGAATGTTTACTTCCGATGTATCATTATGGGAAATTGTCACATCTAATGCCTTATCTGTTGGCGTGTTCCGTGTTACGGTCAGGGTACCGGCATTGAGTTTTCCTTCCGGAAGAGAAATCGGATTGACAGTTAACGACAAAGACGGACCATCGTTGTCAGCAATTACCAGATCAGCATTCACAATTCCTCCGTTTTCGGCCGATGTTCCGCAATTACAGGATGAGATGAGTAACGAACCTGTAATTGTAACTTTGCGGTAACCATCAACTTCACTGTTGTCGACAACACCAATGTTGAATTTTTGTTCCAGTGCTCCTTTGGGAAGCGTAATCGTGGCTGGAAAAAAGAGCGCATTTGACAGACTTGAAGACAAATTAACGGTTATTATATCAGCGCCTTTTACACGTTTTATAAGTCCCCATGTGGCATAAACACCAGCTGATTCAGAAACCGTATCTGCCAATAGCTCAAGGGTCACTTGTGGAATATCATTGTCGACAATACTGGCAGTTACCTGTCCAGTTGTAACTCCGGCAGAACTGGCATAGATAACTGCATCGCCTGTTAATTCCGGAATATTTTCATCGGTAATGATTACGCTTACATCGTTCGATGCTGTATTTGCAGGTATTATTACAGAGGAAGGGAAAGTCCACTGCGTCTGCTTATTTGTTGATAAACTAACGGTTAATGGTTGGTCTGTGACCAAATCGCGCGTAACTGTCAAAGTAATTGTTTCGCCTTCAGTTACCAGACTTTTGCTTAATCTGGCAACAAGTGTAGGTACTTCATCATCAAGAATCGTGATTGTTTTTTCTGATTTAATGTAAGTTGCAGCGGTTGCTGTAATCACAACATTTCTTGCGCCATCCAAAACTTTATTATTTATTGTATTCAGGTTAAAGACAAAGGATGATTGATTCGCCGGAATGACAACTGAGGTTGGAATTGTAACTTGCCCTGAGACGGAAGTTGCCAATGAAATGGTTAAGTCCGTAAAATAATCACCACTACGGGTAATAATACAACGAACCGGGTTTGGTGAATTTTCGAGAACCGAAGTTGTTTGCAAATCCAGGGAAAGTACATTCCCGGTTTTTACTTTGTTTACAGACAAAGCTTTATTGTTTGCCTTGTTAGCCGCATGTTCCTGAAGTTCAGGAAATTGAATTAATTCGACCTCAATGTTTGCTTCTCCTGAGAACCGGAGAACATCCGGTAATTTGATTTTCCCGCTGCGATTTATAACCGCTCCGGCAAGCAATGGTATTTTGTATTCAAAGTTCTGATCAATTGTCAGTTTTGGTCCGGAAACCGGGAATAAGGATATTCGTTCTACCCATCCTCCGACAGCATCCACTCCTCCAATGTTTTCTACTTTCCAACTAATGGTCACCGAATCCCCCGGATTAAGAGCTGTCTTATCAGCCAGGATGTCTTTTACCAGAATATCAGGCAACGATTTTAATTTAACTTGTGTCAGATTTGGGGCTTTTACCAGGTTATTGTCTTCATGTAGTTCAACAACCGAATTGTTATTATCCGTTTTGACGAAGAAATAATAATCTCCGGAATATTCATTTGGCAACGAAACGGTAATTGACTGTGTGTAGGAACTATCCTTCTTCAGCTGATTAATTTTTAAATTATTAGCCAAAAGAATGTCATCGTTGCTAAAAGTCTGGTCACTTGAAATATAGACTGCATCATTCCATTGATCGCCAGCTGTATTTCCATCGCCAACATTTTTAACTTTAAAACTGATGGTGAATTTACTGCCCGATTCGATATTGCCGGGAACCTGAATATCAGTTACAGTAAGATCTGGAAGTTGCCTGACCTTAAATGTCTGAACCGTACTTTCAACCGAAGAACAATCGTTCTTTGAGGCAATTTTCCATCGGTACAACTGACCGTATTTTAGGTTGTAGAGCCTGATTGTTGTGCTGGAAATATTTGAAGAGTAGGGTACAGTCGGAACCGAAGCTCCGTCTTCCCACAGGAAAAGATTGTACGAGGTAGTATTTGGCGATGGTTGCCAGAACAAGTCCAAAGTTGCATTCAGGTTTTCTTTCCCATTTTCAGGCATGAGTCCTATAACTTTATCAATAGGCTGACAAAATGCATTGAGAATGATTGGATTCGCATAATCAGGAACCTGATTGGGAACAAATGCGATTGCCTCTTTGATATCATATACCTTATCCGTGAATATGTCGTAGTATTTAAACCGGATCGTGTCGTCAATCGCTTTATTATTGAAAACCATAACTTTGTAGACATTGATCCCCGTAGGCGGAAACTTTACCGAAGCAGTTTGGGCACCTCTGATTTCGCCATTTATATAAGCGATTAAAGCGCCGCTTGGCAAATAGGTTTCACCCACTTTTACCCTGAAAATCAATTCTGTACTTAATTCAAACCGCTTGGCGAGGTTGCTATTACTTGGAATAGCGGGCAACGTCAAGGTGGCATTCGCTGCAATCGGCATCCATAAAAACAACGCAAGGATTATATTAAATATAATTTTAAATCCTTTAATGGTCCATCTCTCTAACCTGAATTCGCTTTGCGTTCCGGTATAAAGTAGTCGGCTATTTTCAGATAATAATTTTTTCATAATCGGCTGGTTTTACTAATTTATGAATCATTTAATTAGTTTCCTGATTGTGATACCTTTTGCAGTTTCAATTTTCAGGATATACATCCCCGAAATCAGGTTGCTGGTATTGATCGATAAGCTATGTTCAGAAATATTAGTTCGGAACAGTATGGCCTGACCCGATACTCCAGATAAAGTGACGGAATAAATTAAATCATCCGACTTAATTTGAAGTTCATCGCGAACCGGATTCGGAAAAATGATAATTGATCTGTCGTTGTTATTATCAACGATTTCGCTTAAAACGGACAAATGAAGCGGGTATGGATTCATAGCCTGTCCATTAACTTCATCTGAACGGAAGATCAGTTCATCAGAAAGTTGTTTTTCAAGATCATTATCAAGCGACTTCACACTGAAGCTTAGTTTATCCTGATTCGAATTCGAAAACATGGTCAATAGAAAAACATATCGATTGAGTGCAGGGACGAAACAAGCTTCGGTAACTCCTCTGGATTCATTTTTTGAACGGGCAATCAGAAGGTCACCCTTTCTAATCAAATTTTCACCATTCGAATTCACCAGTTCACCAATCAGGTTGGCTGAATATTCGAATACCGAGGGGACAATCAGGTATTTACTGTACAATTCATTACGTGTGAAAACCGATTGCGAAGCAGATTTTAGTCTGGCACTGTTGGCCTTGTACTTTACGTCTCCATTCGAAACCGTTTTCATCATATATCCGGTCAGCACTTTCAGCGAATCGAGGTCACCAACCCAACCGGTGCCGGCGTAGAAAATGGCAGAAGCTTCCTTGCTTTTCAACAGAATTTCGCCTGCTGGCAGTGTTGATTCATCGAAGGCTCCTCCAATAGCCGCATTGCCTTTAAGAATATATCCAATTCTGTTCCAACCTGTTGAAACCGGTATGGATGTCAATGTCGGATTAATTTCTTTTCCTGAGAATGTAAAAATACCGCTGGTTGATTTTTTGAACATTAACAATTCGAATTGCGGCAAATTGGTTAAATCGCCGAACCAACCTGAAGGAG
>Ga0209512_1003257_pt1 | contig 15711 bp, 12 predicted proteins | sample frozenSSSSmetaG_FD_184142 | JGI IMG/M metagenome (GOLD analysis project Ga0209512, IMG submission 184142) | Glacier valley bacterial and archeal communities from Borup Fiord, Nunavut, Canada, to study Microbial Dark Matter (Phase II) -... | ecosystem: Environmental > Aquatic > Freshwater > Ice >... | reverse complement strand
TCTGCTTCAGAGCCGAGCACGGGCAAATCTTCAAACTCATTGCTTGTGATTGCTGACTCTGCGCCGCGAGTCGCTTCCGAGGCACCCCATAAATTTGCGCCAAATGTTTTACGATCGCGACGGCGGCGTTCAGCGCGTGCGCGTATCCGTTCTTGTCGCGCATCGTCAAGCTGTGACTGCCAACCCGTGCGCCACACAATCTGCTGCGGTGTCCAGGCGAGCCGCCATTCAGCAAGCGTCTTTGGCTTATCGCTCATCCTTAATCCCCCACAATACAAAATTGGATCGGCTTTTCACCAGGCACTGCACGGTTACAAACTGCACTCGGAGCGGGACCAGGCTTGTTCGTGCTTGGTCCCGTGATGGCGTAATATTGCTAATACCCTACCACGACGTAACATCGCAGCGCATTGTGGCTAACCCGTGCAGTGCCCGGTGAAAAATCGACCCGATTTAGAACATTAGTATAGCTTATTTTTCAGTTTGCGCCAACTGTGAAATCAATCCCCCTTCCCCCATAAAGAGGGAAGGGGAGTCAAATCGCACCGTATGGAAGTCCCTCCCTCTTTAGGGGCTTATCGTTACCCACAACTGAAAAGAGGGTAAAAATAAGCGTAAACTGAAACAATCGAAGAGGGCTGGGGCAAGATGTTAGCGACGTTGGGCGAAGCCATGATAGATTATAGCGGCTTACCAGACCGGCGGCTGAGCGAGCGGCTAAAAACAGTGGTAGACAGTTTTATAGGTCAACCAGGGGCGTCGATTCCGCAAGCGAGCGGCAGTGTGGAAGCGACGAAGGCGACCTACCGATTTTTTGACAACAAGCGGGTAACACATAAAGGGCTAATCGGCGCGCAGGCAGAAGCGACCTGGAACCGGGTGAAAAAGGAAAAACCGGCGGTGGTGATAGTCGCCCAAGACACCACCAGTTTAGACTACAGCAGTCACAAACAGACAAGCGGTTTAGGGGTGCTGGAAAGTGAGTACAGTCGTGGGCTGTTTATGCACACGGAACTGCTGAGTAGCGAACAAGGGGTGCCGTGGGGATTGGTGGGCCAACAATTGTGGACGCGACCCGTTGAAGCGCTCGGAAAGCGTCATAGCCGCAAAGAGCGGGCTATTGAAGACAAAGAAAGCAGCAAATGGCTGAATGGTCTGCCGAAGATACCCGAAACGGTGAGCGCCGCCGGGACAAAGGTGGTGATGGTCAGCGACCGCGAAAGCGATGTTTACGAGGTGCTGCAAGCCTGTAGCGTTCGGCCTGATTTGGATGGCGTTATCCGCGTGTCATGGGATCGTGCCTTGGCTCATAGCGAAGGTCAACATCTGTTCGAAATGGTTCATAACCAACCGCTAAAACACAGCTATAAGCTGCCTGTCCAGGGCACCGCCAAGCGAACGGAACGCGAGGCGTTGGTTGAGGTGCGTTTTACCACAGTGACCTTGAACCCGCCCGCGCGCCCGGCGGGTAGTCCTAAACTGAAACCGTTGACCATTGGCGTCGTTGAAGTCATCGAAGCCCAGCCACCAGCCAACGAACCAGCCGTCCATTGGCTGTTGGTTACCACCTTACCGTTGAACACGGTCGATGACGCTTTAACCGTTATCCGTTAGTACACCTATCGCTGGCTTATTGAACGCTTTCATTTCGTCCTCAAGAGTGGCTGCCTGGTTGAACAACGCCAGCTTCAAACCGAACCGCGTCTTGAACGTTTGTTGGCCGTGTTTTCCCTCGTCGCCTGGTCGCTGCTCTGGTTGACTTATCAAGCCCGTTTGACCCCCAACGCTCCGGCCAGTGTCGCCTTGACCGCCAGCGAATGGCAAGCCTTGAGTGCTTATATCAATCACACCACCAAACCGGCGGCTGAACCAACCTTGCACCAAGCCGTTCGCTGGATTGCCCAACTCGGCGGCTTTCTTGGTCGCCGCAGTGACGGTGAACCTGGTGTCAAGGTTTTATGGCGCGGTTGGCAACGTTTGCAAGACATTACCCACACCTGGCAGCTATTTCATCCCGCTTCTTAAAAGTTGTGGGTAACGATTAGCTCCTTTGGGAGAGGAGCGCAGTTTAGAAAGTTCCGCTCTGTATGCAGGGTAAATGTCCAGAAGCTGTGCTGAGACGCCGCTCTATTAAGGATATGTTAAATCATGTAATGAACCAATAGTGTGGTCTACTTTAGGTAGGCGATTCACCTAGCGCCTCTCCTGAAAATAAGCCTAAACAGATGGGGCAAGGGGTTGAAGGTCAACCTGAAAGCCGAGTCGCTCAAGACGTTTGACCAATTGTTTTTGTACAGTGGCGGCCTTGCGCTGGTCAAAATAATCGGCTCCTAAATCGTAATAGAGGGTGCCATCACGAAGGATGTGATAGGCAATCACCAGGATGGAATGAGCAACGGCAATGGCTGCCCGCTTTTTACCACGGCGGGTGGCTAGACGCGCAAACTGCGCCTTGAGATAGGACTGACCGTGATGACCGACGGCTTGAGCGGCCTCAACCAAGGCGGACTTGAGATAGCGATTGGCCTTATTCGTTTTGGCTGAACGATTGTGACCCGCCCAGGACGATAAATGGGCGGGCATTGGGGAAACGAGACATGTCCGCACCGACTTCGGCGAGAATGACTTGTGCCACTTTGCGGCCAACGCCCGGAATGGTTTGCAGACGCGCTAAATCGTCTTCAGCGTTGGGGGCGGATGGGGGGAGTGCGCGGTCAATTTCCTGTTCAAGCCGTTCCAGCTTGGCATTCAAATCGTCAATGTGCTCCAAGTGCAAACTCAACAGCAAACGATGACTATCCCGAATACGGCCGGTGAGGGCGTGTTCGAGTTCAGCGATTTTGGAGCGCAACCGACCCCGTGCTAATTGGGCAAGCGCAGAGGGGTCCTCCTGACCAGCAATAATCGCACTGAGCATGTCACGCGCCGAAACGCCCATAATGTCTGTGGCGACATCGCCCAGCTTAAGATTGGCATCCTCCAGCACTTTATGAACGCGATTGATTTCACGTGCACGTTCATCGACCAGATGAGTACGATAGCGAACCAGTTCGCGTAAATCACGTTGGGTTTGGGGTGGAATGAAACTGGCTTTGAGCAAGCCATGTTGCAACAACTCCGCGATCCATTGGGCGTCTTTGACATCCGTTTTGCGGCCTGGCACAAACTTGATGTGTTTGGCGTTGACCAACAACACTTCAAAACTGTCTTCCAAAATGTTAAACACAGGTTTCCAGTAGACCCCCGTACTTTCCATAGCGACGTGCGTGACTTGTCCGGCGCGCAGCCAGTCGCTCAACTGCAACAAATCCGCCGTCATGCTCCCAAAAGTGCGCATTTCTTGGCTCGATTGCCCAGCCGTATCCAACACGATGCGACAAGCGACAATGCTTCGTTGATGGACATCTAGCCCCGCGCATCGTTCATACACACTCTTCATGTGTCGTTCTCCTATCCAGACCGTCTCTTACGAAAGGATAGTGTTGTCCCTCGCCTTTGCGGAATCTCTCCTGCGTGCTCTCTTTCGAGGCGACATCTTTTGGTGCTCTTGAGGGACACCAGTCCAGCTGTTATACGAATTCCCAATATCAAGGGTCTATCGACTTGTACACCACCCACCATCCAGCATACTTCATTTTCATCCCTTTGTGGCGGGCCAACGCCCATGACTAGCTGTTATGCACTTTAGGTAGTGAAGCCCAAAGTGATAACGAAACGCTGTAGAAGGAGTATCGCAAAGGCCAGGAAATGAAGTCCGGCGAAGGTTTCGGGCAAGCGTTCGTAATCGCGGGCTAAACGGCGAAAACGCGTCATCCAGGCAATTGAACGCGGGGCGACCCAGTGTCTGGGAAGCAACACAAAGCCGTGTTTGGCATCGGCTAGCTTGACGATTTGGCGCTGAATGCCTTGTGAGGCCGCATCGTCTGCGGCCTGCTGGCCGCTGTAGCCTTGGTCGGCAAACGCGATTTCGACCGTGCCGCCGGTAATCCCCTGCATTTGTTCGGTCAACTCAGCGACTTGGGCGCGGTCTTGGGCGTCTGCCGCCGTTACGTACAATGCGAGCAAATGGCCGAGCGTATCGACTGCCAGGTGAAGTTTGCGACCCCGCCGCTTTTTAGCCCCGTCGAACGCTGCGTCCGCACCGCTTTCGGGCGTACTTTGCACCGTTTGACTGTCGATGATGACCGCTGAGGGTTGCGCGGCGTGACCGGCGGCTAGTCGCAGCACCGTCCGCAAATCATCGACGATCGCTTCAAACACCTGCGCCTGTATCCAACGTTGGGTTTGTTGATACACGACCGACCACGGCGGCAAGTCGCCTTGCATCATCCGCCATTGGGCGCCCGTGCGGATTATCCAGCGTAACCCGTTGAACACCTCGCGTAATGGGTCGTCACGTTGCGGCGCGTTTTCGGTCATGAGCGTTAAATAGGGCGCAATGAACACCCATTCGTCGTCTGTTATATCACTTGGGTAAGGTTTTCTGTCCATTTACCAAGTATAGCAGCCGCCCGTTAGAAGTTCATAACACGCTCTAGGCTACAAGGCGTTCTAATAGGTCACGAGAGTCCTAACAGCGTTGCTGATAGACTTACCGCATCCGAATTCAGGCTCGCCACACTGATTTAACCAAACCTTAACCACTATTTTGGCATGAATTCAGCACTCCTTGATGAGTTGACCCTTCGTGGTCTTTCAAAATATGTTGGCAACTAGCAATCAGGGTACTCTATATATCCATAAGGGATCATACAAGAACACTGTTGAGCATGGTACGCGCCGTTTGGTGGGTTAACATCTTTCAAAATGCTTTAACGAATAACAGGCATCAGCACATGCCGCTGACGAAAATACCCGCCAGATAGCGAGTGTAATCCTTACGCAAGTGATTTATGATGCCTCTCACAGTCTCAAGGTGAGCTGTATCTATCATTTTGTACGAAGCCTTGACCGCAATCGGTCAAACCAAAGAAAATGCCACCGACCTTATCAATCAAATTGCCTGAGAAGTGTATACCGTCATGGCTGATTTGCTCTGGTTTGCAGGTGGCACATTCACTCAGGACGGCTTTCAGCGCCTCAAGCTGGCAACAGATGCCTTCCCTACTTTTCCGTTTGGCTCCCCGGCTTATCTTTGGCAAGATGTCGATGCAGGTGAAGGGGTCGTCGGTTTTGATTGTTTACGGTATCCAGTGGCTGAGTACTTTGCATCGCATCATCTATCCGAGCTGTGTGTTCAGACACTCTGTGAGCTTGACTACCCGCTGGCTGAATAGTGGGAGGCCACTTTGGAGCGCACAGGAACCATTGCAAGCGGAGTGCTCCGCTGCGATTTTCGCTGGCGTCATACACCCCATAACAAATCACCCGAAAGGCTTATTTCACTAGGCGAGATCACAGGTGGTATTCCTGAGCCAACTTGGTAAATCATTGATGAAAACGCAAGTCGGCGGTCAGCTCTGGGCATCTACTCCGTTCGCGCGCAAGGCAGTCAGCAAAGCAGGGTAATCAGTGACGACAACTTGAGGTGCGTAAACGGATGTTGCATCACGAATCGCGGTTTGCGCAGCCCTTGGGTAATGGGACACAGCGCCACTCGGAAAATTCGTGATGAATTGTAGAACCCGCAGCACTACCAATAACATATATAACGCAGCAATTACTCAAAAACATCTCATCGCCCGACTCTATACCTTGACTGTCAAATGTAACAAGGTTACAAAGAAGGCTGAGTAAAATCCCCAGGCATGAAAGATCAGATATACCACACCACACGCTTATCTACACGCGAAAGGCCATGACGGAGCAAGCCCTATGCCGCTAAAGCGTTTTTTGAACACGCCATTTGGCGTGTTTTTTATTCAGCAGTTGCGATCAATAATGAAGTTGATACGTTTAATCAAAGAAGAGGATCAATGATCACACAACGACGTTGGTTGATATTGGGAGTACTGGCCGCCCTAGTGAGTCTCGGTGTAAGTTCAGCAGCGCAGGCGAACGGTCCCACCACAGGCCGTGCCGGACGGTCCGAAGTGCGCTTTCTGGAAGGGATGATGGATCATCACCAGATGGCGCTCGATATGTCCAATGACTGCCTGGCGAAAGCGAAGACCGATACGGTGCGGACGTTGTGTCAGAACATCATCACCGCACAAACCGCCGAGATCAAGACGATGCAGGGCTGGCTCGCGGCCTGGTACAAAATCGACTACAAGCCGGTGGCAATGATCAGCAGCATGAGTGGTGGCATGTCGGATATGGGTGGAATGATGGCTACGGCGCAGCCGACAGCCGCCGCAACGCCAGGCATGGCGACCGACCCGGCGCAGATGATGGGCATGATGGCAGGTCTCGATCGCTTGCAAGGGCGCGATTACGAGATTGCCTGGCTGGAATCGATGATCGATCACCATGACGACGCGATCCACATGGCGCAGCATATCTTGAAGATCGCCGAACATCCTGAATTGCGCGACATGGCTCAAAAGATCATTGGCGATCAAGGCCACGAAATTCAGCAGATGGAAACGATGCTTGTCGGTTTCGGCGACAAATAATGATACCTTCAGCAATCCGCGTGGTGCTGGCGGACGATCACGGCGTCGTTCGACGCGGCATTCGTGATTTTCTCACTGAGTCAGACGACATCATCGTCATTGCCGAAGCCGAAACAGGCGCACAAGCATTCGATTACGTGATCCAGCACCGGCCCGATGTGGCGGTATTGGACAGTCAAATGCCCGCTCACCGCGTGTCAGTGTGCCAGTCTCACCGAAGATCACCGCGTTCAATTTGGCCGGGGCTTCCAGCGCTTCCACGTTTTTGTAGAGAATACCGTTTTGCGCGCCCAAGCCAATGCCTACTGCGACGGCGTACTCGACGTTAGCGATGCTTGCCCTCGGCCAACCCGATCAGCAGTTCGGCGGCGCGATCGACTCCGCCTAACGCGCCTAATTCCGCTTGTAGTGCGATCGCGTTTTCTCGCACTTGCGGATCACTGCAAACGGCGCGAATGGCGGGCAAAAGTTGGTTATTTTTGACATCGTGCGCACTCAGATTCAAGCCGACTTTAGCCTGTGCAACGCGCCGCGCTTGCCCACGCTGATCGGCAGCGTGCGGTACCACCACTTGCGGCAAGCCTTGCAACAGCGCGCGATGCGTCGTACCCATGCCGCCATGATGGATGATCACCGCCAGGCGCGGGAACACCTGATCGTAGACGATCCACGCCAATAAGCGCGTCCCTGCCGGAAGCGCCGCCTTGAGCTTGACTTTATCTTCCGGCGCGATCGGATTTGTGCCGAGCACCACCACCGGAATCAGGCCGAGCCGTGCGGCTGCCTGCGCTGCCCAACTGAAAAAGCCGAGATCGCCCGTGAAGGTGCTGCCAAGCGTGATCAAGGCCAACGGCTGATCGGCTGGAATGTCTGCCAACCAGTCTGGCACGGCGCTATCTCCGGTATCCGGGGTGGGTGCAATGCCGCCGACGAACTGCGTTTGCGGCAAAAAGTCGGGATCGGCCTGATACCAGTTGCGACTGAAATAGCTGATGTGCAGATATGGACTTTGCACCGAAGGCGTCACACCGTCCGCAAAGTTGATCCCGCGCAAACCGAATCGATCGAGCAAGCGGCGGATGCGTTCCTGGCTGATGTGCCCTAACTCGGATTGCACCGCGAACAACTGCGCCTCGTCCAGCGGCTGACCAGCAGGCCAACCTGCTACCGCCAGCGGCACGTCTAACAGTTCGGCGGCTAATGCAGACGCGCTCAAAAATGGATCGGTCACCAACACGTCCGGCTTGCCGTGTTCAGCCGCCAAATCGCGCAAACATTCGACGGCGGGCGGTATCAAATCTTCGCTGAGCCATGTATCCAGCGCACGACGATAACGCAAAAAGATCGCTTCAGCGGGTTTGATCTTGCTCAGATCAGGTGGCGGCGGAGGCGGCCATAACCAACCCGTCTCGCCGATCGGCGCAAACGGAATGCCGCTCGCCTCGACTAAGCCGCCGATAGCGGGCTGTGATACCCATAACACTTCGTGACCATGCGCTTGTAAGGCTTGCGCCGTCTTAAGAAAGCCACCCCAATCGAGATGACCGGGCAGCGGCGCTGAAACGAACCAGAATTTCATACTGGTTGAACTGAGACGATTTCTTCGCCTAACAATGCCTGAATACGGGTGATCAAACCTTCGGTCATGCGCTGCTGTTCGGCTTCTTCCGCTGATGGTGCGACAATGTCCCGTAACGCAGTCAATTGTGCGTCAAGAAACACCAAAAAGTCGCGCGCCACGCTGTATTCGCCGCGCCAGATATGATATTCCGCGAAACTCTCAGCGCAAATGCCACATCCGCGCGTTCCGCAATATTTATCGTACAGCGCCTCACCTTTACGCACCAGCGCATCGCGCCGTTCGGTGGATACAGCGATCTCGTCGTCCTGACGGAGTTCTTGCATAATGGGGGCATCGGGTTTGATCACAGCACACCTCTATCCTGTATCCTGGCAGCTTTTGCAAACTATAACACCAGCATCTGTCATTAAGCACGTTATGTGAGCATTGCTTCCTGATCTGGCAAATTTGCCACCTGTGCGCCTTGCTTTCCGCCAGGATTTCGCCAAAAATGAGGCTTGCCCGTAGACTGTGCTAGACTCTGGCATAGAAACTGTTGACAGGTAGAGGCGTTGGTAAAAGAAGGCCGATCGTGACTGATTTTCAAGATCATTTAATGGCGACATTTCGCGAAGAAGCGGGTGGCTATGTTGAGGACTTCATTGCCGGGCTGCTATCGCTCGAACAGGGGCTGGAGCCGTCCGTGCGCCGCGAATTACTCGATGAACTGTACCGCAAAGCGCACAGCTTGAAAGGCGCGGCGCAGGTTTCCGGGCAGCTTGCGACACGCGATCTGGCGCATCAATTAGAGAGCGCGATCGATGCGATGCGGCGTGGTGACGTAGCGCCCGATGCGATCGAGTTTGATCCGTTGTACGGCTTGGTCGATGCGATCGGGCGCAGCGTCAAAGCGAGCGCTTTGCAAACCGTCGAGGTCGATGCCGGGCAGGGTGCAACGCAAACCAGCGTACAACTCATTGGTGGCGGAATACGCGAGACACAAACGACGGTGACCGTTGATACGAGCGTTGCCGAATCGCCAACCCCCGAACCACAGCACAATGAACCACAGCGCAGCAGTGCCGAAAGTGTACGCGTTACCACGCTTAAACTTGACACGCTGTTTGACTCGGCGCAAGAATTATTGTTGAATGTGCGCCGTACCGATCACTGGCTGATCACGTTGGAGGCACTGCATCGCACGATCCGCGATTGGCAGCGCAGCGAAGCACTGGCGCTGCCTTTTTCAACTTCACAGAAAACTGCAAACGCGGCACCCGTGGCGCTGACAGGGATGCCCGTTGCCGCGCAATTGGCGCTGTTAGAACAGCAAGTCGCCACCATTTTGAGCACCATTACGCAGGATACCAATACACTTCATCGCACCGTCGGCAACCTGCAAACGCGCGTGATGGAAACGCGAATGCAACCCGCCGAAACGTTGGTAACGCTGCTGAAACGCGCCGTTCGCGATTTGTCAGCGCAAACTGGCAAGCCGATCGACTTTTCAGTGCAGGGCGAAATGATCGAAGTCGATCGGTACGTACTGGACGCTCTGCGCGATCCGCTGATCCAAATCCTGCGAAACGCGGTCGATCACGGCATTGAGTCACCCGAACAGCGCCAGAATTCGGGAAAGTCACCCATTGGCAGCGTCGCTTTGCGCTTGAGCATCACCGGCAATTATTTACGCGTCGAAGCCAGTGACGACGGCGCGGGCATGGTGGCGGATGATCTGCGCAGTGCCGCTGTGCGTCAGGGTTTGCTAGGCGCTGATGAAGCACAGCATGTGTCAACTCAGCAGTTGGTGGCGCTGACGACGGCGGCAGGTTTCAGCACGCGCACGCAAGTCAGCGATCTGTCCGGGCGTGGCATGGGCTTGAATATTGTGCAGCATCAGATCGAAAATCTGCACGGTACGCTGGATATTCACACGACGCCCGGCGTTGGCACTCGCCTTTTGATGCAAGTGCCCATTACGCTGCTGACGATCAATGCGTTGATCACCGTGGTACGCGGTCAGACCATGGCGATTCCGCTGACCACTGTGAGCCGCGTTTTGCGGATCGACGCGGCGCAGTTGATCAACCTGAACGGACGTCCGGCGCTCGCCACCGCCGAAGGGCCGCTGCCCGTTTTCGCGTTGGCACATCTGCTGGAAATGGGTGGCAAGCTGCCTGAGCGCGGGACGCTGGTGCTGCTGTTGGTGGGTGGCAGCCGTCCGTTGGCGTTGCAAGTCGATGCGGTTGAAGGTGAGCAGCCCGTCGTCGTTCGGCAGTTCGGTTATCCGCTGCGGCGTGTGCGTAACCTGAGCGGCGCGACGTTGTTAGATGATGGCAAGCCCGCCGTCATTCTGAATGTGACGGATGTGCTCAAAAGTACCGAACGGCATACGATGCCCATGCAGCTCGCACCGCCCACGATGATCGTCAAACCGCCGCGTATTCTGGTGGTGGACGATTCGATCACGACGCGCACACTGGAAAAGCAGATTTTGGAGCATATGGGGTATAACGTGGCAACCGCCGTGAATGGTCGCGAGGCGCTGGAATTGGCGCGCAAGGCCGCGACCAGTGCGCCGTTCGATCTGCTGATCAGCGATATGATGATGCCGATCATGAATGGTTTGCAGTTGACCGAAGCAATCCGCGCAGACCCGCTGTTGGAGCATTTGCCAGTGGTGCTGGTGACTTCGATGTCGTCGCCAGCCGATCGGCAGCGCGGCATGGAAGTTGGCGCAGATGCCTATGTGGTGAAAAGCGAATTCGATCAGGAACAGCTTATTGCGACGATTCAGCGTTTAATTGGTTGATAGGGTAAAATCAGGCGATAGAAATGATGGTTTCACGATGACAAACAGTAATGGAGAACCGCTGGTCGGCAACGATCGGCTTATTCGGGTTTTGATGGCTGAGGACTCACCAACGGTCGCTGAACTGCTGGCGCGCGTAATCCAGCAGGACAAAGCGCTGCTGCTGGTGGGCGTGGCGCGGGACGGCGCGGAAGCGGTGCATCTGGCGCTGAGCACACGCCCGGACGTGATCACGATGGATGTTGAAATGCCGATCCTGGATGGCCTGGAAGCGACGCGCCAGATTTTGCAGCAAAGGTCGATCCCGATCGTCGTCGTCAGCGCGATGGCCGACAGCCCCGATAAGGTGTTCAACATTTTGCAGGCGGGCGCATTAACGGTCGTACCCAAGCCCATCGGCGGCACGGCGCGCGATTTGGCCTATCTGGGCAGTCAGGTCATTAACACGATCAAGATGATGGCGCGCACCACGGACATGAACAAAACACAGCGTCACGGCCCGATCATGCCGACTGCCACGCCGATCCAGGATATACCACGCGAGTCGAATGCCTTGATCGCGGTTGGATCATCGGCGGGCGGGCCTGCTGCACTGACGCGCTTATTGGCCGATTTTCCTGCCGACTTTCCCGCACCGATCGTATGCGTTCAGCACATGCCTAACGGATTTATCGGCGGGCTGGCAAGCTGGCTCAACGCGCGTTCGCCGCTGACGGTCAAAGTGGCCGAACATGCCGAACGGGTACAACCGGGTTTTGCGTATATTGCGCCCGACGATCAGCACATGAGCGTTGTCACGGGTGGGGTGATTCGGCTGCATCGCACGCCACCCGTGGAAGGTCATCGTCCTAGCGTGACGCGTTTGTTCGAGTCGGTCGCGCAAACGTATGGCTACGATGGGATCGGCGTGATCCTGACCGGCATGGGGCGTGACGGCGCAACAGGGCTTCAGCAGATGCGACAAGCGGGCGCTGAGACACTGGCTGAAGATGAATCGACAGCGACCGTATTCGGGATGCCACGGGTGGCGCTCGAAATCGGGGCAGCACGCCTGGCCGTCCCAATCGATAAAATGGCGGCGGCAGTGGTCAAGGCGCTTCGTGAGCGCGTTCAGAGTCGTTAGTGCTACAGGGATACGAATGAGAGGCATGGATGCAAACAACTTCTGATACCAATCAGCGCGATCTTGAAGCGCTGCAAAACAAATACGATCAACTCACGCGCGAAAAAACGACTCTCGAACAAGATTTTGAGCGGCGCGCGGATCAACTCAATACTTTGCAACGCGTCACGATCGATATTTCCAGTGGGCTGACGCTTGGCGAAACCTTGCAACGGTTGGTAAGTCATGCAGTGCGCTTGTTAAATGCATCGGCGGGCTGCGTAGCGCTTACGCAAGGTGACGGTGCGCTGGAAATCATGGCTGTTCAAGGGCTGCCCGACAGTTTGCTAGGCATCGCAGTGCAGTTAAATCAGGGCATGATAGGACGGGTGGCCGCCACTCAGACGCCGCTGCGAATCAATGATTATTCTGGATGGGGCGATAAACTGCTGTTGGCACCGGATGTTATCGCGCAACACGGCGCTATCGGCGTTCCAATGCTCTATCAAGATCGGGCAGTCGGTGTGATTTGTGTATTCGAGGTACGGCCTGAGCGCACTTTCAGCGATGACGATGAAACGATCCTTGAAGCGCTTGCCGCACCTGCCGCCGTTGCCACCATCAACGCCGAATATTATTCGCGTGCGCATCGCCTTTCGCAGCGCATGTCCGTCTTATTGGCGACGCAGCTCCGCTTGAGCACGCAAACCACCCATCCCGATGTGATGCTGGATACGGTGTGCCAAACTGTGATCAGCTTGTTTGGTTGCAATGGTGCCGCAATCTGGCGCTGGCGTACCAACCTGTTAGAGCGTACCGCCGTGCGTTTTGTAGATAATGTAACACTGCCCGATCCGACGCTCGCCTGGAATGAGGGGTTGCCCGGACGCGCGCTGGCACAAAGTGTGCCGCTGGTTGAAGATGATCCCGATCAGACCGGTGTGACGCACGCCGCCTTGCCGATGATGTGGCAGGGGCAGCCGGTGGGCGTGCTGGTTGCCACCTACGCCAGCAATGAAATGCGCTTCAGCCGCGATGATATAGATTTGCTTTCGCTCTTTTGCCAGAGCGTCGGAGCGGCGCTGATCAATGCTGATCTGCTCAACTCTTTGCAGGCAGAGCGTGATCGATTGGAAACGATCCTCAGCAGCACGGTTGATCCGGTGTTGGTGGCCGATCAGGCGGGACGGCTGGCATTGATCAACCCGATCGCGACCTCGGCGCTACAAGCAACCGTTGGTCAGGAGCTGATTGATTTGATCGGCGGGCAGGTTGTGCTGCCTGATACGCGCCAGGGCGTACTGGAGTCGCTGGAAAACAATGAGGCGTTCACGTTCACACTGCGCTATGGGCACACCATTTATTCAGTACGCGCCGCGCCGCTGCGTCAACTGGAGCAAGGTTGGGTGCTCGTCCTACGGGATGTGACGGGCCTCAAAGAGCTGGAAGAACTTAAAACGCGCATGATCCACATGATGTCGCATGACCTCAAAAATCCACTGACGGGCATTATCGGTCTGTCGCAAATGCTGGTCAAAAAGAGCGACGGCTTTACCACTCGCCAAAAGGATTACCTCGCGAATATTGCCAGCAGTGCGCTCCGCATGGAAGACCTGATCAACAATATTCTTGATCTGGAAAAAGCATCCAGCAGTGGTTTGAACACGCAGGAGATCGACGGCGAAGTGTTGTTCCGGCGGCTAGTGAGCGAATATCAAACCGAAGTTAAAAACCGTGCGCAAACGCTGACATTGGAAATGCCTGGCCCGATGCCGCGCTTATTGGTCGATGAAGTGCAGTTTTATCAGGCGCTTACCAATCTGGTCGGCAATGGCCTCAAATATACGCCTAACGAGGGGAATGTGGCGATCAAAGTCAGCGTCGATGGCAAATTGCTGGACGTATCGGTCAAGGACGATGGAATCGGCATTCCGGCGGATAAGCAGGATCGCCTGTTCGAGCGCTTTTATCGTGTACGCAGCAGTGAGACTTCACACATTCCAGGGACTGGCTTAGGCTTGAGTCTGGTCAAGGCGGTCGCTGAAGCGCATGGCGGCGCGGTGTGGGTCGAGTCAGAGGAAAAGAAGGGCAGCACCTTCCATTTGCAAGCGCCTGTGGTGGTTGTCTAAAACGATCCGATCCTCATAAACAAAAATGGCTCACCTTTTGAGTGAGCCGTTCCAGATTGTTTGACTGTAGAAAAAGCGCTTTGTTAAAATGCGCTTGACTGTAGAAAAACACACTTTGTCAAATGCGCTTGACTGTAGAAAAACGCGCTTTGTTGAATGCGCTTGACCGCCAAAATAACAAATTAGGCAGTAACTGAACCGCGATTGAACAGGCGCAGAATGCCCAACAAAATGATCGCACCAATTACTGCTGTTACGATGCTGCCAATATTCAGATCATTAGCATTAGCGCTGGTACCGATATTCAGAGCATTCAGCACAAACCCGCCGATGAATGCGCCAACAATACCGACGATGATGTCGGCAACCAAGCCCATCCGAGTCTTCATGATCATGCCAGCAATCCAGCCAGCGATGCCACCCACAATGATCCATGCAATGATACTTAACATGTCCGATACTCCTTAGTTTGTCATTTGAACCTGTTTATGATAAAGCACATTGCGTACCACCAATGCCGAGTTAAGCCCCTAATACTTGTAAAAACTTATAAAATTTCGGTTAGAAGATAATTAGTGCCCAAGTGCGTCAAGGCCGAGCGCGTCCGGCGTGACTTTCTGCGACAGATCATAAAAGACCATGTACGAACCGATGCGCTGCTTCTGATAAGTAATGCTAGCCTGCTCGAACCGTGCCGCGATGATCGCATCGAGCGCGGGCACATTGGCGGTCACGTACACCGGGCGATCGGCAGCGGCGACGGCTTGCGTATAAGGTGGGTAGCGTCGATCCAATGGAGTGTACAGGAGCGAGGCTTTATTAGGCAGCCAGGCATCAAGGATCACCTGTTCATGCGATAAATAGGCTAATCGAAACTCGACCCAATAGGTACCGTAGCCGCGCGTGCCATGATGTGCCAGCAAAAAATCGATCACAGCCTGATCGCTGTCATTACGAAAATCGTTGATCGGATCGAACTGCGACGTAATCCCCGGCGGAATCGTGCTCATGGCTGCAAAACTGCCGACCAATCCAAAGATGAGCAAGCCGCCGATCACTCCATAAGCGAGCACGCGTGACACCCGTTGAAGGGCATAGCCGAACATCGCCAGCAAAATGCTCAAGGTTGGGATAAGGGGCGTCATATAGCGTCCGGTGGCATCCGAGCCAAACGCCGACACCACGAATATCAACGCAAAGCTGCCGAGTGCCACCATCACAAAGCGAATGCTGTGCTGCGTTTGAGTCGTTTCAATCCGATCCGCCTGCCGCGCTCCACGTTTCCGCCGTGATAAGGCCATGCGTATCCCATAGGCCAGCGCAATCAGATAAACGGTGATCACCAGTGCGGATAGCAAGCCTGCCCAATATTGCGCTGTCCATGAGTAGCGGATGCCTATCGCGGCAGGCAGACCAACGAAGAGCAAGCCGAGCGCTCGATCGCCAATGCTGAACGATACGCCGCTGTCACTTTGCAAGCCGCCGATCAACCAATGCAGGGCTTCCCACTGGTGCGTCAGGTTGTAAATCCACCATGGCGCGCCGCCGAT